>QWCH01001237.1_pt1 | contig 40844 bp, 29 predicted proteins | sample 1972671 | NCBI WGS metagenome assembly QWCH01 (sample SAMN09866713, study PRJNA288562) | Human gut metagenome isolate term3_stool, whole genome shotgun sequencing... | isolation source: gut | host: Homo sapiens | place: USA: California
TAAACAACAGACCTCGTAAAAACCTAAACTATAAGACACCCAATGAAGTCATCAAAAACATCATTCTTGAGAAATTGCATTAGCGGGTGGAATGTACGGCATTAAATTTGAACAGGCATCTATTGTGCAAAGAAAACTTTTTACTATCTTTGCGGTCGATACAGCTTATGAAGAGACTCACGCATATCGATATGCCGACGCGAATGACGGCTTTGCTATTAGGGCTAGTGTACGTACTGGCTCTGATGGGGCAAGCTGTGCACCAGCACGATGCGGAGATCTTTTCGTCAACTTACTACGGTCTAATCTCTGATGCCAACGGGCACCAGAGTGACGATAACAAGAAGAGTGACACTAGCTCTAGGGTATACCTAGTTAATAATGTAACTTGCCCCATCTGCGAGTTTCACCTCGGTATCACAGACCAGTGTGCAGTAGCGCCATCCTTTGCGGTGGATGAGTGGGATGCTCCCGCTCCAGTGCTACAACCCGAAGCTGTACACCTAGCCCTGAGAGAGGGCGAAGCTCTAAGAGCCCCACCAGTGAGATACTGCTAGCCACACCTATTCTACTACGTGGCTATAGGCGGATTAGCTCTATGCTGATGCTCCGCCGTATGCGCTTGCTTTGGCTTCTTGCCATAGTGTGAGTGACCGTCGTGTCGCTCCCCTACCTTCCCTAGCGTAGCTAGACCATATCTATGTGACACAACCACTTACGCACGCCTGCTCCTCCGTAGTGAGCGAGCGAAGCTATCGGCGTAGTGGCACTGTCCCTCCTTACATTTCACTGGTTCAAATCATTTTTGCGATGTATTGCAGATACATTTGCCATCTATTAATATATCTCATCCCGATGGGTGCTCTAGCTGAGTCATCCATATCGATACCTGACAGCGTAGCGCTAGAGCCTCACCCCTTTGACGAGACGCTCCAGACGGTGGTCGTCAGAGCCAATAACCATCGGCTTCAGACCGCTCGCCTCGGTCAGACCATCGAGTGGCTTGACAGCACTTATCTGACGAAACACTTTACGGGCAACTTTGCAGCGACCCTAAGCACGCTGCCCGGGGTCAATGTGATCACGATCGGATCTGGCTACGGCAAGCCTGTGATCCGTGGTCTAGGCTTCAACCGCATCGCCTATGTCGATGGGGGACTCAAGCAAGAGGGACAGCAGTGGGGCGCCGACCATGGGCTGGAGGTAGATGCCTTCGACCAAGACCCTGTCCAAGTAATCAAGGGGGCTGGCTCACTCCTATACGGCAGCGACGCCCTAGGAGGAGTCATTGTGAGACAGCCAGCAGATCCTCCTCACAAGCAGGGGCTCTATGGTTCCTGCACACTACTGGGACAGAGCAGTACGATGGGCGGTGGTGGTAGTCTCATGATGGGCTACCTGCACGGAGCGCATCACATCCGTCTCCGTGTGAGTGGTCAGTATCATGGCGACCGCAATGTGACGGCTGACAGCATCACCTACCTCACCCGCTGGATACCGATACATAATCGTAGGCTAAAGAATAGTGCCACACAGACCTACGCCTCCCAACTACGCTACGAGTGGTTGGGAGAACAGATCAAAGCTTCGCTACAAGCCTCTGTCAACGGGGAGCGCAGTGGCTTCTTCCCTGGAGCACACGGCGTACCAGACCTAAAGCGTGTGCTACCGGACAAAAGCCGCTACAACATCGAGCTACCCTACAGCAGCGTGCGCCAGCTCTCTACGCAGGGCTCTCTGCAGTGGCGGATCTCTCCGCAGTGGCAATTGGTCGGCGAGCTAGGCTGGCAGCAGAACCTGCGCCGTGAGCTTAGCGCCTTCCACACGCACTACGGGACGATGCAGCGACCCGTGCAGGACGCAGACTTGGAGTTTGAGTTTGACCTCAAGACCATCTCCGCACGCTTGCAGGCTAGCTACTATGCGCCCTGGGGTGGCAAGTGGACCTTAGCCACTGATGGACAGTACCAGTGGCACAAGCGGAGAGGCTACGGCTTCCTCCTACCAGACTACCAGCGAGCAACGAGTGGCATGAGCCTAACCTACCAAGGGCGCATAGCTCAGGGACTACACCTCACCAGTGGTCTGCGCTACGATTTAGGATACATCTCGATGAGCCCCTACCACGACCCCTATCTAGCTGACTACCTCAAGGAGCGTGGCGAGTCCTCGGCAACCTTGGCGCAGTACTACTACAGTAGCCAGGAGGGCGAGCGTCATTGGCACGACCTCTCGGGGAGTGTCGGCTTAGCTTGGCAGATCGATCAGCATTGGCTCTGGAAGGTCAATCTGGGCAGAAGCTTTCGCCTACCAGGCATCTACGAGCTTGCAGCAAATGGTATCCACCACGGCACCTTCCGCCACGAGGTGGGCGACCCTTCGCTGGGTAGTGAGCAGGGCTGGCTACTAGATAGCGAGGTGGGCTTTCATAATGAAGTGTGGAGCTGTACGGTAGCGCCTTTTGTGACCTACTTTACCAACTACATCTTCCTGCAGCCCTCGGGCGAGTGGTCCATACTGCCCCACTCGGGACAGATATACCGCTACCAGTCCACACGGGCGCTCTTTACAGGCGTCGAGCTGGAGGGCACTTGGCATCTGCATCCGCAGTGGGACTACCACCTGCAGGGTGACTATGTCTACACCTACAATGTGGCAGACCGCCTAGCGCTACCCTACTCGCCACCAGCACGCTTGAGCCACGACTTGACTTGGCACCCTAAGCACTGGGCGCTCTCGCTCAAGCACCGCATGATCGCTCCCCAGCATCGCATAGCGCGCAATGAGGAGCCGACACCTGGCACAGCCACGTTACTAGACCTAGCTGTGACCTACGACGGACAGCTCAGACAGAGCAACTACAGCATCTCTCTAGCTATCCAAAACCTACTGGACAGCCGCTACTATGACCATATGAGTTACTACAGGAGAGTCAATCTCCCTGAGGCTGGACGAAATGTACTACTAACAATCAATCTATCATTTTAATCTTCAATACAATGATGAAAAGAACAATTTTCGCATCAATCACGCTCCTTAGCTGTCTCGCTCTAGCGACAGCCTTCACCGCTTGCAAAGAGGAGCCCAAGAATCAACCAATTGTTGACACGACCAAACCGGTCATCGAACTCATCGAGCCCGAAGACAATGACTCGCTCCGCATCGGCGGTGAGAACGGCGTGCACTTCGAGATGAATCTCTCGGACAACGACCTCGTCAAGTCGTACAAGATCGACGTCCACAACAACTTCGACGGGCACTCGCACACCCGCGATCTACGTCACGGAGATGACCAGACGAAGCCCTTTGCGTTCAACAAAGAGTACACGGTCAATCAGCGCAACGCCCATATCCACCACCACGACATCAAGATCCCAGCAGACGCAACGCCAGGAGAGTACCACCTCCTCGTCTACTGCGTGGACCGCTCGGGCAATGAGTCGATGGTGGCGCGTACCGTCATCCTCTCCAAGGACGCTCCTGACGATCATCACCACGACCACGACCATGATCACGACCACGAGTAAGGCGGGCAAGAGACATTAATTTGTTTAGTGTATGTGATAGGGAGGGGTGTTACCGTGATGGTAGCACCCCTCTCGCCTTTTTAATTGTTTTCGCAGACTAGTCGTAAGAAGAGCAAACATTAAAGAAGGCTCAACCGCATCGCTGCGACTGAGCCTTCTCGTTAGTGGAACTGCGGACTGGAAAGTCGGCAGTCTTAGCTATGATTACTTACGCTTAGGAGCGTTCTTGAGGATTGCTACGAGGTGACGCCAGAACATCTCCACCGTCTTGATCTCCATACGCTCTGCGGGTGAGTGCACGTCACGCATCGTCGGACCGAAGGAAACCATGTCGAGGTAAGGATACTTCGCCAGGAAGAGTCCGCACTCGAGACCTGCGTGGATAGCCTTGACCTTTGGCTCCTTGCCAAAGAGCTCACGATAGGTGCTCTCAGCGACCTTTAGGATCTCAGAGTCGGGGTTAGGAGCCCAGCCAGGATAGCCGTCACGAACCTCTGTGCGTGCACCAGCTAGCTCGAAGAGAGCGAGGAGCATGTTGCCCACATCCTCCTTGAGCGACTCAGTAGAGCTACGCTGACTGGTCTCGATGCTGATCACATTGCCCTCCCGCATCTTGACACTAGCTAGATTGGTCGAGGTCTCTACGAGCCCCTCTAGCGAGTGGCTCATGCCCATCACACCGTGAGGACAAGCGTAGAGCGTGCGGATGAGCGTGTTAGCCGTCTTGGCATCGACCACTTCCTTAGGAGTCGTGGTCGTCTCCACACGGAGGTTGACATTAGGATCGACCTTCTTGAGCTCGTTGCGGAACTCAGCGTCCATCTCGTTTGCCCAGATAGCTAGATCCTCCTTGCGATTGGCAGGGATCGTGATAACTGCCTTAGCCTCACGAGCGATAGCGTTGTGTAGATTACCACCATCGATCATAGCTAGGCGCATCTCGGGCACCTCCTTGAGTACCTTATATAGGTAGCGCACGAGGAGCTTATTGGCATTGCCTAGGCCGACATGGATGTCGCCACCGCTGTGTCCGCCCTTGAGACCGCTTACCTTAACTTCGAGAGCTATCTGCCCAGCGGGCGTAGCCTCTGTCGTATAGTCAAAGAAGGCCATCGTACCCATACCACCAGCGCAACCGATGAACATCTCGCCCTCGTCCTCACTGTCGAGGTTGATGAGGATGCGTCCCTTGACGAAGCCTGGCTCGATACCCATGGCACCAGTCAGACCAGTCTCCTCATCTACTGTAAAGAGGCACTCAACAGGTCCATGCTCTACGGTGGGGTCAGTTAGGACAGCAAGCCCTGCAGCGACTCCGATACCATTGTCGGCACCTAAAGTCGTACCCTCAGCGTGAATCCATCCGTCTGTGATCTGCGTCTTGATAGGATCCTTGTAGAAGTCATGCTCTACGTCACTATTCTTCTCGCAGACCATATCTACGTGGCCCTGGAGGATGATGGTCTCACGGTCCTCCATGCCTGGTGTAGCACCCTTGCGGATGACTATATTGCCCGTCTTGTCCTGTGCATAGTCTAGGTTATGCTCCTCGGCAAACTTCTTGAGGAAAGCCAATATCTGCTCCTCATGCTTAGAGGGGCGAGGTATCTTAGTGATTTCGTAGAAGTGCTGCCAGATGGGCATGTGAGTTAGATCTGTTATTTGCATCGTTTATTGCTTTGAAAAGTTAGAATATTAGCTGATTAACTACCGCACGATATCAGTTTGTCACCTCAAATGCGTGCGTAAGTCCGACAAAAGGTATACCTTTGTCTACCTGAGAGCTGTAGCACCGTGCTACTCTCCCTCTGCAAATATACTAAGAAAAACTATGAAACTCATCATCATATCCGTTCTCCTAGTCGGACTCGCCGTACTTCTGCTCGCCTTGCGACTGGTCGTCAAGGGCGACAAGAGCCCTCAGAGCTCGCACATAGAGGACAGCAAAGCTCTTAAGAAGAGAGGCATAGGATGTGCCAACAAGCAGATGGCGGAGCTGGCTACAAGACAAGACCTAGCCGACCGTCTAGCCGATGATCCACAGTAGTGCCCTCTCCACCTTTAGTCAAATCAACACAATAACTATATGAACAAGAAGTTTATTCTCCTACTCCCCCTACTCATTGCGTCTTTCCTACTCGGCAGCTGCAATAAAAAACAGAATGGTCAACCCACGACTTCAGACAGCCTGACAGCTTCTATCGCCGTTCCTACGCATCAGCTCAAGATAGGCGTCGTGTCTCTTGACTCGCTCTACAAGAACTACGAGTACTACACTCAGGCAAACAAGCAGATCGAGGCTCAGATCAAGCGCAATCAGCAGGCACTTGCCAACAAGGCGCAGAAAGCTCAGCAAGCCTACGCCAGCTATATGGAGAAGGCTCAGAAAGGTCTCTTTACCACTCAGGCTCAGGTCGATGCCGAAGAGAAGCGCATCACCGCCATGCAGCAGGAAGGCGCTCAGCTGGAGCAGCGCTACGCTGAGGAGGCGATGAAAGCTCAAGCAGATGCTCAGAAAGCCCTTCACAATGAGGTGGTAGCTCAGCTCAAAGCCTTCAACGAGGACAAGAAGTACGACCTGATCCTCACCTCCGCAGGACTTGAAGGCGTGATGTACGCTGGCGAAAGCTTTGACATCACCCAAGAAGTCATTGACTTCCTCAACGCTGCTCACAAAGCTAAGGCCGAGGACGCCAAGAAGTCTAAGAAGTAATCCACACATCTCGTGTGCCGTAAGCCACGCACACTCGCTAAATACTTACCTACTATGAAAATCGCTATACTCGGATACGGACGCATGGGGCATATGATCGAAGAGGTCGCCACCCAGCGCGGACATCAGGTGGTCGCTCGTATAGATAAGGCTGACGCTGCCCTACTGGAGGACGGCTCTCTGCGAGAGGCCGACGTCGCCATTGAGTTCTCCACCCCTGAGAGTGGCTATCAGCTTTGCCAAGCTGCCTTAAAAGCGGGACTCCCCGTGGTCACAGGCAGTACAGGTTGGAAAGAGCAACTAGAAAAGCTCAAGGCTGAGGTGCAAAGCTCTGGACGTGGGGGACTCTTTGCAGCGTCCAACTTTAGCCTCGGAATGAATCTCATGATGATCCTCAACGAGCAGCTCGCCCAGCTCATGGCTCCCTACCCCGAGTACACGCCACGCATTCAGGAGACGCATCACATACACAAGCTTGATGCGCCCAGTGGTACTGCGATCACACTCGCCGAGGGGCTCATCGAGCAGACCCCCTCGCTACACGACTGGCATCTAGGGCTTGAGACGCACGACGGCTCTCTCGGCATTGAGGCAATCCGCGAAGGCGAGGTACCTGGCATCCACACCGTCATCTACCACTCCGACATCGACGAGATAACGCTTCGCCACGAGGCTTATAGCCGTCGGGGCTTTGCTCTAGGAGCCACCCTCGCGGCTGAGTATCTCCAGCAGCACCCCGTAGGCGTCTGGTCTATGCGTGACCTCATCCTACACAAATAGTCCTACCCACACACCCTTCACGCTATGAAAATGAAGCTTCACTGGCAAGAGAAGACCCTCTTTCAGAAGGTTGTAGCCATCGTCATACCGATCCTCTACCTCCTCTTCTGTCTCCTCTGGGCTGGTCCCTTTTGGTTGATCTTTCTTCCCTTTATCCTGGACTATTACTTTACCAAGTTCATCAATTGGTCTTGGTATCGCAACATCAAGAACAAGACGCTGAGAGGCTTCGTCTCTCTGCTGGCAGACCTCCTCTGGGCGGTCATCGGCGTGCATCTGCTCAGCATCTTCTTCGTCCAGAACTTTGCCATCCCCACCTCCTCGCTGGAGAAGACGCTCCTCGTCGGTGACTACCTCTTTGTGGACAAAGTGACCTACGGACCCCGTATGCCGATGACTCCGCTGCAGGTGCCACTAACGCAAAACCGCTTCCTCGGCCGTGAGTCTTACCTCAGCAAACCACAGCTCTCCTACAAGCGACTCAAAGGCATCAGAAAGGTACAGCGTGGCGACCTTGTCGTCTTCAACTTCCCCACAGGCGACACCGTCACGACCAAGGTGACCAATCCCGACTACTACTACCTCAAGGAGATGTATGGCGGACGGGCTGCGCTAGAGGCTCAGCCGGAGGTCTTTGGCAAGATCGTCTATCGCCCCGTGGATCGTCGTGACCACTATGTGAAGCGCTGTGTAGGACTGCCTGGCGACCTCATCGAGATACGCAACAATGACATCTATATCAATGGCAAGCAACAGGCGCGTCCCGAGCATATGCAGCTCAACTACTGGGTCTGCACCCGTGGAGGATACTTCTCCAGTGAGGAGCTAAAGCATCTAGGCATTAGCCTCGACGATCAGCATGTCGTCTCTCCCTCACAGCTCTCTGCTGGCGACCTAGAGGCGATGGGCTTAGCTGGCGTCGACCCCAGCGACCTGCAGGCGCTCTACCTACTACCTCTTACGGAGGCGATGCGCCAGCAATTGGCCAGTGATAGCCGTGTCGCTAAGATTGTTGTGTCGCAAGACCCCAATACCAATCTCTACCCCGTAGGCTATGACCTCGGCTGGACCCGTGACAACTACGGTCCACTGCAAATACCGCGCAAGGGGCTCACCATCGAACTAACGCCCGAAGCTTTAGCACTCTACAGTAGGTGTATACACAACTACGAGGGACACGCTCTCGAGCAGCGTCCCGACGGCACCATCCTCATTGACGGACAGCCCGCCACGCACTACACCTTTGGGATGGACTACTACTATATGATGGGTGACAATCGCCACAACTCGGCCGATAGTCGCTACTGGGGCTTCGTTCCCGAAGATCATATCGTAGGGCGTCCCGCTCTCCTCTGGCTCTCGCTAGACAAGGATTTAGGTCTCTGGGGCGGCAAGATACGCTGGAGACGTATGATGCACACGATACATGGTCAGCCACTCTGACATAGCGACGAAGAGACGAGCCACCTGGCTACGCTGGGGACTTCCGACGATTATAGTAGTACTCATCATCGTCGGACGGCTCTTCTTCTTTGTCTATCGCCAGCCCACACCTAGCGGAAGCAACTACCACCTGATGAGTCGCATCGCACAGCCACATCGTGGCGATGACGTACTCCTCAAGCTAACCGCCGATAGCTTAGCGGGAAGCGAGCTGATACTACGAGTCGTGGGCGAGCCAAGCGACACCTTACGCTTTACCGAGGGCAAACTCCTAGTTCTGGGCAAGCGTGGTCGGAAAACCTTTACCATGCCACTCCCCCAGCCTTTACAGCAAAGTACTTACGAAGTGGTCTTGGCAGCCGATGAATATTGGCTCTTAGCCAAGCCCCCGCTCACGGCAGAGACGATAGACTCTCGCCACCTCGGACCGATCCACCGCTCAGAGATCTCAGCAACAGTCATATGGTAGTGCTCCCCACGGCATACGCTCCCTCGATCGCCTATATGAGCTACCTGCTGGACGGTTCCACTCGTATTGAGGCGCACGAGTACTATCAGAAGCAAACCTACCGCAATCGCTGCGCCATCGTTGGCGCCGAGGGGGTGATGAAGCTCTCTATCCCCGTCCTCGCCGGCTCCTCACAGCAGTGCCCTGTACAGTCGGTGCAGATCGCTGAGCATGACAACTGGCGGCACAAGCACTGGTACACCATAGAGACCTGCTACGGTGCATCACCTTACTACGAGTACTACGCTCCCGACTTAGCGCCACTCTACCTCGACAAGGAGCGCCGATCCACATCGCTCTACCAGCACAATCAGCGACTCATCATACGCATCTGCCAGCTCATCCACCTACCCTACCAGTGGCAAGAGACGGAGCAGTATGTCGGCATCTCCGCAGGCGTGTGCTCACAGATCCTGCCGCCCATCACAACCGCCAGCACAGCGACCCAAAAGACTATCGCCTCCGTCCCGTACTACCAAGTCTTCGCCGGATCGCTCGGCTTCGTCGCCAATCTCAGTATCCTCGACCTGCTCTTCAATATGGGACCCGAGTCGCTCCTCGTCTTACGACAGCTCCACGACCAGCTCTCGGGCATCTCGCTTCTCTAGGGATTAGCGTAGCCATCGGCCACAACCACCGTCATAAAGACGCCGAAGATTAGGACGAAGATTATAAGCCAAAAGAAAGAGATACAAGCCCCAGCGATGGCTAGACCTCGTGGCTTACGAAAGATGCCAATAGTAGAGAAGATGGCTCCTAAGACCCATACAATCCAACCTACGACGGGGAACCAACCTACGACTAGGGCGACCAGCGACAAGGCAAAGCCTGCAGTACCTAGAGGGTTCTTGCACGGACTCGGCACCACATTCTGGACATAGTCATTTGTTACTGGCTTGTCCTGTTGCTCCTTATTTCTATTTTCATAGGGAGGAGTATTTACTTCCATAGAGTGCTAGTTGATAATGCTTTGCGGTGTCAAATGTACGAAAAGCAAACAATAGCGACTTCATAGCCCTACGACACGTGGGGAGCCTTAGCACTAGATTGCACCCGTAGTAACAGTCCCGTCACATTATCAGCATATCTTTGCCTCCGCAACTGCTCTAGTGAGCAGTACTTTGTGATGCGCTCTAGATGGAAACGCAAAAACGTTTATAAAACTCAGTACGAAGTTTTTCCCTATCTTTGCGACAGTTGCACTAGACACTGAAATGTGTACAACAGATCATCAAGCCTAATCACTATAAGTAAACCTTATCACTTTACTATGAGACAAAAACTTTACCTCCTCACCTTACTACTTCTAGGACTACTGAGCTCCTCACACGCTCAGAGCAATCCCTACGGAGTCGATCCGACAGCTACCCCTATAGCTTGCACGACGATAGACCTAGACTTCGAAGATGGGCAACTCCCTACTGACTGGCTCAATGTATCTCTAGAGGGATCACGCCAGTGGGTCCTTAAGACCTTTGATGAGAATACAGCTCTACGTATGACCGCCTTTCAGTCGGGGAGCAAGTGTACCACAGCTTTCGTATCCCCTCTGATTGAATTCCCCGCAAATGAGGGACAGGGCTACCAGTTAAGCTTCTGGAGTCACACTGGCTACGCCAATGGCGCAAAGCTCGTGACGAAGCTACTCGATCGTAATGGCAACGTGGTACAAGTTCTAGAGGAGTTCATCAAAGAGAATCATCCAGACTGGGCTCCCTTTTGGGATGAGCACACCCTCTACTTACCTGACACGACAGAACCTGGCTATATATGCTTTGAGTATATCGGCAATGACGACAATACGCAAGGGCCGATTATGACCACGACCTACGAAATCGATGACATCGTTGTAGAGCCTGCCAACGCTAAGCAAGAGCTCACAGCCTCCGTAAGTAGCTACGACTTCTACAGTCGTGAGATCAACAAGGATCACACCTACACCATCACCTTCCTCGGGCGCAACCTTCCTGAAGACATACAGCTCTCACTCACCGATAGTAGCAAGGTATTTACCCTTAGCACCACAACACTACCGAAAGAGGGCGGAGAGCTGGTCATCACTTACCACCCTACAGAGGGTGGCAGTCACTCAGCCTCTCTCTCCGCAACGTCTGGAGATCTCTATGAGGGGATTATGCTCTACGGACGTGGTTTAGATCCCTCTAATCCCTACAATGTGGATGTCGCTATGGCTCCGCAAGCTCTCGATGAAAACTTTGAGCCAACTGGGTGGGACGACTCTGGCTACAATCTCCCCAAGGGATGGAGTCAGATCCCCCTCAAAGGTCGTGTAGCGTGGGAGGTCAAGGATTACAACAGCAATAGGTTCCTACATATCAATCCCTTTGGTCTAGGAGTTGAGGTTGAGACGGCCGTAACGACACCTTTGATCGATATGGATCCGACAAAGAGCTACACACTATCCTTCGATTACAACTGGGGCTTCGCCAATGGAGCCGAGCTGTCTGTTTTGCTTTTAGACAAGACAGGCAAGGTGGTTAAGGAGCTCACAACTCTCACCCACAAAGACAATGTGCTATGGAAAGATGACTTCACACCGATGGAGATTTTGTTACCTTCAGGCTGTGATGATAGCTTTATCGCCTTTTTATACAAGGGGCTAGACAGTAACGACAAGAGCCTGAAGCGCACGACCGCTTACCGCCTAGACAATGTCAAAGTGTATGCTGAGGGCGATCAGTCCTCATCGGGTAGCATCAAGGCGAATGAGTCTCGCGTGGACTTTGGAGAGTTTCTCATTGGAGAGAGTGACTCTTACCAGATCAAACTCACTGGAGAGGGCTTAAGTGAGGATATGACGATATCCCTAGAGGGTGATAAGGGTTTTACCATTAGCCCCACGACCCTACCCAAGGAGGGCGGGGATATAACGGTCTCCTTTGATGCGAAGAAGTCGGGATCATTTACCACTAAGATCCTAGTAAAGAGTGGCAAGGCTTCTCTGACGATCCCTGTGCTAGCGACCGTAGAGGGCGACGAAGGCGATGACAACAATCCGACCCAAGGCTCCTACCACTTTGACACAACGGCAACGCCTATCTCTCTCAACGAGGACTTTGAGTCTGGTTCCTTACCAGAGGGGTGGACATCACAGGCTCTGAAAGGGACTCGCCAATGGATTATCAAGCAGTACAACAATAATCAGTATGCCCAGTTCTCAGCACATAAGAGTGGAGAGGAACTGACCGTAGGACTCATTACGCCTCTTGTAGCGATAGACGCTGCTAAGGAGTACGAGCTACAGTTTGACCTCAAGAGTGGATTTTGCAATGGAGCGACCCTCAGAGTCTGTCTCTACGATGCTCAGGGACACCTAACTAAGGACCTTAAGACATTCACGGCTACGGATCCAGCTCAGGGATATGCTGAGGCCTTCACCACAGAGACTATCGCCTTGCCTAAGGGCACAAGCAACAGCTTCATCCTCTTCGAGTACGCAGGCGATGATAGCTCTCAAACCAAGCGGACCACGACCTATCAGGTAGACAATGTCAAGGTCAGTCAGATCACATCACTGCAAAATGTGGTCGCAACTCCTGCCTACACAATTGATGGGGTTAAGTTGATCCTTACAGATCATGGATCCCTGACACTCTACACAGTAGATGGTACGATCGTAGCTCAGGGCGATTACCCTCCTATGAGCCAAATAACACTTGAGCCGAGCAGATGCTACATCCTGCTACTGAACGGCATCGCTTACAAGGTTATGACTCTGGAGTAATCACGAGGAGTCTCAACTTAATATCTAGAAAGGGTTAAGCCCCCTGGACGATAATCGGGGACTAGCAGAGAGTCCTTTACAAAGTCCTCACGCTAGGTAGCGTACCAGCGCCAAGCCAAAGGTCGATGTAGAGGCACTGCTGCAGGAGTTACCCGCACGGATAGTAGCCCGCATCTAGTTTACTTTGTCATAGTCACGCCTAGGAGCAACCGCTTTTCTAGGCGTGACTTTTTCGTTCCACCCCGATATACTCTTTATCGTCAGGAGGAGCAAATCCTCACGTGGGAAATCGAGAGTCTCCAGGGAGCAAACGAATATTCTCCACGGAGACGGGAAATAAAAGTTCGGAAGATTTTTTTTGTCCTCTTCCTGAAATAGTACACAGTTGGGGAGCCAACCCCAACTGTGTACTATTTCAGGAGAGGATGGGTTCGCTGACCCCATTTTTGATACCTTTGCACCGAGTTTGTAACCGAGGCTGTCACGCTAGATGACAGCGCTCACTAGAAGGTAAAATCATCAAAACTGATAGCATAAACTTCACTCAAGGACCGATCCGTAAGCAACTACTGCGACTGGCGGCTCCGATCGTCGCCACCTCATTTGTCCAGATGGCGTACAACTTCACCGACATGGCGTGGCTCGGACGTCTCGGCAGGCGTGAGGTGGCCGCCGTCGGTGTCATCGGGGTGCTCCTATGGATCGCTACATCGATCGCTCAGCTTACCAAGACCAGTGCCGAGGTGTGTGTCTCGCAGAGTCTCGGAGCTCGTAATAAACCGCTGGCGATCAAGTTTGCCCGCCACTGTACCACCTGGGCGCTCATCATCGGGACGCTCCTAGCGCTCGTCTACCTGCTCTTTGGCTCTCCGATCGTGGGCATCTACAATCTAGAGGCGGATGTGCACCAGATGGCGCTAAGCTATCTGCGCATCGTATTGGTTGGCCTGCCGGGCTACTTCCTGACGCTCGCCATGAGTGGCATTTATAATGCGCATGGACGGAGTATGACCCCATTCAAGATCAATTCGCTGGGGCTACTCTTCAACATGATCCTTGACCCGCTGCTCATCTTCGTCTGCCATCTAGGAGTCGTCGGAGCGGCCCTCGCCACACTCCTCTCTCAGCTGGTCGTCTGCGCTATCCTCTACTATCGCATGCAGCACCGCGACAAGATACTTGATGGGAGCTCCATCGTGACAAAGCTAGCGGGAGAGCAGAGCAGACGCATCTTCGCTATCGGCGTACCAGTGGTGCTGCTCAACTCGCTCTTTGCGCTGATCAGCATATTTATGGGTCGCTTAGCCTCCGATCAGGGAGGCGCTATCGGCGTGGCGGTCATGACGACTGGCGGACAGCTAGAGGGGGTAACGTGGAATGCGTGCCAAGGCTTTTGCACGGCCCTAGCGACTTTCGTGGGGCACAACTATGCGGCACGTCAATTTGACCGTGTGTGGCGTGGCTACAGAACGACGATCCTCATGACGCTATCCATAGGTCTCTTCGGGACGCTGCTCTTTCTCTTCCTCGGCAGGGCGTTCTTTGCGCTGATTGTACCAGATCCTGAGACCTATATAGAGGGCGGACGATACCTTTACATCGCCAGCTTCTCCCAGCTCTTTATCATGGCGGAGATTACGACGCAGGGACTATTTTACGGTGTAGGACGGAGCAATACGCCCGCCATCATCAGTATCGTAGGAAATCTGCTACGCATACCGCTGGCGCTCCTACTGATCTACTTGGGCTGGGGACTGCCAGCCGTCTGGTGGGCTATCTCCCTCTCATCCATCGGCAAGGGTATCACCGCCATCATCGTACTACTCACCAAGAGAGACAAACTAACCCCAACGAACTTAGCCGCTTAACTACGCTATGTACCACCACTACACCTTTACCACGGAGCAACTCGGCGAGACGGAATGGGCGATGCCTCTGCTCGCTCAAATGCTAGCCGACTGGGGCTTCGAAAGCTTTCAGGAGGAGCCTGACAAAGGGTTGCTTCACGCCTACATTTCTGATGACGCTTGGCAAGAGAGCGGAGAGGTTGACAGCCGGTTCGCCACAGATGCGGGAGCCCTCACACTATATGATATAGCGTGGCACTATCGCCACGATCTGGCGCCATCCAGTGACTGGCTGGCAACGTGGCGCAGCACGACCTTTGAGCCGATATCGCTACGGGGGCGTATGCTGGTCACCACGCCCGAGCTGGCTCCGACACTACCAACGCATGAGCTACAGCTGCTCATTGAGGCGTACAATTCGTTTGGCTCGGGCGAGCACCACACGACTCGTATGATCCTAGAGCATCTACTCGACTACGACGTGACGGGCGCTCAGGTGATCGACATGGGGTGCGGGACGGGCATCCTCGGCATAGCGGCTCTGCTGCTCGGTGCCGACTCGCTCGTAGCGATAGACATATCGTCCGAATGCGTGACCAATACGCTGCACAACCTCCAGCTCAACGGCTTCGTCCCCTCGGAGCGGATCAGCGTACTACATGGTGACGCTGCGCGTCTCTCCGCCTACCCCAGCAAGGCGGATCTGCTCTTTGCCAATATCCACCGCAACATCATCCTACAGGACCTCCCCAGCTACGTAGCGGCTGTACGATCGGGTGGCGAGGTGTGGCTCAGTGGTTTCCTCCTCTCGGACCGCACAGCCATCTGCCAAGGGTTAGCGTCCGTGGGGCTAGAGATTATCGACGAAGCGACCTCCGAGGAGTGGCTCTTCGTACGAACCCGAAAAGCTTAATGGCTACCTACTGAACATTTACCTTGACTTAGCTTGATATGTCCGACACCCAGCCACTGATTACACTGATAGTCACCTTTTACAATGAGGAGGCTTATCTCGATAGTTGTCTGGCATCGGTCGCTTCGCAGGACTACCCCAATCTGGAGGTCTTGCTGATGGACGATGCCTCAACAGATGCTTCGCCAGAAATAGCCCGCAGGTATGCAGCCGAGGACGCACGAATGCAGCTACACCGTATGGAGCATAATGGTGGAATAGCTCGTCTGCGCAATCGAGCCCTAGACCTAGCACAAGGCGAATACATCGCCTGGATCGATGGGGATGACTGGATAGATCCTCACCATATCTCGATGCTCTACGATGCTCTAAGACAAGCGCCTACGCAGCCTGCCATCGTGCTCTGTCCTACGCAAAGGCACCATGCCGATGGCTCAATAAAGGATCAGCGTGGTCTGCGGGTGCCTTACCTGACGACGCTCACTTCGCAAGAGGCATTGACTCTGATGATGACTGGTGACAAGGTGTCTGGGCACTTTTGGAATAAGCTCTTTCCCCGTGAGCTGTTTGATAATGAGCGGATGCCCGAGGGGCGGGTCTTTGAGGACTATTACCTGCTACCTAGGCTAGTGGCCCGTGCTACCTGCTTGATCTGCACGGACCGCACGCTCTATCACTATCGACTGCACGCCACGAGCATCGTCCATGTAGCTAAGCCGCAGAATGTCTACGATCTGCTCCTAGCCTGTCGTGACCGTATCCTCTTCCTGCGCAACAACCCGTCACACCTCTCACCAGAAGTGGCGCACCGACTGGAGATCTATCCGCTCAAGATGATCTACCGTGCGTACCATCGGCTAGCGCATATGGATCACCCAGAGCGTCACGCCTACCTCACCAAGATGGAGGAGGAGTTGCAAGACCTAGGGCTAAAGCCTCTCCGTGGCATACGCTACTCGTCGTATATGTTCCTTCTTTCCTTGCGCAAGCGCTATACCGAGTGGTGGCTCAGGAGCGTCAAGCCCTATTAGCCGGTCCTCCGAACGCCCTTTCTTAGGTATACTGCGGGGCATTGACACTTTTGTTGCAAAGGAAAGAAGCTCGGAGGAGGATTATACCCGCATTTTCTGTATCTTTGTACTGTTCAAGACACTTAGCGGGAGGAGTCTCACTGTCTTCCTAAAGCAGAGCCCCCTCTCGTGACGATAAGCCTATTACAATGAGCGAACAAGAGAAAGACATAAAGACTGCACCACAGGATAAAGGTGCTTACTCAGCCAGTAGCATACAGGTCCTCGAGGGACTAGAGGCAGTGCGCAAGCGCCCCGCCATGTATATCGGAGACATCAGCGAGAAGGGACTCCACCACCTTGTCTACGAGGTGGTCGACAATTCCATCGATGAGGCTCTAGCAGGCTACTGTACCGAGGTACTAGTTGAGATCCTACCAGACAACTCTATCCAAGTAACCGACAACGGGCGTGGTATCCCTGTCGACATGCACGCCAAGGAGGGCAAGAGCGCCCTAGAGGTGGTCATGACGGTGCTACATGCTGGCGGTAAGTTTGACAAGGGCTCCTACAAGGTGTCAGGAGGTCTCCACGGTGTGGGTGTATCTTGTGTCAATGCGCTCTCCGAGTCGCTCATTGCCGAGGTGCATCGTGACGGCAAGATCTACCGCCAAGAGTATAGCCGAGGGAAACCTCTGACGGGCGTAGAGGTAGTCGGTGAGGCTTCGGACACGGGGACGCGCATCACTTTCAAGCCTGACGACACGATCTTTCGTGAGACAGTATATAGTAGCGACACGCTCTCACACCGTTTGCGTGAGCTCTCCTATCTGAATGCTGGCCTACACCTCAAGCTCGTTGACCACAGAGTACACGATGAGGAGGGACAGCCTAAGGCGTGGACCTTCTACTCAGAGGATGGTCTGAGCGAGTTCGTCCGCTACGTGGATGGTGCTAAGGAGTCGCTCATTCATGATGTCATCCACCATATTACGGAAAAGCAGGGCGTACCCGTAGAGGTGGCGCTGACCTACAACACCTCTTATCAGGAAAACGTCTACACCTACGTCAACGATATTCACACCATCGAGGGCGGTACGCACTTGACCGGCTTCCGCCGTGGATTGACCCGCACGCTCAAGAAGTATGCGACCGACTCCCACCTCCTAGACAAGATCAAGGAGGAGATCTCGGGCGATGACTTCCGTGAGGGCTTGACCGCTATCGTCAGTGTCAAGGTCGCTGAGCCACAGTTTGAGGGACAGACGAAGACAAAGCTAGGTAACAGCGAGATAGTCGGTGTCGTCGATGCAGCCGTCAGTGAGGCGCTAGAGATCTACCTCGAGGAGCACCCTCTAGAGGCTAAGCTCATTGTAGACAAGGTCATCCTAGCAGCTCAGGCACGTCACGCAGCACGCCGAGCTCGTGAGCTGGTACAGCGTAAGTCGCCCCTCACGGGTGGTGGACTACCAGGCAAGCTAGCAGACTGCTCGAGCAAAGACCCAAGCGAGTGCGAGCTATTCATCGTGGAGGGAGACTCCGCAGGTGGTACGGCCAAGCAGGGACGAGATAGCAAGTATCAGGCGATCCTCCCCTTGCGTGGTAAGATCCTCAACGTGGAGAAGGCTATGCAGCACCGCATCCTAGACAATGCTGAGATCAAGAATATCTACACAGCGCTCGGCGTGACCGTCGGCACAGAGGAAGACTCCAAGGAGCTCAATCTCTCCAAGCTTCGCTACCACAAGATCATCATCATGACCGATGCCGATGTGGATGGTGCGCACATTGCGACGCTGATCCTCACCTTCTTCTTCCGCAATATGCGTCCGCTCATTGAGAACGGTTACGTCTACATTGCCAATCCGCCCCTCTACCTCTGCAAGAAAGACCGCATCGAGGAGTACTGCTGGACGGATGAGCAGAAGGCTGACTTCGTCACCAAATATGGCAACGGTCAGGAGAACCGTATCAAGATACAGCGCTACAAAGGTCTCGGTGAGATGAACGATATACAGCTCTGGGACACGACGATGAATCCGCAGACGCGTACCCTCCGCAAGGTGACCATAGACAACATCGCCAGCGCCGACTCCGTCTTCTCCATGCTCATGAGCGAAGATGTCGAGCCACGACGCGAGTTCATCGAGGAGAACGCTACCTACGCCAACATTGACGCCTAGCGCCCAGCTATGAAGACCAAGCGTGTTGCCGCCCTGACGATGGTGCGCAACGATGACTTCTACCTGCGCAAGTGGACAGCCTACTACGGGCGAGAGCTAGGCGAGGAGCATCTCTACATCTATCTAGATGGCAAGGATCAGCCCCTACCCGACTGGTGCCCTCAAGCTACGGTCGTAGCGGTGGATAAGATCCAAGGACAGGTAGTCTCTGCTGAGAAGGAGCGACTAGCCTTCCTCTCTGAGCGCGCCAAGGAGCTACTCACCACGGGAGGCTACGACCTCGTCATCGGAGTCGATGCAGACGAAATACTTGTCGTCGACCCGCTCGTTGGCATGGGACTCAAAGAGTACCTGAGCCAGATACAGGTAGGCGTCAGCGTCTCAGGATTAGGCGTCGATGTAGGACAGTACCTTCAGAAGGAGGGCGACATACGCGAGGATCAGCCCTTCCTCCAGCAGCGCCACTACGCACGGCTATCAACACGCTATACCAAGCCTTGCGTCATCGCCCAGCCAGTCGTCTGGGGATCGGGCTTTCACCGTATCAAGGGGCACAACTTCACCATTGATCCGCAGCTCTACCTCTTTCACTTCGGCTACTTTGACATGAAGCGTATCGAGGCACGCTTTGCCGATCCCGACCGACGAGAGGCGGGCTGGACCAAACATATCGCTAAGCGGTCGAAAACCATCCAGCAGGTGACCAACCATAAAGCTCGGCCGTGGGACAGTACGACGAGACTAGCCCGCAAGCTCCAGACCTATATACGTCCCCCCTATGCGTGGAATAAGCCCGCTATGCTGGGACTCTGTCTCATCGTTGAGATACCCGAGCGCTTTCACGACATAGTCTGAACCATATACATAGTCCATCTCTTATGCCTAAGATCTCCGTCATCATCCCCGTATACAATGTAGAGAAGTACCTGCGACGCTGTCTAGATAGCGTCCTAGCGCAGACCTTCACAGACTGGGAGGCTATCTGTGTCAATGATGGGAGTCCTGACAATAGTGCACAGATCCTAGCGGAATATGCCGAGAGAGACCCACGCTTTAAGATCGTCACGAAGGAGAATGGAGGACTATCCGATGCTCGCAACGCAGGTATGGCCGTTGCTAAGGGTACTTTTATCAACTTCTTAGACTCAGACGATCTGATTCATCCACAGACGTTTGAGATAGCCTATGCCCTCGTTGAGCAAGAGGAGGCTGACATTGTCTCCTGGTACAAAGATCCGCTCTTTCGTCCTCGCCTACTCGTACGTCATGCGCTAGGCTTTAACATTGATAAGACGATGCCTCGCGGACTCAAGCGACGATTTTCGCTAGATAAAGTTCTGTACCAGACAACCGACGATATCTTCGCTCATGTTACGGAGTATAGCCATACGGCGATTGAGTACCCGATCAAGCACTTCTACGTATGGCGTCACTTGCTGCGGAGGAGTCTAGTGCAGGATGTGCTCTTTCTCAAAGGTGTCATCTTCGAAGACTTCCCCTGGTGGAGCGAGGTGATTCTAAAAAATCCTCGGACGGTAATCACGGATCTACCCTTTTACTACTACTTCCCCAATATAGGATCCATAGACCGATCCTCCAGTCGGGCCAAGAAGATCAAAAACTGGATCCAAGGCTTGGAGCACATCTATCAGATCTATGAAGAGCGAGCCACACCCCGCCAAAAGAAGTACTGGCAGCGTGAGTGCATGTGGGCTATGATCACTAATCGTATTGCCTACAAGCTAGAGCAGCGTGTCACAGACCCAGAAGATCGGCGAGAGCTCGCTCAGGATCTGAATCGTCTGAACGAGCTGGGGACATTTGACAATCCTTTTACAATCGAGGGGGTCAAAGCTCGCCAGCGAATCCTTCGCTTTATCAGTAAATACCAGTAAGAGAAGGAACTCACACACCTCACCTCAGGATCAAACGACCATATCGCACTATATATGTTTAAGACAAAGAATCGCTGGATAGCGATAGCCTGTCATACGCTCTTGGCTATCGTGGTAATGCAGCTGTGCCGATTGCTCTACTTCTTCTACAATCAGTCCTTCTTCCCTTCGGTAGACGGCTGGCAGTTGCTCCGCCTCATGCAGGGAGGCTACAGACTAGACATGGTCGCCATCGCATATGGCCTGCTCCTCTACTACCTCATGATGATCGTAGGTGCTTACCTACCTAGACGAGTCGAGATGAGTCGCTGGTATCGCTGGGTACGCCATGTAGCATACGTCTTGCCACTAGGGGTCTTCATCTTTCTCAACGTGTCAGACACGGGCTACTATCCGTTCGTCCTGAGGCGAGCCAATAGTGACATCTTTCGAGAGTTCCAGGGGAAGAGTATGTTTAGCTTCTACAAAGACTTCATTGTAGAGTTTTGGCCTCTGACGATAGCCTTTTTAGTCTTACTAGCTCTCACCATCGCTGGCTACTGGCTGGTGCAGTATCAGCGCAAGGAGCGCTCCTCTCGTCGCTCTTATTGGGTAGACGCCTCTTGTACTCTAGGGATGGTCATCTTACTCTTCTTCAGTATGCGTGGTACTTGGGACCTTTCGAGCAAACCCGTACCAACGACGCACTTCTTCTCTTATGCCACAGACCCAGAGCAATTTCCCTTGCTACAAAACACCCCCGTCGCCCTGACAAAAGACGCTGCCTCACGGCAACTCTTCACCTTCTACACAGACGAAGAGCTCCCTACCATCTTCACACCCTACTATCAGGCGGCACCGCTCTCTGAGGGCGACACGCTCTTTGGCTCCATGCAGGGGCGCAACGTTGTCGTGATCATCCTAGAGAGTATGGCGCGAGAGTACACGGGCTACCTCAATAGATATATCGACGGGTACCCGAGCTACACCCCTTACCTTGATAGCTTGATGCCACACACGCTCTATGCGCAGTACGGCTTTGCATCGGGCAAGCGATCCGTTGAGTCCTTCCCCTCGATCTTTGTCTCGCTACCCTCGTTTGGTGGCACCTTCGACGATGAGGCGTGGACTATGGACAACTACCAGCACTTCAACTCCTATGACACGGGCTTGCCCCTATCACTAGGCGATTACGGCTACCACCTCAAGTTTTACCACGGTGATGGGCCAGGAGCTATGGGCTTCTATTCCTTCCTCAATCGCCTAGATGTACAGGATCAATACACCGCTCAGGACTACCTAGCCACGCACCCTAATGAGTCTAGTGCTAAGGTCGGTACATGGGGTATCCACGACCTGCCCTTCGAGCAGGCCATGGCTGAAGATATGAAGTCGCTGAAAGAGCCCTTTGGAGCCTTCTTCTTTTCGCTCTCTAATCATAGTCCGTTTAGTATGCCCAAGGGATATAAGGGACACTTGAAGAAAGGCTCCCTCCCGATCCATCAGACGGCTCAGTATGCCGATGAGGCTCTCCGAGAGTTTTTCGAGCGGGTCAAAGATGAGCCGTGGTATCGTAACACGCTCTTCGTCATCACGGCAGACCATACCAGCCTCAGCGACCAACCTCTATATGCCAACCTAGCGGGACATGCTGCAGCACCTATCTTATTTTTCGACCCGCAGGGCAAGCTACATGGAGAGATCAGCGACTATGTCGTGCAGCACATAGATATCCTCCCCACCCTCCTCTACCTACTCGGTATCACAGAGCCTGTGCTGAGCTACGGGAGTAATATCTTCGACCAGCAGGCGGAGCACTATGCGCTCAACTTCTATCACAACCAGTACCTCTTCTTCACGAAGGCACTCACGCTCACGATGACCTCCGATGGTCAGGTCACTGTCAAGGAGCCCGCAGCCTACCTGCAGACAGAGCCCAGTCGTGCCACCGCCCCCACCTCGTCAGCGGTAAAGCACTACACAGCACTCTTTAAGGCGATCGTGCAGGACTACAACAATCGTGTCCTCAAGAGCTCCTTCTCCATCAGAGATGTGACCCCAAAGTCGTCAGACTAGCCCAGCAACATCCCGCTTGCTGCATTACAAGACGTAATTTGTAGAGGAGCTTGCACAGCCTCGTAGGAGCAACGCACGACAATCAAACGGCTTCTGCACGATAATCACGTGAGGATTGAATAGCACTATGAAGGGAGGCCGATCCGTGGTCCCTACAAAGCAACGTCTCGCTTTGACGAAAACGGACACACCGACTTCTGCATCCGAGCTGCACGTCCCTACTAAGGGCTACACGTGAGATTTACGGAGTTGGGGCCAGAGCGGATCTTCATCGGATAGAGATATTTTTCGTAACTTAGCCTTCTGAAAGTAGAGGTCTCTCTAAGCTGTCAGCCCGACTAGTGGCACCAGCTGAGTGAGCGTGGATGACGAAGAGGAATTTGTATCTGAGTGTGTCTGCTAGCCTCTACGACCAAGCGAATAAAACACATTAGACTCTATGGAAGATAGTATAGATAGGATTATCCCGGTGGACATTGAGGACGAAATGAAGACCTCTTACATTGACTACTCAATGTCTGTCATCGTGTCTCGAGCACTACCCGATGTACGCGACGGTCTCAAGCCGGTGCATCGTCGTGTACTCTACTCGATGAATGAGAGTGGCAACACCTACAATAATCCTACCCGCAAGTGTGCACGTGCCGTCGGTGATATCATGGGTAAGTACCACCCCCATGGCGATAGCTCCGTATACAATACATTGGTACGTCTTGCGCAGGGATGGAACATGCGCTACCCGCTCGTACAGGGGCAGGGTAACTTTGGCTCTATCGATGGGGACTCGCCCGCTGCGATGCGTTACACCGAGTCAAGGCTCAATCAGTTTGCCCAGGAGATGCTCCGCGACATTGACATGGAGACGGTCGACTTTCAGGACAACTTCGACGGGGACTTCAAGGAGCCGACAGTCCTTCCTTGTCGTATCCCTAACCTTCTGATCAATGGTGCTGCCGGTATCGCCGTCGGTATGGCGACCAATATGGCTCCGCACAATCTAACGGAGACACTCAACGCCTGTATCGCTTACATCGAGGCTCGTGGTGAGATTACGGTCGATGAATTGATGCAGTATGTCAAGGCTCCAGACTTCCCCACGGGTGGTGTCATCTACGGCTACGAGGGGGTCAAGGAAGCTTTCCGCACGGGACGTGGACGTATCGTCATACGTGGCAAGGCAGACATAGAGGAGTACCACAACCATGAGCGCATCGTCATACGAGAGATACCCTACCAAGTGCGCAAGAGCGATATGGTCGCTAAGATTGCTCAGCTGGTCAACGAGAAGAAGATCGACGGCATCAGTGACATCTCTGATGAGTCGAGCAATAAGGGTATCCGCATTGTCATAGATATAAAGAAGGACGCCAACGCGGGTGTCGTCCTCAACTACCTATATAAGTACTCCGACCTGGAGAGCTACTTCAGTATCAATAACATTGCGCTAGTCAATGGTCGTCCTCGTCAGCTCAACCTTAAGGACCTCATCGGTCACTTCGTCGATCACCGCCACGATGTGGTGACACGTCGCGCGCAGTATGAGCTTCGCAAGGCGCAGGAGCGTATCCATATATTGGAGGGCTTGATCATTGCGGTAGACCACATTGACGAGGTCATACGCATTATCCGCTCTAGTGAGGAGACTCGCGAGGCGATGAATCGACTGATGGAGGCTTTCAACCTCTCGGAGCTACAGGCTCGAGCCATCGTCGATATGCGTCTACGACAGCTCACGAAGCTTGATATTGACAAGTTGCAGCACGAGTACAATGAGCTCAAAGAGCGCATTGACTACTTGAACCTCTTCCTCAGCGACATCAACATGCGTATGGAGGTGATACAGGAGGAGTGCCGTGAGATCATTGACAAGTATGGCGACGAGCGTCGCTCGGAGATCGTATACGCTTCGGAAGATCTGAATCCTGAGGACTTCTACGCCGATGAGGATATGGTCATCACCATCTCTCACCTAGGATATATCAAGCGTACGCCACTCTCGGAGTTCCGCACGCAGACACGTGGCGGTGTCGGTGTCAAGGGTGCCGACAGTCGTGAAGAAGACTTTGTCGAGTACATCTACTCAGCGACGATGCACGCTACGATGATGCTCTTTACCGCTACGGGACGTGTCTACTGGCTCAGAGTCTTTGAGATACCTGAGGGCTCCAAGAGCTCTAAGGGCAGACATATCCAGAACCTTCTAGACCTTGACGAGGAGAACCGCATCACGGCCTTCCTACGTATTAAGAACTTGACGACCGATGTGGATTTTGTCAATACGCACTACCTCGTCTTCGCTACAGAGCAAGGCTTGATCAAGAAGACACTCCTAGCTCACTACGCTAATCCTCGCAAGACAGGTGTCCGTGCGATCAACCTACGTGACGATGATCAGGTCGTTTCGGTGGCTCTATCGAATGGTAACTGCGAGATATTCCTTGCCAATCGCAATGGGCGCTGTGTCCGCTTCAACGAGCAGGAGGTACGTCCTATGGGGCGCACAGCGACAGGTGTCCGTGGCATCCGTCTCGATGACGACCCTAACGACAAGGTCGTCGGTATGGTAGTGCACCGCCTGAAGAACAGCGACGAGACCATCCTCGTCATCAGCGAGAAAGGCTATGGCAAGCGTTCGCTCATCGACGACTACCGCATCACCAAGCGTGGCGCCAAGGGTGTCAAGACGATCAACGTGACCGATAAGACGGGTCAACTCATCGACATACGTGCCGTAGAGAACGATGACAACATCATGATCATCAACAAGAGTGGCGTCGCTATCCGTCTTTCTATGGATCAAGTACGTGTCATGGGACGTGCTACTCAGGGGGTCAAGATGATTGACCTCAATAAACGTTCGGACGAAATCGCATCTATATGTAATGTAGTGGCCGAGGAAGAAGAGCCAGAACTCGTAGACGAGGCTGACCTAGACGACCCCTCAGAGTTTGTTCCACAAGAGGAGGATCTCAATGACCTTGACAACTCCTCTGCACAAGATGAGGAGGACAAAGAGGATTAGTCTCAAGCCGTAAGCCATCTATATTAGAGAGAGTAAGACAATAACTAGTAACACCGATTTAGAATATGAAGACAACACGCAAAGTAACCCTAGTGCTACTCGTGCTAATGAGTGCACTGACACTCGGATGCGCACAGACCTCAAACGTTAGAGGGGCTGACCGCCTATCCGATGCTAGCAAGCCAGACTATCCTGGCGCTCGCGCTCTAATCCAGCAAGCTCTTGAGAATCCTGAGACCAAGGACGACGCCAAGACCTGGTACACAGCTGGACTCATCGAGGAGCGTGCCTTCACAGGCGAAAACCAGAAGAGCCTCAAAAACGAGCCACAAGACCTGCCTAGTATGTACAAAGCTCTCCTGGCTATGCACGAGTACTACAAGAAGACCTACGAGGTCGATCACCAGCCCAACGATAAGGGCAAGGTACGTCCTAAGTTTGAGAAGAAGATTGCTAACGCATACAAGGACAACATCCTCTACTACATCAATGCGGGAGGATACTACATGGAGCAGAAGGACTTCAAGAGCGCACTCCAGGCATTCCAGTCATTCAGAGAGATCAAGCGCTCTCCCCTATTCGAGGGTGATAAGTTCGCTCAGACAGACTCTAACTCGCTAATGGTTGACTTCTTTGCCATCATCACCGCTTACCAGGCTGGCGACAAGAAGCTAGCTATCCAGTACGGTGAGGAGCTCAAGAACTCGGGCTACCGTCAGAACGAGGTCTACCAGATCCTCGCTCAGACCTACATCGAGGAGGGCGACACTACCAACTACATCACGACGATGCGCGAGGGTCTCAAGCTCTTCCCCAAGGAGGCATACTACTCCGTCAACCTGATCAACACCTACATCGTACAGAACAAGTATGACGAGGCGCGCACCTTCCTCAAGCAAGCTATCGAGCTCAATCCTGAGAACCCCCAGCTCTATGACGTGATGGGCAAGCTCTACGAGGAGAGCGATGAGCAAGAGGCGCTCAAGTGGTTTAACAAAGCTATCGAGATAGACCCCAACTACGTCGAGTCTCTCTGCAACATCGGTCGTATCTACTACAACGAGGCTGTAGAGCTCTCTGACAAGGAGGAGGGCGGTGCAACAGCTGCTCAGAAGAAGCGCATCGCACTACTCAAGAAGGCGCTTCCTTACCTCGAGAAGGCTTACAGCATCAATCCTGATGCGTCTTACTACCTACTCGGTAATATCTACTACGCACTGGGCGACAACGCTAAGTACGAGAAGATCCAAGCTGCTCACGGCAACTAAGCACTAGTATGCGCTAGCGCTCTAGCTAGCCTGACAACAATATAGGAGACAGATCCACACTGCGGGGTCTGTCTCCTTTTTGTTTGCTCTCTGTAAAGGTAAAGACAACGACAGATGCTCTCGGGGCTTGCTCATATCATACTGTATTAGTTGCACATACGAGTTCCAAAAATGATTCCCCTCTTGGAACTTTTTAGTTCCAAGGCAGGAACTTTTTAGTTCCAGCGGAGGAACTTTTCGGTTCCAACGGAGGAACCGTTTGTTGAATCAATAGATAAGTAGTTACTGTACGGTGGTGGACTCTTGGTCATTCCATCAAAGAGCAGTAACTTTGGGACGATGAATAAGCTATGGACGCTTTGCTGGCTCCTCCTAGCCCTCGCTGGCTCACTCTCGGGAGGAGAGATATTCCCGCATCACATCTACACGACAGAGGTACAGACTCTACAGTGTCAGGTGTGGCGTGACGGGGAGCCGATCGCTATACCCTACCCGATCGCTCGCTTGGCTAGTGGCGATGAAGAGATTGTGGTGAGCTTTGACCTCACAGACCCTGTCCCGCATCGCATCCACTACCAGCTGGAGCTGTGCGATGCTGACTGGCAGGTCAATGACCGTATGGCGCTCAGCGAATACCTCGACGGCTGGATCGGAGCGCGCTGGCAGACAGACGAAAGCACCCCCTCGGAAGCCACGAGCATCTCCTACCGTCACTACGAGCTACGCCTCGGAGGAGCCTCCGTACTACAGCCGCTCCTCTCGGGCAATTACCGCCTCACCGCTTGGTGCGAAGAGCTACAAGAGGAGCCTATCTTCGTCACCAGCTTTGCGCTTTATGAGCCTCTCGCCGAGGTCGCTCAGCAGGTAGTTCCGACGACACCTCAGGGCAACTATTCCCGCTTTCAGCAGGTGGAGCTAGAGCTAACCTTTCCCCCCACACTGGCCAGCGACCCGCTCACGGAGCTACTCGTGACTGTCGGCCAAAACGGTTCCTCCACCCGCTACCAGCGACTCACTCGCCCCTCCTCCCTCGCTCCTGGGCGTCTCACCTTCAGGGGCCATGACGGAGCCACCTTTGCAGCGGGCAATGAGTGGCGCGCTTACGAGATCTTGTCTCCCTATCAGGCGAATATGGGCGTAGAGCACCTGAATAGTCAGGAGACGCCCCCCGAGGCTTACCTTTATCTAGACCACCCGACGAATGGCAGCTACATCACAGTATCCGATGCCAATGGATATCGCAAAGTTCGCCAGACAGACTACGACTCGTACTACGACGAGACTATGACAGACTACTACCTCGTCACCTGGCGACTAGCTCTGGAGGACCCGCTCAGGTATGGCACCCCGTTCATCGAAGGAGCAGCCTTCGATGCACTGCCTAAGGAGCAGCGCACGCTGCGCTACAACCGTGAGACAGGGCACTTTGAGCTGTCGCTCCTCGTCAAGGGAGGCTACGTCAGCTACCGATATAGCACCTCACCATCGCCCACTCCCCTAGCCAGCAACGCTATCGAGGGCGACTACTATCAGACAGAGAATCAATACACCACACTCGTCTACCTCACCTCTCCCATGCTACGCTATCAGAGACTGGTAGCCGTAAAGTAACTTCCAGATGTAATACTATGGACAGAAAGACCGCAACCATCTATCGCCTCATGTACCTCCGGCTCAAGAGCATTGAGCGGTACGCCAAGCAGAGCGAAGCTATCCAAACGCGTCAGTTCAAGCGCATCATGCGTGTACTACATGGCACCGCCTACGAGCAGTCCCTCACGAGCGAGCCTATCCGCTCCTACAGCGACTACCAGCGCATCGTCCCGATCGTCGAGTACGAGGAGCTGCGCCCCTGGGTAGAGCGTATGCTGCAGGGAGAGCGCAATCAGCTCATCAAGGGTAGCTGTCGCTGGTTCGCCACCTCCAGTGGCACCTCAGGAGGACGCAGCAAGTACCTTCCCGTGCCAGGGTTGCATCTGCAGAGTTGCCACTATCAGGGTGCCAAAGATGCGCTCTGGCTTTATCTAGACACACGACCCGACAGTGAATTCTTTGCACACAAGAGCTTAGTCATTGGGGGAAGCCACAAGCCGACCGCTTTTGCCGCAGGCACCCACACGGGCGACCTCTCCGCCATATTGGTGGAAAACATGCCCACCCTAGGACAGATGTACCGCGTCCCCTCGAAGCAGACCCTCCTCATGAGCGAATGGACCACCAAGATGCGACAGATCGTTCAGGAGGTAGCAACAGCAGATGTGGGCAGTCTCTCGGGCGTGCCGAGCTGGATGCTCGAGACCATCATGGCGATCCTAGCGTATACGGGACGGAAGAACCTCTCAGAGGTGTGGCCTCACCTTGAAGTCTTCTTTCACGGAGGCATCAGCTTCGATCCGTACCGTGAGCGCTACCGTCAGATCATCCCGTCCGAGCGGATGCAGTACCGTGAGACCTACAATGCGAGCGAGGGCTTCTTTGGCGTTCAGGACGACCCCACCTCTAGCTCTATGCTCCTGATGCAGGACTACGGCATTCTCTACGAGTTCATCCCGATGTCTCAGTTTGACGCACCCGACCGTCAGGCTATACCGCTAGCCAACGTACAGAAAGGGGTCAACTATGCGCTCGTCATCTCCACCCTCGGAGGGCTTTACCGCTACATCATCGGCGACACGGTCATGTTCACCGAATTGCACCCCTACAAGTTCATCATCACGGGACGTACGCAGAGCTTTATCAATGCCTTCGGCGAGGAGCTGATGGTCCACAACACGACCACAGCCGTCTCGCGCGTCGCCCAAGAGATGGGCGTCACGGTGCTAGACTACACGGTGGCACCGCGCTTCTGCCTAGATACAGCAAATGGCTATCACGAGTGGATCGTAGAGTTTGAGACACCGCCAGCCGATCCGGAGCACTTCATCGAGCGCATTGACCAAGAGCTCCGCACGCTCAATAGCGACTACGAGGCAAAGCGCTATGCCAATATGGCGCTCCTAATGCCCCGTCTGGTGGTTGCTCGGCGAGGGCTCTTCAACGACTGGCTCGAGGAGCAGGGCAAGCTCGGCGGGCAGCACAAGATACCCCGCCTACGGAGCAACGCCGAGCTCAACGACCGTCTCATCGAGCTCAACAAATAGAAACAACATCAGCCAGATAGAAGGAGTTTCCCCTGCGGGAAGCTCCTTTTTTCTATGGGGTAGTGCCCCTTCCCAAGGGAGAGGTCTGAGCTTTCCCCTAGAGGAAAGGGATCTTTCCAACGGAGGAAAAGAAAGTTTCCTAGGGAGGAAAACTAACTTTCCAAGCTTGGAAATTTTATTTTCCAAAGCTGGAACGGTTTTGGAAAGTTGACGTTTCGTATGGGAGCTACCACCCCGCTCCTCCACAAATACGTAGAAAGCGTCAGCCCCGCTCGTGCGAGACTGACGCTTCTTACTGTGCTAGTGGCATATTCGTTAGATCTTGTTGATGACCTCCCAGGCGAAGGCTCGCAGCCCTTGCTGAGGATTGTCTAGATCGATCTGATGAAGTGCCGAGAGGATTCGCTCGGCTCGCTCAGCATCCGTGATAACCATCATAGCGCCATTGGTCGTCGGCCAAGCGTGGCTCCCGAGATGCGGTTCGCCCGTTGCGGAGCCGCGTCCGTAGACTTCGCTCCACTCGGTATAGCCCTTGGCATTGTGCTGCTCGAGGGTACGCAGGACGAGCCCATGCAGGGCGATGTTGTAGACGATGAAGAGTGCCGTTTGTCTATTCATAGCTTAGTGGTTGTTTTTGAGACTTTTCTTGCGCCGACGCCGTATCTGACGGCGAGAGACCAGCGCATAGATACAAGGTATCAGGAGGAGTGTGACCAGCGTCGAGATGGTTAGTCCGAAGGCCACCGTGACACCCATCGGCTGCCACATCTCGCTACCCTGTCCGATGCCGATAGCCATCGGGACCATACCGAAGACGGTCGTGAGGGTCGTCATCAGCACGGGACGCAGACGCGATGCTCCCGCATGGAGTAGCGCTGTGCGTACGGACATGCCACGCTCACGATTGAGTATGGTGTAGTCGATCAGGACGATACCATTCTTCACCACGATACCGACGAGCATGATCGCTCCGATGAAGGCAATGATGCTCAGGGGGACTCCAGTCACGAGCAAACCGAGGATAACACCCGTAAAGGCAAAGGGCACGGAAAACATAATGACAAACGGGGAGGCCAAGCTCTCAAACTCCGCAGCCATCACGATGAAGACTAGGAAGACAATGAGGAGCAGGAGCGTCCCTAAGTCTGCAAAAGCCTCTTGCTGCTGCTCGAAAGCTCCCGTGATTTCGTAGCTCACGCCCTCGGGCATATCCATCCCGTCGAGCGTCTTCTGAGCGGTGCGGACGAGGTCTGACAGAGCTGCCTTGGGTGCTGGTGTGAGGGCAATGGTGACGACACGTGAACGGTCTTTCTGGTAAATGGCAGGAGGCGCAAAGTGCTCCACGACCTTGCCCAGGTCGCCTAGTCGTACGCTCGTTCCCTGAGGGGTGCGTACGAGTGTCTGAGCTACATCGTCTAAGCTACGTCTGAACTCAGGAGCTAGTCGCACACGGATCTCATACTCCTGCCCGTCCTCACGATAGAAGGAGGCGGTGGTCCCGTAGATACTGTTGCGCAGGTAGCTCGCTACCATACTATTGGTCAAGCCATGCTCTGCGAGTCGCTGCGGGTCGAAGATGACCTGGTACTCAGGCATAAACTCGTCCCTATTGCTCAGCGCCTGAGCGCAAGCTGGAGACTTCCTAATCTCGGCCATAAATGCTTTGGAGATCTGATCGGTGACAGCAAAGTCGTGTCCGTAGATATCAACATTGACAGTGCTCTGCTGTCCCCCGCCACCAGTCTGAATGGAGACGTTGTACTGCTTGATGCCAGGCGTGGCGCTCAGATCACGACGCATCTCGGCAGCAACCTCCTGAGAGGAACGCTTTCGCTCGGAGGCATCGACCAGCTTGATATTGAAGGATAGGATATTATCCGCATTGTCCTGAGCTAGCGTCGAGGCGCCAGACTGGAAAGCGTCAGCCTGCCCCGTGGAGAACTGGAGCATCTCTATCTCGGGATACTTCTTGTGCCACTCCTCGGTGAGGCGATGCCCCTCAGCGAGCGGACGGTCTATGGTGGTGCCTACGGGGTAGTACGCCTTGACAAATATATAGCCACCGTCTCCCTGTGGCATAAACTCGGTCTTAACCAGCGAGCCGAGCGTGAGTGATAGTGCGAAGATACCTAGGGACAAGCCTACCGTGAGCCATTTGTGTTGTAGCACCCAGGCGAGCGTCCTCTGGTAAAGCACGGTGAGTCGCTGGATGAAGTCGTTGAAGGGGCGTAGGATCTTTTGGGATACCTTACCCTCCTTGCGCTGACGATTGGCTCGGAGCATGTGAGCACAGAGCGTAGGTGTCAGGGCGAGCGCACAGATGGTCGAGACGATCATCACGATACTGACGATCCAGCCGAGCTGACGGAAGAGTAGTCCCGCCATGCCCTGCATCATCACCATCGGGAGGAAGACGGCCAGCATCGTCAGCGTAGAGGCGATGACTGAGAGCGCCACCTCGTTGGTCGCATGGACAGCAGCTTGCTTGGGATAGCTTCCCCGCTCGATGTGGTTGGTGATATTCTCAAGCACCACAATCGCATCGTCCACCACCATACCGATGGCTATGGAGAGCGAACTGAGCGAGATAATATTGAGCGAATTGCCCGTCAGCAGTAGGTATATAAAGGCCGAGAGTAGCGATATCGGGATCGTCAGTACGATGATAAAGGTGGCGCGCCAACGGCCTAAGAAGAGCAGCACGATGAGCATCACGACGCAGAAGGTGATGCCGATCGTCGAACTCAAACTATTGATCGAGCGCACGATGAAGTCGCTCTGATCCATAATCACCTCTATCTTGATGTCCGTGGGGAGGTTCTTAACGATTTGCGGGAGCGCCTTGAGGACACGCTTATTCACCTGAACCGTGTTGGCTCCCGACTGCTTCATGAGCATGAGCATAGCACCCCGCTGGTTGTCCACGTAGGCAAGCGTTTGCTGCTCAGGGTCGCCATCTACGACACTCGCCACGTCTCGCAGATAGATCGTCCGGCCGCCGAAGCTCGTTATGGGTAGCTCCTCTAGCTGCTTCGGGTCTACGATCTCACCGATGGCTCGTAGAGAGATCTTGCTCGTCTCTAGATTCATCGACCCAGCCGATACGTTGCGGTTTGCCACCGCTATGAGATTGCTCACATCACCGACCGTGATGCCGTAGCTCTCGAGCTTGTGCGGGTCGCAGTAGACGTTGATCTGTCGTTGTCTAGCACCTAGTAGGTTGACGCCCCCCACCCCGTCAATGCGTCCTAGAGGGGTTATCAACTGATCATTTAGGATTTTGTAGAGCGACTTCGAGCTAGCGTCCGACTTGATCGAGAGCATGAGGATAGGGATGTCATCCATGCCAAACTTGATAATGTTTGGCGTGCCAGCTCCGTCGGGGAGCACCTCCGTGATAGCACTAATCTTGTCACGGGTGTCGTTGATCGCATTCTCTATGTCCAGTCCCTCTCGGAGCTCCAGCGTGACGACAGAGACATTCTCCTTGCTTTGCGAGGTAATGTGCTTGACTCCGTTGATACCGTTGAGGACGTTTTGGATGGGCTTGGTAACGTTGTTCTCCACCTCTTCAGGAGCGGCTCCCGAGTAAGAGGTGACGATCATGACCCGATTGATCTGCATATCGGGCAGGAGATCTATCGGCAGGCGTGTCAGGGCAAAGAGACCCAAGACGACCACCCCAACGAAGATCATGATCGTGGTGACAGGACGACGGACGGCTGATTGATAAAGACTCATAAGCTAAAGGCGAGGATCTGTGTGTTGGGGGAACTATTGCTGAGCCTGCGAAACCTGTACAGGCATCTGATCGGACAGGATGCTGGCGCCAGTCGTGACCACGACATCGCCTGGCGAAACGCCCTCACTGATGGCCGTGTACTTGCCGATGGTACGCTCTACGAGGACCACCTGCCGATGGGCAATGCCGTCCCGTACGATGTAGACGCACTGCTCGGCGCTACCTATCTGCTTGACAATGCTCTCTGTGGGGACCACCGTGTACTCCTTGTCGCCTAGATTGATCGAGACGCGAGCATACTGTCCAGGCACCAGCTTACGCTCAGGATTGGTCGCCTCGACTTCCATCGTAAAGGTGTGGGTCTGTGGATTGATCGTCGGATACTTCAGCGAAATCTTACCAGCAAAAGTCTCGTCAGGCAGGGACTCCGAAGTAATCATCACAGGCATTCCTTTGGTCATCTGCCCATAGTAACGCTCCGAGGGATTGACCCGTAGGACCACTGGGTTGACCTGCTCCACGACGAGTAGAGGCATCTGGGGAGACATCATATCGCCCGCATCGTAGTTGCGCGCTGTGACCACCCCTGAGATAGGGCTACGGAGCTGTGTGTTCTCCTTTATATTATTGTAGCTCGTCTGAGCCAGTGTGAGGGCTCGCCGTGTCGCCTCCCACTCCGACTGCGATATACCGCCTATCTTGTAGAGCTCATCTATACGAGCCAGTGCGCTCTTGCGCTCCTCGAGCTGTAGACGCGCCTGCTCCAGCTGGCTGTGATCCATCTCAGCGAGGAGCTGCCCACGAGAGACCTGCTGCCCCACCTCTACATAGATGCGCTTGATACGGGAGGCCATCTGCGGAGCTATCTGATTAGTCACCTTAGCATCGACCGTGCTGGTGTACTCTTGCAGGTCTGGGAGCGTCTGCACCGAGACGGTCGCCACCTCTACATGCTTGATGTCTGTCGAGTCGATCGTGTGCGAAAAGGTCGTCTTGCCATCCTTGCTCGCAGAGCTACAACTGGTAAGAGATAGAAGAACTAAGCTCAGTGCTATGGGAGCAACTGTACGTATAGAGAGAAACATAGAATAGTCTGTTTGTCTTGAAATGGTTTGTATCGCTAGAAGTATCGTGTCATTCGTTTGATCGAGTTGAGACGCTCCTCGTAATCACTGCGTGGATCAGCGGAGAGCGGTGTCTCAGGGGCAATGAGCTGCTCTATCTCTACGCCCGCTATGAGGTAGTCGTAGAGCGCCTGTGTCTGATTAAGACGAGCCTGTAGGAGCGCCAGCTCAGCATCGTTGACCTCTAGGAGCGTACCCATCCCCTTGTCGTACATACGCTGTGCGATGGTGTAGCCCCGCTCGGCTGTCGCCTGTATCTGCGTTGCTGTATTGTACTGCTCCTGAGCCTTGCGCGCCTGGTCTCGCTGATGCTGCATACCGAGCGTGAGTGACCGCTCAGCATCTTGTCGCTGGAGCTTCAGGAGCAAAGCTCGCCCCTTGGCTTGTCGCGTCGTGTAGTAATTCTTAAGCCCCGTAAAGAGTGGAAATTTAAACTGTAGGCTCACAACAGAAAAGGGAACCCAGAGACGACTCTTAGAGAGGTCAAAGTCGTTTGACGAGAAGTTGTAATTGTAGTTCGCCCCCAGTGATATCGAAGGCACCCAGCTCAGCTTGGAGAGCTTGATACTCTCGTCCGCTATCTGTTGCTGTAGCTCTAGCGCCCGCAAGGTTGGATTGGTTGTGAGCCAAAGCGAGTCAGTCGTCGGCACCTGCGCTATGAGTTGCTGGCTCTCGGCTTGGTAATCCTGAAGGTGTCCCACCAGTCGCAGACCTGTGTGTGGATCTAGTCCTAGTAGCACCGCCAACTGCATATAGGCTAGGCCAACACCCTGCTCCGCCTGCAGTACCGAGGGCTTGATATTAGCGTACTGTACCTCAGCACGCATCTTGTCATACTCCGCCACGAGCCCCGCTTCGTACCGCTGAGTGACCCGCTCGAGGTTCAGCTCCGCATTGCGTAGACTGCGTTGCAACGTCTCGCAAGACTCCTGAGCAAGGAGCACCGTATAGAACGCTTTCTTGATTTGTCCGACCAACTCCTGACGAGACTGCGAGGCTTGCTGTAGTGCTAGGTCAACCTGCGTGCGATTGATCTGCAGCGCCTTCCAGAGCGTCGCATTGACGAGTGGCATACCGGCTTGTAGTCCCAGCTGTATATTGTGCGTACGTCCCACCTCGATACCGTCTTCCATGCCTGGCATAGCGCCCATACCGGGCATCCCGTCGAAGTAGATGCGCTGCTTCTTGAGCGTGTAGCCGTAGTTGCCCGAGAGCGATAGCTGCGGGTAGAGAGCGCTCTGCGCCTCACGCTCAGCATACATTTGGTTGACCAGCGCCACATCCTTGCCCAGCACCATCGGGCTCTGCTCCAGCCCGAGAGAGATGCTCTGGTCTAGCGTCAGCACGAGCGTATCTGGTTGTTGCGCTGCGAGCGTCAGCGTAAGCAGTAATAAGCATGGTAGCATCACATAGCGCCACCCAGAGATGAGATGTTTCTGTTGCCTCATATAATAATAGGTGTATAGCGAACCCCTCTCCAGAGCGCTGATGCCCGAGTCGGTTCTTGCAGGAATATCCCTTTAGAGGCTAATAGAACTTTTTCGTTTAATACGGCAACGACCTTCTGATGCTACCGTAACGTTCCCTTAATCGATTAGCATTCCTCACCCAGCGCTTCCAGAGAGCGGTACTAGATTGTACTGCCGTGTGGTTCTATCGTCGTCCGAGGCGATAGCACTGAGGGCAGACCCCCCAGTAGAGCAGTAGTGGCGTGACATCGCTGAAGCGAGGCGGCGTGACCGTCTGTAGCTCCGTCAGTGCCGCTACGCTACGATGTAGCAATGCGGAGCCACAGTGCCGGCACAGCAGTAAAGCCTTGCCATGACACAGTGACTTCCGCACCAATGACCCTGCTAGCCCCATCGGTAGAGGTAGCAGGATACCGATCTTGACAAAGAGGTCTATGCAGCTATAGATTGAAGACTCTCCGATAGCCATCTGTCGCTCCTTGGCGAGTGCTATCAAATCTTCGGACGAGAAGATGCCCATCTGCTCTCCTATCAGATCTAAGATAGCTTCACGCACACGGCTACGGTTCATTCCCTGCGCCTTGAGATAGGTTTGCAGCAAGAGCCGCTCCTTGGCCTTGAGACTATCCGAGAGACGAGGCATAGACCTAGCAGATATTAGAGTCCGAACTCCTGCTGTATCCGCTCCACATAGTCCAGCTTCTCCCAGGGGAAGAGCTCGACCTCTATCTCGATAGTGCCTCTGTGGAATGTCTCAAAGCTCTTCTTGACCCGACGCACATCACGTCCGAAGTGACCATAAGCAGCAGTCTCCTCATAGATCGGCTTGCGTAGGTCAAAGCGCTGCTCGATAGCGTACGGTCTCAGGTCAAAGATGCGCAAGACTCGCTGCGCTATCTCGCCATCGCTCATATTGATCTTCTTACCCGAGGTGTGTACGTAGATGCTCACAGGCTCTGCGACACCGATAGCGTAGGAGATCTGTACCAGCATCTCTGAGCAAATGCCCGCAGCCACCATGTTTTTGGCAATGTGACGAGCTGCATAGGCTCCAGAGCGGTCTACCTTAGAGCTATCCTTGCCCGAGAAAGCGCCACCACCATGGGAAGCGCGCCCACCGTAAGTGTCCACGATGATCTTACGCCCTGTGAGACCCGTATCTCCGTGAGGACCACCGATGACAAACTTGCCCGTGGGGTTGACCAGTAGACGATACTCCTGCACTGCAAAGAGATCAGCGTACTGCGGATAGTACTTCTCCACACGAGGGAGCAGATAGCGGCGTATATCCTCCGTTATTTGCTCCTGCATCTTCAGGTCGGCAGCATGCTGCGCCTCGTAAGAGTCGTCGGCAGGCTTGATAAACTCATCGTGCTGCGTGCTCAAGACGATCGTGTCAATGCGCACGGGGTGGTTATTCTCATCATACTCTACCGTCACCTGACTCTTGGCATCAGGTCTTAGGTAAGGCATCAACTCAGGCTCCTTCTTGCGTATCTCTGCAAGCTCGAAGAGGAGCGCATTAGAGAGGTCCAGAGATAGAGGCATATAGTTGGCCGTCTCGGTCGTTGCATAGCCAAACATCATACCCTGGTCGCCAGCGCCCTGCTCCTCAGGATTACCACGATCCACGCCACGGTTGATGTCGTTGCTCTGATCATGGATGGCGCTCAGTATGCCACAGCTACGAGCGTCAAAGCCATACTCAGGCTTATTGTACCCGATACGATCGACGACCCGTCTCACCGTCGCATCTAGATCTACATAAGCATTGCTACGCACCTCGCCCGACACGATCACCTGTCCCGTAGTGACAAGCGTCTCACAGGCGACACGTGAATTAGGATCACCCGCTAGGAGCTGATCCACGATGGCATCTGACACTTGGTCTGCCACCTTATCTGGATGTCCTTCAGACACCGATTCTGATGTAAAGAAGTAGTTCATACTGCTGATATACTATTGAGATAAATAAGTGTTGAGTTGAGGCTACTTGACTAAGCAAGAGCCTCTCGCCACAACAAGAGAGCACCCCACCAGTCTGACGGATCAGCTCGTGGGGTGCTTTCGATGTCTCTATGCTTGCTTAAAAAGGTCCTCCGGCGGTCTCTTCTAGAGAGGTGGGGAGGTAAGTTTTTAGCATTTTTCTAAGTGGTTGCAAGCTTATCAAATCCATCCACTACGATCCAAGACCTCTTCGGAGCCTCTTGTCATCACGTGGGGGCAAAGGTAAGACAAACTTTTTAATCTCGCAAATCAGAGCTGATGCTTTATTTTGATTTTCCGAAGTGTCTGTCTTGGCTAATGGGACATATAAGCGAAAAGCCCCGCTGAAAACGAAAAGTTCCTCCGCTATTTTTTCGGCTTCGGGCTATCTGGCTGATAAGTAAGAGGTTACCGCTTGGATGAATACGGATAGGTAACGATTTAGAAATGAGCGGAGTGCTTTGAAGTACATCGTTTTGGATAGCCAAAGAACGCTCACTTTTACTGCCTGCAAAGGTACATATTTGCGAGTGAAAGTAAGCGTATTTTCTTTCTTTCCCTCTTGTCAGTGAGAGGAATTGCTATTCTTTTTTACTCTATGATATGTTTTAAGGAAGTAAAAGCCCGTCGCTTCTTCTTTGTAGAAAACTGCATGCATGGGACCTTCTATTAGTTCTTGAGTAGCTTTCCAATTACATTTTTCTCCCTCTTTTAATCGGAATGCCATGGCAATTAAATATACAAGGTGTTCTAGATCGAATAAATCATGAACATCTTTGCCTATAGCAAGATTTCTGCCCTCATATGAAAAATGTTTGAGTACGTGCATTAGACCGCCTGTAAAGTCATATACATTTTGCTTACCATTACGCTCATCTACTTTACGAAAGGTGTCAAGTCTTAAGATATCGCCAAACCCTTCTTCGTTTGTATATACTACGTAGCAACAGGCATTTTCAGCAAGGAATTCAATAAATCTATCTTTATCTCCAAGATCCTTGAATATACTTCCCTCATATAGCGCATCTACTACATCCATTGCATTACCAGTACCGAATTTTTCAGGGAAAGCTTCAAGAGCTTCTATAATACCTTCTTGCAATAATCTATGACATGACACATTAAAAACTATATAGAAATCGTGGTCACCCTCAGCATAATAATGATATATTTCATTTATAGGGAACCCTATCTGAAATGAATTAAGTTCTTTGATCCCTTGCTCTTTCCTTACTTCATTCTCATGACGCCAAAGTTCAAGTAACTTTGGCTCCATATATGCCTTTAGAGCATCATACTCCTCAAATGATATCAATTTCATAGCGTAGACATTTTGTATTACAAACTATTCGTCAATAGTCGTTTAAGTGAATTCCACGGATGCTGTAAAACGTACTTAATTGTCACCCACCAATTGCGTTTCACACCGTCGAATACCATATCTATACCATACTCTTCTTTTATTACTTTCTCAGAGGAGCTAAGATCTAATCTTTTCAGTCGCAGTGGGGTTATCGTATCTGCTATAGTAGGGATAAATGGAATAGAGATTTCTTTTCCAATCAAGAATTCATCAGCAGGACAGAATGGAATATGAAACTGAAATGCAAAGTTGCCATATGCAAGCAGGAACATATATAGAGGAACATTTTCATCCACTCTATCATCTTTTCTTTTGAACAGTATTGCGACAGGTGTTGGAAATGTTTGAATCCCTCTATATTGCCTATACCCAACAACGAGTTGCCCTTTTATGTCTTTTCTATCCATCAAAAAATCTATAGCATTCGTTACTTCTGGTAGTTCGTTATCTGGCAGAATCGTTAGAGCCATCTTAAGAAGACATTTATATACATTCACTGGAGTATATGTCCTTTGGCCCTTAAAATGAACGACCTTATTCTTTTTGTCTAGATGAACGACTGCTGTTTCATCTTCTTTTTGCAATACGGAGATAAAATCCTTAGCATCTACACGTGTAAAGTCATCTTTCCGAGATTTGTATGATGGAATACCTCTCTTGCCCTTTACCTGAAACAAGCAATGTAAGAGATTCATGTAGTTTGAGAATTCGCTCTCATACTTTGAAAATCTATTTTCATTGCAATCATCACATTCGTAATATGAAAACAGACGATTATTTCCTATCAAATTGGATAAAGCATGCGCTTCTTTTTTGAAAGTAACCTCTCCTTTCTTACGACCACAAAATCTGCAAACCTGATTGTTTTTATCTCCAAGAAATATTTTTTGTGCTTGATTGGTACCGCATAAGGCTATTGTTTCATAGTTTCCATAACACTTGTCACACGCTTTTTTGAATGCTAGAGAGCATTTAATTTGATTTATAATCATCTATATGTTTGACTTTAGACATGAGCGGAGTGCTTTGAAGTACATCGTTTTGGATAGCCAAAGAACGCTCACTATTATCACTTGCAAAGGTAGTGATTCGTGGGAGAAAGTGAGCGTTC
>QWCH01001242.1_pt1 | contig 40576 bp, 32 predicted proteins | sample 1972671 | NCBI WGS metagenome assembly QWCH01 (sample SAMN09866713, study PRJNA288562) | Human gut metagenome isolate term3_stool, whole genome shotgun sequencing... | isolation source: gut | host: Homo sapiens | place: USA: California
AAAGAAGCCTTCAAGCCGTTCAATGACGGAAATATAATCTCCTGTATCCCGACAGATCTTTACGCTGAATTGGATAATCTTTTGGACGACAATCCTCAAACCGTATGGGTAACGACGGCCACCAACTCACTGCGCAATTATGAAATGCTGATGGAATTTAAAGAACTGACCGAAATTCGCGGGGTTAAAGTGACACAACCCATGTATTATGCATGGAGCACGGCTACCTCTAATTTTGTTCCTTCGGTTATTTCCATACAAACTTCTATTGACGGGGCAATATGGGAAAATCTGACATTCTTTGAAGCCAACGAACTAGGAGAGGCTTCCGGTGAGGTTACATTGATGCCTGTTCACGAGGGAACACGCCAAGTACGCTATATCAAGTTCAATTTACGCGATAAAGCTGACAGCCAAGGAAGTTGTAAAGTTAATTTAGGAGACATTCTTATTTATAAATAAGATATCATAATAACGACCGCTCCGGCGGTCGTTATTCAAACACAACCAAAAAGTATGTTAAAAATAAGTCATTTAACCAGACTCTTTTTTAGCGGGATTCTACTATTGAGCTTCTCCAGTGTATTCAGTCAGGAGCAAGAGGATAAACTCTTGCAACTGATGAAGCAGGAATTGAAATACAGCATGGAGGAGTTAAAGAAACAGGAAAGTATCCCCTATTACATGAACATGCGGGCGATGGACGACTACACCATAACGGTGGTAAGCTCGTTCGGGGCTGTAACTACCGCCAACGCAAACCGCACACGCACTCTAGTACCGCAAATCCGTTTGGGAAGCCCGGAACTGGACAATTTCAAGTATAATATGCAGGGAGGATTTGCCGGACCTAACGCACAAGGAGCACAGGGCGTAATTTTACCCTTGGATGATAATGCTTCGGATGCCATCCGGGAAGCGATCTGGCGGGAAACTCTGCAACGTTACGAGTATGCCCGTACCATGTATGATCAGGCAAAGACTCGCGCCACGGTAAGCGTGGAGGACGAGGATAAAGCACCGTGTTTCTCTAAGGCGCCCGTGGAACATTACTACGAAGCTCCCGTGGCTGCCGGAAGACAAAAAATGGATATTAAACGGGCTTGGGAGCAACGAATGGACGAGGTTTCCGCCGTATTCAAGACCTGTCCCGAATTGCGTCAAGGATCAGCCAGCTTTAGTTTCCAAGTATTACGCACCTATTTCGTGAACAGCGAAGGAAGCGTGGTCGTGCAGAACCGGGTATCCACCCGAGTGATGCTGATGGCATCACTGAAAGCAGCTGATGGGATGGAGTTACCATTGAACATGGATTATTTTGCCTACACGCCGGACGAGTTGCCGGATAACGACCGGATGATCGCGGATGCACAAGATATGATCAAACGCTTGCTGGCACTGCGTGACGCACCGGTAGCCGACCCGTACACGGGACCTGCCATTCTCTCGGGACCCGCGAGCGGCGTGTTCTTTCACGAGATTTTCGGTCACCGTCTGGAAGGTCACCGTTTGAAATCGGGCGGTCAGACCTTCAAAAAAATGGTTGGAGAACAGGTATTGCCCGCTGAGTTTCAAGTGTATTGTGACCCCTTACAAAAGCGTTATGCCGACACGGATTTGTACGGTCATTACGTGTACGATGATGAAGGCGTGAAAGCTCGCCGGGTGGATAACGTGGTGAACGGTGTGCTGAAAGAATTCCTCATGAGCCGGGTACCGTTAGACGGTTTTCCGGTGAGCAACGGTCACGGGCGTACCTCCGGGGGAGGCGATCCTGTTTCCAGACAATCTAATTTAATCATCGAAACCAATCGTCCCTACACGGAAGACGAATTGCGTGCCATGCTAGTGGAAGAAGCCCAAAAGCAAGGAAAAGAATACGGTTATTATTTCCGCACCGTAACAAGTGGTTTCACGTACACGGGTGAGGGAGGAAGCCTGAACTCGTTCAACGTGACTCCCTTGGAAGTGTACAGGGTATTCGTGGACGGTCGCCCGGATCAACTGGTGCGTGGCGTGGACATGATCGGGACTCCCCTGTCAATGTTCTCGAACATCACAGCTGCCGGCAACAAACCGAGCGTGTTCACGGGCGTTTGCGGGGCAGAGTCAGGCTGGGTACCCGTGACGGCAACCTCACCCACGATATTCGTGAGCCAGATAGAAACACAACGCCGGGCACAAGCACGTGATATAGCCCCGGTTTTACCTTCACCGAAACCGGAAAACAAAGTTACCGGAACCACGGACGAAACGATTTTCGCGGCAATGCGTTCCGAGCTGGAGCGCAATAACGCGGCACTGATTTTACCAAACGGCCCGAAACCTTACTATATCTCGTACACAGTGGCACGTTACCGTCGCTTCTCGGTAGCCGGTTCATTAGGAGGCATCATGTTCTCGAATGTTTCACCGTGGCAAATGAACGGAGGTACGCAAGTGATGCTCGGGGATTACCAACATAACAGCGATGTACAATACTCGGAACAAATCGCTCCCGCGCAATTACCCTCGGAAGTGGATTACGACATCATTCGCCGCGGATTCTGGGAAGCATCGGATATGATGTACAAATACTCGCTGGGAATGATGGCACAGAAAGCGAATTACTTGCAACAAAATCCCCGGTCACCCGAGGAATCTGCCTTGGCGGAAATGCAACAATTACCCGCGGTTACCCGCATACAGGAACGGGAAACAAAATTCGAGATCAATCAAGCCGCCTTGGAGCAGCTGGTAACCGAAGCTTCGGCTGTATTCAAAGAGTACAAGGATATTTATAACTCCAGCGTGGCAATCAGCGGGACTGAAATAGACCTCTATCGGCTGACCACGGAAGGTGTGCAATTAAAAGAACCCGGCGGGCACGTGACCGTGTCGGTTTCCGCAGAGGCCCGTGCTGACGACGGTTCAACCGTGGGAGATTCTTTCTCGCTCTCGTTACTGAGTCCGGCAGAACTCCCCTCCGTCGAGGAGTTAAAAGAACGGGTGAGAGCCTTTGCCGAAGGATTGATGCAATTGAAAGCTGCGCCCCCGGTGGCAGAGTACTACAACGGACCGATCATGTTCGAGGGAGGAGCCGTGGCAACGATTCTGGCAAACAACCTCTTATACCGCGGCGGATTGATCGCCGCCCGTTCACTCGGTCCGTCCCGGGGAGGATTGGAAGACCAGTTCGGCAGCAAGATCATGGATAGCCGTCTGACGGTCAAAAATTACACGGCAATGAAAGAATACAACGGTACACCGTTGTACGGGCATTACGAGATAGACGGGAACGGTGTTACCCCGAAAACAGAAATGACTCTGGTCGAGAAAGGAGTGTTCAAAAAGATGCTGAACGGACGCATCCCGACACAGAAAGCCCCGGAAACAACAGGCAGTTCCCGCTTTATACTATCACCGCAAAGCCCGACTGTTACAACGGGAACCGGAACAATTCACGTACAGGTGGAGAAAGGCACTTCCCACGAAAAAATGAAGAAGATACTGATCAAAGCGGCAAAAGAAGCCGGACAATCGTGTGCCTACATCGTGAGAGGGATTGCCGGGTCAGCACTCGTGGTCTACCGCGTTGATCTCAAGGATGGAAAAGAAACCCGTGTCCGTACCACCGGATTCCGCATGCCCGACTTGACAAAATTGCAGAAAATCACGGCAATATCGTCAAAAGAAGAAGTAATGAATTACCTGCCGGATTACTATCCCGCTTCTATGATCTATCCTGCCGGAATGATCGTGGACGGCTTGGTAATCGACAAGGCAAGCCCGAAAACGGCAAAAGAACCGACACTAAAAGTCCCGAGACAACGGGAACAAGAATAATCAAGTTATCCATTTTAACTAAAAATCTCCCGTGAAAATCAATCCGAATCAACACGGGAGACTTTTAAAAACGAACGAGAAGATGAAAAAGTTTTTATTTACCGTATGCATGTTATTCAGTTGTGTCATGTTATCCGTGGCACAAGGAGATAGTTACAAAATCGAGGGACGGTTAGACAACTCCGTCAACGGAAAATTACTGTTGGTTGCCAACACGGAAAACGGAATGATCGATATCGGCGAGGCCGTGATCACGAACGGAGCTTTCGAGTTTACAGGCCGGATGCCGGAAACGACATTGGTCTACTTGATGCCGGTCAAGAAAAACACTATATTGGTAGCCATGATGTTGGAGAACGCAGTTTACACGATTACCATGGGCACCAACGAACTGCTCGTGGAAAGTAGCGGTGAAGCCCAGAATATATGGAAAGAATTCAACGATCTGGACAAGTATCTGGCACAAAGCGAACAACAGCTACAAGCACAAGCCCGGTCAAATCCAGCGCAAGCACAAAAACTGCAACAGGATTTCAAAAAAATAATCACACAAGTAGAGGCAGAAGAATTGGCATTACTAAAAAAATACAACGACACGTACGTGGCAGCCTACGTCGTGGCAGCCAAATTGCCTCAAACTCTTGACGAAACGAAACTGGCAGAACGTTACGATATACTGGGAGAAAAGGCAAAAGCAACCATTTACGGCAAACAAATCGCTACCGAACTGGCAAAGATCCAAAAAATAGCGATAGGAGCTGTTGCGCCCAATTTCAGTGCCCCGCTATCCGATGGCGGCGTACTTTCTTTGTACGAAACAAAGGCAAAAGTAAAAGTCATCGACTTCTGGGCATCTTGGTGCGGTCCCTGCCGACGGGAGAATGTGAACCTGATAAAAATCTACAAACGCTTCCGCCCGAAAGGACTGGAAATCATCAGTGTTTCAATTGATGATAACAAACACGCTTGGTTAGCCGCAATTGGTCAGGACGGCTGTAATTGGAAAAACGTGTCCGACCTGAAAGGACAACATTCCGAAATCGCCGCCGAATACTGCGTGAAAGGCATCCCCTGCACCTTTATCCTCGACGAGGAAAACCGCATCGTGGCTAAAAACCTCCGCGGCAGAGAACTCGAGAAAAAGATTGAGGAAATGCTGAAAAAGAAGAAGGATTAGTACTAGAGTATATACTTGTCATTGTATTGGTTGGATAAATAGTATTCAACCGACACAATGACAAGCAATATATTAAATCACTGTTTTATAACTCTAAACAACCTCTAAAAATCAAGATTATGAACAAGAAATTTAAATTAATTTTTGGTAGTGTTGTCTTTTTGGTGGGTGCTTTATTAATTGTTCTCAGTCCATCACATTTTATTACAACGATACTGATGCTTATAGGTATAATTTTCATCCTTAATGCATTAATCAAAAGAAAGGTCGTTTTTTTAATAATATCCATAATATTGACAGTGCTGGCTATATTAGTATATATTAATATACATAGCTTCAGGAGTATCGAGCGTATTGAACAACAAGTAAACAAAGTAGAGTATATTGAAAATGAATAGTTAATAAACAAAATTCAATTTGCTCATTTTGTACACTAAAGTAATGTTTAACTAATTAAATTTATTGCCTATGGAATAATAAAAACAACTATTCACCAAATAGATATCTTCTGTACCGAGGCAGGTTGATCGCTACCTGTTCTCTCTGCCCGTCCCATGGCAGATTGGAGGAACAGTTCGGTGGAAAGAAATGTTGAAAAAGAAAAAAGAATAGAATTAAAGCAACGAGTTCATTCCAAGACTGCTTCAATTCTTATCGTTGAGGCGGTTTCTTCAAAAAATATAATTACTAATACCGAAATCTATGAAAAAGAAATTAAATCGTGCTTATTATTGGTTATTCATCGTGATAGTTCTCTCTAGTTGTGCTAATGAAATGGATATAGCAGATGATGAACGAAACCCGAATCAAGATATCGAACTATTTGTTTTACCCGATCAGATAAAAGCTATATTTCAATTTGACAAATCAATGAGTGAAAACGAGAAATCTTCCGTGGAACATATTCTCGAACAATTATATCTCAATAAAGGAACAAAAAAATTAATTACTTATATTACGGAACTTGGGCTAAAAATTAAGATAAAAATGAGTCCTCCTGGTGCTGCAGTAAAGACCGACGCATACTGTAAACCTTATCCTCCTGTAGAAATCGGCTTTTTTAGCTATGATCGCATAACCCTAGAAAATCTATTACATGAACTTTTACACCTTTACGCCTATAATCAGTACCATACCTACGCCCAAGGCTTCTATGGTGCTTGTGAAGAATATGAAGTAAGAGTTTTAACAGATTTGTTAATGAGTACTTATTTTAACGGTTATAACTTCAAATATCAAGGGATACCCAATGATAAGAACTTAAATGAGAAATATAAAAACTGGATAATGACTCTACGTTACTCCTCCACTTATAACCCAGACTTGCTAAAAAAAGGATTTCAACTATACGGGGCTGTTTGTTTTATAAATCTTGGCGGTTTTAACGATAATCTTCGCAATCCCAACTTGAATCCAGAAGATTTTAACAAGTATAGTCCACTCCTACTATACGCTTTTTGGACTGGTTTTTAACTTATTACAATAACATATTATTTATCCTAAAACAAGAAAAAAATGAAAAAAGTAATTCTAACGCTATTGACAAGTTTACTATGTGTTATGCTTGTAGAAGGTCAAATTTCGGAAGCTCCAATGGAGGACACTTTATCACAAAGAATAATTAATGGTTTAGAAGTTATTCCTATAAGGACTACCACTGTCTTTTCAAAAGAAGATTCTTGGATATTACGTGTTCCGAATTTTGAGAAGAATTTCCAAAATCTCGAGAGTAAATATCCCGGTATTATTGATTATAGTTCAGTACCCTCCGAATTAACAGATTCTATTGCAGACTGGCAAGACAACATCTGGTATAAAATTGTCCCTGCCGAATTAAAAACATTAATAAAAGAATTACCAGACCGACCAGGTCGAAAAAATTTAAAAATTTTACTTTACATCAATCAAGAAGGAAATGTTTTTACTGTTGAGTTTGTGGTAACGGGCAATATATTACGAACATTAAACTCTCTCCCGAAAAACACGATGAAAATTCTCTACACGAACTTGCTAAAAGAAACTTGCGAAACAATTAAACAAATTAAATTCCAATACGGTGACGACCCGGACAGGTTAGGGAAAGAATATATCACGGAGCATATGGATTGGTATCTGTATGATCTGTTCGGAACAGAGAGTCCCTCGAAATTAGAAAAAATGAAAGATGACGGAACTCTCGAGAAGATATTTGAGGAAAGGGCAAAAGAATCAGAAAAATATAACTAAAACGATTTATACACGGAAACGGGGTTAAGGTGAATCTTTCCCCCGTTCCCTTTTTCTGGTACAGACATCAAAAATTCAACATTACTCATGTTATTTCTGGAAAGATTAGTAAATGATATACTGGGAATGACTTGGTGTATTACCCCGAAAAAAGTTTACTCCATAACGTCATTTTACACTAGCGTGGTCAAATGCCTGATAAACAACTCTTCGGCGGATTGTACCCACATCCGAAAACCTGCCGTGTCCGTGGAATATTGAGGTAAATAATGGATTAAACAAGTGATGTCAAACGTATCGTTCACGATTCCGGCTCCTGTTCCGGCAGCATCGGCGGCGTTGATTTCCTGCTCAACGTGAGTTGGAATCATCATAATCGGCTTACCCAGATACATCGCCTCACAGACAGATTCAAACCCAGCAGTAGTCACGTACCCGGAGCAGCCTTGCATGTATCTCAAGAATTCCACGTCATTAATCCGGTGGAAGATCAAATTTTCATTTACTTTTAATACCGGAGGAGCCCCCTTTTTATCCCAAAACAGATGCACCTTCACGCTCGGATTAGACTTGTGCCAACATTTCACCTCATCCATATACCCCGGATTGAGCATATATCCCAAGATATACCCCTCATCATTCGGGGAAATCCCCAAAACCTCTTCTCGCAAAAGCGGGGGAACAACCGCCACCCGTTCCCGGTAAAAATCTTTCAACGGGTAAAACGAGAGTGCCAGTGTTTTCGTCGCCCCGAAACTACACAACGTGTTATTGAACCGGAGCAACATTTCCTCCCTCCCCATCCCGTTCCCGTAACGGTAATCGGGATGCTTCAATAAAAACTGATGAGCCAGACAGACAAACGGCACGTGCTCCCGGAAACACAGATTCACGAGTCCCGCCAATATCTCGTAAAAATTAATAACGACATCCGGCGATGTCTTCTCTATCCGACGATGAATCAGGTGCACGCTTTCGCGATATTCCCGCAATTTCTTAACCGTGATATTAAAAAGGATACTTTTTGCTAACTTCACTTTCTTGTAGTCCTTCCCGTGGCAGAAATTCGGGCTGGCAAACGTCCGAACTCTCGCCCCGATTTTGTCCATGAAAAAAGAAGGAATTTCACGATTACTGCTTTTCCCGACCAAGACTTCCACCACCTCATGCCCATGACGCCTTAATATCCGGGACAAGGCAATCGCTTGAGTCAAATGTCCTCGTCCCTCACCCTGCACGATAAACAAATACTTCATAAAGCAAGTTCTGCGCTTAACACCTCGTCATTATTCAACCGTTCCGACGCTAAAACTTTCTCCTCGATATAGAGGCTCCAATTCCCGTCGTAGTCTTCCGTCAAGGCGGACAAAGATTCCACCCAATCACCCGAATTAAGGTAAAGAATATCTCCTATCATCTTTTTCTCCGGGTTGTGGATATGCCCGCAGATCACCCCCTGACATCCTTTCTTCCCGGCTATATCCACGATATGCGTTTCAAAATCACTGATATATGACACGGATGCTTTTACCTTGTGCTTAATCTCCCGGGCAATGGAATAGTAAGGCAATCCCTTTTTCAAACGCCTCCGGTTGTAAACCTTGTTCACCCACAACAGGAAGGAGTACCCCACATCCCCCACTTTTGCCAGCCAGCTCATGGATGAAGTCACTTTATCGAACACGTCCCCATGGAGCACGTAATACCGTTTATCCCCACTCGTGTAAACGTAATCCCTTACCACGATAATATTGGCAAAGGTCAAGGGAGTCACCCGATCCAGAAAATCATCATGATTACCCCGCACGTAAATGATTTTCGTGTCATGGGACATATCCAGAAGTACCTTGATAAAATCCGTGTGCCGCCGACGCCACTTTGCATTTTTCCCCCGCATGATAGACCACCCGTCGATAATATCACCACAAAGAATAAGGGTATCGCACGAGTGTTGTCTTAAAAAGCGGGTAACCTCTTTCGTCTTCGACCATTTCGATCCCAAGTGAATGTCCGAAAGAACAATAGTTTTGTAATGTAGTTGTTTTTTAGGCATATATCCATTCCTGATTTGCTTTCACAAAAGAAGCATAGTATTGTTAAGTAGTTGTTACTTAAATATGAAGTAATTGTTTCAGCTTTCAAAAGCCGATAAACATGGATTTCACGAAAGAGTTTTGTAACTTGCAGCAACTTAAAAACAAACGATATGTACAATTTTGACCAAATAATAGATCGCCGGAACACGGCTTGCGCGAAATACGATAATCTGGCAAACGTGTTCGGGGTTACGGATATCCTCCCCATGTGGGTGGCAGATATGGATTTTCAGGCAGCACCTGAAATTCTGGAAGCCGTACGCCAATGTTGTGAAAAAGGAGTTTTCGGGTACACGTTCCGAACGGATGAAGCAAAACAGGCTTTCATTGACTGGACGGCACGTCGCCACGGCTGGCAGGTAAAACAAGAGTGGATATTAAGTAGCCCGGGTATCGTGACGGCATTGTCCCTCGCCGTGCGAGTGTACACGGGGAAAGGGGATAAAGTACTTATTTTTACCCCCGTTTACCCGCCATTCCATGCCGTGGTGAAAGACAATCAACGGGAACTCGTGTGCAGCACGTTGAAAGTAGAAGACGGACATTACCGCATCGACTGGGAAGATTTCGAGCGGAAACTGCAGGAAGGAGTGAAACTGCTTATCATCAGTAACTCGCACAACCCGGTAGGCAGGGTATGGACGAAAGATGAACTCACCCGCGTGGGTAATCTTTGCCTGCAACACGGGGTAACCATTCTCTCCGACGAGATACATGCCGACCTTGCCCTGTTCGGACACAAGCACACGGTAATGGCAGCCCTGTCACCCGAAATTGCCGACATTACGGTAACCATGATGGCTCCCAGTAAAACATTCAATATCGCCGGAATGATGAATTCCGTTATCGTGATTTCATCTCCCGAACTACGCCGCCGTTTTGAAAAGGAAATATTATGCCTGCACTTGGATTTAGGAAATATCTTCGGGCATATCACGTTGGAAGCAGCCTATAAACATGGTGATGCATGGCTGGACGAGATGCTCCGCTACCTCGAAAAGAACATTACCTACACGGACCAATTCCTGCAACAAGAACTTCCCCGGGTAAAAATGATTCCCCCTGAAGGCTCATTCCTGCTCTGGTTGGATTTCCGGGATACCGGGTTGACACACGAACAGGTGCGGGAAAAATTACTCAAGGAAGCAAAAATAGGACTCAATAGCGGAACCGACTTCGGCGAAGAAGGCAGAGGATTCTTCCGCATGAACATCGGCTGCCCTCTTGCCACGGTAAAAGAAGGACTTGAACGAATAAAGAAAGCGTTTGCTTAACACAAGAAGGCTGCCTAAGAGTAAATTGGGTAGCCTTTTCTTTTTCAAAGAATGACTCAAATACATTCAACCCCAAAAGCCAAAACAAGTAATATAATCATGAAACTATAATATAAAATCATTTTATCAGGTTTTAATTGATAGAACTCTTTCACTCGCTTTGTATACATACAACAAATAAATCCTACTATAATTCCTCCCGTTAATATAGCTAACAACACAGCACTTAAAGTACAAAGGAATAAAAAACAACAGACAAAGTCCAATAAAATAAATATAGGTATAACTTGTATCGTAATCCATCCTACCGGACGGCGGATGAAAGTTCCAAGTCCGGCACACAACAACACAAGCCCCTCATAAATACCCTTCCCAACATCTTCTTTATATTTAAAAAGACTTACGAATTCAAAAGTAGGCTCCCATCTACTCGGTAAATAAAAATAATCCCATATATTCAATACTATCAAATATAATGCAAAGAGAATTACAAAAACACCAAACAATCTTATATATTTCATACAAACAAAATTAAGAAAAATAAATCTTATTTCATGAGTTATAATCTCCCTATTGTAATAATCATTACAAAATATCTCTCCCTCGTGCCTTATCTTTGTACTAGAAATCAAAAACAACTACAAGATGAAACGAACAATAATCAAGATAGACGAGGAAAAGTGTAACGGTTGCGGTTTATGCGTACAAGGTTGTCACGAGGGAGCGTTACAGTTAATAGACGGGAAAGCCGTCATGATCAGCGATTTGTATTGCGACGGGCTGGGTGCGTGTATCGGGGAATGTCCCGTCGGCGCTATTGAACTGGAAGAGAGAGAAGCGGAACCTTATAGTGAAGAGGCTGTCATGGAGCGTATCGCTCCTAAAGGGCAACACGTGATACTGGCTCATTTACACCATTTGAAAGAACATGGAGAAACAGAATTATTAAAACAGGGAGTGGAATACCTGAAACGCCATAACATTCCCGTGAACCTGCAAGAATTACATCCCGCCCAAAAACTGGGATGCGGGTGTCCCGGCTCCATGGCAAGAGAACTGAAACCTGTCACGAAAGCCGCCCCGGTCGCTTGTGCCGGAAATTCTGAACTCCGGCAATGGCCCGTTCAATTACATCTGCTTAACCCGCAAGCCGGGTATTTCCAAAACGCGGATGTACTCCTTGCTTCCGACTGTTCGGCATTCGCCGCCGGAAACTTTCACGAGCGTTTCCTGAAAGGCAAGATTCTGGCAATCGCCTGCCCGAAACTCGACCACAACACGGACTCCTACGTGGATAAACTTCGCGATATGATTGACGATGCCAAGATCAACACGCTAACGGTGGTAATCATGGAAGTTCCTTGTTGCGGCGGACTATTCCAAATGGCATTGAAGGCAAGAGAACAAGCCTCACGCAACATCCCGGTCAAACGAATTATCCTTTCCGTGGAAGGAGAAGTAAAAAGCGAAGATTGGATGTAGTATCCTGTTGTAAAACATCTTATAACGAGAGCAATCGACATACATTATTACTATTTTTGTCCCCTCAAAAATAGGATTATGCATATAGATTTCACTACCATTATCGACTATATCGGAACCTTCGCTTTCGCGATCAGCGGTATCCGTCTTGCTTCTGCCAAACGTTTTGACTGGTTCGGGGCTTATGTCGTGGGAGCAGCCACGGCTATCGGGGGTGGAACAACCCGGGATTTATTACTGGGTGTCACCCCTTTCTGGATGCACCAACCATCCTACCTCATCGTCACGGGACTTGCCCTCCTGTTCGTCATCATGTTCGGGAAACACGTGATCCGGCTAAATAATACCTTTTTCATTTTCGACGCCATCGGTCTGGGGCTATTCACCGTGGTTGGCATCGAGAAGAGCTTACTTGCCGGATTCCCCACGTGGGTAGCAATCATCATGGGTATGACCACCGGAGCCGTCGGGGGAGTCATTCGCGACATTTTCATCAACGAGGTACCCCTTATCTTCCGAAAAGATATTTACGCCATCGCCTGTATTCTCGGCGGCTTTATCTACTTCGCCTGTGATACCCTCGGCATCGGTCACGTCACCACACAAATCGTCACAGCCGGAAGCGTCATCCTTGCCCGTGTTGTCGCTGTAAAATACCATATCAGCCTCCCGGTACTGAAAGGGCATGAAGATCATTAGTATGAATCGAAAAAATGTGCCTGAAATTGTATTCCATAAGATACAACTCCAAGCACATTATTTCTCGGTCACTACGAGCTTTGCACGTCTACGATAATATCTATTTCACTATAATCCTGAAAATATCATCCTTTACGAAATGATAATCTTCATTACTTATTTCTATTGATAATATATACACACCCTTGGGGATTTCGTGATGAAACGGGATAGTAAAAATCCCGCCGCCATTAATTGTACAAGCCGCTTTCATAGCTTCGGCATCACCTTCTCCGTCCACCTTTACATCTGCCACCCGATAAGTAATCGGAGCCGTTCCCAACACCCCCTGTATCCCCGTGGAAACCCAATCGGATTCATTCTCCCATCGTATGTACTCCTCCACAGTCCATTCCAAATTCACCACCAACGAGTCCGGAACATAAACAGCATTTTCCGTTTCCAAATAGCCAATTTTCACATCATGACATGACATCGCCACGACAACCAGCAATAAAAAACCAGCAATATATTTTCCCATAATTCTATTCATTTATAATTCACCACAATAAAAATTGTAATCCAAGGAAATCACGACACCTGTATTCGTTTGAATATCCGGACAAGCCAACGGAATACTTTTTTGAAAATCCAAAGAAACACAATAAAGAGTCAGCGGACCGGCATCTTCCACCCCGTGAGCAGGAGTAGACACCGTGTAAAGCCACACCTTTCCTCCTCCCAAAGTTGACATTTCAACACCACCGTCACGTCCGGAAGAGGCACTCGTGCCGATACTGCCGCGAGGAATATCCGTCATCATGTACCGACCTTTAATCACGTGGCGCAACACGATTTTCTTACACGTATCCACGGGGATACTGTTTACATCAATGTACGCGCTGTCATACATCCAATTACGGATAGAATGATTGGTCGGTCCCAAAAACGTTATCTGCTCCCCGGGTCCCTCTCCCTCAAACAAAGAAGTTAACCCGGCACGTTCAATAACACGTACAATGGTATCCCAATTATATGAATCCCCTTTCAAGTACTCCAGCATAGAACAATCATGAACTCCATCTGAAATACCCGTATCAATATAATTATATTTTGTATTACAAGCCAAAAACGTGGCTAACAACAGTCCAATAATTAATTTTTTCATGGCTATAACTTTATTTTCTATTAAACCAATATGTATTCTGAATCATCATAGGATTCAAAAAGAACGCTCCATCCCCTATCGGTAAAAAAAGAGCACCATCCGCCACTTCCTGATCCGTCAATAAACTATACACTTCCTCCTCTTCCTCGTGAGGGAACGGGAAAGGAACAAACACCTTATTTTTAGGCAATTCTGTTTTATAATATCCTTTATTTCGCATGATATCAAAGTAACGGTGGTCTTCAAAAATCAATTCTTTTTCTCTTTCCCGGAAGATCGCCATTTGTAAATCACCATCCGCGTATTCAACGGCTTTTGATCTCCGCTGAACTCTCCACAAATCCTGCACGGCACCGTTTGTATTCCCTAAATGCATCCGTGCCTCCGCCCTCAACAGAATCAAATCGGCCAAACGCCAAACCATCCTGTTCACGTCGAAATTCACAAATTCTAAAGTCTGTTCAGAAGTCGTGGAAGTACTGTACAACCCTTTTCTGTATTTATACTCGAAAGCATATCCGCCACAGGCGCGTGCGCTGTCCGGATCATTTGAATATAATTCCGGTTTATAAAAAAAAGCGTTCTTGCGTTCATCTGCTCCCGGGTACATATCGAGAACCGTTTGAATTTTCAATTTCCATTGATTACTATTAATATCTCCCGGAAGTGCTCCCGGAACAACAGGAAAACCGACAAACCAACGAGCGGATGTAAAAACAGTCCCATCCAATGTTTTATCTTGCGCGTTCAATTCTATCTCGAAAATACTCTCTTTACCATTACGTGTATTTAAAGTATTCGCAACCAATAACTCGGCACTATTCTCCAATTCATAAAACCCGCACTCGTCCGTGTCGATCACTTTGGATGCATAAGTATCCACCTTTTCCCAACATGCACGCGCTTCTTCATCACTCAAACCTTTCCCCATCGCGGCTTTCCACGCGTAGATGTGTGCTATCAAAGTTGCCGCACTACCTTTACTACCGTATTGCTTCGAGGTAATTCTGGCTCCGGCATAATCCACCAATTCTTCATGCTTCTTCAATAACATGAAAGCTCTTTCCGCACAAGCTAATGCCGTATCCAAAACCTCCACCATCGGCTTTTTAGGACGAGCTTGAGTATCCTCTGTATGTCCGGAAATAACGGCATCTCCCCAATAACGGGCCAATTGCAGATAACATACCCCTTTTATGAAATTTGCCTGTCCATAATAAAAATCCATCCGATCTTGAGCGCACACGGGTTGTTGGACGTTATCAAACAACAAATTGCATTGATAAATCGCGTCATAGAAACTCTTCCAACTTGTCCCGACAGAATTCCATAAATGAAAACGCATAAAAACATCGGGAGATGGGAAATGACCGGAAGGAGAAGCATCCGTTTTCACCCCCGCATATTCCAACGTATTAAAAGTTCGAAACGACCATGCCAGTATCGCGTGCATTCCGCGAGTCAGCGCGGCTATATCCTGTTCATTTTTATAAAAATTAGTAAAGGTAACAGAATTTTCAGGCTCAACGTCCAACATACTACTGCATGAAATACTCAAGCACAACACAATTGCAGCCAATAATTTTATCAATTTTCTCATAACCTATTCATCTAAAAATTTACGGTAAGTCCTAAAGATATCTTCCGGGCCAACGGGTAGTAATTAAAATCATCCATCCCCGAGTACATATCCACAACCTCCGGGTCTAAACCGGAATAATTCGTCAACGTGAAAAGATTCTCGCCCGTGAAGAACAATCGCACACCGGACAGCTTCAATTTCTTTACAACCTGTTTAGGCACATCATAACCTATCGTGAATTGTTTCAACTTGATATAACTTACCTTTTCCAAGTTAGAAGCCAAAGTCCCCCCAAATTGCTGCAAAATATCACTATAAGCAGCCTTTCTCGGGTAATCGGTAATATCTCCCTCTTTTTCCCAAAAAGATACTTTACCCACGTTCTCCAGAATCGGAACATCCGGGTTTCCTGTTAAAGATTTATGATTATAAGTTCTATACATCTTACGTCCAAGAGAGTAAGTGAAAAGAATATTCACATCGAACCCTTTCCATTTAACTTCATTCACCCAACCTCCATAAGCCAAAGGCAAGGCACTACCTTGGTAAACCATATCTCCCGCACCGATCATGCCATCCCCATCAATATCCAAAATTCTCCTTGTTCCCTCCTCATAACGGGTAGCAGCATTACCGCTTCCATTTGCACCTACATACATTTTATGCTTGTAACCTCTTTGGTCATAAACATAAGGGATCTCATCATCCGTCTGATAATAACCGTCATCCTTGTACAAGAAAATAGAATAAAGCGGTCGTCCGATAACGTATTTTTCCACATCACGCCCCGTGTAACTCTTCTTGAAAAGATTCCAGTTACGGGAAATATTAAATTTCATCCTCCAAGAAACGGCTGTTTCACGGAAGATATCAGCCTCCAGCTCCAGTTCCAATCCCTCGTTCGAAACCCGCATGGCGTTCTGCCATTGATTCGTCATAAAACTCCAGTTACCGCCCAAGGGAACGTAATACAAAAGACCTTTCGTCAACTTATAATAATAATCCAACTTAAATTTTATACGATAATCAAACATATCCATATCCAGCCCCAAATCATACTGGTCACTCTCTTCCCATGTCAACCGACGATTAATCATTCCACCCATGGGATTCGGAGAAATTGTCGTTTGTCCCAAGAAAGTCCCGTTCGGAACCATCACGCCATGCGCCAAGTATGCCTGCCCGAACTGTTGCCCGGAACGTCCCCAAGAAGCACGAATCTTACCAAAATTCAACCAAGACACGTCTTCCAGAAAACTTTCTTCTGAAAAAGCCCATCCGACAGCCGCCGACGGGAATGTAGCCCAACGCACCTTATTCCCAAACACGGAAGAACCATCCTTACGCCAAGTTGCTTCAAAAAGATAGCGTTGCATATAATTATACGCCAAACGGGCATAATAACTGACCAACACTTTTTCTGTCCGATCCGTTTTAGCTTCTTTCAGGTATATGGTCTGCCCATTAACCTCAACAGATGTTCCCTCGTCTACAATATAATGAATCTTGTCACTGGCACCCCCCAATCCTTTCGCCGCAATATAATCGTTCTGATCAGACTGGTAAGAAATACCGAACAACGCATCTATATTGTGCTTCTCGTTAAAAGAGGTTTTATAGGTCAACATATTCTCGTTCAAAATTAACAAGTTCCGGTCGACCTCTCCGATAGAAGAACTCAGACCGTTTGTCGGATCCAAAGTACTGGGTCGAAAATTATTTCTCATTCCTTGATTGTAATCCAAGGAGCCAAGTACAGACAAATTCAATCCCTTGTACAACTGGTATCTTAAGTTCAGATTCGCGCGCAAACGGTAAGATTCATTCTTCTCGATGGAAGTATTCAACTCTTCCAGCAATTTCTCCTCATTTATCCCCCCGGCGGCAAGAAGAGAAGAAGTAGTTTTGGGATCTACCGTCAACCTCTCGATTTTTGACCCGGACATGGTACCACCGGTACCAGCCCCGCGACTACGGTCTGTATACGCGAAATACAACCTTGTATCCAGACTCAAATTCCGGGCAGGTTGCGTACCTAAATTTACAATCAGATTTACACGGGAGAAATCACTCCCGTACATGATCCCCTTTTCAGTATAATAGCCGGCCCCCACGAGGTAATTTATCGTTTCACTTCCCCCGCTTGCTTGAATATTCGCGTTTACGATTTCCCCGGCACGGAATGCATAACGGAACCAATCCGTGGAATTATTATAATACGGATTTAAGGAATCCTGCAATTGTCTTACCCCGCTTATGCGATTCATCGCATTGTACCACCAACGGTCATATAATCCCAAACCGGTTTTAGAATCCAAATAATTCTGCGGGAATATATATTCCCCGTTATTATACCCGGCCATATGTTCATTCTTCATCACGTCAAAATTAAAAGCCCTCTCGCCTCGCCCTCCCGTTTGTACCGGAGTCTCGGGTAATATAGAGTAAGAATAGGATACATTTGCAGAAAAACTGGCTCTACCGGCTTTACCCTTTTTCGTGGTAATCAGGATCACTCCATTTCCGGCACGCGAACCGTAGATCGCCGCGGAAGCCGCGTCTTTCAATACCTCGACGGACTCTATCGTCGACGGGTCAATCTCTGCCAACGCATTCGTCCCCGTGATTGGAGAAGTAAACGAATGTACAGGAACCCCGTCAATAACGTACAACGGTTCCCCGTAATCGCGACCGTCCCCCACGAACAGGGAATTATATCCCCGGATAGCAACAACACTACCGCCACCACCGGGAGCACCGCTCTGTGTATTGATCTCGACTCCTGCCATCCGGCCTTGCAGAAGATTCTCGATACTAGCCGTCGGAACCTCTTTTATATCATCCGCCTTCACGGAAGATATAGCACCCACTACTTCCCGCTTTTTCCGCTCCCCATAAGCCACCACGGTTACCTCGTCAATACTTGCCAAATCCTCTTCCAACGTGATTCTAAGCGTATCAGAGGGAAGCTTGAATTCCAGCTCTTTCGTCTTAAACCCGACGAAACTCAATACCAGCGCACCTTTCGTGATCGGCAACCGGAAAACAAAAATCCCTTTATTATTCGTTGCCGTACCGATATTCGTGTTCTTCAACCTCACCGTTACGCCCGGTATAGGCTCCTTCTTCTCGTCTATCACTCTACCGACCAACACGTGCTCTTTTTGAACCGAATCCCTCGTGACAACCGGGTTTTTCGTGTTAAGAATAACCACGTTATTCACGATGGAATACGTCAGATTCGTACCCTTCAACACGTGCAACAACACATCCTCCAAAGCCATATCCTTCACGTCGATAGAAATATTCCTGACGCTTTTGATATCCTTGTTATCAATGTTATAAAAGAACCCGTAATCCGTTTGCAATTTCAACGATTGAATCACTTCTTCCAAAGTCGCCCCGTTCAATTTAAGACTGACCGTCTTATTCTGAGAATAGAGGCTTGCCGATACATTCATCGACATCACGAACAAAAAAACTGTCAATAATCTTGTCATAAGCCACATTTTTCGAAAACAGTTCCCCCGTATAGGAACGTTCCAACGATTTTTTTTCATACATTTGTTATTCTTAAATGAAACATTACCGGGAACAACACCTGCAAAATGTTTGTTCCCTATTTGTTATTGACAAGAAGTTGCTGCAAACAACTTCTTGTTTTATTTTTACTCTTTCACGATAACCGTCCGGCCACTCACGTTAAATTGCACATTACCCGCTTTGGCTATAATTTCAAGCACTTCATCCAAACAAGTCTGTTTTTTCATGATACCGAAAAAACGTTTCTCTTTCAAACCCGGATTTTGATAAAACACCTCTACATCATACCAGCGTGCCACCTTCCGCATAATGGATTCCAAATCATCATTCCGGGAAACAAACAGCCCATCCTTCCAAGCCACGTAAGAGAATACGTCCACCGTCTCTATTCTCACCTCCCCGGACTGTTTATGCAAACGGAATTGTTCTCCCGGTACTATTCTCCGGAACACATCCTTCCTCTCTCCTTTTACATTTATCCCGACGCTTCCTTTCACCAAGGTTGTTTGCACGACATCCTCATCCCGATAAGCCATCACGTTAAACTCCGTTCCGAATACCTTCACCTCTTCCTGCAAAGTTTCAACGATAAAAGGTCTCTTCTCATCTCTGTAAACAACAAAATACGCCTCTCCTTCCAGAAATACCCTGCGTTCATTCATTCCAGTGAAAGACGTCGGGTAACGCAAACGGGAATCCGAATTCAAGTATATTTTCGTGCCGTCAACCAATTCCACGATATACTCTCCGGAAGGCGGAACAACCAGCTCGTTAAAAACAGGAGCCTCCGTAATAACCGTGTTTTGTCGATAACGCAAAACGCCATTCTCAACTTGAATCGCTACACAATCCTGTCCGACAGTTTTTTCCGAGAACGTGGAATCAATAACGATTTTTTGTCCCCCTCCCAATGAAAGTATCACATTCTTATGACCGGGGGAAAAACGGAAACCCGAATTAACTTCTTGAACATTCTTCGTGCGACCGTTTTGCCAATAAACCGTTCCGAGCGTCACGGACAATAGCAAAGAAGCGGCAATTCCTCCCCAAGTCCATCGGTTCATAGAACGACGTCGCTTTCCCCGAATACTAGCATATCCTTTCCGGACATCGACACGGGAACATTGTCTTTCCATAATCTTCTCCTGTTGCCGGCAAAAACGTTTATAATACAACCGATGTTCCTTGCTCTCGGCGTACCATGCGTCAAATGCCTTCTGCTCCTCGGTGGAAAGAAGTTCCCCCGTCATTTTCCGGTAAAGAAGAGATACATTTATAAACTCCGATTCACTCATCTGTTTAAATTTTTACACCTATGACGTAAAAATGGAAAAACAGGGTGAACGAAAAATGAAAAAAATTATGGATTGAATAACTTTGAAATTGCTTTTCGTCTCATCTTCAGCAGAACAAAAGACAAAAAAAGATGTACATGCTGATCAGAAAGAGTCTCTCGTAAATCTTGATATGCTTTTTTCATGTGAGTTTTTACCGTATTGACAGACAATCCCGTGACTTCTGCGATCCGCGGATAACTCATCCCCTCGTAGACACTCAACTTCAACACTTCCCGCCGTTGCTCCGGTAATTTTTCAATTTCCTCCTCGACCCTGCAAATCAATTTCTCCTGCTCCAACACGTCAAAATCTCCCGTGTAGTAAGCCGCATCAAACAACTTCACGTCCAAAGGATCGGTAATCTTTAATTTACGCAGGTAATCCACGCACCCGTTCTTCACGCAACTATAAAGATAGGAACGGCTATACTCCACATCCTTTAAATCCTTTCGGGATAAAAGTGCCAAAAAAACATCCTGCACCATATCTTCCGCCGTTTTCAAATCCCCCACGTACCCCTCGGCAAACAAGACAAGACGCTCGTAATACTTCTCAAATAATATGTCGAACTCACTTTTCACCGTATATACACTTTATCCACGGACAAAGATAAAGAATATAATTATTTCCCAACAACGGTGACACAATTTATTACCACAAACCACTTTATAACACAGTTATCCCGCTACCGAACGGTAGCGGGATAACAAAGCATATTTATAATAAACGAGTTGTTGTATTATCAATCATAAATCTCCTCCAAAACGGCATCCAATTGCGCACCCCGCATATCCGTTTTAAAAATACGTCCTTCCTTATCCAAAAGAATACACGTGGGAACACCCTGCACGTTATACACTTTAGCTACCGGACCGTCAAACTCTCCCGGATCATTCAATTGCGTCCAAACCATATTTTCCTCTTTCATGGCTTTTTTCCAATCCGCGTCGTTCCGGTCAATAGAGATACTGATAATCTCGAAACCTTTATCCTTATATTCCTTGTGTACCTCTCTCAGGTGAGGGATTTCTCCCCGGCAGGGTCCGCACCACGAAGCCCAGAACTCCAGCATCGCGTATTTCCCCGCGGGCACGTACTCCGACAACTTCACTTTCTTCCCCTTCGGATTCACCAACTCGATATCCGGGTACTTGGCTCCCACGGCGATACGCTTTCCGACTTCCGCCATTTTCTTGAACTCGGCAGCCTTCTCCGTGTTCGGCCATGCCTTCTCCACCAAGGCCTCCAATTCATCTATCTGGTCCGGGGTGATACGGACATACATATCTTGAAAATACTGTTTAGCCATATCAAAACCCACCACGGTCTGGATATTATTCTTCACAAATTCCCATTTCATGTCAGCCAATTGCTTTTCCAGCTTCTCCATGGCACGAGCCAACTCGATCCCCTTCTTCTTGTTGAAAACACCATTCAGTGCCGGGCGGTGATATTCCTCCAAATACTGTTCATGCAAATCACCCAAACGGTTTCTCAAATCCCGTTCTTCCGCCTGAAATTTCTGATTAAGATCTTCCATCGCCGAACCGCTCACTTTCGCTGCCTTCCGCGGTTTATCACTCCAGTACATCGTGGGCAGACTATCAATATTCCCCGAAAAGTTAATCACGGAATTTTCCAAATAGAACGGACTATTCGTGACATTTCTTGGTGAGAATTCTCCCCCTTTAGGATTTCTATCAATCTGTATCGCGTAATATCCCGGTTCCGCGACCACTCCCTCGAACACGAATTTCCCGTCCTTGATCACCGTACTGTCAATCAATTCCGATTGCGGGTAATCTACTCTATTCAACGTTACTTTCATACCCTCCGCATTACCGGAGATTTTCCCGTCAACAACATAACGGGGTGCCTTCTGGCAGGAATACCCTGCCAGCAAACACGCCAAAACAATAATTACTGTCCTCATATACTTTTTTATAATGGATTTTGTTCTAACAAATTATTTCCAGCCAATGCACTTTGAGGTATCGGGAATATCAACTGCTTATCCGAAACGACGGTCGGCTTCACGTCTGAAATCTTCAAGTCACCCTCTATATGATAGCGTACCAAATCGAACCATTCTTCATAAACCTCCGCGATCAACTCCAACATCTTATGCTGCCGCACCATCTCCAACAGTTGATTATCAGGAATCGTATTCACGTAATCCGTATCATACCCTGCACGATCGGTAATTTCCTTTAAACTTGCCCGAGCACCGGCATAATCATCATATCCGCGAATAGCGGCTTCCGCATGAATCAAATAGACCTCTGCCAAACGCAAATAAAAATAAGAATTTGACTGGGTACTCATATCACTATCATTATGCGGATATTTTCCGTTCTTATTCGGACCATAAGTATTTGTTGCAAAAGTTATTGCAAACCGAGAATCAAATCCGGCTCCGGTTTCCATGATACCATCACTCGGGGCACCAACTAAACCGTCAGCAATCTGTCGAGGATAACTCCCCGGGATCGTTAAATTTATATTTGTTATCAATCTTTCTTTGAATCCCCACGCATAGGCGGCAAATAATGCTTCCGAAGAATTGTGTCCGCGAGTGAATATATCCGCAAAATTGGTTTCCATCACGTAACCGTATCCCGCTGCCTCATCCAGTACCTCTTTCGCCAAATCTGCAGCCTCTTTATATTGCTTCCGGTACAACAAAACTTTCGCTTTAAATGCCTTTGCCGTCAACTTACTTATATAATAATGATCTGTCGGTTGCTCCGGTATCATCTTGATCGCATCATCGACATCATCCATGATAAACTTGTAACATTCCTCCACGGTACTCCTCGCTGCCGCCTTATTCTCCGTCATATGTTCCTTTACCAACACAATCCCATAGGCAGAATTCTCATCATAGAACTGTCCATAAGCTCGCAATAGAAAGAAGTTCGCCATACTCCTGTGGAATCGGCACTCCCCAATCATCCGAGATGTGTTGATGGAATCCAATCCCACGGCTTTTCCCGCTTCCAACTGTTCGTCTACCAAACTTGCGTAGTTCACGATGGCGTAAAGAGCTCTGTAATACTTCGCTATCGTTTCGGTTTCCTTCTTTACCGTGTTAGTACTAAACACATTGGCATCCGATAAATTGTTCGAAACCAACGAACCCACCAACAATCCCATATTAGGCGTAATCATACTAATATCACTATTACGCCACAACTCGTACACGCCCCGTAAAGCAAGATCTGCAGATTTTTCGTCCCGGATAAGATTACTTTCATCCAGTTGATAATGAGGCTTAATGTTATCAATATCCCCGGTCAAATCACAGGATGCTAGCCCCAGAACCCCGATAAAAGAATATAGTAAATATCTTAGTTTCATATCATCTCAATTTATATCATTAAAAACTAACCTTGAGTCCAAAAGTAAACGTCTTACTTAAAGGATAATTATCATTGCTGAAAACGGCTTGTTGTATCGGATTCGTCCCTACCCTTACATCATCTCCCATCAACTCGGGATCTAATCCCGGCCAATCGGTCCATGTCCACAAGTTAGACGCACTCACGAACAATTGTGCGCTTCCCAACCCGATCTTCCTCAACCAGACATCCGGCAGATTATAAGAAAGCGTAATATTCTTCAAACGCAAATAAGAAGTTTCAAACACGTAACGATCCGAATATCTTGAATTCCCACCGGGATCATTTATCAACAATTGAGCGTACCGTGCATTCTTATTCTCGGGAGTCCACGTATTATGATAAAGTTTTCTAGCGATACTGTACCCTAACATTCCAAAAGAAGAATTTGACAAATCATTCAAAATAGCTTCTGCCCCTTTGGAGAATTGAAAAACTACCGCTAAATTCCAATTTTTATAAGTAACCGAATTAAAGAAACCACCAAAGAATTTAGGTTCAGGATTAGCTATTACCTTTCTATCGTCACTCGTGATACGTCCGTCCCCGTTCATATCCCGGTATTTATAATCCCCGGCACTTGTTCCCGGATCTTGATAATAAATACTATTATCCGTTGGGGCAACCCCGTTAGCTAAACGTGCCTCGTAATTATATCGATCGACCTCTTCATTCGACTGGAATATTCCGTCCACGACATATCCTTTCATCACTCCTGCCGGATGTCCCACTACAATTTGATCTACCTCGTAAGAAGCCAAACTTGCTCCATTCAAACTTTTCACTTTATTCCGGTTAAAGGCAATATTGAAACTGGAAGTCCAAGTCCAATCGTTATCTCGAATAATATCACCGTTCACCTCTACTTCCATTCCCTTGTTCGTCAAGTCCATCAAATTCGAATAATAAGTTATTGATCCCGTCTCAAGCGCAACCGGGGAAAGAGTCAAGGCTCCATCCGTGAACCTGTAATAAGCATCAACACTCCCGTAAAGCCGACGGTCGAAAAATGAAAAGTCAACCCCTCCATTATATTCGGTTGTCATTTCCCAACGTACATCGCGATTCGGAAACACGGCTTTCGGCAACACCGAAGGTTTTCCTGCCCACAGATTATTACTTGCACGAGTAAAGAACTGCCTATAAATAAAATTATCAATATTCGTTGACCCGGTTTGTCCTACACTAAAACGCAGTTTCAAATCGTTCAACTTGGAAAATTGTTCCATGAAATGCTCGTTACTTATTCTCCAGCCCAAAGAAAGCGACGGGAAATATCCCCGCTTGTTGCCGGGTCCGAATTTAGACGAAGCATCCGAACGGAAATTCACTTCCGCCAAATAACGGTCCGAATAGATATAACCGACACGAGCATACACGGAATTCAACCCGTTCTCGACCTTACTATCGCCATAATAAACGGCACTAGCCGCTGATCCTATATTATTCAACACCTTGTCATCCACGAAATCTTGATAACCGGCACTTTCAGACGTGGAGAAAGTACGATCCCAGCCGTAACCGGCCATGAAACTCAATCGATGATCCTTGATATCCAGATTATAATCCACCCGGAAATTAATCGACGTGTTTGAAACATTACTATGCGAGATGTCTCGCGAAGCATAACTCTCCATGCCATAAAAAGACCAATCCGTCTGGGCTACAACCGGTGTAAAACTATTATCTTTTGACTGAAAATTCGCAACATTAATATCTCCCCGAACCTTCAAACCATCCAGAATACGATACTCGGCATACGCACTACCGATAAATTGGTACATTTCCGATCTGTTATCAATCTGTCTTTTGGCAACCGGACTTGGATCATATACTGGAAATCCGTATGAAGGGGTAAGATCAATTTGTCCCCAATCCCCGTTTTCTTTCTTTACCGGAGTATCCGGACGCATGTACCAAATTTTGAACATCTCATCTGCAGTTCCCGTGGCATCTTTCCGCTTAGATAACGAATACCCCATAGTCACCCCACTTCTCAACCGGTCGGTAACATTAGCATCCACGGCAAGACGACCGCCATATCGCTTAAAACCGTCATTAATATAAATACCATCTTGATTCACCGAATTGAATGAAAAAGAATAATTAATATTTTGACTGCCACCACTTATTCCCAAATTGAATTGTTGATTCGTGGCATTAGAATTCTCTATTTCTTTCACCCAGTTGGTATTAACATCACCAATAACTCCTTCCAAAAGACCATTATATGTCGTACTTAACGGAGTATAATAATCCACGTCATATACAACATCCAAATCACCCATAGTTAGCATATTACCGAGCATCATCCCACGTGTTCCCTCGTCTATCCGGTAACCACCGCCTATCTGGGCTGACTTTTGGGCATTCATTGCCTCGGCAGAATATTTCATCATCATATCCTGTACTTCTGCAAATTGAGCCGTATTCAACGGTTTGTACCTTTTCACCGGATTCGCCACCGTCACGCTATAACCCGCCGTCACGGTCAACTTCTCATTCCGTCTCCCGCTTTTAGTTTTCACGATAATTACACCGTTAGCCCCTCTCGAACCGTAAATCGCTGTAGCGGCGGCATCTTTCAACACGTCGATACTCTCGATATCATTCGGGGAAATCACCAATAACGGACTCATCCCACCTTGTTGCGAGAAAAACGGCACATCATCGATCACGTACAACGGTTCGTTCGAACTACCCGACACTGGCGAGGTAATACCTCTCACGTTAATCTTCGAGGGAGCACCCGGTGCACCGTTATTTTGTGTTACCAACACACCTTTCAACGCACCACCCAACATCCCGTCAAAAGACGTCGCACTACTGGAAAACTTACTCAACCGATCGGCGTTAATCGAAGATACCGAACTCGTCACGTCATGTTTCGACTTCGTACCGTAACCGATCACGACCACGTCACCCAGACTCACTTGCTCTTCCTCCAGAACCACGTTGATCTCTTTCTGTCCCGTGTAAGGAATTTCCTTGCTTTGCATTCCCACGAAAGAGAAGACAAGCGTAACATCCTGCCGTTCGGCAAAAGTCAGCGTGTAATTCCCGTCGATATCGGTAGCGACACCTACCGTTGTCCCCTTCACGATCACGGATACTCCCGGCAGGGGCAGACCGTCCTTATCTTTCACGTTACCGGTTACCCGGATCTCTTTCACTTCCTTTTTCACGTTATCTCTCGCCACTATCGCGATAGAATTTCCCTCGATAGTGTACATGTAAGGAGTCCCTTCCAACACCTTGTTCAGCACGTTCTCCACCGTCTCCGCCGTCACGTTCAACGTCACCGGCTTCAACTTATCCATCTGATCGTCGCTATACACGAAATTGTAAGTCGTTTGTTTACGGATTTCGGCAAACACTTGCTTGACCGCCGCATCCTTAAGATTAATAGTCACCCGTTGCGGTGATGCAGAAGAGGAATTAGCCCAAAGATTCGTTACCATGCACAAACACAGCGTCATAATCACGAACACTTTGCAATAAATCCCCGCAAAAGCTTTCTTTTCTCGCGAATTTTTCATACTCTTGTAAATTAATTGATGATTCAATTGCCTAAACCTCCAATTTAGGCGGTTAACTTATTTACGACGGGAAGTGCTGGTAACACTTTCCGTCTCTTTATTTAGTAATGGTTATTTTATTTCCATCCACTTCAAATTTCACTAATAGCGTACGCTGAAGCAAATTCAACACGTCCCGGAAATCCTCGCTCCTGTCCACCCGTCCCGAGAACCGTTGGGAACGGGCTTCATCAGCCGCGAACACCACCTCCACATCATACCAGCGTCCCAATTTTTCCATAATCTGTTCCAGACTTTCACCCTCGAAAGAGAAATATCCCTCTTTCCATGCCACGTACGCCGACGCATCCACTTCCGTCACCACACATTCCCCCGTTTCCGTATTCACCTCCGCCATCTCGTTCGGGCTCATCATCCGTTCTCTCGAAGCATGTTCCAAAGACCTTACCCCCACTCGTCCCTCTACCAGCACAGTCTGTACCTGCCGCGGGTCATAGCTGTTCACGTTAAACCGTGTCCCGTAAACCTTCACTTCCACCCCGTTCACGCTCACCTTAAACGGCTTCTTGTCCTTCGTCACCTCGAAATAAGCCTCCCCTTTCAAAGAAACCTCTCTCGTCGTGTCATTAAAAATCACCGGATAAGTAAATTCAGACTCGGAATTTAACCAAACGACAGTACCGTCTGCAAGCTCCACCCAAAACTCTCCCCCGCGAGGAATGATCAACGTATGGTGATCCGCTTTCTTTCCCTGATTTGTCGATTCCGTGTAAGCGATTCCATCCTTTCCCGAAGAAACCACTCCGCCCGCGAGTTGTTTCAACAAATTGCTCTCTTTCGCCAAATTCACCCGTGTTCCATCCCCCGTTACCAGAATCGGTTGCGCTTTCCCGTAAACCGCCACGGGCAACACGTTCTCGGGCATCACCTCCCGCGAACCGTTCGCGTACCAGAAATACAGCCCCACACCCAACAACATGATAAACACCGCCGCGTAGCGAGTGAAATATACCAGACGTCGTTTACTGTTTTTCCGCTTATTCTGCCGAAATTTATCCACGTACCGGTTCCGGTCACGTTGATACGTTTCCCCGGACAATCCCGCGATACCTTCCGAACGGTCAAACTTAGAAATCCGATTGTAAAAAGCCCGATGCTCCGGAGAAGCCTCCAACCAAGCATTCAATTGCTCCTGCTCCTCTTTTGTCAAATCCTCTGCAAGACTCTTCCTAATTAGCGTCCATTCCAAAGATTCATCGTTTCTCTTTTCCATAGTTTTGGGTTTAATTTTTATTAAGACGCCTCAAAAGAGAAAAAGGTTAAGACAAAATATCATTATTTTTTGATAAAAATTTTCAAGGTAGCGCATACCAATAAACAAAATACTAATTAACAACTAATTAGCAAATGAAAAATCGGATAAAAAAATTACCAATAAAAGAGTCGCCTGCGGCGAGTTACAAGTTACAAGTTGCATTTGCCTTCGGCAAGTTACAACTCGCCGAAAGCGACTCTAGCCCCTTAAAACAGAGCAAACAACAATAAACGATCTTTCAGATAAGGCAATTTTTCCCGGATCATTCGGATAGCCCCGTTCATCTGAACCTTAGCACTATTTTCCGAAATCCCTAATTTTTCGGCTATCTCCTTAAATTTGTAATCCTCCGTGACACGCAAACGAAAAACTTCTTTCATCCCCGAGGGCATCTTATCGACAATTACCTGCAACTCGTCCAACACGGAGCCGTCCTCTATCGCATCCACGGTATCCGAATACAGGTGGGCTTCCAGTACATTCTGTTTATACGAGTCTTTGATTTTCAGATTCCGAAGGAAACTCAGACAACGATTCCTCACTGCCATAAACAGATAGGCCTTTACCGAAGTCGTTATATTCAACACCTCGCTCTTCTCGAAAAGATCCGTGAACAAATCCTGCACGATATCATGAGCTGCCTCGGGATCACATAAATAATTGGCAGCGAAACGATACAAACGGTTATAATATTGCTCGAACAAGAAAACATAAGCCTTCTCCTCCCGGTTCTTTAATTGTTTCACGAGCAAAATATCGTTTTCGTCCATAAAGTGATAGAGTAAGTCCTACAAAGATAACATACGCGAGTTAAAAAGCAAAATATACCCGAAACAATAAGAATACAATAGTAATTTCCGTAATAGTAGTACATTAATTCCGGTTCACTTCCGAGTAAAACGCTATTAGTTCCCTATTAAAACGCTATTAAAACCCTATACTATAATAGCGTTTTAATAGGGAACTAAAAGCTTATTAATAATATTTCAACCGGAAATGAACCGGAAGTGATCTACTACTATAGTTGATTTCTTCTATATAACGGATAGTACTTCCTCATAACTTCACACTGAATATCAGACAAAAAAAAGAAATTAGAATTTGTATTCCTCAACAGAACCTATACCTTCGGCAATCTCTTTGATTATACCTTTTTCCACGTAAACCGGACGGGCATATTTCCGTACTATCGGGCGGTAGTGTTCAAAAATCAAAGAAGCTATAAAACAACAGGCACCTGACAACAAGATAATATTCTGCAATCCCGCAAACTTCTCGATAGCCCCCAACACCATACTTCCCACGGGTGCCATACCCGTGAATGCCATAGCCATATACCCCATTACCCGTCCCCGCTTATCTTCCCGCGACAGCGTTTGCAACAAGGTATTGATAGAAGCCACTGCCGCGATAATCGTGAACCCGACAGGCACACACAAGACAGCCGCCACCCACGGCACGGTCACGAAAGACATCACGACAAGACCGATTCCCAGCAACGCGCCGGAGAGCATAACCACTTTTCCCAATCCCAACACGCTCTTCCGTGCCGCGAGATATAAAGCCGCGATAAACGACCCGACACCCACGCACGACAGTAACAACCCCAGCATCTCGCTCTCCCCGCCCAAAATAGTCTTCACGTAAGCGGGAATAAACGTCATCAACGGCAAACCGAAAAAGCTAATCGCGCTCATCAACAACAACAGCGAACGGATAGGCATATCGTGTGCCACGTACAGGAATCCGTCCCGCATATCTTCCCACACCCGTTGTTTCACGACGGTTTCCCGGTTCGGTTTTATCCGCATCATCAGCAAGGCGATAATCACTGCGATATAACTGACACCGTTCAACAGAAAGCATATTCCTTCGCCCAACAAGCCGATCAGCACACCTCCCACGGCAGGACCTATCAAACGGGAACCGTTGATCACGGCGGAATTCAAGGCGATAGCGTTACCCAATTTCTCCGCAGGCACCAGACTCGGGTAGAACGACTGGCGGGTAGGATTATCCAAAGCATTGATCAACCCGATAAGCAGGCTCAACACCATAATGTGCCACACTTCGATCCAGCCCGTTAGCGTCAATAATGCCATCAGCAAGGCTTGCACCATAGACAGCGATTGCGTCACGACCAGCAAAGCCCGCCGGTTGAAACGATCGACAAAGACACTCATGTAAGGAGTCACGACCAGCACGGGGATTTGCGCCATAAACGTGACCGTCGCCAACAGGAACACGGAGCCCGTCAGGCGGAATACCAACCAGCTCATGGCTATTTGCTGCATCCACGTTCCGACGAGTGACACGCATTGTCCCCCGAAATAAAGCCTGAAATTACGATTCTTCAGCGACGCAAACACCTGGGAGAAAGCCCCCGAGTTATTCGGCAATAACTCACGAAGCCCTCGCCAACCGCCCAAAAATTTATGTCCGCCGCTATTTTTTTTCATGCTTTCTCGTTTACCGGGACAAGTTCTCTCGTTTACCCGAAACTTGTAACCTGCCAACCTGTAACTTGCAACGTGGCGCGGCCACAACAATTCGCAAAAGTAGTTAGTTTTTACTTGAATCATGAAGCAACGCAGAAGAATTTTGGTTACTTTCGCGTAAAGATTAGGGTACATCATGACACTACAAACAGAAAATAGATTATCCGTGGCAGAAGCACAAGCCATTTGCTTGAGGAATAATATTCCTTTCTACTCTTATCGCCTGCCCGGTTCGCGTGAAGTCGTATTCGGGGCACAACTGACCAATAACATCCGCCTTTTTAAAGGATTCGAAAAACACCGGGGCGAGAAAGGCTTCATCATCACCCCTTTTAATCCCGCGTCATGGAGTTTCCCCTTCTTCATACAGGCAGACCTGACGTTCACGGACTATCTCACGGATCAGGAAGCTATCGTTAATCTCCGGAATACCGTGTTCAACACGCCGGGACGTATTTTCACCAAGCAGGATTGCGAGCATTTCGAGTATCTGGACGAATTGCGCACCCTAATCGCCACGTTGAAACGGGAGGGAATGCGGAAAGCGGTACTATCCCGCACGATCACCATCCCGTGTGATTCCCTGCGGATAGCTCCCGTGTTGTTTGAACAGATGAGGCAATACCATCATGCCTTTCTCTTCTTTGCTGCCATTCCCGGCAAATGCGCATGGATGGGAGCTTCGCCGGAGACTTTCTTGAAATACGATCGTAACGGATTTTTCTCTATGTCGCTTGCCGGCACGCAACCCGTGTCTACCGCACAGAACCCGCCGCAATGGGGAGAGAAAGACATCGAGGAACAACAAATAGTAACCGATTATATACAAAATACTTTAAAGCAATTTTTCACCCGCCATCTCGAAACGGAAGGACCGATCACGCTTCAAGCGGGCAACGTGTTTCACCTCTGCACCTTTTTCAGAAGTGACGAACAGATTCCACCCGACCGGATCGACGAACTGGTCACGCAATTGCACCCTACCCCGGCCGTTTGCGGTATTCCCAAGAAACGGGCGATGCAAGTGATAACCGAAATCGAGAAGCAGGAACGGGGATATTATGCCGGGTATCTCGGCCCGTTACAGGCAACCGGGGCGTTTGACCTTTTTGTCAACCTGCGCACGATGGAGGTATTCGACGATGCCTTGAAACTATACGTGGGCGGAGGTATCACCCCGTTGTCCGACCCGGAAACCGAATGGCAGGAAACTTGTCAAAAAGCCGATACATTACTCAATTTGATTCGCCAGATCAACTATGGAAAAACTACATTCTGATATCGAGAGCGTTCGCATGCTCGTGAGCCTGCTCGTGCAAAAAAGAGTACGCCACGTCGTCCTCTCTCCCGGTTCCCGCAACGCGCCGTTGGTGGTGTCAATCGCCCGGGAAAGACGCATACTCCACCGTGTCATCACGGATGAACGCTCCGCCGCTTTCTTTGCCCTCGGGATGGCACAACAAAGTGGTGAACCCGTGGCACTTGTCTGTACTTCGGGTACGGCTTTGTTGAATTACGCGCCTGCCGTGGCAGAAGCTTATTATCAAGGAGTGCCGCTTATCGTCATTTCGGCCGACCGCCCCGCGGAATGGATTGATCAGGATGACAGCCAGACAATCCGGCAACAAGGCGCACTCGACCGTTTTGTCAAGAAAAGCTACCAACTGCCTGCGGCGATTGCAAGCGAAGAGGAGCACTGGTACACGAACCGCATGATTAACGAGGCTATCAACCTGACGAGACTTCCCCGCAAAGGTCCCGTCCATATAAATATTCCCCTGCGGGAGCCCTTGTACGAGTTTCACCAAAAAACACTTCCGGCGGAACGTGTCATTGAAGCGACTCCTTCAAGGAATGTTTTCCCGGACGAAATTATAAACCAACTGAGGCAGGAGTTCGCATCTTCGACCAACGTGATGATCATCGCGGGATTTCAAGCTCCCGATCCGGTTTTACAGCGACATATCGAACAACTCGCGGGATTCCCGAACACGGTAGTTCTCACGGAAAGCGTGGCTAACTTGACTACTCCTTGTTCCTTCTCGACGATCGATCGCATTATCTCGACCGTGCGTCCGGGGGAAGCCGGGGCATACGCTCCCGATTTACTCATCACGTTCGGGGGAGCCATTATCTCCCGCATGATAAAGGCGTTTATCCGCGAGCACCCGCCCCGCGTACATTGGCATATAGACGAACGTGACACCCCGCCGGACACGTACAAGTCCATGACACGGCACCTGCAAACAAATACCGGGGAGTTTTTTAAACAATTCCTGTCAACACCGCTTCCCTTGATATCCGCTTCCGGCTACGCGTGGAAATGGTTGCAAAAAGCGGAATCGGCGACAACCAAACACGAGGCATATATAAACCGCATCCCGTGGTGTGACCTGAAAGCATTTTCCGTGTTGATGCCCTCGTTGCCCGCCGATAGCCGCCTGCAACTCGGGAACAGTACTCCCATCCGTTACGCCCAGCTTTTCCGCTATTCCCAAGTATCCCGTTCGGATGCCAACCGCGGAACCAGCGGCATTGACGGATGTACCTCTACCGCTATCGGGGCAGCCTGTTCTTTTGACGGGACGACAACCCTCATCGTGGGGGATAACAGTTTCCTGTACGACTCGAACGCTCTTTGGATGAAACAGATACCAGCCCGCCTGCGAATCATCGTGATGCAGAACGGCGGAGGCGGAATCTTCCGTTTCCTTCCGGGACCGTCGGCATTGCAGGAGGTGGAAAAGTATTTCGAAACACCGCATAAGGTGAACCTGAAACAATTGGCAAAAACCCATAATTTCGAGGTTTACAAGGTCGACAATGAAGCTGCTTTACGGGAAATCCTACCCGTTTTTTACGGACCGTCACAACGTCCGGCGGTATTGATTGTCGAGACCCCGGGGGAAATAAACGGCGAGGTTCTGAAAAAATATTTCGAGGCTTTGAAATAGACTTGGAAGCAATTTATTATCTTTAAATCGTGGAAATGAAAAAGAAATTAATCGGATTAAAGATTTTGAGCATTCTTTCTCTCGTTATCCTTTTATCAGGGTGTAATGATGATGAAGAAAAGATTAGCGACAAGCAAATCCGACAAGCTCTATTCGACATGAAAGGGACATATCATGGTTCCATCGAAGTTGCATTTTATCACGGGGATGAAATCACAAAGATTGACAACGCCAAAGCCAAGTCTCGCGATTCTCTTTCATTCGTGATGCCGCTTGCCCCCATTGCCGACATCATCGACGACAAGCAGGTTGCTGAAACCCTACGCGATACTAAAGAAGTGGAAGTCAAAGCCGAATACGAATTCTTACAAATTGACAATGATGGATACTCCGTGCATTTTGTACTCATTCCGGAAAACATTGTCATTCCCGCCAATGGAAACACACCGGACATTACGATAGTCCTCGCCGACACGTTCGGCGGTGATTTTGAGAAAGCCTTTAATTTTATCATGTTCAATGTTTCTCCTAAAGAAATTTTAGTGGGAGGCACCAAACTTGATTCTTTCAAACAACTTGTCTATCACTTCAGAGGAGAGTATGAATAAAACGAACTGTCGAATCTGTAAAAACAGTAGCTATGAATCCAATAAATAAGTTTGCAGGATTGAACGAAGGTCGTCGCCTTGAATTTAAAAGTAAACTACCTGCCACTTCCGATTTAGCAAAGACTATCGTGGCATTTGCCAATGATGCCGGTGGTGAAATATATATTGGCATAGACAATAACCGCCAGACTATCGGACTTCCAGAAGAGAATTTACCACAAATAGAGGAACAAATCAGTAATATGGTCTATGACAGATGTTATCCGACTATATTGCCAGAGATTTCCTTCTTGACTATTAATGACAAGCATATTATCCGAGTTCAGATTTACAAAGGCAGCATGCCGCCGTATTATCTAAAAAGCGAGGGAAGATTGAGAGGCACTTATATACGTGTCGGTTCGAACAATCGCTTGGCAGACGAAAATATTATTGCAGATTTAGAACGTAAACGCAGGAACGTGTCATACGATAGTGAAATCGTGCCAGATAAAAATGTCGATGAATTAGACATTGCAAGTTTCAAACAATTGTATAAAGAGAAAACAGATGAAAATTTAAGTATACATGTATTGCGTAAACTGGAGTTAGTAAAGACAGAACAAGGTAAGGAATATCCTACCAACGCATTGGTACTATTCTCTGACGATATTTTACGCTTCTCTATGTTTCCGAACGCCAAAGTAGAATGTGCAAGATTTAAAGGCACTAATACAGAGGAATTTATTGACCAAAAAAGTATTACTTCTCATATCGGACAACAAGCCGAAGAGGCGTATAATTTTGTTCTTCGCCATATCAATAAAGGAGCCACGGTAGAAGGTGTATATACAGTTCCTCGCTGGGAATATCCCGTAAAAGCAATTCGAGAGATTATCCGTAATGCCGTAGTACATCGTCAATACTCCCTGCTCGGAAAGGATACAAAAATTGCCATTTATGACGATATGGTGGAAATAACGAGTCCGGGTCTGTTACCTCCTTCCATAGACTATTCTGCAATGGAATGCCGTCAATCCGATGCAAGGAATAAAATTATCGCTCCTATATTCAAACGCTTGGGTATTATAGACCAATGGGGAAACGGCTTAAAGATGGTTGCCGATGAGATGAAACAATATCCTGAAATTGAATTACGTTGGCAAGAAGTTGGTCTTTCATTCCAAGTACAATTCATAAAAAAGTCATTCAAAGAGAGTATTGATAACAGTGATGGCGGTGATATTGGCGGTAATGGCGGTGATATTGGCGGCATTGGCGGTAATGGCGGTGATATTGGCAGTAATGGCGGTGATATTGGCGGTGATGACGGTAATCAAAACATAGAAGAGCAGATCACCTCTTTAATCTTGCAAAATGACAAAATCTCCGTTCAAGAAATAGCGGATAAGATTGGTATCAGTAAGCGCAATTGTGAACGAATTATCGCAAAACTTAAAAGATGCGGGGTTATAAATAGAATTGGTTCTGCACGAACGGGAAAATGGATTATACGATTTTAAAATTATCGTGTACCTTTGTGCAATAACTTTTAACCTGCTAACCTGCAATTTTCCCCTCTGCACTCGCGAAGGGAACGGGAAGGCAAAAAATTATTGAATATGTCAAAACGAAACTGGACTACTATCAAAGAATACGAGGATATTAAATTTGAGTTCTTCGAGGGAATAGCCAAAATCACGATTGATCGTCAGGAAGTGTATAACGCTTTTCGCCCGCAAACCAATTTCGAAATGTTGGATGCCATGAATATTTGCCGCGAACGCAGTGATATCGGGGTGGTGGTACTCACGGGGGCAGGGGATAAAGCCTTCTGCTCGGGAGGCGACCAAAAGGTGAAAGGCGTGGGTGGATATATTGACGAGAACGGGGTACCCCGGTTGAACGTGCTCGACCTACACAAAGCTATCCGTTCACTTCCGAAACCCGTGATTGCCATGGTCAACGGTTACGCCATCGGGGGCGGACACGTGCTGCACGTGGTGTGTGACCTTACTATCGCTTCCGAGAATGCCCGTTTCGGTCAGACCGGCCCGAAGGTGGGGAGTTTCGACGGGGGATTCGGTTCCTCTTATCTTGCCCGTCACGTGGGACAGAAGAAAGCACGGGAAATATGGTTCCTGTGCCGCCAGTACACGGCAAAAGAAGCCGAAGAGATGGGTATGGTGAATAAAGTGGTTCCCTTCGAGCAACTGGAAGACGAAACCGTGGAATGGTGCAAAACAATCATGCAACGGAGTCCGATGGCAATCCGCATGATTAAACGGGCATTGAACGCGGAACTCGACGGACAACACGGGATAATGGAATTTGCCGGAGATGCCACCCTCATGTATTATCTGATGGAAGAGGCACAAGAGGGTAAAAATGCCTTTTTGGAGAAAAGGGACCCGGATTTCCAACAATTTCCCAAGTTTCCTTGACAGCAGGGGCTATAAAATTTGTCATCATCAAGTATCAATATCCGTTCGTTTATTAAACGAAAAAAGATATTTTGTAGTTACAAACGTAATACATTGAAAATAAGCAAATATTCAAAATTCAATCAAAAAGTAAAGAACACAAAAAACAATATCAATAAACGAACGTTTAATAATATAGAATTACACATGGTAGTACATTGATAATGATAGAAAAAGGTAGTCATACGACTGAAAATGCTAAAAATGAAAAGGCTCAGATAGACCAATCACTATTGGACGCATTAATCAAAGGAGAGGAAGCAGCTTTCGAGAAAATATATAAAAGCTATTTCGCTCTCCTTCGAAACTATTCTGCCTCTATCGTGGGTGATTCCGACGCGGCTTACGAGATTATTCAAAATATCTTTGTCGCCTTATGGGAAAACCGTAAAAATCTCGACCGGGAGAAATCTCTCCGCAATTACCTTCTTCGCAGCGCACACAACAATTCCTTGCGTTATCTCAAAACCCAATCTCTCCACCTACAACATCAAGAAAACCTCAAAAAGGAAAAAAGCGAAGAGGAACAAGAAAACGTGATCCGACACGAAGAATATCCCGATCCCGAACAACAATTATCCGCTTTACTGAATGAATTACCGGAAAGAAGCCGACAAGTGGTGATCATGAGTCATATCGAAAACAAAAAAAGTGCCGACATTGCCCGAGAATTAGGCATTTCCGTCCGAACGGTAGAAACCATTCTCTACCAAGCAATGAAAAAACTTCGGGGAAAAATAAAAAAATAGTATTTCCGAATACGTAGTTTCGGGAAGTCAGGTATTATATATATACTTTAGTGAATAGTGCGAATGAAAACAGATGCAGACAAATATTTAAATCGCCCCATCGGGGAAAATGAAGATGAGTTGCTGGATGAAATCTGGAACTCTCTCCCGGAAGAGGAGCGCGAGGAACATATATTGAACGAGAATTACCAAGACGTGAAAAGCAGAATCCGCCGGAGAAGAAATACCCGCCGGATGTATTGGATTTCCGGCAGTGTTGCCGCGGCTTGCGTGTTCGTGTTCCTGTTTCTGTTGTTCCGTCCCACTGCCTTGCAGGATGTTCCGGTATACGCCCAACTCGATAACATGGGAGTATCCGTTTGCAACGAACAGGTGCAGTTGATTGTCGGGGATTCTGCCGTTTCAAACTTGGGAAGCGACGCGAAGATAAATGTAGACAAACATTCGAATGTCGCGCTGCAATCCGCCGACGGGAAAAAGATTATGCTGCAAGAGGCTAAAGTATTGAAAATATACGTCCCCTCGGGCAAGCATTTCAATCTTGAATTAACTGACGGCACACGTATCGTGCTAAACGCCGACACGTGGTTCGAGTATCCCTCGACGTTTGACTCCCAATCGGAACGCAGGGTGAAAATCAACGGAGAGGGATTCTTTGAAGTGAAAAGCGATACGACGAAACCTTTCTACGTGGAAATTCCCAACGGGGAATCGATCCGGGTACTCGGTACCTGTTTCAACGTATCGGCTTATGAAGACAACACGGAAAACGTGACCACGCTACTCTCCGGTAAAATAGCTTATCACGTTCCGGCGAACAACCAAACGGTGACTTTATCACCGAACGAGCAAATTCGCGTGGACAAAGGAACGAACAAGGTAAAAAAACACGAGGTAGATGCCGCGGAATACGCCATGTGGAAAGAGGGCGTAATTTATTTCAACAACGAGAAACTAAGCGTGTTAGCTAAAAAATTGTCCAGGATGTACGGTATCGATATTCAGGTATCGGAGGAACACCACGATTCCCGTTTTTCGGGGATGATCCGACACGAGCGGGGAATCGACTACATCACGAGGCTAGTAACAACGACAAGTAATATCAAATGTATTATTGAGAACGGGATTATATATTTAAAGTAGGTAAGAAAGGAGATAACGATTAATAAATCATAGTTAGAGGAACTCCCTCAATATCAAGAATAAAACTTTATTGAAAAATAAAGTTCAAGATTTTGTATGCTTAAAAAAATGAAAACTCGAGTATAAAATAAATATCAATTAACACTAAATCAACATGAAAAAAGACAGATCATTTAGTCTGAGCCGGATGATACCCCGGGATAAACTTCGGGGGAAGATTCTCCTGCCGGTATTTCTGCTTATAGTGCTTTGCAGTTTTACGCGGGTAAGTTACGCTCAAGAGGCACAACTAAATTTAAAACTGGAAAATTCCACGTTGCTGGATGCCTTGAAGAAAATCGGGACTGCCACGGGAATGGAATTCTTTTATAATGCCGGACAAATCAATACTTCCAATAAACGAATCACGAGAGAATTCAAGAACACCCCGTTAAAGGCGGCGTTGGAATACGTTTTGGACGAAACTCCTTTTACATTCAAAATTGAAGACAAGACGATTATCATCACGCAACGTCCGGCGGAACCTCAAAAGCCCCGAACGAGAATCATCGAATTGAAAGGGGTTGTCGTGGACGGCGACACGCAGGAATCGTTACCGGGAGTAACCGTCATGGTCGAAGGGACAACCAAAGGGACTGCCACTAACGCAGACGGACAATTCACGTTTCCTCTCGATTCAGCCGAGTATAATATTATTTTCTCGTACATCGGTTACGAGCGTCAAGTAAAGAAATTTACCGGAAGCAATATGGCGGATTTTCAGAAAATCGTGCTTGTGCCTGCCGTTGAGAAAATTGAAGACGTGGTGGTGACCGGAATCTACCGGAGAAAGAAAGAGAGTTTCACGGGATCGGCAAGCACGTATAAGGTGGAAGACTTGAAAGCCGCCGGAACGCAAAATGTACTCCAAAGTATCAGAACTCTCGACCCCTCTTTCAAGATTAATGTCAATAATCAATTCGGATCAGACCCGAACCGGCTGCCGGACGTGGAGATACGGGGCAAGAGTAGTGTCATGGGATTGAAAGAAGAGTACGGTACCGACCCGAACCAACCGTTGTTTATATTGGACGGTTTCGAAACGGATTTGCAGACCGTTATGGATTTGAACATGAACCGGGTTGCATCCGTAACACTTTTGAAGGATGCCGCTTCCACGGCAATTTACGGTTCGAGAGCCGCCAACGGCGTATTGGTTATCGAAACGAAAGTTCCGGAAAAAGGAGTGCTTTCCCTCTCGTACAAGGGTGATTTCAGCGTCACCATGGCTGACTTGTCGGACTACAACCTGATGAATGCGCGAGAGAAACTGGAGTTTGAAACCAAAGCGGGCAGGTACACCAGTACCAGTGGCGACCCGATGGACCAAATCGCAATGGACAATCTCAGGAACCAACGTTTACAAGACATCGAACGCGGTGTTAACACCTACTGGCTCAGCGAACCGATTCGCACGGGTTTCGTGCAGAAACACAACCTTTATGCCGAAGGAGGCGAGGAACGCATCCGGTACGGGCTG
>QWCH01001246.1_pt1 | contig 40529 bp, 35 predicted proteins | sample 1972671 | NCBI WGS metagenome assembly QWCH01 (sample SAMN09866713, study PRJNA288562) | Human gut metagenome isolate term3_stool, whole genome shotgun sequencing... | isolation source: gut | host: Homo sapiens | place: USA: California
ATGGTCAAAGCTCATTGAGTATGTTGCTCTACCTTGAGTCTTACTTCTTAGGTCTGTTGCGTATCCGAACATTTCAGATAATGGAATGAATGCGTCTAGGACGTGGATTCCGTCTTTTGGATTCATGCCGTCTATCTTTCCTCTTCTTGATGATACGTCGCCCATTACATCTCCAAGATACTCGTCTGGAGTTGTGATTTCAACTTTTTCAATTGGTTCTAGTAGGACTGGTCCTGCTTTTTGTACAGCATTCTTAAATCCGATTGAACCTGCAACGTGGAAGGCAACTTCTGATGAGTCGACTTCGTGGTAAGATCCGTCAAATAGTGTTACGTGAACGTCTACCATTGGATAGCCACCAAGTACGCCTGCTGCTGCGGCTTCCTTAACACCTTCTTCAACTGGTCTGATGTATTCTTTTGGTACTGCACCACCGACGATTTTGGATTCGAATGTGATTCCTGATCCTTCTTCGCCTGGTTCAACCCTAAGCATAACATCACCGTATTGTCCAGAACCACCTGATTGTCTTACAAACTTACCTTGAGCTTCAGCTTCTTTAGTAATTGATTCTCTGTAAGCTACTTGTGGGTTACCGATGTTTGCTTCTACTTTGAATTCTCTTAGAAGTCTGTCTACGATAATTTCAAGGTGAAGCTCGCCCATTCCTGAGATAATTGTCTGACCTGTTTCTTCATCTGATCTTGTTTGGAAGGTTGGATCTTCTTCTGCAAGTTTTTGAAGACCTATAATCATCTTATCTTGGGATGCTCTTGTTTTTGGTTCGATAGCTACTGAGATTACTGGATCTGGGAATTCCATTTGTTCTAGGATAATTTGATTATCTTGCTCACATAGGGAATCACCTGTTGTTGTATCTTTAAGACCTAATAAAGCTACGATATCCCCTGCATAACCTTTTGGAATTTCTTCTTGCTTATTAGAGTGCATTTGCATGATACGTCCAACTCTTTCTCTCTTGCCTTTTGTAGCGTTGTAGATATAAGAACCAGATTCGATTGTACCTGAGTAGATTCTAACGTAGATTAACTTACCTACATATGGGTCAGTTACGACCTTGAATGCTAGAGCTGCTGTTGGCTCATCATCTCCAGGATGTCTTTCGATTACAACATCTGGGTCTTTAGGGTCAACACCTTCTATAGCTGGTACATCTACTGGGCTTGGCATGTAGTCAACAATTGCATCTAGTAGTGGTTGTACTCCCTTGTTCTTGTAGGCAGAACCTAGTAGACATGGGAATATTTTTTGTTCTATAGTTGCTTTTCTGATTGCTGTTTTGATTTCATCTTCAGTTACTGCTTCACCTTCTAGGTATTTCATCATGATTGTATCATCAACTTCTGATAATTCTTCAAGAAGGTTGTTTCTGTATTCTTCAGCTAAGTCTTTAAGGTCTGCTGGGATTTCAGAATATTTTGGATGGGCTCCAAGGTCTTCAGATGAATATGTTACTGCTTGCATGGTTACAAGGTCTACAGCACCTTCAAAAGTTTGCTCAGCTCCTATTGGAATTTCAAGTGGAACTGCGTTTGCTTTTAGTTTATCTTTGATTGTATCAACTGCCATGAAGAAGTCTGCGCCTGTAGCATCCATTTTGTTGATAAAACAAATTCTTGGGATGTTGTACTTGTCAGCTTGTCTCCAAACAGTTTCTGATTGTGGTTCTACACCACTTTTAGCATCGAATAGGGCTACTGCTGAGTCTAGTACCCTTAGAGATCTTTCAACCTCTACAGTAAAGTCAACGTGGCCTGGTGTATCGATAATATTAATTCTATGGTTTTTCCAGAATGCTGTTGTTGCAGCAGATCCTATTGTGATACCACGTTCTTTTTCTTGTTCCATGGAATCCATTACTGCTGTTCCATCGTGGGTATCTCCGATTTTATAAATTTTACCAGTGTAGTATAGGATTCTTTCTGTACAAGTAGTTTTACCTGCGTCTATGTGGGCCATAATTCCTATATTTCTGGTATCTTTAAGTGCAACCTGTCTAGGCATCTATCCCCCTAACTAATATCTAAAGTGAGCGAAAGCCTTATTAGCTTCTGCTGCCCTATGCATCTCTTCTTTTCTTCTTACTGCGGCACCCGCATTGTTAGATGCATCGATAATTTCTTTAGAAAGTCTTTCAACCATAGTTTTTTCGCCTCTTAGACGAGCGAAATTTACTAACCATCTAAGGGCTAGTGTTTGTCTTCTTTCTGGTCTAACTTCCATTGGTACTTGGTAGTTTGCACCACCGATTCTTCTTGCCTTAACTTCTAGAGTTGGCATAATGTTTTCCATCGCTTGGTGGAAAACTTCAATAGCGTCTTCGCCTTTGGTCTCTTGTACTATATCAAAAGCTTCATAAACTATCTTTGTAGCAAGGCCTTTTTTGCCGTCAAGCATAACATTGTTGATAAGCTTTGTTACCACTCTATCGTTATACTTAGCATCAGGCATTACCTCTCTTTTTGGTATATGTCCTTTTCTTGACACTTTTCTTCCCTCCTTTACCAATTATGTGTAATATCTTGAGTACTCGATCTTAATCGTTAAGTGTGCACATATACCCTTATATAAATAGGCACATTATGCACTTATTTCAACTAATTACTAGCCTCTTTTTGCTCCGTATTTAGATCTACCTTGTTTTCTTCCATCAACACCTGCTGTATCTAGTGTACCTCTGATGATATGGTATCTAACACCTGGAAGGTCCTTTACCCTACCACCTCTAATTAGTACAACACTGTGTTCTTGAAGGTTGTGTCCAATTCCTGGAATGTAAGAAAGCACTTCAGCACCATTTGTAAGTCTAACTCTGGCAATCTTTCTTAAAGCTGAGTTTGGCTTTTTAGGTGTAACTGTTCTAACTGATGTACAAACCCCACGTTTTTGTGGTGATTGGTTAGGAGTTATTCTACTCTTAAGAGTATTATAGTTATAACCTAAAGCTGGTGTATCTGATTTAGATTTTTCACTCTTTCTACCTTTTCTAACAAGTTGATTAATTGTTGGCATAATGCACCTCCTATTCTTTAAAATTTAATAAATTGGCAACTTCTGCCAATCCTTAACTATCTTACACGCTTAAGCCCTACTTGTCAAGTAAATTACTCTATCTATTATAGATTGTAAGCTTTATTTTAATTTATAAAAGCAATCTCTGTCCTAAAGATAATTTTTACAACCCAACTCGTCAGACAATAATTTTTATACAAAATATCAAAAAAATTATAAACATCAAGAAATATTGGGTATAATAAAAGTGCTAGAAAATTATTTTAGTAAAATTTACAGATAAATTTTGTGAGCAAGACAGTTTTTTAAAAACAGCTTTCTATCTCGACCTAGCTTGAAATAGGTTTGTAGCTATCTTTGATAAAAACTTGTCCTAGCTTAAGGAGGAAGAACAATGAACATTACATTTGCAGGAAATAAAATGACTCTTTTAGGAAGTCAAGTTGAAGTTGGCCAAAAGGCAAAAGCTTTTAAGGCAACAAAAAATGATCTTTCAGATTTTAATTCAGAAGATTTGAGGGGAAAAGTTGTTGTTTATTCAGTAGCCCCATCCCTTGACACCAGCGTTTGCGCTATCCAAGCTAAGAAATTTAACCGCGATGCCCTTGAGCTTTCTGATGATATTGTTATAGTTACAATCACAGAAGACCTACCATTTGCCCAAAAAAGATTTTGTGCTAATGAGGATATAGCAAATCTAGAAATGGTTTCTGACTATAAGGAAAGAGAATTTGGTGAAAAATACGGTTTCTTAATTGATGAGCTTAAACTTCTTGCAAGGGGAGTTGTTGTAATTGATAAAGAAGGAATCATCCAATACGTTGAATACGTTCCAGAAGTTACCAACGAAGTAAACTTCGATGCCGCCCTAGAAAAAGTTAAAGAATTAATCTAATTATAAGAAAAGCTGCTAGCAAGAGTTTCAATTCTAAGCTAGCAGCTTTTTAATTTAGGTATTTTTTTATATTTTTTTCTAAAAATCTATAATTTGTAAGCCCTATTTTTCACTAGGATATAGTATCCAGTAGATATAATTAGGTTAGCTAGCCAACCTAGGGGTACTGAATACCAAACTATTCCTATGCCGATTTTGTGTGCTAGCGCCATAGAAAGGCTCACTCTGATAAATAAATTTACAATATTGGCAAAGGTGAATACTCTCACATCTCCTATCCCTCTCAAAACTCCATCAACACAATGCTTTGATCCTACTAGGATAAAGAAAAAGCTAATGAAATCCAAATAGGCCTTGCTAGTTTCTATTGCAAGGCTTGAGGATTTTTCATTCATGAAAAAGGCAATTATATTTGATGAGTTAATTTTTAAAATCCCTAAAACCATCAAGGAATATATGCCTACCATCATTAATGATGCCCTAAGACCTTGACCTAATCTATCTAATTTCTCTGCCCCAACGTTTTGGGAAGTATAAGAAGAAACAGCATTGCCAAGGCTTGTGATAGGGACTATTATCAAACTTTCTACCCTCATAGCAGCTGAAAAACCTGCCAAGATTTCAACACCAAAGGAATTTACGACTGATTGGACCAATAGTTGACCAATAGTTATAGTGGATTGTTGAAGTATGGATGGAAGGGCAAGCCTTGAAACAAGGCCTAATTCTTTTTTATCAAAAATTTTGCTATCTTCTGTTTTAATTGTCTTTATTTTTCTAAGGAAAACAAAAAATGATAATACAGCCGATAGGCCTTGGGCAAGGAGGGTTGCATAAGCAGCTCCTGCAAGTCCAAATCCCAAATCTCTTACGAAATACACATCCAAAATCACATTCAAAACTGAAGAGAAAATCAAAAAATAAAGGGGAATCTTTGATTCTCCAAGAGCTTGGTAGAGGGCCGATATGATGTTGTACATAAATAAAAATGGTAGGCCGTAAAAATAAATATTAAGGTACAACACAGCCATATCAAGGATTTCTTCTGGAGTTTTAAGAAGACTCATTAAATTTTTTGAAAAAAACAAACCAAATGCTGAAAGGCCAAGGGAAAGCGCCAAAAACCCTATAATCGATGTAAAAATCGCCGTTTTCATCCTCTTGTAGTCTCGAGACCCAAAATACCTTGCAATTAAAACCGAAGCCCCAGCCCCTCCTCCAACTCCAATGCAGATAAAAATCGTAGTTAGGGCAAAACTTGCTCCGATAGAAGCAAGGGCGGCTTCGCCCACGTATTTACCAACCACAGCCGAATCGACTAGGGTATATATTTGTTGAAATAAAGACCCCACCACCATAGGCAAGGCGAACCTAGAAATAGCCTTGGATGGCGACTCGTTAGTTAAATAATGATCCATAATACTTCCTCATTCTTTTAATTCCAAATCAATATATAATAAAATCAATAAAATTCAATAAATTTAGGCAAAAAAATCTTCCCAGATTTTAGGAAGATTTTAAAAATTAGTATATGAAAATATCTGTTGTGGCTCGCCTATCTTGTAAAATCATTTCTTTTTTGAAATCAAAGTCCTTTGGCCTTACAATCTTGCCTGTAGTTTCCACTGCCACTATGGCGTACCTATCACTTATATCCGAACAGGTTGACAAGGTTAAAAGTTTATCTTCTTTCTTTGGCAGAGGCTTATTTTTAAGGATGTTATTATCCTTAATGAGTTTCAGATAATCCTTAAATTCATCATCATCGTATTCATAAAACCTGTAGTCTGCATCAACTTTTATATCCATAGCGCAAATAACTTCAAAGATTCTTCTTTTTTCTGGAGTATCTATAATAATTTCCGAATGGTTTTTGATAAAATTCTTATCCCTAAACTTATCAAGGTCATGGAAAATATAGCCAATCCTCACATTATGGCCGTAGATTACTGTATTTTGGTCTGAAAAATCGCCCTTGTGGACATAGTCTATGAAGACAGCTCCATTAATATAATATTTATTATCGAAATTATGGTCTAAGTAAAATTCATTATCCTTGCCCTGGACGACTGGAAAATCAATTTTTGTACCCTTAATAATAATCCTTCCCTTAACTTGAGGATATTTTTTCGCCAGATCCTTAACGTGCTTTGCGGCAGCCTGGGATTCTGCTTGTGTTTTTTCTTTTATTTTTCTATCAAGAAAAGCTTGGATTCTTATTTCATCAGCCTTTCTTGTTAATTTTTTTATTTCTTCTTCCCTATCCTTGGAAATCCTAGATTTCAAAAACTCTTCTAAGCGCATTCTTTCCATGTAAGAATCAACCCAAGCTTGGTTAAATTCGCTATTCTTTTTTAAAATGCAGAAAAATATTATCAAGATAGATATCCATAATACATAAGAATAATTCTTTTTCATATTCGCTCCTGGCTTATATTCTACACTTTTCATAACATTTCTCTAGGCAGTGACATATTTTTTGTGAATTTTACAAGTTAAAAAAATCTTCCCCAGCCTAGGAAGATTTTTCTGTTAGTAGAAGCCTTTCATAGAGGTCTTCGTAAAATGGTTTAGATTTTAGCATTTCTGCCACTAGGTAGGCTACAAAGGATACTACTGCGAGGGCCAAAATATTTGAAAAAGCTCCTCCAGTCATTTCCAAAATCAGGATAATAGCTGTAATTGGAGTCCTTACTATGGCTGAAAAATGGCCTGCCATGGCGATTAGGGATATGGCGTAAATCATTTCTACAGGGATTAGGCCAAGGTCAGCGAGGATTGAGCCGTAAATATTTCCCAAGATTGCCCCGATTGCCAAAAGCGGTACAAGTGATCCCCCTGACAGGCCAATGCCAAAGGCTAGGGAAAGGAGCAAAATTTTTGCGCCGTACATATAAATAAGGGTGGCAAGACTAGCATTTCCCTCACTTGGTAAATAAATTAATTCTTCACCAGAAGCAAAAAGCCTTGGGTCAATGAGTAAAACAAGCCCTGTAATTACAAAGGGAGCGAGATATTTTACTAATTCTGGTAAGGCAATTTTTTTGTAAAGGGATTTTGAACCTATGACAACTTTGTTAAATAAGGCTCCAGATAGGCCTGCTAGGATTCCCAAAATCACGATTAGGACCAAGGATTTTTGGTCTATATTAGCGAAGGCTGGTATATTTTCTAGGCTTGGATTGTCACCAAAAACCAAGCCGGATGTGACTGTAGCTGAGATAATTGTAAGGGCTGAAGATAAGAAAGTAGAAAAATTATGAGTCCTAAAAATCTCCTCAACAGCGAATAACAAAGATGCCACAGGGGCGTTGAAGGCAACAGCAAAACCTGATGCTGCAGCTGAACCAATAAATAAATTCCTATTGACATTAGGGAAGAATTTCCCTACTATATCTCCAGCTAGACCACCTAATTGGACTGATGGGCCCTCCCTACCAACTGTAAGACCAGAACCTATTGTCAAAACAGAGGCTATAAATTTGCCTATTATGGTTTTTTCGCTAGAAACTTTTATTGTTCCCTCCATCATGCCTGTCATGACTGGGATGCCAGAGCCCTTGGTATTCTTATCTTTTTTCAAAATAAAATAAGTAATTAGGCCAATAAGGATAATAAGGGCCATGAAAATTAGCTTATCCTTGCTTGTGCCAGTTGTTAGAAAGCCATCCATAAAGCCTGCAAGCAAGCCAATTATCTTTTTAAAAATTCCAATTAAAAGACCAGTGAAAATGCCCAAAATAATAAAGGCGGGTAGTGATTTAAACGATATTTTTTCTTCCATAATTTCTCCTTTAATCCTACTATACCAAATTTCCCAGCTCTTCGCCGAAATTTCCCCAAAAATATGATACAATATTAGCGGAGAGAAAAAAAGAAAGGATACATATGAAATATTTTGATTTTAAAGGAGAGAAAATTTCCAGACTCGGTTTTGGGTGTATGAGATTTAAGACGATTGACGGTGATAATTCAAAAATTGACAAGGTCGAATCTGCAAAAATCCTCAAAGAAGCGATTGGAAAGGGTCTTACATACATCGATACAGCCTACCCTTACCACGAAAAAATGAGCGAAAGATTTGTCGGAGAGTTTTTAGAAGAAAATAATTTGAGGGATAAAATCTATCTTGCAAGTAAACTTCCTTGTTGGCTAATCAAGGAAAAGGAAGATTTTTATAGGATTTTTTCTGAACAATTAGAAAAACTAAGGACAGACTACCTAGACTTTTACCTCCTCCATTCACTAGATATCAAGCGTTTTAGGCAAATGGTAGACCTTGGAGTCTTTGACTTTGTTGATGAACTTAAGGAAAAAGGCCTTGTGAAAAATATAGGTTTTTCCTTCCACGATGAATACGAAGCCTTCGAAGAAATAATCAAGGCTTACGACTGGGATTTTTGCCAAATCCAGCTAAATTATTTGGATATCAACCTCCAAGCTGGTATGAAGGGCTATGACCTTGCCAAGAAAATGGGCATTCCTCTAGTAATAATGGAACCTGTTAAGGGCGGCAGACTTGCAAATCCCCCTATCGAAGTAAGGGAGATTATGGCTAAATTTACATACCTATCACCTGCCCAACTTTCCATTAAATTCCCCTTATCACTTGATAATGTCATGACAGTTTTATCCGGCATGAATACTAGTGACCAGGTAGCAGAAAATATGGCAATCGCAAGTGCAGATCCTAGATTATCTGAAAAAGAAATAGAGTTTTATGACAAGGCCAGGGAAATTTATAAAAGAAGAGAAAAAATTGCCTGCACAGCCTGTGAATACTGCCTGCCATGTACAGTAGAAATCAACATTCCAAAGGTATTTTCAATGTGGAACAAGGCTTTTTTATACGATGAGGCCGATATATCGAAAAAATCCTACGAAGAATATTTAAAAGACGGAGTAAACCCAGAGACTTGCATAGAATGCGGCAAGTGCGAAAACATCTGCCCACAAAGCCTTGAAATAATCGAGGGACTTAAAGAAGCTAATGAGTTTTTGAGTAAGTAAGAAATGTAAAAAGACCCAGCTGGGTCTTTTTTGATTCATAAAATTTGTTAATATTTAGGCCCCCCCCCGAATGTATGAGAAAACTTACTTCAATTGTCCCTAGTAGGTCTCTCGACTTCGCTCGAGACGGGTACGTTTTTCTTACTATTCTTAGAAAATAAAAATAATGCTAATACAAATTTTATTATGCTAATATGTTTTTTTAGCAGATAAGTTTAAATTCAAGTCTCCCATTTCGAACGAAGTGAGAAATCTCTATAGTTCTCTTAATCGAGGGTTCTGTAGATGCATCGTCGTCATTTTTATATTTATAAACTAAATAATAATTAAGTTTTTTTACTAAGAATCATCTCTCGTTGATTTTTTAAATACTTTTCACCATTTTTATGCTATCGTATGCTCTCCCATCCTTTAAAATAATGGCATTAGGAGTTTTTCCAGTCTCAACAAATCCAATTTTATCATAAAGAGCCCTGGCTCTATTATTGCCAGAATAATAATCTAATTCTATCTGGGAAAGGCACAATTCTTTGGCATAGCTTTCTAGAGATATAAGAATCTTTTTTCCGATTCCTAAATTCCAAAATTCTTTAAGCACGGCAAGAGCAACATTTCCCCTGTGACGCATTTTACTCTTTGCTAATCTTATAATAGTACCACTTGCAATAAGTCTTCCTTCCATTTCAACAACAAGCATGAGGGTAGTATCTGACTTATTAAAACCTTTTATCATTTTTTCTTCCTCTTCGGCTGTCATAGTTATTTCATCTGGATAAGAGTTCATAAAATCAGATTCTCCCATAACAGTTTTTAAATAAGAAACCATCTTTGCAGCATCATCTACATGAATTTCTCTGATTTTGCAGACTCTGTCATCTTTTAACTTAAATTCTTCTGGTACAAATTTCATTGTCTCAACTCCCACAATTCATTTTTTCGTTTATATAATATTTTTCTAAAATAAAATCTACAATTCTTCGATATGCTCGTAGTAGAGTAACCGGGTGTAAAGTCTTAATATAAAACTTCTTTATTCAAACCTGTATCACTCCATGAAAGTCTATACGCATTTTTACTATTGTTAGCTTTAATTACCTTGATTTCATAATTATCCCAAACAACTGCCGCCTGATTTTCTATTGCGATAGCATCTGCGACTTGTCCATTAAAAAACTCATCAAAGCCTGCTCTTTCAGGCTCATCATAGTGTGGGCAATGTAAATAAGGAATTATACCTAAGCCTTTAACCCACTTATGTTTTGGATTCTCAACATCTTCTATAAACTCACTATCGCTATGACCCGCAATAAACCAGCAGATCGATCCTGCACTTAAGCCCGCTAGTACCTTTCCGCTTGTATAAGCTTTTATTAGCTCCTTATCAATAGAGTATTGTTTCCATACTTCCATCATATATGCAGTATTGCCACCGCCAACGTATATGATGTCTGCTTTTTCAATCTTTTGATTAACATCTTCCCTATTTACTTCTACATTAGATAAATGCAAGGTATCAGTTTTGCAACCTAAACTCTCATACAATTCTTTAATGGTTTTTATATATGGCTCAGCATCTTTACTTGCTGTGGGAATAAATAGAAAATTTGGATTTTCTTTTTTTGATGATTCAACAATAAATTTATCTATCTCATAAGTTTGATTTTGAGATACTTCACCACCACCAATAGCTATAATCATAATTTATCTCCTATTTATAAAAAATAATTAATTAATACAAATATTTAACTATTTACGTTTACATAATAATTACACCTTACATTATTATAACACGAAATCCTCTTGTAATGTCAACAAAACTATTATGATTAAGGAGTCTTAAAAAACAAAATATTCTCCTAGTGATTTTCTAAAATCGGTCTACATAACCTAATTCTAAGGCTTTGCCGTATAATTCCACCTTATTTTCTACCTTCAATTTGTTGTAGATATTTTCTATGTGGTGGTATAAAGTGCGTTCGCTTATGTATAGGCCTTTGGCTATTTGGGTATTGGTTTTGCCTGTTATTAGTGCTTTTAGGACTTCTTCTTCCCTTTTTGTAAGGGGGTTTTCGAAATGTTTTTCATTCGTAAAGCTAAATCCATTATTAATTTGACATATTTTTTCGATTAAGCTTTTAGAATCTATGGATTTTGATATATATACTGCTGCACCTAGGTCTAGGGCTTTTTTCTTGTAGATTGGGTTTGTATAGGAGGATAGGATTAGAATTTTAAATCCAAATTTCTTTGCTCGCAAGTTTTTAAGGACATCAAAACCAGAATTCTTATCTAGGTTTATATCAAGAAGACAGATGTCATAGGAATCTGTTTCTATTTTTTTATAAAATTCTTCAATAGCGCTCACAAAATCACATTGGCTAATTTCCGCATTTTCCATTAGCAAGGCTCTTAGGCTTTCTCCAAAAATTTTGTGGTCGTCTAAAATTATTATCTTCATTAATCAATCCCTAGCCTTACTTGAGTTTTCAATATTCCGTCCTTATAGAAATATTTTATGGATCCACCAAGTGAGTCTAGCAAAAATTTCATAAACAAGACCCCACCCCTAGATTCCCCTATATTTCTAAAATCATTTTCACTCGCCCCATCACTTGTAACCTCTAAGATTAAATCTCCCCCTTCTAAATCCATCTTATAGGTAATTTTTGACCCCTTAGAGTGTTTATAAATATTATTAATTAGCTCTTTTGTTATGATTAGAATAGTCCTTAGACTTTGAGGATTTATTTCCTTAGTATTTTCAGAAATCTCAAGAGTAAGATCAAAATTTTTGCCCGGATAAAGACTCCCTATGTCATAAAAAATGCTTTTAACATTTTCCTCAAGACTCATATCGGAAATTATACTTTGCCTGTAAAAGGTCATGATAGACCTGGATTTGATTTCTAAATTTTCTGCGATTGTCTTTGCCCTATCAACACCTGGTGTTTTTAAGTTCAAATTATTTATTATCCCATAGAGGTCTTGGATGATTTCATCGTGGATTATCCTTGCAAAATCTTCTTGTTGGCTAGTTAAATATTCTCCCAGGTCAAAATATTTGACTGTTTTCTGGTATCTTTTTAAACTTATTCCTGAAAGGATTGTGCAAGTTAGGAAAACCACCACATAACCATAATAAAGATAAGATTCTTGTGCCATGGCATATGGGATTGTAAGAATTGTTATGGCTCCTAAAATTGAGGTTAACAAAATATAGGCAATGATTCCCTTCTCTCTTGTTTTCATTTTTTCCTCCTTCTTATTTATGGATAGACTTATTCCGCCCTAAATTCTTTTCACTATTATTATATTTCCTAACTTCCCCTTGCCTATGGTAGTTTTCTGCAAAATTTCCAAATAAAAAAGACCCACGAGGGGCCTTTCGTTTTATAATTCTTCAGTTTCTTCTTCTGCTTCTATTAGTTCAAGGTTGGCTTTGATTTGCTCATCTTCTAACTCTTTGGTTTCATAGTCTATTTCTACATTGTTGTAGTATTTTAGACCTGTACCTGCTGGAATTAGCTTACCAATGATGATATTTTCCTTTAGACCTCTTAGGTCGTCTACCTTGCCCTTGATTGAAGCATCTGTTAGGACTCTGGTTGTTTCTTGGAAGGATGCGGCTGATAGCCATGAATCTGTCGCAAGGCTTGCCTTGGTGATACCAAGGAGTTCTTGTTCGTAGATGGCAGGTTTTTTGCCAGCTTCTTTCATTTGATCATTTACTATATCAACTTCACGCCTATCTTGCAAGCTTTCTGGCAAGAATTCTGTATCGCCTGATTCAATAATTTTAACCTTCTTTAACATCTGACGGGCAATTACTTCTATGTGCCTGTCGTCAATTTCTACACCCTGTTGCCTATATACTTTTTGGACTTCCTTGGTAATGTAATCTTGAACTCCAATTTTGCCTAATACATCTAGTACGTCATGTGGATCTAGAGAACCTTCTGTTAGTTGGGCACCGATTTCTACTTCTTCGCCGTCTTTAACTAAAATTCTTGAACCAAATGGAATGTTGTACTTTCTGGATGTACCATCAGCACCTGTGATTTCAACGTCAGTTTTCTTATCATTTTGGATTAGGGAAACTGTACCAGAGTTGGCTGCGATGAAGGCAAGACCCTTTGGTTTACGAGCTTCAAAAAGCTCCTCAACCCTTGGAAGACCTTGGGTAATTCCAACGCCTGCGATACCACCGGAGTGGAAGGTCCTCATGGTTAGCTGGGTACCCGGCTCACCGATTGATTGGGCAGCTATGATACCAACTGCTTCACCCATATTGACGTGCTTACCTGTTGCAAGGTTTCTACCGTAGCATTTTGCACAAACACCTTGTTTAGCCTTACATTCTAGAACTGACCTTAATTTTACTTCTTTAATGCCAGCTGCTACAATCTTATCAGCCAAATCTTCATCTATTACTTCGTCTTTATGAACAATTATTTCGCCAGCTTCGTCTTTAATATCTTCAAAAGATGTACGGCCAACAATCCTTGTTCTTAAATCTTCGATTAATTCGTTGCCATCCTTAAATTCGTGAGCAACAACAAAACCATCTGAATGGCAGTCATCTTCTGTAACAATTACGTCTTGGGAAATATCTACCATCCTACGGGTTAGGTAACCTGAGTCGGCAGTTCTTAGCGCTGTATCTGTAAGACCCTTACGAGAACCGTGGGTAGAGATAAAGTATTCTTGTACTGAAAGACCCTCTCTAAAGTTGGCCTTTATAGGGATTTCGATAATCTTACCATCGGCCTGACTCATAAGTCCACGCATAGCGCCTAGCTGTCTAATCTGGTTGGTAGAACCACGGGCACCAGAGTCTGCAAAGATCTTGATGTTGTTATCATCTTTAAGGTCTGCAAGAAGAGCATCTGTTACCTTGTTTGTGGTATCTTGCCAGATTTCAATTACCTTTTCATATCTTTCATGGTCTGTTATCAAACCACGTCTATAAAGTTTGTCATACTTATCAACTGCAGCATCTGCCTCATCTATTAGGGACCATTTTTCTGCTGGAATCTTTACGTCATCCATAGATACAGTTAGACCTGATAGGGTTGAGTACTTATAGCCTGTTTGCTTGATATAGTCAAGAACTTCGGCAGTTTTGATGTTGCCATGCTTTCTAAAGCACTTGTCGATAATTTCCTTTAACATACCTGAGTCGATTAGGGTATCAACTTCAAGTGAATATGGGTCTTCTTTCCTATTTACATAGCCTAAATCTTGTGGCAGACCTTCATTGTAGATGAACCTACCTACTGAAGACTCTACAATCTTGCCTGGATCCATGGCGTCTTTTTTAACTCTAACACCAACTTTTGATTGGTATTCAACTATGCCAGCAACTAGGGCTTTTTTCATCTCATTTGTTGATTCAAAAACCATACCCTCGCCCTTGGCACCTTCTTTGATGGTTGTTAGATAATAAGCACCTAGCACCATATCCTGAGAAGGAGTTGTAATTGGCTTACCATCCTTAAGACCAAGGATATTGTTGGTTGACATCATTAGAAGTCTTGCCTCGATTTGAGCTTCATTTGATAGTGGAAGGTGGATAGCCATCTGGTCACCATCGAAGTCGGCGTTAAAGGCGTTACAAGCTAGTGGATGAAGCTTTATTGCCTTTCCTTCTACAAGAATTGGCTCGAAAGCTTGGATACCAAGCCTGTGAAGAGTCGGAGCACGGTTTAGCAAAACTGGGTGGTCCTTGATTACTTCTTCTAGGACTTCATAAACTCTTGGGTCTTTTTTCTCTACCATTTTCTTGGCAGTTTTTAGGTTGTGGGCCATTTCTTTTTCAACTACTTTATTCATAATAAATGGCTTAAATAGCTCAAGGGCCATCTCTTGTGGCAAACCACATTGGTTAAACTTAAGGTCTGGACCTACTACGATTACAGAACGACCTGAGTAGTCAACCCTCTTACCAAGAAGGTTTTGTCTAAACCTACCAGACTTACCTTTAAGGAGGTCTGATAGAGACTTCATATTTCTATTTGAAGCGCCAGTTACAGCCCTACCCCTACGACCGTTGTCGATTAGGGCATCAACTGCTTCTTGGAGCATTCTCTTTTCATTTCTAACGATGATTTCTGGTGCACCTATGTCAAGAAGTCTTTTTAGTCTGTTATTTCTGTTGATAACTCTTCTGTATAGGTCATTTAAGTCAGAAGTAGCAAACCTACCACCTTCAAGTTGAACCATTGGTCTAAGTTCAGGTGGCATAACTGGGAGCACATCTAGGATCATCCATTCAGGTTTATTGCCACTTGTTAAAAAGGCATCTACTACTTCAAGACGTCTTGAAACTCTCACCTTCTTTTGGTTTGAGGACTCATCAAGTTCCTTTAGTAGGAGTTGGTATTCCTTTTCAAGGTCAATATTTGAAAGAAGTTCCTTGATAGCTTCAGCACCCATAGCTGCCTTAAATTCTGTATCATCTGGATATTCTTCCAATATATCTTGGTATTCAGTTTCTGAGATTTCTTGTTTAGCAACAAGGTCTGTAGAACCCGGATTAATTACTACATAGGATGCAAAGTAGAGGATTTTTTCCAAAACTCTTGGGCTCATATCTAGTAAGAGTCCCATCTTTGAAGGAATTCCCTTGAAGAACCATATATGAGAAACTGGAGCAGCAAGCTCGATGTGGCCCATTCTCTCACGTCTAACCTTAGACTTGGTTACTTCGACCCCACACTTTTCACAAACTACGCCCTTGTATCTCATTCTCTTATATTTTCCACAAGAACATTCATAATCCTTGGTTGGACCGAAAATCTTTTCGCAGAAAAGACCGTCTTTTTCAGGTTTAAGGGTCCTATAGTTTATAGTTTCAGGTTTCTTAACCTCGCCATGAGACCAGCTTCGTATTCTTTCTGGGGATGCAACTTTCATCCTCATCCCATAAAATTGATTTAATTCGCTCATAAACTTCCCTTCTCCTAAGCTTCGCTAACTTCCTCTGCCTCACCGTCTTCCTTAGGGGCATTAGCTTTGGCAAGTAGCTTGCTTTGGTTTCTAATCTTAGACGCATCTATCTTTTCTACCTGTGAAAACCTATCTTGATCATCGATATTTTCCTTAAGCTCAACGACTTGTCCATCTTCATCTAAAAGTTCTACATCAAGAGCTAGTGATTGAAGCTCTTTAACTAAAACTTTGAAGGACTCAGGTGTGCCTGGCTCTGGGATATTTTCACCCTTTACGATTGATTCGTAGGTCTTAACCCTACCTGTAACGTCATCTGATTTAACAGTTAAGATTTCTTGGAGGGTGTGGCTTGCGCCGTAGGCTTCAAGAGCCCAAACCTCCATCTCACCAAACCTCTGGCCACCAAATTGTGCCTTACCACCTAGGGGTTGTTGGGTTACAAGTGAGTATGGTCCAATAGATCTTGCGTGGATTTTCTCTTCTACCATGTGGTGGAGCTTAAGCATGTACATAACGCCGACTGTTACAGGGTTTTGGAACTCTAGACCAGTTCTACCGTCACGCAATCTAATCTTGCCTGTCTTGTTTACGAAAGGAGCTACTTTCTTTGCTTCTTCTAAGACATCTTCAATTTCAGTATCCATAGCACCATCAAATACTGGTGTTGCTATCTTCCAGCCAAGTGTCCTTGCTGCAAGGCCCATGTGAACTTCAAGTACCTGACCTAAGTTCATACGAGATGGGATACCTAGTGGGTTTAGGCAGATTTGGATTGGGGTTCCGTCTGGCAAGAATGGCATGTCTTCTCTTGGTAAAATCCTTGAAACGACACCCTTATTACCGTGACGACCACACATCTTATCTCCTACCATGATTTTTCTCTTGGTAGCTACATAAACTCTAATTACTTTATTTACACCTGGAGATAGTTCATCTCCGTCTTTTTTGTTGTATTCTTTAACATCAACTACGATTCCCTTTTCACCATGAGGCACCTTTAGGGATGTATCTCTAACTTCTCTAGCCTTTTCACCGAAAATCGCACGAAGAAGTCTTTCTTCTGGAGATAGTTCAGTTTCTCCCTTTGGAGACACCTTACCTACTAGGATATCGCCACTTGCTACTTCAGCACCAATTCTAATTACACCATTTTCATCAAGATCTTTTTTCATATCGTCGCCGACATTTGGTATATCTTTGGTAATTTCTTCAGCACCAAGTTTGGTTTCTCTAGCTTCACACTCGTGTTCTTCGATATGAACTGATGTTAAAACATCGTTTATTACAAGCTCTTCGTTAAGGAGCATCGCATCCTCGAAGTTATATCCTTCCCAAGTTGTAAAGGCTATTAGGATGTTTTTACCAAGGGCAAGCTCGCCGTTATCTGTTGATGGACCGTCTGCAAGAACTTGACCTTCTTTTACGTCTTCGTCTAATTTTACTATCGGTCTTTGGTTTATAGTTGTGCCTTGGTTGGCTCTTTCAAATTTAAGAAGCTCATAAGTTATAACTTCACCATTAGGTGTTTTTACTTTTATTTTATCAGCCGCTACATAAACTACTTTTCCGTCAGTTTTTGATACAACACATACACCAGAGTCTTTTGCAGCCCTATGTTCAATACCTGTAGCTACAATTGGAGCTTGAGATTTAATTAAAGGCACTGCCTGACGCTGCATGTTTGCACCCATGAGGGCCCTGGTTGAGTCGTCGTTTTCAAGGAAAGGTATTAGAGATGCTCCGACAGATACGATCTGTTGTGGGGAAACGTCCATATATTGGATAGAATCCCTTGGATAAATATCATTTTCACCCCTATAACCACGGCCAGAAACTCTTTCGTTTACAAACCTGTTGTTTTCATCAAGTGGTTCGTTGGCTTGGGCTATGATGTAGTCATCTTCAATGTCTGCTGTTAGGTAGTCAATTTCGTCTGTTACAACTCCACCTTCCTTAACAACCCTGTATGGTGTTTCAATAAAACCGTATTTATTAATTCTCGCATAAGTTGTAAGAGATGTGATAAGACCGATATTTGGTCCTTCTGGAGTCTCTATCGGACAAATTCTTCCGTAGTGAGAATCGTGAACGTCCCTTACTTCAACACCTGCTCTATCTCTTGAAAGACCACCTGGTCCTAGAGCAGAAAGTCTTCTCTTATGGGTTAACTCACTCATTGGGTTAGTTTGGTCCATGAACTGTGACAATTGGGATGAACCAAAGAATTCTTTAATAACAGCTGTAACTGGTTTGATGTTGATTAAGCCTTGTGGAGTTGCAATGTCAGGATCTTGGGTAGTCATTCTTTCACGAACAACTCTTTCCATCCTAGCAAGACCAACCCTAAATTGGTTTTGAAGAAGCTCGCCAACACCTCTTACACGACGGTTGCCAAGGTGGTCAATATCGTCAGTATCACCTACCCCTTCAAAAAGGTTGAATTGATAATTTACAACTGCAAGTATATCTGACTTGGTAATGTGCTTTGGAGAAAGTTCTTTCTTTCTTTTTTGCATCATCTTTATTAATTCTTCATCGGTTTCAGCTTCGTCAATAATCTCAGTCATTACTGGATAATAAACTTTTTCACTAAATTCATCAAAGTCTATATCCAATCCTTCGAGTCTCTCAAAGGCGTGGATATCAACAAAATTATTGCCAACAATTCTTAGGACAATTTCTTCTTCTTCAGAATTTAATTTTCTAATGTCAACTGAAACTATGCCTGAATTTTCAATAGCCTTAGCTATATCTTCACTTATAACTTCGCCTGCTTTTACAAAAATTTCTCCAGTTTCTGTATCCACAATATCTTCAGCGGCGATTTCACCAGCAATTCTTGGAGCAAGAGCAAGTTTTAAGTTGTACTTATACCTACCAACCCTAGCTAAATCATATCTTCTATCATCAAAAAGAAGGTTGTTAATAAGGGTAGTAGCAGATTCGAGTGACGCAGGGTCACCTGGTTTTAATTTTCTGTATATTTCTATCAAGGCCTCTTCACTATTTTCAGAATTTTCCTTTTCTAAGGTATTTCTTAAGTGTGGGGTATCACCAAGAGCCTTTATAATTTCTTCATCTGTGTCAAACAAAAGTGCACGCACTAGGGTAGTAGCTGGAAGCTTTCTAGTCCTATCAAGCCTTACGTTTACTGTATGACTTGCATCAGTATCAAACTCAATCCATGCACCCCTATTTGGGATAACTGTAGATGAGTATTGCTTATCTCCACTCTTGTCTGTTTCTTCTGCATAGTAAACACCTGGAGATCTTACAAGCTGGCTTACTATAACTCTTTCTGCACCATTTATGACGAAGGTTGCAGAATCAGTCATCATTGGGAAATCTCCCATGAAAACTTCTTGTCTTTTGATCTCACCAGTTTCTTTATTAAATAAAATAGCCATAACCTTAAGGTCTCTAGCATAGGTTAGGTCCTTATATTTCGCTTCTTTTAGGCTATATTTTGGTTCTTCTTCAAACTCAAAACCTGTAAATTCTAGGCTTAGTTTGCCATTATAGTCTTCAATTGGGGAAATATCTTCTAAGATTTCTCCAAGACCTTCTTTAATAAACCACTCATAAGAGTCTTTTTGAACTTTTAATAAATTTGGTAAATCTAAGACTTCAGGAAACTTTGAGAAGGACATTCTCTCTGTTTTCCCATATAACTTTTTATGATATTGGGCCATTCTTACTCCTTACTGTTTACAAAAATAGGACAAATAATATTTGCCTTTTAGAGATAAAAAAATCTCGATAAATAGATTTCTAGCAATTGTATATTATACTCTTAAACAATCAACCTTCAAGATATTTATCAAGATTTCTCCTTTATTCAAACCTTTTTTTCAAAACTTTTTTACATACTATCCAAATATGATATGAGTTTATTGGTATTTGTCAATCATCTGGGGAATTTTTTTATCAAATAATTGACAAGAAGCTAGGAAAAAAATAAAAATATGGATAACAAGCATACCAAATCTTAATTTTAAAAATATATAAGTCTTTGAAAAATCAAAATCATTTGCCCTTTTCAAAAATTCTTTCTATATATAATACTCTTCCTTGCTTTTACTTATTTTCACTATACAATTATTTAATATATAAACAATTCAATTTTTGTGTTATAATGGATATAATGGAGGACTTATGAAAGACTTTATAAAATTTTTTAGCATAATAACAGGCTTATTTAGGTCTATAATCAGCATCTTGCTGCTATTTGCCATAGGCTTTGTAGTTTTTGTCGACAACCACTTATTTCTAGCAACTGTTGATCTTTTAGGTATAAATAATATTTCAAGTGCAATTATAAAGCCCCTTGCCCTAGGCGTTTTAATCCTTGCCTTTGTAATAAACACAGCTATTGCAAGATCGATTTTTAAGGCTGGAGATAAGGGCGATGGCCATCTAGCAAATGTATTTTTTGGTCTCTTGTTTTTAGGCTGTGACGCCTTATTATACATTTATTTTCGCGAAAAACTCCTTTATATCCTTTTGGGTCTAAACGGCCTTATAGTCTTAAACTCGCTTATCGGTTTAATATCAAGGTTTAAGGGTGTTTATAATACTGGCCTTAGCGAGAAAAAGACTGAATATATCGAAGTGAAAACTGGTCCAAGCGATGTTGAGTCATCAGATAATCCTATCAAACTAGATTTTAAAGAAGACGAGGATGTTAAGATCATAAAAAAAGATGACACAAGTGTTGATGGAAAAACTGTAATTATGACCAGTCAACTTATAAAAGAGGATACCGAGCTTGATACAATGAGTGCTAAGGATTTTGAAAATGATGATTTGAAAACCCAAGCCGAGAAAGAAGCAGAAGAAAAACTTGCAAATGCAAGTCCAAGAACTCTTGGTGATGTAGAAGAAGAGAAAAAAATAAATAAGGCTGTAGATGACTTAGGTGATGAAAACCTCACCTATGATCCAAATATTGCAGAAGATTTCAAAAAGAAAGAAGAAGCAAAAATCTACAACAAATCAGACTTTGTCAAAGACGAAGATTAAGGGGGCTTTGTGCTCTTAAGGCTAATAACCTTAGGAGCCAGCCCTTTTAAAATAAAAAAATAAGGAGAAAAAGATGGACAAAACTTATCAAAGCCTCATCAAAGGGCTCTACCCAGACAAAAATTCGATTATAGATGAGCTAATCTTATTAAATGCCCAACAGAAGTTGCCTAAGGGTACTGAATATTTCTTTTCTGATATCCATGGGGAAAGCGATGCTTTTTTGCATTTGCTTAGGTCTGCCTCAGGGAATATTAGGGATAAGATTCAAAAACTTTTTGGTGATACCTTAGAAAAAAAAGACCAGGATGCCCTTGCCCAGTTAATTTATGACCCAGATTTAGTTTACAAGAGTCTAAAAACCGAGGAAAAGATTAGCAAAGATTACCTAACTATCACCATTCACAGGCTTATAAGTCTCCTAAAATTTGTTTCAACCAAGTATCCAAAAGATTATGTAAAAAGAAAATTCCCACAAAAATACAGCCTGATCTTGGATGAGCTTTTATACACCAATGATTCCGAATACAACAAGAGGGCCTATTATGAATCCCTGGTTACAAATATAGTAAAATATGAAGTTGCCTTTGACTTTATCAAAGTCATCTGCACCCTCATTCAAAGGATTTCTGTGGACAAACTCCACATAGTTGGCGACATCTACGACAGAGGCCCATCTCCTCACATCATAATGGATGAACTTTTGACCTTCCCAAGTGTTGACTTTCAATGGGGCAACCACGACATTGCATGGATGGGCGCATGTTCTGGAAACACCGCTCTTATCGCAGCCTGTGTGGCGGATGCAATCAAATACAACAACTTCGATATGCTCGAAGACGGTTATGGAATAAATCTAAGAGTTCTATTCGAGTTTGCCATGGAGACCTACGGCGATGATCCATGCACTTGTTTTACTCCAAGAATTTACGATTATAATATTTATGACAATATCACAACCGAAGCAGCAGCCAAGATGTACAAGGCTATTTCTATGATTAGGTTCAAACTTGACTACGCCCTAATTGAGAGAAATCCAGACATGAAAATGGAAGAAAGAAACGTCCTAAAATTCATTGATTTTAACAATTACACCTACAAAAATGCCAAGCTTAAGGATAAAAATTTCCCAACCATAGATCCAAAGAATCCTGCCAAACTCACTAAGGAAGAGGAAAATGTCATCCAAGTCCTAAAACAAGACTTCATTAAAAACGACAAGCTCAACAAGCACATGGATTTTCTTTACAAAAACGGCGCCATGTACAGGGTCGAAAACGGCTCACTTCTCTTTCATGGCTGTATTCCGCTAACAGCAGACGGAGATTTCCAAGAAGTAGAGTTAAATGGCAAATTCTACAAGGGCAAGTCCCTCATGGATTATTTTGAAAAAATCGCAAGAAATGCCTATTATACCAAGGACAAAAAATCTAAAGACATGATGTGGTATCTCATAAGTGGCAGGTATTCTCCAATTTTTGGCAAGAGTCAGTATTCTTATTTTGAAAATATCTTTGTAGATGATAAAAAACTCAAAAAAGAAGAACCAAACCCTTACTACGACCTATGTGAAAAAGAAGAAATTGTCGATAAAATCTTGGACGAATTTAAGGTCGAGGGCAATAGACGCAGGATCGTAAACGGTCATGTACCTGTAATTACAGAAGCAGGCGAAAGTCCTATAAAGGCAAATGGCAAGCTCTATGTCATAGACGGTGGAATTTCCAAACCTTACCAAGCAAAAACAGGCATAGCCGGCTACACCCTTGTCTTTAACTCCCACCATGTAGCCCTCGCAGAGCACAAGTCTTACGAATCAATCACAAACAAAGTATCATCCTACACCCCAAACATCAAGGAAGTAGAAGTGATGAACCCAAGGATGCTAAGACGTGACACCGACAAAGGAAGAGCCAAAGAAAAGAAAATAAAAATCCTAGAAGAACTCCTAGACCTCTATGACGAAAGAGAAGATTGGTAAGAAAATTTACCTAGAGATATTTCCCAAAACTTAATTCATGATTAAAGAAAAAAACGAGCTTGCCACAAAAATCAAATTTAAATAAGATAAATAAAGCAAAAAAACTCACTATTTCAAACTCTCCCAATCCTTTTTAGGATTAAGATAGAAAATAGTGAGTTTTTTGTTAATTTGGACTATAGGAAGTCTCGTAGTAGAACATATCTCCCCTAGCGTAGGAAACTGTATATTCTATAAGCCTATCTTCCCTGTCATAAGAAAATCTTGTTATCTTTAAGGCAGCCGACCCATCTTTTAGGTTAAGGGCCTCAGCAACTTTTTTTGTAAGAGATGATACTTGAAACCTTTCCCTAACATTTGCAATTTTTGTAGAAAAGAAATTATCAAATATATCATAAAGGGCTACTTCTTCCAATAGGTCCTTGGTGATATTTTCAAATCCCTCGTAAGGAATAGCTGTTCTTTCATACATCATAGGAGTATCATCCGCAAGCCTCAACCTGTCAAAGACAATTACCTTTTCAATGGTTGCATCGTCGAAAACGTGCCTTTCCTTATCGTTTAATTCTCTAATATTAAAGCTAACTACTATAGACTTAGGAGTCTTGCCATTCCTTTTGGTTTGCTCAGTGAAAGAATAATAGTTTGATAAATTTTCCCTATTTCTCTCCCTCACAAAAGTTCCCTTGCCTTGGATTTGATATAAAACTCCAGAATTAACCAAAGAGCCCAAGGCATTTCTAACTGTAGTTCTTGACACCTCATAGTCCTGGCAAAGTTGCCTTTCAGAAGGGAGCTTGGCCCCCTTATCCATAGTTGAAATTTGTTCCAATAACTTATCTATGAGGTCCGAGTATAGACTTGCCATTATTTGTAATCGTGGATTGTAACACCCTTTACAACCCTATTTACTGTGTGAGATTTAGATGGGTTATCAGGAGTATTACCAACCCTAAGACTTGTAATTAAGGAAATTAGTTGAGCAATTACAACATAGGCAACTGCTAGATAAGCATCTCTTAAGCCTTGTGATTTTAGGACAAATTGGTAGTCCCTATCCACATCTTCATTTGTAACCCCAATGATTTTTGGAGCTATACCATCTGCCTTAATTTCATCAAGGATATCAAGGTCGTATTGTCTTGTGTAATCATTAGATGAGATAAAAGAAACTACAAGGCACTTATCATTTACAAATGATTTTGGACCATGTCTAAAGCCCATAGAAGAATCAAAGATTGTCACAACTTCTCCTGCTGTAAGCTCTAATATTTTAAGTCTCGCTTCCTTAGTTAATTTTCCAAGTGGACCTGATCCTAGATAGGCAACCCTATCAAAGTCAAAATTTACTAAATTTTCAATCTCATCAGCCCTCTTATAAGTTTCCCTAGCAATAGCAGATAGGTTTTCTACAATTTCTTTCTTATTATCCAAGCTTGTATCAAAAATCAAGAGTGCAGCTAAAAGCATTGAAGAGAAGGAATTTGTCATTGCAAAACCCTTGTCATTGGTGATAGCCGGATTTAAAAATACGTAAGATTTTGGGTCATCCTTTAAATTTACTGCAAGTTTACCATCGTGGGCACAAGTGATTGGAAGATTGTAAAAATCATCAACAATTTGTTCTCCAAGCTTCACTGCAGCCACAGATTCTGGAGAATTTCCACTCCTTGCAAAAGAAACTAAAAGGGTCTTTTGATCTTTTTTGAAATGTAGATAAGGCGCAGAAACAAGATCTGTTGTAGCTATTGATTCAAAATCAAAATCGCCATGAGTTTTTAAATAATCTTGAGCAATATTACCAACATATTCACTAGTACCAGCACCCGTAAAGATAACTTTGGTATCCTTATCAAAATTTCCTAAAAATTTCTCAATATCTGCCTTTCTCTCCTCATAAAGTCCATAAACTTCCTCCCAAGTATCAGCTTGGGCAAAAATCTCAGTATAAGTATTCTTAAAATCTCTTTCTTCTAATTTATTAACATCCAATAACATATGAGCCTCCTAATTTTTTCAATAGTATGTAATTGGTCATTACCATTTATAATATTATATAAGATTTATCTATTGCGTCAATTAAAAATCTGATTTATTATTTTGAAATCATTTTTTAACAAATCTTCCAACTTATTTCTCAAGAAAAAGTTTTCATATGATTTGTGGTAATTACCACTATTTGTTATAAGTATATAGGATAAATTCTTTTAGGTCAAGTAATTTTTTAGCAAATTGATTTCTTAATTTAGATACCACACAACCTATTTTCTCCTTTTTAAGTATTGACACATTCTGCTTTATGTTTTATAATAATGGTAATTACCAGATAAGACTGTAAAATTTTTACCAAAATATTTTCTTCCTGAATATAAAAAAGGAATTTATTCTTTTTCTTATTTGAAATTTTAAATACTTTTTTATTAGAGGAAAATGTTTTAGTGGTTTTGAGTCGAATTAAGAAAGGAGGTTTTATGCCAGCTGAAATTGCAAGAACATCCTTGGTCTTATTAGTCTTTATTGCTATCTTTGGAGTAATAAGTCAAATACTTTCTCACATAAGTCTTAAGAAAAAGAAAAAGTATTTTGAAAAACTTCACAAGGATCTTAAACCTGGTAAGGAAGTCATGTTAACTGGCGGAATTTATGGTAAGATTGTTAGCCTTAATGAAGAAACAGCAATTATCAATGTAGCCAAGGATGTTAACATGAAAGTAAGTCGTTACTCAATAAGTGAGATTATAAGTTAAGGAGGAAATATGCCAAACATATTACTTACAAGAATTGACAACAGGTTACTCCACGGCCAGGTTGCTACCCAGTGGACTAAGCATATCGGTGCTAACCTTATTCTTGTTGCTAACGATGATGTTGCTGAGAAAAAGATGAGGCAAAACCTTATGGATATGGCAGCTCCTACAGGTGTTGCTACCAGGTATTGGTCTTTACAAAAGACTATTGATACTATCCACAAGGCAGCAGACAGACAAAAAATCTTTATCATTTGCGAAAGCCCAGAAGACGTTCTTACCTTAGTTGAAGGTGGTGTGCCTATTAAAGATGTAAATATTGGAAATATGCACATGGCTGAAGGTAAAAGACAAGTTGCAGGCGTTGTTGCAGTTGATGATAAAGACGTGGAAGCTTTCAAAAAGCTTAGAGACTTAGGTGTTAATCTAGAAATTAGAAAGGTTCCAACAGAAAGCGCCGAAGACATAAACAAACTATTCTCATAAATCCTAGGAGGAAAAAATGAATATTAATATTTTACAAGTAATTCTAATATTTATAGTTACTTTCGTAGCAGCTATAGATCAATTTTCATTCCTAGAATCTCTTTACCAACCGATCGTAACCGGTCCTATAGTAGGTTGGATTCTAGGTGATGCTCATACTGGTCTGATAGTTGGCGCAAGCTACCAACTAATGACCATTGGTAACATGCCAGTAGGTGGAGCTCAACCACCAAACGCTGTAGTAGGTGGAATTGTTGCAGTTATTTTTGCTATAACTTCTGGTCTTGAACCAAACGCAGCAGTAGCAGCAGCTATACCTTTTGCCCTACTCGGCCAATACGGTGTAACCTTAATCTTTACCCTAATGGCTCCAGTAATGTCTAAGGCTGACCAATATGCCAAGGAAGCTAATCCAAAGGGAATTGAAAAGATCAATTACCTATCAATGATTGCCCTAGGTACAATCTTTGGTTTAATCGTAGTATTTTTCTTCATTGCTGGTTCAACATTCGGTACTGAGCTTACAAGCAAGATTCCAGAAACATTCATGCACGGACTTAGCGTTGCAGGTGGTATGATGAAATATGTTGGTTTTGCAGTTCTATTAAGATTAATGATATCTCGTGACCTATGGGGTTTCTTCTTTGTAGGTTTCGCTCTTGCTGTTATCGTTATGGCAAATGCATCACTTTCAGGTGCAGCCCTATTATTAATCGCTGCTATCGGTTTTGCGATTGCATTCTGGGATTACCAAATCAATACCAAGATGAAAAGTACAGTTGTAGTAGAGACAGGAGAAGAAGATGGAATATAATGATATGCAATATAAAGATCTAAATCCAAGTCCTCACTTAGATCAGAAAACATTAAATAAAATGGTTTGGAGGTCTTTATTCCTTCAAGCATCATTCAACTACGAAAGAATGCAGGCTGCAGGTTGGCTTTATTCAATCCTTCCAGGTCTTGAAAAAATCCATACAGACAAGGAAGACTTAGCTAAGTCAATGGAACACAACCTTGAATTCTTCAACACTCACCCATTCTTAATCAACTTTGTAATGGGTATTATCCTTTCACTTGAACAAAACAAGGTTGATATACCAACAATCAGAGCGGTAAGAGTTGCCGCAATGGGACCTCTTGGTGGTATCGGAGATGCCCTCTTCTGGTTCACCCTTGTACCAATTGTTGCAGGTATATCTTCAAACATGGCCCTCCAAGGTAACTTTGCAGGTCCAATCTTATTCTTAGTAGTATTTAACGTCTTCCAATTTGCAATCCGTTACTGGCTAATGAATTGGTCTTATAAGATGGGTGAATCTGCTATAGATATGTTGACTGCCAATGCTCGTGAATTTACTAGAGCTGCATCAATCCTCGGCGTTATCGTTGTTGGTGCCCTAGTATCTGTATATGGTTCAACAGAAATCGCCCTAAAGGTAGACAACGGTACTACCCAAGCTCCAGTTCCTATCCAAACCATAGTTGATAATGCAGAGCTTCCTGACTATGCTAGCTACCTCTATGTTGATGGCAACAAGGATAAGATGGCTGATGGCGCAGCAGTAAAAGATCTTGGCAATGGTAAGAGCCAAATTTCCTTTACAACTTACGAAGAACAACCTGTTCAAATCGATATCCAAAAAGTATTAGACGGAATCATTCCAGACCTAGTACCTCTTGCTATAACTCTCCTACTTTACTGGCTCCTTGCTAAGAAGAAATGGACACCAATTTACTGTATCATGCTTCTATTAGCAATGGGTGTAGTAGGATCTTATATAGGATTATTCTAATGACAAATGCCGTAATAGCTGTAAGTCATGCAAGCCTAGCTAGTGGCGTATATTCTGCTATTAAGATGATAGCTGGCGAGTTTGACAATGTCAGAGTAGAAGAATTTAAGGACAACGATAGTCTAGAAGCTTTTGATCAAAAACTTATAGTTGACTACGAAGAACTAACAAAAAACTATAAAAACATCTTCATCCTAGCAGACCTTGCAGGTGGCACACCATTTAATAGGTCAGTGATGACCCTAGGAGATAGGGAAAATGTCAGAGTAATTGGAGGTTTAAATTTTGCAAGCCTCTATACAGCAATCAACTCAGATAGTGATGATATAGATGCAGGTGTTGAAGATATAATTCAAACTGCCAAAGAATCACTAATCGTCTTTGAAACAAAAAAAGAAGAAGTTGATGACTTTGAAGAAGATGGTATATAAGAAAAGGCCCCAATTGGGGCCTTTTCTATACTTAAATTCTTACATTTTCACTACTTCTGGATATTCTTTGCCAAAAGTTTCTACACTTGCTTTTTTGATTCTCACATCTTCTTTTGGTCTATCTTGTCTATCAGTTTTTGTTTCCGCTATCTTATCTACCACGTCAATTCCTTCAATAACCTTGCCAAAACCTGCATACTCTCCATCTAAGTGTGGGCTATCCTTGTGCATGATAAAAAACTGGCTGCCGGCTGAATCTGGCATAAAACTTCTCGCCATGGACAAGACTCCTCTTTCGTGTTTTAAGTCATTCTTAAAACCATTTTGGTTAAATTCACCCTTAATAGCATAGCCTGGTCCACCCATGCCTGTGCCTTCTGGGTCGCCACCTTGGATCATGAAATTTTTAATTACTCTGTGAAAGATTAGCCCATCATAAAAGCCCTTTTTAATTAGGGAAATAAAGTTATTTACGGTATTTGGAGCAAGGTCTGGATAAAGCTCAGCCTTGATTACATCTCCATTTTCCATCATGAATGTCACTATTGGATTTTTGTCTGTCATACTTCCTCCTTAATTTTTAAAAGAATGAACAGGAGCAGGAATGTATCCTCCCCTACTTATCATAATACTTGAATCTGACTCGCCCACATCTATAATTGGAGCGTAGCCAAGTAGACCACCAAATTCTACTTGATCCCCCACGTCCTTGCCTGGAACAGGGATAAGTCTCACTGCTGTCGTCTTATTATTTATTACTCCAAGGGCAGCCTCATCTGCAATCATCGCTGAAATGCTAGCCGCAGTGGTCTTGCCTGGAATAGCAATCATATCAAGGCCAACTGAACAAACACAAGTCATTGCTTCTAGCTTATCAAAACTAATCCAACCCTTGCCGGCTGCTTCAATCATAGCCTCATCCTCACTAACAGGGATAAAGGCACCTGAAAGACCTCCGACCCTGGAGCTAGCCATGATTCCACCTTTTTTAACTGCGTCATTTAACATGGCAAGGGCAGCAATTGTGCCATGGCCCCCTACCTTATCAATGCCGATTTCTTGTAAAATCCTACCAACAGAATCGCCAATAGCAGGTGTTGGAGCAAGGGAAAGGTCAACTATACCAAAATTTTTATCAAGTTTTTTGCAAACTTCTTGGCAAATTAATTCACCCATCCTTGTGATTTTAAAGGCTGTTTTCTTGATTATTTCATAAATTTCATTTATTTTTAAATTTTCTTTACCAGAAATGGCTGATTTAACTACTCCTGGCCCTGAAATACCAACGCTTATCACTGTGTCAGCCTCACCAACTCCGTGGAAGGCGCCTGCCATAAATGGATTATCCTCAACAGCATTGGCAAAAACAACCAATTTTGCACAGCCGAAAGCATTTTCAGTATTAGCTGCCAATTCTTTTATAGTCTTTCCACAAAGGTCGGCTGCATCCATATTGATTCCAGCCTTAGTAGAGCCAATATTAATTGAAGCACAAACTAAATCTGTTTCAGCCAAAGCTCTTGGAATTGATTTTATCAAAATTTCATCAGCAGGTGTCATTCCCTTTTCAACTAGGGCAGAAAATCCACCAATAAAGTCAATACCAATATCCTTTGCAGCCTTATCTAGAGTTTTCGCAAATGGTGTGTAGTCATCAAGGTCTGTTGCCGCCGCGATTAAGGAAATCGGGGTCACAGCTATCCTGTTATTTACAATTGGCACTCCGTAAATTTGAGAAATTTCCTTAGACACTTTTAGAAAATCCTTACTCTCCCTAATAAGCTTATCGTAAATTTTATCGCAAGCCTTTATGTAGTCAGGGTCGATACAGTCAAGTAGACTAACACCCATGGTTAGAGTCCTGATATCAAGATTTTCTTCATCAAGCATTTTTATTGTTTCTAAAATATTTGCCTTATCCATCTTAAATCCTATGCATCACATCAAAAACTTCTTCGTTTTGAATTCTAATTTCTAGTTTAGTTTGCTTAGAGAGATTATCAAAACTTGCTGTAATTTTGCCAAAATCAGCATTGGCCTTTGTTAAATCAATATTAATCATAGCCACAAACTTATCTTCCATAATAGTTTGGCTCATATCTAATATATTTATATTATAGTTATATAAAATCTCTGTCACTTGGTAAATTATTCCCGGTCTATCTTTTCCAATAATAGTAAGTATTGCTTTCATAAAATCCTCCATATTTATTGTACCACGATTTTATTATATTATTAGAATAAAGGAAAGATTTTTAGCCTCTTGAATACTTTCACCATTTTCATATAAATAAAAACTTAATTTTCCCACCAAAAAAAGCCCAGTTAAACTGAGCTTTAGTATTCTAGTACCAACCGTTTCTTTGCCAGAATGCTTGAGCATTTTCCCATGAGCCATATCTTTGAGCTACATAGTTATCTGCTGCTGCTTCTTGTTCAGCTGGACTTGCGCCGTAACGAACTAGGGATGGGTTTAATTGGTATCTACCATAATAGCCACCTCTTGGGTTGTAGGCTGTGTATGAACCACCTGATTCTCTTTGAGCTATCCATTCCTTAGCCCAATTTGTTGAGCCTTTGTAAGATTGGTTTGTATTCTTTGCTGGCGCTTGTTTTTTAGCGGCTTGGGCCTTTTTAGCTTGAGCCTTTTGTTCTTGTACTTTTTGAGCCTTAACCTTCTCGTTTTTTTCTCTGAAAGTTTTTAATAGGTTGTTGTAAACATATCCAACTTTTCCGTCAATTTCTACCTTTACAAAACCATTATCAGCTATTTCTAGCGCCTTTGCAGCTGTTCCCTTATCCAAAACTTCTATGATTTCTGAATCAAGGCTAGCTTCTTTTCTAAAGTTTGTAGCAGAAACAACTTCTGTTTCTTCAAGTAGGTGGAAGAGATCAGCTGATACGTAGGCATCCTTGCCCTCAAAATCAATTAGTAACCAACCATCCTTCTTATCCTTAATCTCATATTGAGAATCTTCATCGTCTATAAGACCGATAATATTATCTCCAAGCTTAGCTTCGCTTCTCACGTTTACTCCGTTTGCTAGGTCCTTATTGATAACAGCGCTTGCTGCTTCTGCCTTGTGTGAACCGAAGGCAAATACCGACGGTATTACTAGGGCTGCTGCTAGGGCATACTTTGTTATAAATTTCATTTTTACTCCTTTTATCTATGTGAATTAATTATTTTCATATTTTTCGCTACAATTTGTTACAATAGTTACAAATTGATAACAATTACTTATTACGAGTTATAGTATAACTTTTAATTGTGTGTAAATTATGTAGATTAAGTAAATAATTACAAAATGTTTACAGCCCATGCTAAAACTTTGATTTTAAGGCTTTTCTGTCTTGCACTCACCTCTCGTCACGCTGAATTTCTATGAAATTTATTTGTAAAAGATGAGTTATTCCTAGTTTGTTAATTTTAAAACCTAACTTTTTATTGTAATAATTCACTAACTTTTTGTAACTTTTGATAATTATTATTAACTCCCAAAAAGAATATCTCCTAGCAAAGTCAAACGAATTTTCCTTTATATACAGATATATTTGCCCATATTTTTTATATGTAGTAAAATTTATTTAGATATATATAGAAAGAGAGAAACTATGAAAACTGTATACATTTTGTGCGGAGGGCCATCAAGTGAGCATGACATAGCTCTTAGAAGCGCTCTTAACATAGTTAAAAACCTAAATAAGGATAAATACGAAAAAAAGATTGTATATATAGATAAGGAAGGAAAATTTTCACCAACTTTCAAAGACTTTGATCCAGCTGATGAATTTTCCCTCGTAAAAAAAATTGACAAGTCTACCCAAGCATCCATTGCTGACTTCCTTTTGGAAGTGTCAAAGGAAGACCTAGAAAACACCATAATTCTCCCTGTAGTCCATGGGACCTACGGCGAAGATGGCACAATCCAAGGCTTTTTGGATGCAGTAGGACTTAAATACATAGGTAACGGACTACTTTCATCTGCAATTTGCATGGATAAGGTGACTTCAAATGACATTTTTGAAAAATCTAAATTAAGGCAAGCCAAGTACAAGTATTGCTATAAGGAAGATTTTGATGATGACTTTATGGATTCTTGCATTGCCTATGTTGGCCTACCCCTTATTGTTAAACCATCTGCTAACGGTTCTTCAGTGGGTGTTTCTCGAGTTGAAAACAAGGAAGATTTCAAAAAAGCAGGGCTTGAAGCTCTCAAATATGACAGAAAACTTTTGGTTGAAGAATTAATTATTGGCCAAGAAATAGAACTTGCTGTCCTTGGAGATTCAGATAAGATAGATGTCTCTGACCCTGCAGCTTATATTACTGACCACGTATTTTTAGACTGGGATGCCAAGTATTTTTCAAAATCAACTAGGGAAGAGCTTCCTTACAAGATGGACGAAAATGACAAACAAAAAGCCAAGGACTTTGCCAGAGCCTGCTACAAGGCTGCTGGTTGCGAAGGATTTGCTAGAGTTGATATTTTCTATGGAAATGATAAGCAATTTTATATAAATGAAATTAACACCTTCCCAGGCTTTACCCCTTCATCATTTTTTGCAAGGATGGCCATGAACCTCTATGATGTGGATTTTTCATCTATCCTTGATAAGTTAATAGATGATGGCTTTAGGAGATCTAAAAATGATTGAGAAAACTCTAAGTGAAATCGCTCATATGATTAATGGAGAAATTTCAGACGAGAAATTTTCCGCTATAAAAATCAAAGGAGTTTCAACTGATTCAAGAACTATAGACCCAGGCGAACTTTATATTCCCCTAGTTGGTGAAGTCTTTGACGGTAGAATTTTTATCAAAGAATGTGAAGATAAGGGTGCTGAGGCCTTCATAATCGATGATCCTACAAAGATTAACAAAACTGTTTCCATCCCTTATGTAAGGGTGGCTGATACAAAAAAAGCCCTCCAAGACCTTGCTACTGCCTACAGAAAAGAACTTAGCTGCAAGGTAATCGGCATTACCGGCTCTAATGGAAAGACTACTACAAAGGACCTATTATATAAGATCCTATCAGAAAAATATAAGACTCAGAAAACTTGTGGCAACCTCAATAATGAAATCGGAGTTCCAAAAACTGTCCTAAGCCTGGACCCTGACACAGAAGTCGCAATTATAGAGCTTGGTACAGATAATTTTGGAGATATTTCCCTAACATCAAGGATGGTAAAACCTCATATAGCTATGATTACCAATATCGGTGACGCCCACCTTCACAACCTTAAAACTAGGTCTGGCATCCTAAAAGCCAAACTTGAAATCCTTGAAGGTATGGAAGACGACGGGATTTTTATCTACAACATCGATGACCCAACCATGAAAGAAGAGATTCCAACTTACGATATCAAACAAAAGGTTCTCTCCTTTGGTAGGAGTGATGAGGCTGATTTTAAGATAGTTTTTGAAAAGTCGCCAACATCTATAATTCGTTTTTCCCACGAAAACGACCACTTCGAAGTCCCACTTATGGGTGAACACAACATCTACAATGCGGCGGCTGTTGTGATGATAAGCGAAATGTTAGGTCTTAATAAAGAAATGATTGATGCTGGTTTTATGGAGGTTAAGTCTAGTCAAAACAGGACAGAACTTTTGGAATGTGATGGTTTTGATATTTTGGATGACTCTTATAAGTCAAATCCTCAATCCCTCCTTGCAGGCCTTGAAACAACCTATATGCTCGAAGGCTACAAAAGAAAGATAATATGTCTTGCTGATATGCTTGAGCTGGGCGAAAACGAAGTAGACCTCCACAGAGAAGTTGGCAAAAAGCTTGATAGCAAAAAAATCGACTATGCCCTTTTCTATGGTCCCCTTGCCAAACAAATGTATGAGGCAAGCCTCGAAAATTTCCCATCCGACAGAACTTTTTACTTTAACCACAAGGATGAATTAATAGAAAAATTAAAATCCCTAGTCATCGGTGCAAGCCTCATCTTTGTCAAAGGTAGCCACGGCATGCACATGGAAGAAATAATTGAATCCATAAAAAACTTTAATATATGAAAGAGGAATCTATGATTTATACTGTAACCCTAAACCCTTCTATAGATTTATATGTAGAAGTTGATAAATTGAACCCTGGTTTTAATAGCAATATCAAAACCGAAAGAACCCTACCTGGTGGTAAGGCAATAAATGTTTCAAGAATATTATCCCAACTTAAAATCCCAACAACAGCCACAGGTTTTCTCGGTTCTTACCAAGGACTTTTCATAAAAGATTGGCTAGAAAAAGAGGAAATCCTCGCTGACTTTGTTGATATAAAACAATCTAACAGGATTAATATAAAAATTTTCGAAAATAAAAAAGAAACTGTAATAAATTTCCAAGGTCCAACCATTTCCTCAGAAGAAGTTGAAGAACTCCTCTACTACCTATCAAGGGTTAGGGAAGGCGACACAATCATTTTCGGTGGGTCTGTTCCACCAATGGAAAATGGCGAAGACTCAGACATCTACGACAGGATGGTAGAGATAGCCAAGGCCAATGGCGCATATTTCATAGCTGACGTTCCAAGCCAATACCTAATGAACATGGTAGAAAGAGGACCCCTACTAGTTAAACCAAATGGTGAAGATATTGAAGCCATCTACAAGGTGAAAATAAAAGATAAGATGGAATACCTTCCTTACGGCAAAGACCTAATTAAAAAAGGCGCTAAGTACGTTATAATCTCCTACGGCAAAGACGGATCTATGTTCTTTACCAGAGATGGTGTTTATGCAGCAAATCCAGTTAATGATGATAAAGAAATAGTAAATACCGTTGCTTGTAGAGATGCGATGATAGCAGGCTTTGTCGGCACCCTAGTGAGGGATAACGACCCAATCGAATCCTACATGGTAGCAGTAGCCGCAGCAAGTGCCACAGCCAAGGTCCTAGACCTACCAAGCAGGGATGAAATCCTAGACATCCTCCCACTTGTTGATATTGAAATAATAGAATAAAAATAATCGTCCAAGGCACATTGAAAGCCTGGACGATTTTTTGATTTAAAAATCTCAGAATGTCGACAAAGTATATAAACATACGTCATTCCGCCAGAGAATCCACCATATAGTTTACCCCGAGCGGATCCGAGGGGACGAGGAATCCCATAAATTACGGGATTCTTCCTCACTTCGTTCGTCTGAATGACATCAGAAATGACTTTGTCTATAGCCTACGATTTTTAATTTAAAAATCTCTTTTTTTATAAAATTTAATGGAAAGTGTGATAGAAATAGTAAGAAAAAGGACAATTAGGATACAAAGTCCAATTATAAGCATCCTTTGCTTTTCTAATACAAAGTTAATAATTGGCCCAAAATCTTTTATAAAATACCCTAGAGCCATTCCTATTACAGCAATTATAAATATTGGTAAAAAACAAAAGATTCTTGCTTTAGCATAGCCGTATTTAAAATAAATCGGATATTGAACAGAAATAACTATTGCATACAAAACAAAGTTACTACCAATAAACATCAACATATCAATCCCCATTGGCATATTTTTTATTTGATAAACTATAGCATAGATTGAGAAACCAACCAGACTAGCCACCATAAATATCAAGCAAGCTAATATATACCTACCTATAACTACCTTTGTACTATTTATGGAAAAAATTTTATATATGGCATCAATGCCAGAATTTTCCCCTAACAAAAATGGATTAGATGAATACATTACAGCAAAAAACAGTATCATTGGAACCAATCCTATAGGAGATTTATTAATAAAAGAATTATAAAGAAATATACCTAATATTATGATTAAATTTTTTAGAGTATAAAAAGGCTTCATTGAGATTATATCTAGTTTAATTTGTTTTTTAATATTCATCATTTCCTCCCATAATAAATCATAATCTGATCAATACTAGGCACTTCTGCCACCAAGTTCTCATCTTCCTTATAATCTTCTCTTAAGACAAGGGCTTCAAAATTATATTGGCTCTTTTTTTGCCCATAAATTTTAAGGTTTTTTATTTTTTCAAAATCTTCTAGTCCACCTTTAATTAGTAAAAATTTGTCATAAAGCTCATCCTTACTGCCTTCAAAGACGATTTTCCCTTGGTCTATAAAGACAATAAAATCAGCAATCCTATCGAGATCTTGGGTTATATGGGTGGAAAATAGGACTGTATGATCTTCATTTTCCATAAAGTCTAAAATCATATCCACAAGCTCATCCCTCATGGCAGGGTCAAGGCCGCTTGTAGGCTCATCAAGAATTAGGATTTTTGCGTCATGAGAAAGGGCAACAGCAAGCATTAATTTAATTTTCATTCCCCTTGATAATTCACAAACTTTTTTCTCTCTTTCAAGTTCAAATTTATCAAGATATTGATAATAGGTCTTGGCATCCCACTTATCATAACCAATAGCCATGGCTTGGTCAACTAAATCCAAGGTCCAGTCCTTGCCCAAAAAAGAATCATCCATGACAAGGCCCACATCTTGAAGATAGGTCAAATCTTCAATCTTTTTCCCATCTATGAAAATTTCCCCATCGTAATTAATAAGGGACAAGAGAGCCTTGATGGTAGTTGTCTTTCCCATGCCGTTTTTGCCGATAAAACCGGTTACAAAACCTTTTTTGATGGCAAAGTCATTTGGGCCGAGTTTAAATTTTTCATAAGTTTTGACTAGATTTTTTGCCAGTATTTTATCAGTCATTAAAATCTCCTTCATACAAATACTCTAAAAGTTCAAATAAATCCTTCTTTTTCATTTCAATATCTTTTGAAATCCTAACAGCTTCTATAAGGGCCTCCTCGAGTTTTTTCTGCTTTTCCTCAAGCCTTAGATTAGGGTCTTCCTTGCCGACAAAGGTCCCAAGTCCTTGGCGAGATTCGATAAAGCCTTCACTCTCAAGCTCATCGTAGGCTTTTTTGACAGTCAAAATCGAAATAGAAAGCTCTCGGGCAAGATTTCTCACAGAAGGCAGTTTCTCCCCTGCTTTGAGATTTCCCTTCAAAACCTCATCTCTAATGGCGTTTTTAATTTGTTCATAAATAGGGACTGCCGACCCATTTTTAATAATAATCTTCAATTTCTTCCCCTCTCCTCTATAACAGTATATAACAGTTTATAACACTTGTCAAGAATTTTATAAAATTCCAAAAAATAACTATAAATAGAACCTCAAAAAACATTTTGACAGGAAATCTCCACAAAAAAACCAGGTCCTTGCCTGGTTTTCTTGTTTATTATCAATCCTACTTAGTATATAAGCCTGTTTCATCAAGTTTCTTAAGGATTTTTTCTGTCCTTGCTATAATAGCTTCTGCATTTTTTACTTGTCTTTCAAGCTTAGCCTTAACAGGTTTTATAGTATTAGGTGCATTTTCTAATAAGAATTTAGCTGATTTAACCATAATTTTATTTTCCATGTAAGCTTTTCTTAGCCTATCATATTGGTCCTGAGTAACTTTGCTAGTTTTTTGCTTTGGCATTTGGAAAGCACCAGCTAATAGTCTGTTATAATATGACCTAGATTTACTTTCCTTTTGCTTTGGTTTGTCTTCTGGTTTCTTTTCTGGGTTTGGTTGTTCCGGTTGATTTGGTTTTTTATTTTCAGATTTTTTTACTGCTTTCGCTGTGAACACTCTGTTATTCTTATCTACTTTAAAGTCTGTTCCATTCTGGCTTGTCCATACTGGATTTTCATAACCTTCTATGGGCTCAAGAGGTATTTTATTTAATATAGTGTCCTTTAAAATTTCTACTTTATATTTTTTTATATCAGTGCCTGGTTTTACTTTATAAGTTTCGTAAACAACTGGATTTTCCTCATTTCCTATTTTCTTTGGATTATCCTTTGCTCTTGCCCCTATACCAAGCTTCATTTCTATAGTAATTGCATCAGCTGGTGTGTTTTCATTAGGTCCTTCTACATTATCGAAAACGTAGAGTGTATTGTCTAATTTAAGCTTTGAACCATCTCTGAAGGTGAATTCTAGTTTCCCTTTAAATTCTCCCTTACTTTCACTAGATCTCTTATCAATATCTTTTTTTATGGCAAGTCTTAACTCATCATTTATAAATTTGTATTTATCATCATCGGCTTGTCCCTGAATCTCGTAAGCTTCATGCCAATTGATTGTATCGCCCTTCCATATCCTAATATCTTTAGCCCTTATATCTCTTATTTTATCTTTAATAAAATCACTTGTAGGTATATTTTCTATCTTAGCTAAAACTTTGTTAGGTTTTTTTCCCTCTTCTATCTGGCTTACCCATATTATCTCACCCAGCTGAATACCCATATAAGCAGGTTTATCAATACTCCAATTGCCATCCTTATCAACAGTAATTGCTTTTGTATTTACATGGGTCATATCATTTTCTGAAAATCCATAATAAATTTCAATCTTGGCTCCAGGGACACCAATTCCCTTAATTTTTGTGCTATCTTTAGTAATTTTTTCTACAGTAGGCTCCTTAGATATTTCAACCTTACCTGACCCAGGATTGTTGTTCTCTACTTCCTTAGCTTTTTGATTGAAAATTTCTTCTGCTTTTTTGTAATCCTCTTCTGTTCTTTTGCCTTGACTATCTTTTATTTCATATAATTTAATAGCAAGATTTGCTTTTTCACCAGGACTTAGTTTTAAATCATCTATTTTATTTATAAGTTCATTAATTTTCTCAGCCCAGTCTATTTTGTCATCGACCTTTGGTTTAGATGGACCTTCTAGTTTATATTTTTCTTTACCAGCTTCTACCCAGATTTGACTTATATCCTTTTTTGTTAAATCAATTGTCCTGTGCCCATCTACATTACCTTTATATTCTCTTTCGCCCCAATTATTTCCCTCAATTTTAGCGATAATGAAGTTTAATTTTGTTTTATCATTTTTTACATTTATGTTTATATATGGCCCATACTCATCAGTTCCATCGAAATCATGGGTTTGGCCATTTGCATCACCATCGTGCCAATAGTGTATTTTATATCCTTGATTTCCCACGTTGAAATGAACATTTATGATTCTTTTTTCTTGATTTGATTCTTGCCTTTGCTCCTCAGCATAAGTCTTTGGAAGTATATTTGCACCTAAGCCACCTATTAATAGGAGGGATAGGCCTAGGGCGCAGGCTTTAATGATTTTGTGCGATTTTCTTTTCATTTTTTCTCCTCTTGGAAACGATTCCGTAATATTATATTACTATTATAACCAAAAATTAAAAATTTATCAATATTAAATTTGAATTTATTATATAAATATAGCTAAATTTTTCTAGGTATGTAGAAAATAATAACCAAACTTGTTTAAAATCATTCCCATTCTGATTTTTAATCTCCATGTCATTTGAATAATTTACAAGTTTGGTTATTACTTTTTAATCCATATTTAATTATATTATCTTACTGCATGATTTGATCGAGACTTATATCACATATCCCATCCAAAGTATAAGCAGCTGTTTGTTGAATTTTCTCCCAATCTTTTTCATTCCATGGAAAATCTTTTATCCCTACTACCTCTATACCCAGCTTCTTTGCTTGAGTTATGGCATATATAGCATCATCATAAAGTATGACTTGGTTTTTATCTTTTCCTAATTTTTCTATTAAGCTTTTCCAAAATTCATCTTCTGATTTTCTTAGGCCAGTATTGTCAGCTGTTGCGATTATATCAAAACATTCATAAATTCCTAACCTTTTGAAAGCCTTAATTATACAATCAGAACTTGAAGATGAAGCTACCGCTAATTTAAAGCCCTTAGCCTTAAGATACTTAATTTTATCAACGCTTCCTGCCTTAGCATCCACTTCATTAGCATACTTATAATCAATTGAACTTTGAAAATAATTAAAAACTTCTTCGAAGGTCATATCTGTTGCTATGGTTTCAGCAATAAACTTGCTCATGCCTTCTATGCTAAGTGATTCTATCGTATCCTTGGTGTCTTTATCAAGGCTATCCATTGTGTGTCCATATTTTTTTAATATGTTATTTTCTAGTTCAAGCCACATAGGCATCGAATCCAATATTGTCCCGTCTACATCAAATATTAAACTTTTCATATACTACCTTTCTCCAACTATTAACCAATAATCAAAACTACCAGCTTAGCTGGTAGTTTGCACAGCGCCTATAAGGCGCGAATACCGGCACGCCCCTATTGGGGCTGTCGAGTATTCTATCACATGCA
>QWCH01001336.1_pt1 | contig 40492 bp, 32 predicted proteins | sample 1972671 | NCBI WGS metagenome assembly QWCH01 (sample SAMN09866713, study PRJNA288562) | Human gut metagenome isolate term3_stool, whole genome shotgun sequencing... | isolation source: gut | host: Homo sapiens | place: USA: California
ATCTCCATAAAATTTACGTTTTTCAAATTTAGTAAATAAAAAAACTACAAGTAACAATACCTGTAGTTTTTCATTTACACAATTTTATGGACAGTGTCAGCAACTTCTTTGTTATGGAAAGTTTCCATGTTTTTTATTTAGCTTGATATTTTAAATAACTATCTTTACCAAAATACAGATATAAACCGTCATCGGATTGGGAATAGGAATATACCTTCTTAAATAGATAATCAAGATACATCTCTTCAAAATCGCCATAGAGGATATCTAAGACCTGAGTTAGCATTTCAAGTTTAAGTTCGATTTTTCCTGTCTCCTTATTAAAAGCATACGAACCGTTTATCTCGTTTGCAGTCATGCGTCCATCAAAAGTACCATCCTCCTTAAATTGGATAACACATGCTATCTCAGACTTTAGCAGTTCTTCCGGTATTTTTATTTCGTCCCCAGCTTCTACGAGTTTAACCAACTTCCAATTGAGATTTGCTTCAATTGCTTCTGTCGGCTGGTTGGGCCTTTGTTCTGTTTGTTCTGTTTGCTCTTCGCTGTCTAAATTGCTGTCGCAACCAAAGCATACAGCTAAACATAAGAACATACAGACTCTTTTTATAAACTTAAAGCTACTATTTACCATCATTCTTAAATTAATCGGTTAAAATTATTTAACACACTTCTCTTGTCAAAAGCAAGCTGCCAGAATACAAATACAACAACATTACCATCTCACTCTCTGTATTTGTTGGGAACAGAGCAAATGTTCTAAAGCTAACAATGTTTCAAATGTAAATACTTATTTATGATAAAACAATAAATTTACGAAATATATTTCCATGCCCATCCATTCCGCTTTCCATGCCCATGCAATTCGATTTTCATGGGCACGGAAGCGAATATACAATAACCCCCTGTTTCGACTGTTTTTCTATTTCGTCCGAAATCTTGATCGATTTTAAATTGACTCTTTTCACGGTTTTAACCGATTCGGATGACAACAGATGAAATGAGGTGCGCAGCCCATTTCGAAAAGTGTGCAATTTGATTGTCGAAATACGGAAACACCGACAAAGTGATAAACCTTAACTCCCGGAGAATCGAATATTTGCGGACGAAGACGGGCTGCGTTCCAAATATCCCAAGGAAATTTTGGAGGCTTGTTGCCGTGAGGTGCGCAGAAAATTCTCTTGAAGTAACGCTTCGTCGCTCTGAAGGTTGACTTCGTGCTATATGAAGTCCGACTTCAAGGCAACAAAGTTCCGGATCAGAGCAATAAAGTCCCTCTTCATGGCGATAAGGTGCCGAATCATAGGAAAAAGCCCCTTTTTGACAGCTGAAAAGTGGGGTGATATTTGTTCGATTTCGGATGTCTTTCGAGCTCAAAAAATGCGTTTTTTACAATAAGTCCCCCCTGCCGCAGGCTCTCTTTTGCCGTTGATTTCAATCAACGGGTTGCTAAGTCTCCGGCTTTACCGGATTCTTCTGTGGGTTTGAACCCCTTTCAAATATCTACAAGCAACCTCTATTAAAGGGGCTGAAGTCCACAGAGGAAGAGGTTTTGCCTCTAAGCTCTAAAACCGTTCGTTGAAACGAAACGGCAAAAGAGAGCCTGCGGCAGGGGGGCTTATTGTAAAAAACGCATTTTTTAGCATCAAAAGACATCCGAAACAAAACAAATGTTAATCCACTTTTTTGACCTCAAAAAGGTACTTTTTCACCTTTTTAGAGCGTTTCCAACATTTATGACCGTCCTCTTTGCCATTACGACCGTGCTAATGTGTAGTGCACTCGGCAGCTCGCGAAGATTTGGACGGTCGTAATGGCGATTAGGACGGTCCTAATTGAAAAGAGGACCGTCATAAGGGCAAAAAAGCCCCTGAATTTCCTTGGGATATTTGGAACGCCGTCCGTTTTATTTTCAAATATTCGATTCTCCGTATTCGATTCTCCGGGAGTTAAGGTTTATCACTTTGCTGGCGTTTCCGTATTTCGACAATCAAATTGCCCGCTTTTTGGAATGAGCTCGGCACCTCTTTTTATAGAGTGCCAGTCGGGAGCGTTAAAACCGTGAAAAAAGTCAATTCAAAATGGATCAAAATTTCAGATGAAATAGAAAAATGGCTTAAAAAGGGGGTTATTGTAATTTTGCAGAAAAAAGCCCCTACCATATTGTGGTAAGGGCTGATATTATAAGCCTATGCAAACTTCAGTATCAATGCTGGATCAATATTCAGCTTCTCATACAGTCGTTTCGCCATCCGCATCGATACAGGCCGCTTTCCTGTCATGATCTGGCTGAATGTAGACTCCTTTACTTCCAGAAACTCAGCTGCCTGGCGTTGTTTCAACGAACGTTTTTCCAATTCTTCTTCTATTGATGTTATAAGAGGTGATTTGAACCTCAAACTTTTAGGTTTATAATATAAAGCCTCATAATCAGCACACATACCGGCCGCGCGACTGATTTCAAGTGTATATTCATTCCTTTCACCTTGTACCGAAAGAGCCCCTTTTTTTGTGGCTTCATTAATAAGTTCTTCTACATAATCCGACACCTTTTCAAACAATTCAGGTGTATCTATACGCACGATGTTTTCAAATTTCTTTTCCATTTCATTTGCTGTTAAATTGTTAAACAGTCTATTTTATCATATTCGGCGTGTGTGCATTCTCATTTCTGTTCGTACTGATTTTTGCTCAAAATCAATGTCGACGGCATTTTCTGAAGTGCCTCTTTGCGGTGTTCTGATACGTCGTTCCAGGTATTGTAACCGATCAGCATAAAGTTGTAACCGCTGAATAAACCGGGTGTCAGGTCCTTGTCTGGCAATAAGCTTGTTTGAGGAGTCGATGCCGTGAAATCTTCGATTGTCTTAACTATTTTGTCATAACCCGGTGTTGTCGTGCTTGCTTTGTTTACAATGCCGACGGAACTATGCGTCGTTTTCAGCAGCGTGCTTGTGTAATCCAGCAAGAAGAGGTCTTCTTCCGTGCTGATGATCACTAACACATGGGTCGCTTTAACGAAATTGCGGTTGATGAATACACCGACATCGCAGTTACTCCGTGCAATGAACATCTTGGTTTTGTCTTTCAGCAGAGCACCAGGATAAAACCAGGATTCGGGCGCTTTAAGCCGTTTGAAGTAACGGTTGTAGAAAGAAGCGCGATAACGGGTTGCCGCAATATCGTCGGGAGAATCGCTCATGGAGATGCCGGAACCGACCAGGAGGAAGTCGAATCCTTCGTTGTTCACAATGTCGCAGATGTCCTGGCCGGCATTGTTAGACACCTCGTAACGGGTGTGTATCTGCATGCCTAACTTCTTGGCGCCATACAGGATAGGACCGAAGCTGACCTCCTCGAAGTTGTCCGTGTGCAACGGGTTGACATCGGAACCCACGGTCAGGTGCAAGGCTGTCAAATCGAGTTTCTTCTTTCCCCGGGCAAACATCTGGTGGGCGACATCGAGCATGATCTGTCCGTTTCCGGCACGTCCGAACGAAAGCAGGACTTTAAATGCCCCGCCGGTAGGCTCTGCATATTGCTGATGTCCCTTGAGCTTCTCCCGGGTCTTGAAACAGAACCGGATAAAGGAGACCAACGGAGTGGTCATGAATGTCGTGACCAATGTCATCAATACCAACATGACGAATATGGAAGGCGGCAATATCTTCATTTCATAACCGATCGTCAGAACGACTAATTCCATCAGACCGCGCGTGTTCATCAACGCCCCGATATAGAGGCTGTCTTTCCAACTTTCCCCCACGAAGCGTGCCGAGAACATGGCGCCCCCGAATTTTCCGATGATAGCGACAACGATGAAGATGCCGCACATCGCCCAAAGCTCCGGAGTGTTCAACAGCCCGATCTCCGTACGCAACCCGGTCGAAACGAAGAAGAGCGGCAGGAAGAGCGCCAACGACACATCTTCGACCTTCTCTGTCATGATCTTGCGGAATTTGATGTTTCCCGGCATGACCACACCGGCAATAAAAGCGCCGAAAAGGGCGTGCAGTCCTAATATCTCGGTAAAATAGGAGGAGACAATCAGCAACAGGAACATCAATGCCACCAGCGCTTTGTCTATTACCTCTTTATTATGGTAGATATGCCCGATCATCCGTAAAAAAGGACGTACGGCGAAGAACATGAACAGGATATAGAGGATGGAGAACAATATATTGTAGACGGCGCTCAGCATACTGCCGGCCTGAGCAATGGCAATTACGACAGCCAGCAGGCACCAGGCCGTGATATCTCCATTGGCGGCGCTTGCTAATGAGATTGTCCCTAAATGTGTTTTTGTCAGCCCCTTTTCCTGGATGATACGCGCTAACACGGGGAAAGCCGTGATACTCATGGCAATCCCTATGAATAAGGCGAATGAGAGGAAAGGCGTCCCTTTGTGTGCGTAGGATTCATAGACATAATAGGCGGTAAGCATACCGAAAAAGAACGGAACGATCGTGCTCGTATGGCTGATCAGTATCGTTTCTTTCAGCTTCTTCCGGACTTCGCCGATATCTAACTCCATCCCGATGGCAAACATAAAAAGAATCAGGCCGAATTGGCTCAATATAGTGATATTGCCTAAGGACTCAGGAGGAAAAAGAAATGCGGATACTCCCGGCAGAAGATGTCCGAGAACCGACGGGCCGAGTACGATACCTGCCACGATCTCGCCGATAACGGTCGGTTGCCCGATCTTTTGAAACAGCCAGCCGAACAGGCGGCAGACGATCAATATCGTAATGATCTGTAAAAGAAGTATTCCAATGGATGACTGGATGTGATGGGTGACGGAATCCAAAAACACAAAGAAGCCTTCCCCCATGTTTTTAGGGGGATTCTGCATCGACTGGATCGCTGTTTCGACCTGCCGGCCTTCTCCTTCTTTGACTATAAAATACATAAGCGAGCCAAAGACCAGGATCATCATCAAATAAAAGGCTATACTCTTTGTTCCTTTACTCATCTGCCAACAATAAACGGTTTCATGCAAAAATAACAAAAGGAATTAAATATTTAGTATTTCGCTGGTGAAACTTTATTAATGGCCTTGTTTTTGCGGCATTGTTAGTTTTTTCTTCTATCTTTGTGCGAAACCAATCTCAAAAAATCATGGAGTCGCTAAATCTAATAAAGAATGACCCTTGGCTGGCCCCCTACAAGGAGGCAATAGAAGGACGGTACCAATATGTGGTAAACAAAGAGAAGAGCCTGACGGGTAACGGCAGACAGACGTTGTCGGAAATGGCTTCCGGGTATCTTTACTTCGGGTTGCATAAAACAAAGACTGGATGGGTGTTCCGCGAATGGGCGCCCAATGCCACTGCTATCTATCTGATCGGTACTTTCAATGACTGGAAGAAAGAAGATCAGTATAAACTGAAACGGTTGGGCAATGGCGTTTGGGAGATCACGCTTGCGGAAGATTTATTGCATCATGAAGACCTGTTCAAGCTCTTGGTAGAGTGGGAAGGTGGCAGCGGAGAACGTATCCCGGCATGGATACGGCGCGTCGTTCAGGATGAGAATACCAAAATATTCAGTGCACAGGTATGGAATCCGGAAGAGTCGTATGTATTCAGGCATAAACGGTTCAAACCGGATGTCTCCCCGCTGTTGATCTACGAATGCCATATCGGTATGTCTTCCAACGAAGAAAAGGTCGGCACGTATGACGAGTTCCGCCGGAATGTGTTGCCCCGCGTTGCAAAAGAAGGGTATAACGCCATTCAGATCATGGCCATTCAGGAACATCCCTATTACGGGTCGTTCGGTTATCATGTCAGCAGCTTCTTTGCTGCATCTTCCCGTTTCGGGACGCCGGAAGAGCTGAAACACCTGATCGATGACGCCCATGGCATGGGGATCGCAGTGATTATGGATATTGTCCATAGCCATGCCGTAAAGAACGAAGTGGAAGGCTTGGGACGCTTTGACGGTTCCTATACTCAATATTTCCTGGGCGGTTCCCGTCGCGAGCATCCGGCGTGGGATTCCCTCTGTTTCGATTATGGCAAGAACGAAGTGCTTCACTTCCTGTTGTCGAACTGCAAGTTCTGGTTGGACGAGTATAAATTCGATGGCTTCCGTTTTGACGGGGTGACTTCCATGCTTTATTACAGCCATGGGCTGGGTGAAGCATTCTGTAATTACGGTGACTACTTCAACGGCCATCAGGATGGTGACGCTATCGCCTATCTGACATTGGCCAATAAGTTGATCCACGAAGTCAATAAGAATGCCATTACGATTGCCGAAGAGGTGAGCGGAATGCCGGGGTTAGCTGCCAAATATGAAGATGGAGGCTACGGCTTCGATTACCGTATGGCGATGAACATCCCGGATTACTGGATCAAGACAATCAAGGAAAAGAAAGACGAAGACTGGCATCCCTCTTCCATCTGGTGGGAAACGACTAACCGCCGTGCGGACGAGAAGACGATCAGTTATGCAGAAAGCCATGACCAGGCGTTGGTAGGCGATAAGACGATTATCTTCCGCCTGATCGACGCAGATATGTATTGGCATATGCAGAAAGACGATCATAGCCTGACAGTCGAACGTGGTATCGCTTTGCATAAGATGATCCGTCTGGTTACGGCATCTACCATTAACGGCGGTTATCTGAACTTTATGGGAAATGAGTTCGGGCATCCCGAATGGATCGATTTCCCGCGTGAAGGAAACGGCTGGTCTTATAAATATGCCCGTCGCCAATGGGAACTGGTGGATAATATGGATTTGAAGTACCATTATCTGGGCGATTTCGACCGTGAGATGCTGGAGATAATCCGCAGTGTGAAGAATTTCCAATCCACTCCGATACAGAAAGTATGGGATAATGACGGCGATCAGATTCTGGCCTATATGCGCAAAGATTTGGTTTTCGTCTTCAATTTCAATCCGACAAAGTCATTTACCGACTACGGGTTCCTGGTTCCCAAAGGCGAATATGAAGTGCTTTTGAATACTGACGCGACCCGTTTTGGCGGTTTCGGACTTTCGGACGATTCTATCCGTCATTTCACACAACTCGACCCATTGTATAAAAAAGAGAAAAAAGAATGGCTCAAATTATACATTCCGGCCCGTAGCGCTGTTGTATTGAGAAAGGTAAAAGTAACAAAATAAATAAGGCTATAAAAACAGAAACGTAAGTATGTTATATCCTATGACATTTAAGCCTATCCTTAAGAACATAATCTGGGGAGGCTCCGATATCTGCCCGTTTAAGGGCATCACTCCGGTGCAGGACGGCATTGGCGAAAGTTGGGAACTTTCACACGTGGAGGGTAATTATTCCGTCGTTGATAATGGCGCGTTGGAAGGCAAGACGCTGGACGAACTGATCCGTACGTATGGCCCGCAGCTGTTGGGCGAAAAGGTGGTGGAACAGTTCGGTTCAACTTTTCCTCTGTTGATTAAGTTTATTGATGCGCGCGACGATTTGTCTATCCAGGTGCATCCGGATGATGAACTGGCTAAAAAACGTCATAACTCTTTCGGCAAGACGGAGATGTGGTATGTGATAAAGGCTGCCAAGGGCGCCGGCTTATATTCCGGTTTCTCTCAACAAATCGATGCCGACGAGTATGTGAAACGTGTACAAGACAATACGATCATGGATGTCTTGCAGCGTTATGAAGTCTGCCCGGGCGATGTGTTCTTCCTGCCTGCCGGCCGTGTACATGCGATCGGTTCCGGTTGCTTCATCGCCGAGATACAGCAGACAAGCAACATCACCTACCGTATTTACGACTACGACCGCAAAGGCCCGGACGGAAAAGGACGTGAACTGCATACCGAGTTGGCAAAGGATGCGATCGACTATACGCTGTATCCGGATTACCGCACCCACTACAAGGCACATACGAATGCAACCGTAGAACTGGCAAGCTGCAAATATTTCACGACGAACCTGTTGGATATCGACACGATCATGGTGCGCAATTTCTCCGAACTGGATTCTTTTGTTGTCTATATTTGCATGGAAGGCAAAGCTTCCATCCGCGACAATAAGGGAAATGAAATCTATATCCATCAGGGACAGACGGTGCTGATACCGGCCGATACCGATGTGGTAACGATCTCACCGGTCCCGGGTGCCAAGTTTATGGAAACATATATCGGATAGAGTCCTGTAAGGACGACAGTTCCCAGCTCTGTGAGCCTCGGGAACAGGATTGTATCGAAAAAGAATAAAGCCCTGTAAGCACGATACCTTGTTTTTCAACAGAATTACGGTGTCGTCTTTACAGGGCTTTTTGTGTTTTGAATTATCCGATACATCAAGATACGGAATCCGTAAAAATGGTCGAAGAATCAGTAATCTGTATAGCGGCTATCAACTTGAAAGCATCTAATTTTGCATTATCTGGAGACTGACGGAGAACTATCTTTCGTCTGTCGAAATGATATTCTCAAAAAATGTCCGAAAATTAGATAGAAAATGAAAAAGAACATTCTGATCATCTTATCGCTTATGGTAGCATCATTCCATTTATCGGCACAGGTAGTAAATACCGACAAGATGCTTGTGCGTATTTCCGAAATTGAGGTCTATCCACAATATCTCGATGAATACCTGCAATATGCTCGTACGGTAGGTGTAACATCCGTTTGTGAGGAACCGGGGGTAATTTGTATTTACCCGATGCAGTTAAAACGGGATTCTTGCCAGATACGCATACTTGAAATTTATGCCTCGGATGAAGCATATAAACATCACATTAAGACCGCCCATTTTCAGAAATACAAGACCGAAACGTTACACATGGTCAAATCACTTGATTTAGTCGATATGGATGCGCTCGCTCCTGCAACGATGCTACAGATATTTAAGAAAATGCACAAGTAAATAATAAACAAATAAAACATACCCCAGGGCTTTACGCCCTGGGGTGAGAACTGTCGTTTTTACTGGACTTCCATTACCGGAAATCATTCAATCTCCAACTCAATCTTTTGCAAAGCCTTGTCATCCGATGAACCGCCGTACAGGATTTGGTATTTTCCCGGGCGGACTTCCATTGTTTGCGTATTGTCATTAAAAGAATAGAAGGCTTTCGGAGACAAATCGATGTTGACTTCCTGCGTGTTTCCGGCTTTTACGTTGACGCGGGCGAATGCTTTCAGAGCCTTGATCGGGCCTTCCGGATCGTTCGGGTTCTTGATGTAAATCTGTGCCACTTCGTCGCCATCCATTTTACCGGTGTTGGCAATGTCGAATGTAAGCGTTACAGACTGGTCTTTCGTGATCTTGCCGGAGGAGAGCTTCGCATTCCGATAAGCAAAATTGGTGTAGCTCAAGCCGTATCCGAACGGATAAAGCGGCGTTTGCGTCATGTAACGATACGTACGTCCTTTCATGCTGTAATCCTGGAAGTCCGGCAACTGGTCGATCGATTTATAGAACGTGATTGGCAGACGGCCTGACGGATTGTAGTCGCCAAACAGGATGTCGGCTACGGCTGTCCCTGCTTCCTGTCCGCCGTACCAGGCATTCAGGATTGCGTCGATATTGGCATCTTCCCAGTTTAGGGCCAGTGCGCTACCGGTACAAAGCACATAGATAACCGGCTTCCCTGTCGCTTTCAGGGCTTTTACCATTTCCTGCTGTACTTTTGGGATTTCAATATTGGTACGGTCGCCTTTTTTGAATCCTTCTACGTTGACCGGCATTTCTTCACCTTCCAGGCGCGGAGAGATACCGCCGGCAAAGACGATCACATCGGCATCTTTCACTTTGGCAGCCGTAGCAGCGTAGTTGACCGCCTGGCGCGTTCCGATCTCGAAGTTGAGGTCTGCACTGCCTATACGCTGCATGTATTCGATTTTGACAGGATATTTCTTGCCCTTTTCGGCATTCAGTATGTAAGTCTTTTCGCCTCCGTATTCGTTTTCCCACATTTCAGCGACCTTTTCTTCTCCGATGAAGAGGCGGAAAGCGTCGTTACCGGAGACTTTGATTTCGACTGCTTCGGTTTCCGGAGCCTCAAATTCGCCGGTGAAACGGGCGGTGAAATTTGTCAGGTTGACATTCGGGGCAAACTGCGTGTTGCCTCCGGTGGTGTAATGCAGCCGGCTTGCCGTTCCTTTATAAGCCGGTTCGCCTTCAAAGTCCGTGTTGTTAAAGAATTCGGTGGCAAAACCTTGTCCGGCAGGAGAGGTAATGTTGCTTTCCAGATTTTTCATAACGAAATCGGCGGCATGGTTACAGCCCAATTCGTAGATCACTTCTGCACCGGGTACTTTCCGGCGGATGCCTTCCAGTATGGTCACGGTATGGCTTGGGAAGCCGTTGTAGTTGGCCCAAAGCATCGTCGAGTCGGCCGCATTCGGACCTACGACTGCAATCTTTTTGATCGCTTTGCTGAGCGGAAGTGTGTTGTTCTTGTTTTTCAGCAGCACCATACTTTTGTGCGCCATTTCGAGCGCTTGTGCCACGTGTTCGGGGCTTTCCACCACGCTGTACGGGATTTGGGCGTATGGAACCCGTTCGTCCGGGTCGAACATACCCAGCTCGAAACGGCCTTTCAGCAGGCGGCGGAGTGAAACATCCAGGTCCTTTTCCGTGATCTTGCCGTCTTTCAACGCTTTGATCAGTGCCCGGTAGCTGTTTCCGCATTCCAGGTCTGTCCCGCTCAATACGGCATCGGTCGAAGCACTTTCGGCATCCGGATGTGTCTCGTGGCGAGGTGTGTTTTTGTCCCGTTGCCAGAAATCGTTGATGGCGCCGCAGTCAGAGAGAATGATATGTTCATATCCCCAACTGTTGCGCAGGATGTCGATCAGCAGTTTATCGCTGCTGCAGCAAGGTTTGCCGGCATAGCGGTTGTAGGCACACATGACTTCCTGTACGTTTCCCTCTTTGACCAATGCTTCGAATGCCGGCAGATAGGTTTGCCACAGGTCGCGCGGAGTAACTGTCACGTCAAATTCGTGGCGGTTCCATTCCGGTCCGCTGTGGACGGCATAATGTTTGGCACAGGCGTGTGTCTTGAAATATTTCGGATCGTCGCCCTGCAAGCCTTTGACAACGGCAACACCCATACGTTCAGTCAGGTACGGGTCCTCTCCATATGTCTCCATGCCCCGGCCCCAGCGGGGATCGCGGAAGATATTGATATTCGGTGTCCAGAAAGTCAAACCTTTATAGCGGTCATACTCTTTGTCTTTCTGGTATTGGTGATATTTGGCACGAGCTTCGTCGCTCACCATCGTGAACGTTTCATGCAAGGCTTCGTCGTCGAAAGTGGCCGCCATCGCGATGGCCTGCGGGAAAACAGTAGCCCGTCCGGCGCGTGCAACGCCATGCAAGGCTTCATTCCACCAATCGTATTTCGGGATGCCGAGACGTTCGATAGCCGGTGTGGAGTTCATCATTTGTCCGACCTTCTCTTCGGCAGTCAGACGTTTTAAGAGGTCGTCTATACGCTCGTCGACAGGGAGGTCGGGATTACGGAACGGGTAATCTTGTTGTCTTTCGCTACAAGAAACAGACAGCAATATTGTCAATGCTGCCGCCGCCAGATGTTTCATTCTCATGTTATTAAATTTTAGATATTGTATGATTTACGTTATATCTTATTGTAAGATGTTTGTTATTAGATGTTTATTGCAACAAAATATCACTACAAAGCTAATGGTTTGCTTGTATTTCTTCAAGAAGAATTACTTAAAATAGGTTACTTCGTCCGTTATTTTTGCAAATGTCCTATTTTTGTAACGTTGAATAATAAAAAGAAAGAGAGATGAAGAAGTTATTATGTATGCTTTTAGTAGCTGTCGGGCTTATGTCCTGTGGGGATGATGACAAACCGTATATTCCGGAATTAAACAAGCTGACAAATGTGTCTTGTACGAAGAATGGCGCAACTTTTTTCACGGCGGAAATTACATACAAACAGGACCAGCAAATCAACCGTATTATATTGAATCAGGAAGGACACCAGTTTACCGATAATTATATTATTGTGGACAAAACGATTTCCGTTAACGGTGTAAAGATGGAGAACGGTTCCTTGACGAATCCGTTTGTTCATACGGTTTATACGTTGAAAGGAAATGTGATTGCCCGAAAGGAAGAAATGGCCGAGAATAAATATATGAGTAATACGGCATATACGGCAATCGATAATAGTTATGTCTATGAACGGAATTGGCTGAAATCGGTTTCGCAGGTTATCCAATGGCCGAATGAGAATGGTTCGGGATATCAGACAAGGGAATTGGGCGAGGTCGACCGTTATACGTGGGAGGGCGGCAATGCTGTCCATTATGCTTATATGCCACAGCAAGAGATTACCTATGAATATGGTTCCCAGATGCGTCCGGCCAATTTCCCGTTCCGGGTGATCAATACCTTCCAGCCGGTCGGCTTCGATGTCGTTTCTCCCGTCAACCTGATGTACGGGCTGATGAATCAGAATTTGCCTGCCCGTGCATATTGGTATAATGTGTCCGAAGCAGCGGATGTTTGTGCCGAATATACGTTCCGCTACACAATGTCCAGTGATTATATCACAGGTATGACAATCGAAGAAAAGATCAACCCTGTAAACGGGGTTGAAGCCGAGAGCAATACATACGAATACACATTCACCTATAATTTTGTAGCGGAACAGAAATAAAAGCGTGTTTATTTCAATAAGTCCGGGCGCAGCCGGGCAGTCCGTTCCTGGGCTTGCTGGAGGCGCCATTCCTCGATCTTGCGCTGATGGCCGGAAAGAAGCACTTCCGGCACTTTCCATCCGTTGTAATCGGCCGGCCGGGTGTAGACCGGCGGCGCCAGCAAATTGTCCTGGAAAGAGTCGGAGAGGGCGCTCTGTTCGTCACCGATCACTCCGGGGATGAGACGTACGACCGCATCCGTAATAATGGCGGCGGCCAGTTCGCCACCGGTCAGGACATAATCGCCGACTGATATTTCCTTAGTGATCAGATGTTCACGGATGCGGTAGTCGATCCCTTTATAATGCCCGCACAGGATAATCAGGTTGTTCAATAGCGACATGCCGTTGGCCATCGGCTGGTTGAATGTTTCCCCGTCCGGCGAGGTATAAATCACCTCGTCATATTCCCGTTCGCTTTTTAAGGCCGAGATTGCCCGGTCGATCGGTTCGATCTGCATCACCATGCCGGCTTCGCCGCCGAAAGGGTAATCGTCTACGCGCCGCCATTTGTCGGTGGTATAGTCCCGGAGGTTATGTAAATGTATTTCTGCCAGGCCCTTATCTTGTGCCCGTTTGACAATGGAGCAATTCACCATGCCCTCGATCATCTCTGGAAGTACGGTCAGTATGTCTATACGCATAAAACTATATTTCTGATTTTTCGTACAAAGGTAGGGTTTAATTGTCAATTGTCAATTGTCCGTTGTTTATAAAAACAGACTCACACTTGGCTATACCCTTTTTTATACCTATATTGCCTACCATTTACACACACACACACATATATTATACTATGAGAACATTCCCTCTTGCAATTCTTATTTTTACCCTAACCAGTTGTTCGGGTGCTAAAAAAGATTCTTCTGCACAGCTGGATGCCGGGAAAGAGACATCAGAAACGGTTACTCTGCCGGCTGTTCCCGTTTGGTATGAAGGAGAAAAGCCTATTATCTTTAATGTGGAAGAGGATTATCCGGAAACCAATATCCGCTTGAGCGATCTCTCGGAAGCATTGTATATTCCGTTGGAAACCAACGATACTACACTTCTGAAACAACTTGGGACCTGTGAGGGTAACGAGTATTTGCTTACAGATGACCTCATCTATGTAGAAGAAGCGCAAACAGCCATTTATGTATTCAAGAGAAACGGCAGCCTGGTTCGGAAAATCGACCACAGAGGCGGAGGACCGGGTGAATACAGTTATATAAGCAGTTATGCTGTCGACACTCTCCGGAAAGAAATATTTGTTCAGGATGCCAACTTAAAAAAAGGGTGTACATATGTCTACGATCTGGAAGGAAATTTCAAACGGACCTTCCTCAACAAAGCGAAAGAGATCGCGATCCTCAACGATTCGCTCTTGCTCAATTATTTCAGATATAATCCGGGAGGCCCGCGCTACTCGGTTATTCGCAAAGAAGATGGAAGTACGGTAAAGAAATTACCGATCCGTTTCCCTACCTCGCTGCCCCAAGATAGTTATGGGCGCTTGGCCTACGGAAGCCTGGTAAAGAGTCCAAAAGGTGTCTTTATGGCTAATTTGGGTAATGATACGGTTTTTGAGATCCGGAAAGATTTGCAAGTTATCCCGCGTATCATTGATCAAAGTAAATACCCCACCACTTTCGCCCAGGCGCATCCGACGATTGAAACCGAGCGTTACTTGATGTTCTATATTCTGCGTTGCCATTCGTATAAACCATATGTAGACGAACATTTCTACATCTACGACAAGAAAGAGAACCAGATATATAAAATGACCGACTATCCGGGCAATTCATACTGGAGGCTGATGGATGATTATCCGCATATAAACAACTGGGTAACGACACAAAACAGTAATGTTGCCGTGCGTACCCGTCAGGTCTACGCGTTGCAGGAAGCCGAAGGCAAGCATGGCGACGCGGAACTGAAGAAACTGATCGAAACACTTGATGACGATGCGAATCCTGTCTTACAGGTTATGCTGTTTCATTCGGTGGATCAGATACCCATGGGAATCTGATTGCATGGGCATGGAATTTTGGATGGATGGGCATGGAAACTATGTAAGGGCGGTTCGCGAACCGCCCTCCGTGTCAACAATGCAGTACTTCATGGGTTTATAGTGCCGTAAAGGAATGAATAACCCGGCAGATGGAATGAGCGATGCGGGATGTGTGCCCCTTCCAAACCTACCCGCTATTCATGTTACAGCCGTGAAACAAAAGAAATCCAACTGTAACATAGAAGGAAGACAGTTGTGACATGGAAAGAATACAACCGTAACATGCAGTAGAGGACCGGTGTTTATCCGTTATTGATTCACTATTTGCCAAATATGAGCTATAAATGATGATTTACCAGTTTAGGATAAAACATGTTTCTTTGCGATCCCGCACAACAATCCGGCTGAATTGAATCGGACAGTGGAACATAATGGAGCCCCGATCGAATTAATAGAGTTTGAGGATGGGACTTTTAAATAATTATTTGTATTTTTGCCCGTCAATTTGGCGGCACTATGCGAGCCGTCTCTTTACTGAATAAATTTTAAAGCGATGAATATATCTTACAACTGGCTGAAAGATTATCTTGATTTTGATTTACAGCCTGATGAAGTAGCAGCAGCACTTACCTCGATCGGTCTGGAAACCGGTGGAGTAGAAGAAGTTCAAACCATTAAAGGTGGACTGGAAGGACTTGTGATCGGTGAAGTTCTTACCTGTGAAGAACACCCTAATTCCGACCACCTGCACATCACGACCGTGAATGTAGGCGGCGCAGAACCCCTGCAGATTGTTTGCGGCGCTCCGAATGTGGCAGCCGGACAGAAAGTGGTTGTGGCTGTGAACGGTACTAAATTGTATGATGGCGACGAGTGTTTTACGATAAAGCGTTCCAAGATTCGCGGTGTCGAATCGAACGGGATGATCTGTGCCGAGGATGAAATCGGTATCGGAACGGATCACGCTGGTATCATCGTGTTGCCGGCCGATGCGGTAGTAGGAACTCCGGCTAAGGAATATTATAATGTAAAGAGCGACTATGTGCTGGAAGTAGACATCACACCGAACCGTGTGGATGCCACTTCTCATTTCGGTGTTGCCCGCGACCTGGCTGCCTATCTGAAGCAGAACGGCAAACCAGCCTCCCTGAAACGTCCGGATGTGGATGCTTTCAAGATCGACGATCCGACTCCGGCTATCGAAGTCGTTGTCGAGAATACGGAAGCCTGCCTGCGCTATTCGGGCATAACGATTAAGGGTGTGACCGTGAAGGAAAGCCCCGAATGGTTGCAGAACCGTTTGAAGGTAATCGGCCTGCGTCCTATTAATAATGTAGTAGATGTTACAAACTATATCCTGCATGGCGTAGGACAACCGCTGCACTCTTTCGACGCAGATAAGGTGAAGGGAAACAAAGTTGTGGTAAGATCGGCAACGGAAGGTTCCAAATTCGTGACACTCGACGGCGTAGAACGTACGCTGACCGACCGCGACCTGATGATCTGCAACGCCGAGGAACCGATGTGTATCGCCGGTGTATTCGGCGGACTCGATTCCGGTGTGACGGAACAGACAAAGAATGTATTCCTGGAATCTGCAACTTTCCATCCGACTTGGATTCGTAAGACAGCCCGTCGTTTCGGTCTGAATACGGATGCCTCTTTCCGCTATGAACGCGGTTTGGACGCTAACCAGACTGTCGACATTATGAAACGCGCCGCCCTGTTGATTCAGGAAGTGGCCGGCGGAACGATCACGGGTCCGATCCAGGATATCTATCCGGCTCCGGTAGCCCCGTATCGTGTGGAACTGTCTTATGACAAGGTGAACACGCTGATCGGCAAGGTTATTCCCGCAGAGACGGTTAAGAGCATCCTGGCAAGCCTGGAAATGGAGATCGTTTCCGAAACAGCGGAAGGATTGGTGATTGATGTTCCGGTTTACCGTATCGACGTACAACGCGATGTGGATGTGATCGAAGATATCCTCCGTATCTACGGATATAATAACGTGGAATTCAGCGAAAACGTAAAGTCTAACCTGAGCTATCAGACTCCGACCGACCGTAGTTACAAATTGCAGAATCTGATCTCCGAACAGCTTTGCGGCTGCGGGTTCAATGAGATTCTGAATAACTCGCTGACTCGTTCTGCTTACTATGATAACTTGTCTACTTATCCGGTGTCTCATTGCGTGATGCTGATGAACCCGTTGAGTGCTGACCTGAACGGTATGCGCCAGACGTTGCTGTTCGGCGGCTTGGAAAGCATCGAGCACAATGCGAAACGCAAAAACGGCAATATCCGCTTCTTTGAATTCGGTAATTGCTACGATTACAATATCGACAACAAGAAGGAAGGCGAAACGCTGGCCGAATTTACGGAAGATTACCGTCTGGGCCTGTGGGTGAGCGGTAGCCGCGTAGATAACAGCTGGGCGCATCCGAACGAAAAATCGTCTGTGTATGAGCTGAAAGCCTATGTGGAAAATATCCTGGTTCGCTTGGGTGTCAACCTGCAGAAGGTTATCTTCGGAAATCTGTCTAACGACATATATGCAGCCGGTCTGAGCATCACGACTGCTTCCGGCCGCCAGTTGGGTACGATGGGTATCGTGAGTCCGAAGATCTGCAAGGAGCTGGATATCGACACGGAAGTTTATTATGCCGAACTGTCGTGGACACTGCTGATGAAGGAGACGAAGAAGAGTAAAGTCACTTTCTCGGAAATCTCCAAGTTCCCGGCTGTAAAACGTGACCTCGCCCTGTTGCTGGATAAGAAAGTCCAGTTTGCAGAAGTCGAGAAGATCGCAACCGACAGTGACCGTAAACTGCTGAAAGGTGTCGAGCTGTTCGATGTTTACGAAGGCAAGAACCTCCCGGCAGACAAGAAATCCTATGCAGTCAGCTTCTATCTGCAGGATGAAGGAAAGACTTTGAATGATAAACAGATTGATGCGATCATGAAAAAGATCCAGACAAACCTGGAACAGAAGTTAGGAGCACAATTGAGATAATAATTCATAAATCAAAATTTATAATTCAATAAAATATGGGAAGAGCGTTTGAGTTCCGTAAAGCAAGAAAGTTTAAGCGTTGGGGCAATATGGCCCGTGTATTTACCAAGTTGGGTAAAGAAATCACGATAGCAGCTAAAGCAGGCGGTCCGGATCCTGAGAACAACCCTCATTTGCGTGCATTGATGCAGAACGCAAAGAAGGAGAACATGCCGAAGGAAAATGTGGAACGTGCCATCAAGCGTGCTGTAGAAAAGGATTTCTCCGGTTATAAGGAAATGAACTACGAAGGATACGGTCCTCACGGTATCGCTATCTTTGTGGAAACGGCAACAGACAATACGACCCGTACGGTTGCCAATGTCCGTAGCTATTTCAACAAACACGGCGGTTCGTTAGGTACGAGCGGTAGCCTTGAATTTCTGTTCGACCACAAGTGCGTATTCCATATCGTTAAGAAAGAAGATATGTCGCTTGAAGACCTGGAGCTGGAACTGATCGACTACGGCGTGGATGAGCTGGATGAAGACGAAGGCGAAGTAATCATCTACGGTGAATTTGCCCAGAACTCCGCTATTCAGAAATATCTGGAAGAAAACGGTTTTGAAATCACCAGCAGCGAATTTGTCCGCATCCCGAACGATCTGAAAGAAGTCACAGCCGAACAGCGCGAAGGAATCGAGAAATTGATCGAAAAGCTGGAAGAAGATGACGACGTCCAGAACGTTTTCCACAATATGAAGGAAGACGAGAGCGAAGACGAAGAGTAATATACAGGGGGAGGCAAAAGCCTCCCTTTTTTATGCTTTCAATTTAACGATGAAAACCACCGGGTTATCGCTGGTCTTGCGATCCGGAAATGCCTTTTTCACCTCCTCACTGCTTTTGTAGAAACAATAAGAATTGCTATAGACGTCCATGGCCTGTAGTTCCCGTACTTTGCCGGTTCCGTAGAAGTTGTCGACCAATCCTCCCTGCACATTGTAAGCGCGGCTTTTCTGTTGGTCGTAACAGAATGTATAACACTTATCCTCGTCGTTCGGGTTGTAGTGGGTGGAAACCAGGAAACGGCTGCTTATGCGTATCGGGAGGATGGATGAATAACCGTCCGTGATGTCCAATTTATTCCGGCTGATCAGGTAGAGCGTGTCTTGCAATAGTTCGTCCGGCTGAAGGGAAGGCGCCTGCACATATACCTGCCGGTTGGCAACGGCAACTTCCGGTTCCAGGGCGTGGTCGATCGTGAGGCGTCCCAGTTCGGCGACGGTCAGCTTTCGGGTCTCCACCTTGTGGAAAGCCGTGTCGAATTTATATAACCATTGCTCCATACACAATTGGTTGTTATATTCTTTTCTTAGGACGGCTCTGTTGACTGTCGTCCAGATGTGCCCGTCGTAGTAGGCCAGCTTTCCTAACGATTGTCCGGCATAATCGGCGGGCAGGTCGATTTTGCCTAAGAAATCACCATCATAATTATAATATTGTACGTGTTGTTGTCCGTCTGTAACGATCAACTGTTTGTGTACCGGGTCTATTACATAGTCGGATACCAGAATATTGTTTTTGTAGAGAGAATTGCAATAGGTTATCTGATTGATAAACTTGCCCGAACAACTGAAATGGTAAAGTTGCTGCCGGCAGAGCAGGAACAGGTTGTCTCCGTCCCGTTTGACCAGTCTGGCATGGCTTAGTATGCAGTGCGCATTTGTTTCGAGCGGAATGGCAATCACTTCTTCTGCTACGTCAGAGAGGGAACCTGTGTTGAAACTTTGCACCGGATTAACCTGTGTGGTCAGTTCGTAGCCTTCTTTTGCGTAAATGACCAACAAAAGAAAGAGTAATATGCTGAAGGTTCGTTTCATATAATCTTGTTTAAAGTATTTTAGTTAATAACGTTTATACTTGTAATTTATTGGATTTGCGGATTCTTATTTTATCGTAAGAAATAACACAATTCGTGCGAGTTGCTGAATTTCAAGGCGAAAAAGTATGGTCGGGTGGATGCTTTTACATACTTTTGCAACCGATTAGACTTTATTTCGAAAGACAAATACTTTAGAATATTTAGAATGAAAGGTAAAATTTTATTTCAGTCTTTAGTGCTGTGCTTGTGTTGTGCCGCTACTTCATGCGTGGATAGCAAGTACGATTTATCGGATGTCGATACGGACGATCTGGTAGTGGGAGATGAATGGGTTGCCCCGTTGGGCACGGGTACGATTGCGGTCGATGATGTAATAAAGGTATATAAAGTGCCTTCTGTACAGATCGATGCAAACGGATACTATGTAGCGCGTTATCAAGGGACGTTGCAGGTACGGAAGAATGGTTTCCGGGCGGATAACGATTATGAAGTTGTGGCTTCCAGTACGATTTCGTTGAAAGATCTGCAAGGCTTATTTGACGAAGACTTTAAATTGAGTCTCGTTGACCCGCATTTGATGTTGGAAAGCGGCTTGAACAGCGGAACATTGGATTGCCGCCTGGATATTATCGGACAGCCTGCTTCGCCGGTTTCCTTCTTTACTTTTTCGCCGTCCACTCCGGATATCTGGGTTGGTCCGGATGCTTCTTCCGTAACAACCGGTTTTACATTTTGCCGGAACAAAGAGTTGCCGGATGCGATAAAGGATGTACCCGAAAACCTTGTGCTCAATTTATGGGGTAACCGTTCACAAGTAGCCCAGCTCCCCGCCGGTGCTTTGTCCGATATCCGTTATACGTTTGAGGCTCCTCTGACGCCGGCTGCCGATTTTGAAGCGGTGACAGTAGAACATGTCAAGGAGGCTTTCGACGATTCATTTGTCGATTATCTTTTTTCCGGAGGAACGGCAACCATTTACGGAACGGTTACAAATGAAATGCCTTTTGACCTGACAATCGAAATGCTGATTCTGGATGAATTTGGTGAACAATTGAATATATCTTTCCCTTTGCAGGATGTGAAGGGAGCGAGCGGGGATATCTCTTTTGAGATTACTGCCGCAGATATGCCTAAGATGATGAATGCCCGTAATATCGATTTCAAATTACACCTGAAAGGTCGTGAAACAGCTGAAACGTTGAAAGATGGCGAGACGATCTCGATGAAGTTGAAGCTGAAGAAAACGGGAGGGATTTCTATTTGATTGATTTACTAATCTATTAGCATCAATATAATGAATACTACATATATTAAATCGGCCAAGAGTTTGTTGGCTTTGGCTTTATTGACTTTTATCGGGGCGTCTGCCTCGGCCCAACAATTGAGAACGGCTTATTTCATGCAGAACTCTCCGGCGCGTACGGCGCTGAACCCGGCTTTCCGTCCGGAAAGGGGATATGTGTCGATCCCTGTGCTGGGGGCTGTCAATGCATCTTATACAACGAATGGCATTGCTGTCGATAATATCTTATTCCCGAAAGACGGGAAGACGGTTACGTTTATGGATAACTCCGTCAATACCGAGTCTTTTTTGAATAACCTGAATGATAATAACCAGATAAACGCAGACTTCGGAACGCAGATTCTTTCCGGTGGATGGTATGCCGGAAAAGGATTCTGGACGGTCGACGTCTCTTTGAAAGGCCTGGCAAATGTGCGTGTGCCGAAGACCATGTTCGAGTTCATGAAGCGTGGTAACAGTGCGGAAGGGACAACCTACGATATAAATGATATCTCTGCTTATGCCGAGTCTTATCTGGAAACGGGTGTCGGCTATTCACGTCCGATCACGGAGAAACTGACGGTCGGCGGGAAAGTGAAAGTGCTGTTGGGTGTCGGCTCGATGGATGCGAACATCACACATATGCGTGCCGTCATGAACGATACGAAGTGGTCGGTAACGTCTACCGGAACAATGAGTGCTTCCATGAAAGGACTTGTGCCGGAAATGGGAGTGGACGAACAAGGACGTGAATATATCAGCAACTTCGACTTTGACAGTCCGGGGGTGAGCGGATTCGGTATGGGGGTCGACCTGGGTGCCACTTATCAGTTGACGGAAAATATCACTTTGTCGGCTGCGGTCCTGGATTTAGGTTTTGTAAGTTGGAATAAGAGCGGCAATACTTTCGGCGAGGTGAACGGGACTTTCGACTTCGACGGTTTCGACCTGGCGATTGGCGATCATGTTGCCGAAGGTTCCCAGAGCATGAGCGATCAGTTTAATTCGATGAAAGACGATTTCGAGAACCTGTTCCATTTTACGCAGAAAGCATCGGAAGGACGTACCACCCGCTTGCGTTCTACGATCAATATCGGGGGTGAATACCGTATGTTGGAAAATAAGTTGGGCTTCGGCTTGCTTTCTTCTACGCGTTTGTATTCTCCGAAAGCTTATACGGAGTTGACTGTTTCAGCCAATTACCGTCCGATCAGATGGTTTGAAGCAACATTGAGTTACTCTTTTATCCACAGTAAATTCAAGACATACGGTCTGGCGTTGAACTTTACTCCGTCATGGATTAACTTCTTCATCGGTTCCGACTATATGTTTACCAAAGTAACTCCCCAGTTCCTTCCGGTAAGCGGCAATGCAACGAATCTCTATATGGGAATCAGTGTTCCGTTGCGAGGCAAAATGTAAGTTTTAATCTTGTAAAAAGACCCATCTATCCATTTCCGAGAGTTCTTCTCGGAAATGGAAACCTTCCCAAGTGAATGTTTTCAACTCTTCCGGATTTGTAATCCTGTTTTTGATGATATGGCGCGTCATCTGTCCCCGCGCCATCTTGGCGTAAATTACGATTGTTTCGGCTTTACCGTTTTTCCAGACTTTGAAATCCGGCGTGACGATGCGGACGGATTGTTCCATCTTTTTCCAGTCGAAGGCTGGCTGGATGTCCATGCTGGCGAGGTTGACCAGCAGGTTGTCATCGGCTTTGATTTCTTCTATCAGCGGTTCTGTCTGGCGGTTACGCCAATAGGCATACATATTTCCTTCTCCCAATTCCGGCAGTTTTACATCATATTCCATCCGGTACGGTTTGATCAGATCCAACGGGCGGAGCAATCCGTAGCAGATGGAAACGAACCGCAGGTGATCCTGGGCAAAGAGGAAGTCCGCCTCGGAGAAATCTTTGGGGTTGATATGCTTGAAGACAACTCCCGTATAAGCCAATATCGCCTGTAAAGGCTTTTCTTCTGCGGAATGGAAGTTTTGAAAACGGCTGTAGCTTTCCAGCATCAGCTTGGGACTGAGCTTTAGCAGTTTTCCTAATTCATCGGCAGGATATTGCGCCATGTGGAGTGCGATCTCGATTGCTTCTTGATTGAACCGGGGCATTGTGCCGGCCGGCGCTTTTATTTTGGATGTTCCGGTCATTGTTTTAGCCGGAGATAAGATGATATGCATATGCTTGAATATGTTTGGATTTATTTTAATAAGGCATAGTGAACGTATAGTTACCGGATTCGACCTCTATCAACAGTTTGTTTCCTGCCTCACCTAATGTCTTGATGCCTTCCGCTTCGGAAAGCGGTTTACCGTTCTCCCGGACCTTATCAGCGGAGGTGGCGGGCAGGTAGACTGTCGCTTTCGTGTTGACAGGGATCGATATGGCAAGTTCCAGTAAATGGTCTTTCTTTTTCCAGTCACTTTTGATCGTGCCGTAGAGGGACTCTGTCTCTGTCCGTGCGAATGTCAGTTGCCGGATGGGAGAAGGCTTGATGATAAACTGTTGGTATCCCGGATGGGAGGGATCGGGACGGATGCCGCCCACGCTTTTGATAAACCAGGAGGCGATACCCGTATAGCAGGTATGTATGCGGCTCGGCACATCGACATTCCAGTATTCCGGCCAGGTTGTTTCACCGCGTTTCAGGAAGTAACCGTAGCTGGGTTCGTCCGTGCTGGAGAGATGTCCGGCCATGGCTTCGTTAAAATCCTGTTCTTCGGTCAGGAACTTCAGCAGGACGGGAAGTCCGGAACTGCCCATATCCAGGTAGGGATGGTTATGGGTGAATTCTTCTTCGAAATGGGCGAGTACGGATGCAGACAGGCTGTCCGGCGTGATCTTTCTCCATAACGGGAAAGCGGTTTGGACCTGGTTGCCTTCCATGTACAGACCTGTTTCCGTGTCGTAGAATTGTTTTTGTATCTTTTTCCTGAGCGCATTCAGCCTTTTCCGGTAGAGAACTGCGTCGTCCGGTTTCTCCAGTAAATCGGCTATCTGTGCAACGGTTTCCAGGTTCATGGCGTAGACACAGTTGTTGAAGAAGAATGATTCAGGTGTGCCCCCAAATTCTTTCCTTTGCTTCGGTGCGGCCCAGTCGCCTAAGAATTTGCCTCCTCCGGCATACGCTTCGAGCAGGCCCCACGCACTGTTTTGGTACAGATATTCGAGCCATTGTTTGGCCGGACCGTATATGGATTCCAAGATGCGTTTGTCTCCGTAAGTCAGATAATATTCCCAGCTGATATTCAATCCCGCACTGCTCCACATCGGACCGCCGTAATGCTCGTTTATCTGCGGGGCGGTATGATGTATCCAGCCGGTCCATTCCTGTACATCTGTCCAGTCGCGCACGTGTTTGGCCAAATAGGCGGCGGAGCGGTAGTTGGGCAACCCGATCCCCCAGGCTGTGGCAAAGGCGACTTCGCCATATCCCAGTCTTTCGCGGTGCGGACAGTCCGAGGTGTACCCTTCGGTCGTGCACATGCGGTAGGTCCACAGGTCTGTTTCGTAAATCCGGTTGAACAGGTCGTCGGAACAGGTGAAATATCCGCTCCGTTGCAGGTCGGTCGCAATGACGTATCCTTTGATGTCCGACAGCTTGGGTTGCTGTTTCATACCCTGTATGTTGATGTAACGTCCGGCGATGAAGTTAAAGCGGTTGCGGAAGGATTCGTCCGGCTCTCCTTTGCAGATATAAAGATTGCGTTGACCGAAATCCTGTATGGTTTCCGGATCGTCGGCAACTGTAATTACAACTGTATCTCCGGCTGACATCCCGTTCATCTTAATATCCAGCCATCCCGTGAAGTTTTTTCCCATATCGATCTTGTAGATGCCGGGGACCGTATCGGTTATTTTCCGGGCGGGCAGTGTTTCGATGATACGGCTCGGTTCCATCATCTGGGAAGATAAAGTGACATTCAGGGGTGTTTCCTGTGCCGCCTGCCACCGGTTGTCGTCGAAAGAGGGCATATTCCAGTCTGTCTGATGTTTTCGTGCGTCCACACATTCGCCGCCCATGTCGAAATACTGGTATTTGCCGGTGTTGCTGCTTGAACTGACGGCGCATTTCCAACTGTTATCCGTTTGGATGGAAAGGCTGTTTCCGGCTTTTGTCCGGATATCCGTTTGTGCCCGCAGAGCCAGATGTATGTTGTTTGCGAAATAGTTGTAACGCGCCCAGCCGGGCCCTTGCCAAATGGCGATTGTGTTTTTGCCGGCTTTTAGTAGTTTGGCGATGTCGTAAGTGACATATAATACCCGTTTGTCCAACCGGGAGAGGGCCGGTGCCAGAACGCGGTCATCGGCTTTCCGGCCGTTGACATAGAGCTCGTGGTAGCCCATTGAGGCAATATGCAGGAAGGCATTCTCCGCCGGCTGTTCCAAAGAGAAACTTTTGCGGAACCAGATGTGCTGTTCCGGGGAAGCATTCGGATGTTTTATCCAGCAGCCTTTCCAGTCGGAAGGGGAGAGCAAGCCCATCGAGAAACGGGCTGCCGGACTCCAGGCTGTCGCTTTGTTGTCTTTGTCGAATGCCCGGACTTTCCAATAATAAACCTGGTTGGAGATAAGCTTCTTTCCTTTATAAGCGATAAGAACGGACTGGTCGGAAGTAACGGGCCCGCTATCCCAAATGTCCCCTTGGTTTTGTTCGAGCAGGGAAGGACTGCCGGATACCAGAAGTTGATAAGCCGTTTGTCTTTGCCCCCTGGTTTGTGCTGCATCAGACAGCTTCCAACTGAAACGCGGAGTTTCCGTGTCGATGCCTAACGGGTCGGATTGGTATTCGCATTGCAGGTCATATATACGCATACTGCTTTCCGCGATTCCTTTAAGTGGAAGCAAACAGATGAATAGCATCCAGAGGATCTTCATGACAAATGGATTTAAAAGTTGAAATTCACACAAAAATAAGAATTTAGTTTGTTATTAGATTGAGATAGATTAAATATCTATATATTTGTAGTTAACTAAATCTATAGTATCATGAAAAAGTCAGTCTTCCTTTTCTTTATGGTTTTGTTTCTCGCGTCGGAAGTGGATGGTCAAACCGTTATTCCGGTAAAAGAGAATCTTCAAAATGAGAAAACAATCAACTTAAGTGAGATTGCTTCCGATATCCGTTTTGTTCCGTTGGAAACAACAGACGATTGCCTGTTGGGAGGCGACTGCTATATCCAGTATGCGGATGGCCAGATTTTTGTCTCGTCGGACCTGTTATACCGTTTCGATGGAAAGACCGGCAAATTTCTGAATAAGATCGGAAGTAAGGGACAGGGGCCGGGAGAATATACAAATTCACTTCGGTACACAGTCAATCCGGCAACGAAACGGGTTTATGTGTTGCAGTTTAAAACGATGCTCGAATATGACTATGAAGGAAATTTCCTTCGTACGTTGCCCGCGGACAACCACAATGTGGGGGCTTGTTGCCTGTTGAACGATACCCAGTTGGTTTATGCGAACGATTCTTATAATTATACAACTGAGAATCAGGCAGACCAGCTTTATACAGTCGATTTGCAGAAAGGAAAGATAATCGGGAAAATCGCTTCCCCGGTAGATAAAAAGTTACGGGGGGCGCTTAACTTGTCGTCGTTCGATTTCTTTTACAGGTATAATGGGCAAGTCTGCTTTAAAGGCTCTTTCCAGGATGAAATATACCAGATTCAGTCTCCTAAAAAGAAAGTGCCTGTTTATGTTCTCGACCGTGGTTTTCTGAAAGCCGATTATGGAAAAAAGAATGCGGAGATCGATCCGCGGAACCGGATGAAAGGAATCCAGATTCAAAATATCTTTGAGACGGATAACTATTTATTGGTCTCTTATACAAACGAAAAGAATAGTTATCAGGGAGTGTTTGACAAAGGGGAACATTCATTTGTGAATGCAGTGGATAAAAACGGAAAAGCCGGTTTTACAAATGACCTGACAGGAGGGCCGTCCCTGATTATCTTCCCGTTCCAGGTCAGTCCGGAAGGAACGATTGTGAATGCTTTGAATGCCGGTTATTTGGTGGAGCACCGGAAGGATTTTGAAATTGACAATCCCCGTTTGCCGTCCCGTAAGGCTGAATGGGACAAAGTTCTCGACAACCTTACGGAAGATAGCAATCCGGTGATTTTCTTAGTGACCGTGAAATCTGGCCGATAAACTATTCTTCGGCATCTTGTGCTTCTAAATATTCTTTTTTGCGTTTGTGCAGGCTCTTTAGTTCGAAGGAGAGCATGACGCGGAAAATACCGATGATCAGCAACGTATAAGCGATCATGTAAACGAGTGATAGGGCGCCCAATCCTGGTTGCCAGATGATGCCGATGCTACACAGGATTGCCAGGACGCCAAAGGCCATATACCAGCCCCAGTTACGTGTGCCGTAACGCTTCAGGTCCATTGCGTAACCGGTCGAAGCGAATCCCCGGAACATCAGCCAGAAAGCAATGATGAAAGGAAGCACGGCCATACTCAGACCGACGTTTGCCATCAGGTAAATACCTAAGATCAAGTCGATAATACCGCTTGCCAGATACCATCCCCAGCTGGATATATTTTTCTTATTGGTGATGGCAAAGAGTATTTCCAGTGTGCCGCTGACGAACATGGAAACGCTAAACAGGACACTCAATGCAATATAACTGGCCAGTGGCGTGAACATCAGGCAGATTGCGATCAGGATATAGAGCAGGCCCAATAATAGTGAGACCCACCAGTTTTTTACTCCGAAATTAATTGTGTCAATAAATGTCTTCATAACAAATTCGTTTTATATTATTTTGAAATGTACATTTGTAACAAGCCTTTGGAAAGAAAAGTTCCGCCGGGCCCGTAAAGTGAATTATTTTTAATACATTTGCCCTCCGTTATATAATTTGTACATCTATATAATTAAGATATTGATATGAAAGGTATTGTTTTAGCCGGAGGATCTGGTACACGTCTTTATCCGATCACCAAAGGAGTCTCGAAACAGTTGTTGCCTATTTACGATAAGCCGATGATTTATTATCCGGTATCCGTGTTGATGCTGGCCGGCATACGTGAGATATTGGTGATTTCCACTCCGCAGGATCTTCCCGGTTTCCGTCGTTTATTAGGAGACGGTTCCGATTTCGGCGTTCGTTTTGAGTATGCCGAACAACCTTCACCGGACGGATTGGCACAAGCTTTTTTGATCGGAGAGGAGTTTATTGGAAATGACTCCGTTTGTCTGGTCTTGGGCGACAATATCTTTTATGGACAGAGCTTTACGGCTATGTTAAAAGAGGCCGTCCGCAATGCGGAAGGCGAACAAAAAGCAACAGTCTTCGGTTACTACGTCAACGATCCGGAACGCTATGGCGTGGCCGAATTCGACGAGGCGGGCAACGTGTTGAGTATTGAAGAAAAACCGGCTTGCCCGAAATCGAATTATGCGGTGGTCGGACTCTATTTTTACCCGAACAAGGTTGTGGAGGTCGCTAAGCAAATAAAGCCTTCTGCTCGCGGGGAACTGGAGATCACGACAGTCAACCAGGAATTCCTGAAAGACGGAGAATTGAAAGTTCAATTGTTGGGACGGGGATTCGCCTGGCTCGATACCGGTACACACGATTCTCTTTCCGAAGCCTCTACGTTTGTGGAAGTGATCGAAAAGCGGCAAGGTTTGAAAGTCGCTTGCCTGGAAGAAATTGCATTCCGGAATGGCTGGATCGATGCTGAACGGTTGAAGCGGGTTGCCACTCCGATGCTGAAGAATCAGTATGGGCAATATCTGTTGAACTTGATAAAAGGACACAATGAATAAAGATAGCAAAATCTTTGTGGCAGGTCATCGGGGATTGGTCGGCTCTGCCATTTTGAAGAATCTGAAGGCAAAAGGTTATACGAACTTTGTCCTTCGCACGCATGCGGAACTGGATTTGACGGATCAGCAGGCGGTGACTGGTTTCTTCGCTGTCGAAAAGCCGGAATATGTATTCCTTTCGGCGGCCCATGTAGGAGGGATCATGGCAAACAGCCGCTACCGTGCGGATTTTATTTATCAGAACTTGATGATTCAGAATAATGTGATTCATGCTTCCTATATTAATAACGTAAAAAAATTGCTCTTTTTAGGCAGCACTTGTATTTATCCGGGAAATGCCCCGCAGCCTATGCCGGAAGATTGTTTGCTGACTTCGCCGCTCGAATATACGAATGAGCCGTATGCGATTGCCAAGATTGCCGGGATCAAGATGTGTGAAAGTTATAACCTGCAATACGGGACAAACTATATTGCGGTGATGCCCACGAACTTGTATGGTCCGAATGATAATTTCAATCTGGAAACTTCGCATGTGCTTCCTGCCATGATCCGTAAAATACATCTGGGGAAATGCCTGTCCGAAAATAATTGGACTGCCATCCGAAAGGATTTGGATGCGCGTCCGGTGGAAAATGTATCGGGATGTGCGACTGAACAGGAGATGCTGGACGTTCTTGCCAAATACGGTATTTATCCCGGAAAGGTGGAACTGTGGGGGACGGGTAAGCCGCTCCGTGAATTTCTTTGGAGCGAAGAAATGGCGGATGCTTCCGTTTATGTGATGGAGAAAGTCGACTTTGCCGATGTCCGTCCTGTTTCCGGAGATATCCGGAATACGCATATTAATATAGGTACGGGAAAGGAACTGTCTATTCGTGAAGTCGCTTTCCTGATTCGTGAAAAGGTCGGTTTCTCCGGTGATATCGTGTTTAATGCGGCCAAACCGGACGGGACGATGCGCAAACTGACGGATGTCACGAAGCTGCATGCTTTGGGTTGGCATCATACGATAGAGATCGATGAAGGCGTCGAACGTCTTTATAATTGGTACGTTGAAAATTGAGAATTAAAAATTGAAAATAAAGATAAGATGGGCAAAGTTGCTTTAATAACGGGAATAACAGGGCAGGATGGTGCCTATTTAGCTGAGTATTTGGTAAAGAAAGGCTATACGGTACATGGTATCAAGCGCCGTTCATCCATGTTTAATACGGATCGTATCGATCATCTTTATCAGGATCCGCATGTGGAGAACCGTAATCTGATTTTACATTATGGTGACCTGACCGACAGTTTGAACCTGACCCGTATCATCGGAGAGACGCAACCGGATGAAATTTATAATCTGGCAGCAATGAGTCATGTGAAAGTGAGTTTCGATACTCCCGAATATACGGCTAATGCCGACGGCCTGGGTGTTTTGCGCATTCTTGAAGCTGTGCGTCTGCTGAATTTGATTCCTAAGACGCGCATTTATCAGGCTTCAACTTCCGAACTTTATGGCCTGGTACAGGAAGTTCCGCAGAAAGAAACGACTCCTTTCTATCCGAGAAGCCCGTATGCCGTTGCTAAATTATACGGTTACTGGATAACGGTGAACTATCGTGAGGCTTACAAGATGCATGCGTCAAACGGAATCCTGTTTAATCACGAATCACCTTTGAGAGGCGAAACGTTTGTGACCCGTAAGGTAACCCGGGCTGTTTCCCGCATTGCTTTGGGAATGCAGCAGAAAGTTTATATGGGAAATCTCTCGTCCAAGCGTGACTGGGGGCACGCGAAAGACTATGTTCGTGCCATGCATGCCATCCTGCAACAGGACGAGCCTTCGGACTATGTAATAGCAACGGGTATAACGACTACTATCCGCGATTTTCTGAAAATGGCTTTCGCTGAAATCGGTGTCGACATAATTTTCAAAGGAAATGATGTTAATGAGGTCGCTTTATTAAACTATATTGACGAAAAAGTGTTTATTGAGAAAGTAGGTGAATCTTATCTTGATAATTTCAGGAAACGGATTGGAGCCGAAGTTGTAGGTGTAGACCCCCAATATTTTCGTCCGACAGAGGTTGATTTGTTGATCGGAGATGCAACTAAGGCACGAACACGTTTGGGATGGGAGCCGAAGTATGATTTGTCTGCTTTAGTTAAAGATATGATGCAGAGCGATATTAAATTAATGAAGAAAGAATCTTATCTGAAAGAAGGTGGTTATAAAATCTTGAATTATTTCGAGTAGGATGGAACTTTTATATATTTTATTTGTTATATTTAAGAAAAAGAATTAGTTTTGCACTATATTTGAGCAAGATTTATAGGTAATTGATTGTTTAATTAAAATGTTGATAAATATGAAAACGAAAGTATTACTATTGGCGTTGTTGTGTGGTTTTGTATTTTCTGTTTCTGCACAGGAATTCAAACCGCAGGTTGGATTTAGTAATGAAGCAGGCTATAAAACGAACTTCAAGAAGAACAAAGCCGGCGACAACTGGTTTATTTCTATTGCAGGCGGTGCAAGCGTGTTATTCGGTGACCAGAATAATGAAGCCGATTTCAAGAATCGTTTGAATTTTGCACCTCAGTTCTCTGTTGGTAAATGGTTCAATCCGTATTTGGCATTGCGTCTCCAATTGAATGGTGGTGTATTGCACGGTTTTGAAAATACAGGTGCTACATTTATGCAGCACAATAAATATGCAGCAGCTCATGCTGATTTGTTGTGGGATGTAACAAATTTCTGGGCTCCTTATAACGAAAAGAAAGTATTCCGTTTGATTCCTTGGGTTGGTCTTGGTTATGCACAGCGTTTCAAAAACTCTGATGATAACAGAGGCATTTCCAGAACTGAATCTCCGACGGTTAACTTCGGTGTCTTGACTGCATTCCGTTTGAGCAAACGTGTTGATTTGAATGTTGAAGTTCAGGGTTCTTTGCTGAACGAAGAATTCAACCGTGTTTCCATGTATCACCTGACTGACGGTATCGGACAGTTGAGTGCAGGTTTGACTTTCAAACTGGGTAAAACTGATTTCGAAGTAATGGAACCGATGGATTACGCTCTGTTGAACGACCTGAACGGCCAGATCAACAAATTGCGTGCAGAAAACGACGAGTTGAGCAAACGTCCGGTTTCTTGTCCTGAATGTGAAGAAGTTGTAACTAACGTTGTTAACAACTATGTAGACAATGTAGTGTACTTCCGCCTGAATAGCGCTAAGATCGACAAGAACCAGCAGGTTAGCATCTTTAATACTGCACAGTTTATGAAAGACAATAATGTGCCTATCAAGGTTATCGGTTATGCTGATAAGAAAACAGGTACAGGTTCTTATAACTTGCAGCTTTCTGAAAAACGTGCAAGAGCCGTTGCGAAAGAGCTGATCGAAAAATACGGTATCTCTTCTAACCAGATTACAATCGAATGGAAGGGTTCTGATGTTCAGCCGTACAGCGAAAACAACTGGAACCGTGTGGTTATTATGTCTGCAAATGATTAATTAATTTTGAATTATATCCGAAAAGGCTGCACATTATCGTGTGCGGCCTTTTTTTTGCTCGGAAATAATGCTTATTTTTGCATGATCTTAGAGCGTTGTTATGGAGTTAAATAAAAAACATGGTTATCTTATTCAATGGTTGATAGGCGTTGGGGATTTAATCGTTCTGAATGTTCTTTTCTTTATTGTCTACTATGGATTGGGTAATTTATATACATCTGTTATCACCGGAAGCTTGCGCGAGGTGGTGCTCTTGTTGAATTTCTGTTATTTCTTTTCCCTTTATTTTGTCCCTTTGCAGTTACATATGGCTGTCGTTTTCATCGACAAGATTGTGCAAAGGGCATTCCTGTTGGTTACAATCCTGATATTCCTGTTTGCTACTTGCCTGATTTTTCTGAATATCGGCGATGTACTGGCTACTTTTTTGTTGGTTTATTATGCGGTCACCGTCGTTATATTTTCTCTGTGGCGCGTAATTGTACGCGTAACCTTGAAGATGTATCGCCGTAAAGGATACAATTTTAAGAAAATTGTCATTGTCGGAGCCGGAAAGAACGGTATGGAACTTTATAGGGTCATGAAGGACGACCTGTCATACGGCTTCAATATCCTGGGTTTCTTTGATGATAATTTGTCTTTGAAATCAGTGTTGCCCAATTATCTGGGAATGACGAACGAAGTGGAAAGCTTTGTCCTGGAAAATGAGGTGGATGAAATCTATTGTACTTTGCCGGGCACGAATGATGCCAAGATCGTACGCTTGCTGAACTTTGCGGAGAAACATATGATCCGTTTCTATATTGTGCCGGAATTCTATCGAAACCTGAAAAAGAGTCTGGTGATGGAGGTGCTGGAATCGATTCCTTTGCTGACGGTTCGTCGCGAGCCTTTGCAGGCAGCCTATAACCGGGCATTGAAACGGACATTCGATATTGTATTCTCGTTGCTTGTCTTAATTACGATTTATCCGATCTTGTATATCGTAATCGGTATTTTGATTAAGATGAGTTCTCCGGGTCCGGTTTTGTTCAAGCAGAAGAGAACAGGCTTGTACGGACAGGATTTCAAATGCTATAAATTCCGTACCATGAGGGTAAATCCCCAGGCCGACTCTCTCCAGGCGGTAAAAGATGATCCGCGTAAAACACGGGTGGGCGATTTTCTTCGCCGGACGAATCTGGATGAATTTCCCCAGTTTATCAATGTATTGCGGGGGGAAATGTCGGTTGTAGGCCCACGTCCCCATATGCTGAAACATACCGAGCAATATTCGGCACTGATCGATAAATACATGGTGCGCCATCTGGTAAAGCCGGGCGTGACCGGCTGGGCGCAGGTGACCGGCTACAGAGGTGAAACGAAAAATTTAGAACAAATGGAAGGCCGCGTCAAACGTGATGTCTGGTATATTGAAAACTGGTCTTTCTTCCTGGATCTTAAGATTATAGTGGTGACAGTCCTCAATATGTTCAAGGGCGAAAAGAATGCCTACTAAGTATTAAATTGCACACTTTTTACATATATGTGTAATAAAAAGCCGAATTTATGCTATCTTTGTGCCCGATGGGAAGGATTGTAGCAATAGATTATGGCCGGAAGCGTACCGGACTGGCAGTTACAGATACGTTGCAGATGATTGCAAACGGACTGACAACCGTACCAAGCGGTGAACTTGCAAAGTTTCTTACCGATTATGTTTCGCATGAACAAGTGGAACGGTTTGTTGTCGGGCTTCCGAAACAGATGAATAACGAACCATCCGAGAATATGAAATATGTGGAGGCGTTTGTTACACATCTGAAACGAGTAATCCCCGATATTCCGGTAGAATATTACGATGAACGGTTTACATCCGTTTTAGCACATAAGGCAATGCTGGACGGAGGATTAAAGAAAAAGAAAAGGCAGGATAAGGGATTGGTGGACGAAATCAGTGCTGTTATCATCCTGCAGTCATATTTGGAAAATAAAAAATATCAGTTATAGTTTATGATTTTACCAGTATATTTATATGGACAGCCTGTGTTGAGAAAAGAGGCTGAAGATGTTCCGATGGACTATCCGGATCTGAAACAATTGGTAGCCAATATGTTTGAAACCATGTACAATGCTGACGGTGTGGGCCTGGCAGCTCCCCAGGTAGGCTTGTCATTGCGTCTTTTGGTGATCGACGCCGATGTGATGGGGGATGATTGTCCGGAATGCAAAGGTTTCAAGCGCGCCATGATTAATCCCGTTTTTATAGAGCGCAGTGAAGAGGAAATCTCACTGGAAGAAGGCTGTCTGAGCTTGCCGGGTGTACACGAGAAAGTCTCCCGTTCGGCAAAAGTGCGCGTGAAATATCTGGACGAAGACCTGAAAGAACACGATGAAGTGGTGGAAGGCTTTGCCGCCCGTGTGGTGCAGCATGAATGCGAGCACCTGGAAGGCCACGTCTTCATCGACAATATATCCGGAATCCGCCGGCAATTGAATAAAAGCAAATTAAACAGTATTATTAAAGGAACAGCCCGTTGCTCTTATAAAGCAAAGGCGGTTGGCAAATAATAAGAATTCTATTAACTAATAAGTTATGACAGATTTAAGTAAAAACATTCAGGCCCTCAGGGAGAAGAAAGCCGTCGTTGAGATGGGTGGAGGCGAGGCTGCTATCGAAAAGCAGATTGCAATGGGCAAATTGACTGCCCGTGATCGTATCCTATCCTTGTTGGACAAAAATTCTTTCCACGAATATGACCTTTTCGTGAAACACGATGGCCGTGATTTCGGTATGGAAAAGAAGGATTTACCAGGTGATGGTGTTGTTACAGGTACAGGTACGATTTTCGGTGCTCCGGTTTGTATCTATGCACAGGACTTTACGGTTGCCGGTGGTTCGCTGGGTTTGCAGCATGCCCGTAAGATTACAAAGATTATGGATCATGCCCTGAAAATGAAATGTCCGATTATTGGTATTAACGACTCGGGGGGTGCACGTATCCAGGAAGGTGTCGGTGCATTGGCCGGTTATGGTGAAATCTTCTATCGCAATACAATTGCTTCCGGTGTGATTCCGCAGATTTCTCTGATTCTCGGACCGTGTGCCGGTGGTGCTGTTTACTCGCCTGCATTGACAGACTTCGTGTTTGTAGTTGAAAATATCTCCAAAATGTTCATCACCGGTCCGAATGTAATCAAGACCGTGTTGGGTGAAGACATCTCGATGGAAGACCTGGGCGGTGCGCGTGTACATGCCGAAACAACCGGTAACGCTCATTTCTATGCACAAAGCGAGCAGGAATGTTTTGAACAGGTTAAACGTCTGGTCAGCTTCATTCCTTGGAATAACCAACAGCAGGCTAAGGCGATCGAGCCGAAAGAACCGACAGCGATGTTGAACATCGAAGAGGTGGTTCCGGCAGATCCGAAACAGCCGTACGACGTACGCGACGTGATTAAATGTATCGTGGATGATTCCGACTTCCTGGAAGTTCAGGAGCTGTGGGCTGCCAACATTGTGATCGGTTTCGGTCGTATGGCAGGCGAGACAGTCGGTTTCGTAGCCAACCAGCCGATGGTTTTGGCCGGTGTGTTGGATTGCGACAGTGCTGATAAGGCTGCACGTTTTATCCGCTTCTGCGACTCTTTCAATATTCCTATTATTACGCTGGAAGATATGCCGGGTTACCTGCCGGGCGTAGACCAGGAGCATGCCGGTGTGATCCGTCACGGTGCGAAAGTGCTGTATGCTTATTCCGAAGCGACTGTTCCCAAGATTACGGTTATCCTGCGTAAGGCTTACGGTGGCGGTTACATCGCTATGAACTCCCGCCATCTGGGTGCAGACTTCATGTTCGCATGGCCGAGTGCCGAAATCGCTGTTATGGGACCGGAAGGTGCTGCCAATATTATCTTCCGTAAGGAGATCATGGAAGCAGAAGACCAGAACGCAATGCGCCAGGAAAAGGTAAAAGAATATATCGAGAAGTTCGCTAATCCGTATGTGGCAGCATCCAAAGGCTTTGTCGATTCGGTTATCGAGCCGAAGGAAACACGCTCGCTGTTGCTCCATGCACTTAAACTTTCTATATTAAAAGAGGAATACAGACCGGCTAAGAAGCACGGATTGCCTCCGTTCTAATTGACTCTGTTAAAACTTTTGAATATGGAAAAGAAAGAGAAAGATAACGAATATGTAGATTTTGTAGTAACGGCCCGTAAGTATAAGACGACGCTGACTACAAAATATAAAAACCGTAAAATGTGGCACAAGCCCTTTATCGGTGATGTGATTTCTCATCTTCCCGGGACGATCGTCAAACTGGAAGTTCAGCAAGGGCAGGAGGTCGAAGCCGGCCAGTTGCTTTTGATCCACCAGGCGATGAAGATGTACAACCGCGTAGTCGCTCCGATATCCGGTACGATTATCGAATTGGGTGTACAGGAAGGTGATAAGATCCCTAAAGACCATTTGATGGTGAAGATCGAGCCGAAGTAATTAAATTGCTTTATAAATAATAGAAAGCTTTCACACTGTTTTGCAGTCTGTGAAAGCTTTTTTTATGTATAGGTTTTAAAGGCTAAGATTATTTACTTACTTTTGCCTGCGATCAATGTTGAATATTAATATAGATGAAGAAAGCAATTCTCTTACTTATATTTCAGTTATGTTCATTAGTCATGTTTGCACAAATCAATACAGATCGTGTGCTGACTGTCGGACGTAATGCGTTGTATTTTGAAGACTACGTTCTTTCCATACAATATTTCAATCAGGTAATCAAGTCGAAACCCTGGTTGGCAGAACCCTATTTCTATCGCGCCGTGGCGAAAATCAACCTGGACGACTACAAAGGAGCCGAGGAAGACTGTACGCTTTGCCTCGAGCGAAACCCCTTCCTGGTACAAGCCTATTATGCGCGTGGCATTGCCCGCCAGAGCCAGGAGAAGTTTGACGAAGCGATAGATGATTACAAGAAAGGGCTGGAATTTAAGGCGGAAGACCGCCAGATGCTGGTCAATATGGCTGTAGCCAATATCCAGAAGAAGGATTATAAGGCGGCTGAGAAAACCTTTGAAGAGCTGATGGCTGCCCATCCTAAATATTCAATGAACTACCTGACGCGCGGAGCCATGTACACCGAGGAAGGCGATACGGCAAAGGCGCTTGCCGACTATGACAAGGCAATCCAGATGGACCCTTACTATGCTCCCGCCTATGGCAACCGTGCCATCCTGCTCTATCAGATGAATAACCTGAAAGACGCGCTTGCCGACCTGAATGAGGCAATCCGCCTGAATACCCGTGAGAGCGGTTACTATATTAACAGAGGTCTGGTCCGTTACCAATTGAAAGACCTGCGTGGCGCAATGGCCGATTACGACCAGGTGGTCAGCATCGACAGCCATAACCTGATTGCACGGTTCAACCGTGGATTGCTTCGTGCCCAGATCGGAGACAATAACCGGGCTATCGAGGATTTCGACGTGGTGATCCAGATGGAACCGGATAACTATATGGCTTATTATAACCGAGCATTGCTCCGTTATGAAACGGGCGACTATCCCGGCTCGGTGAAGGATTTCGATGTCGTTTTGCAACAATACCCGAACTTCATAGCCGGCTACATGAGCCGTTCGGAAGTGAAACGGAAAATGCATGACGAGGCTGGTGCCGATCGCGATTATTGGACTGCCTACAACCTGGAGCAGCAGAAGAAAAATGAAAATAATGCAGGAGGAAATGCAGTTGCTTCCAACGGCAATAAAAATACCGGTAATAAAACGGCTGATCCGGCGCCTGACAGTAAAGATGAGAATACGCGCGAACAATCGGATAAGAATATCGACAAGTTTAACCGTCTCGTCGTTTATGATAAGGAGGAGGAACGCAAAACGAAATATCATAGCGAAATTCGCGGACGCGTACAAGACCGCAATGTACGGGTAGACCTGGAACCGATGTTTGTCCTGACCTATTACGAAAAGATAGACCAGGTAAAGAATTTGGTTTACTATGATAAGATGATAGAGGCTTACAATGCCCGTATGGTTTTGGATCGTAAACTGCGTATCACGAATGAAGAGGCAGCCCTGACGGAAGATCAGATAGCCGTGCATTTTGCTTCTATCGATAATTTCTCGGCCAAGATAGCCAAGAATCCGAACGATGTGGATGCCTATTTCGGCCGTGCATTAGACTTTACGCTTGTACAGGACTTTTCCGAAGCGCTGAAAGACTATACAAAGGTGATCGAACAGGATCCGGACTTTGCCATGGCTTATTTCAACCGGGCGGTTGTCCGTTATAAGCAGCTCGATTATAACCTGTCCCAGGCAGCAAGTTCCCAGGATGATTTTTCGACCATGAGCATGAATCTGAATATGGGTAAGAGCTCGACGACAACCCGTACCCCGTCTACCAACGACCCGTCTTCAATCTCGCTGAAAGATAATAAACGCGCCTATGAACACGAAATGATTACCAGGGATTACGATATGGTAATCAAGCTGAATCCCGGTTTCGTGTATGCCTATTTCAACCGTGGAAACCTGCGTTGCGCGCAGCGTGACTTCCGGGCTGCCATCCAGGATTACAGCGAGGCTATCCAACGTGATCCGGAATTTGCAGAAGCCTATTTCAACCGTGGTTTGGCACGTTTGTCACAGGGAGATGCCAATCGCGGTATCGCCGACCTGAGTAAAGCCGGCGAGCTGGGGATCATCAATGCATACAGCATTATCAAGCGCATGACAAGTAATTAAAATAATGGGGGCTTATTGTAAAAAACGTCTTGAAATCCCTTCGCGGGGTATCCGTGAAGTTCCTTACCGAAGCTTGTGCCCGATGTGAAAAATAGGTCAGTTTCCTGTCTATTGCCGCGAGGTGCGCAGAAAATTCCCTTAAAGTATCGGTTCATCGCTCTGAAGTTTACCTTCGTCACCCATGAAGTCAGACTTCAGAGCAACGAAGTTCCGGGTCAGCGCGATGAAGTCCGGCTTCATGGAAATGAGGTGCCGGCTCCTTCCGAAATCAACTTCTGCTCCTTCCCATATTTCCATATCCTCCCCTTGGTCGTTTCAAATATTCGATTCTCCGGGAGTTAAGCTTTATCGGAATGTCAGCAAGAATATATTATGGCTTGACAATTGTCCTGCTATTAAAACGAGCTGCGCAGCCCGTTTGTCCGCATGTCATAAAAAGCGTTGTTCCGGCAGCTAAATGTCAAACCGGAACAGCACCTTTTTTGTGGTGAGATAGAAAAAAGGGGGTTATTGTAAAAAACGTTCCATGCAAAAGGATAACTTTTAGTTCAACCTCGCCAATATATTGAAAATAAAAGCGTTCTTAGAGAGATTGTGTTGGAGATTAGGGGAAAAGGGGTTACCTTTGCATTGTAAAACTAAAATAGAAAGGAGGAAAAGCTGTATGGCAAGACCAATTAAGGAAACCCCGATACTTTATGGGGAAGATGCCCGGAGGTTCCTGGAGCGGATGAAAAATCCTCCTAAGGAAACGAAGGAAGAAAGAGAAAGAAGATTGAAAGACTATGAAGCTGCAATGAAAATGCTGAAAGTATAAATATATGAAGCAGCTAATTAGAGATCATATTTCGTCTGTATATAATATACGCAGACTTAGGAAAAAAGAATCAATAGAATCGTTCGATTGTGGAGACGCAGATTTGAACGATTTTATTTTGCAAGAATCTATTCTTTATCGACAAGCTTTGTTAGCCGTGAGTTATGTGATGGAAAGCAAGATAGATAGTAGTGTCATTTCTGCTTATTTCAGTTTGGCGAATGACAAGGTTTCCTTGAATGATTTTGAAAGTAAAACGGAATTTAATCGTTTTAGAAAGCATCGTTTTGTGAATGAGAAACGGTTGAAAAGTTATCCTGCGGTGAAAATCTGTCGTTTGGGAGTTGATTTATCTATGAAAGGGCAGTCTGTAGGAACATTTCTTCTGAATTTCATCAAGAGTTATTTTGTTATTGACAACAAGACCGGTTGCCGTTTTCTCACAGTGGACGCATATGCCGAAGCTGTTCCCTTTTATCTGAAAAACGGTTTTATACCCTTAAATGAAGAGGATGCAGATGCTGATACCCGTCTGCTCTATTTTGATTTGGCTACAATTGTAGATGATGATTTTGATGAATAAATAGATTCTTTTCCTTCTCCATTTCCCCCTCCCCATCTGTTGTACCTTTATCATTTTTAATCAGATAGATAAAGGATTATGCGAAAAAGTGATTTTAGTGAAAGTATGCGGTTGTTGGAAAGGCGCAAGCGGGAGGCGGGCGCTGAGAGTACGGCGGACTTGTACAGGGCGGTGCGGAACCGGTTTGGACGGTATTGCATGAAGGAGAGGT
>QWCH01001249.1_pt1 | contig 40456 bp, 42 predicted proteins | sample 1972671 | NCBI WGS metagenome assembly QWCH01 (sample SAMN09866713, study PRJNA288562) | Human gut metagenome isolate term3_stool, whole genome shotgun sequencing... | isolation source: gut | host: Homo sapiens | place: USA: California
GTTTGTCTCGTTAATTTTATTATTTCAAGTCCATCTCCATCTGGTAAGTTCATATCAAGTAAAATCAAATCCGCATCATCAATAAAATTTTTAGCTTCAATAATTGTACTTACGGAAAAAACTTCATAGTCTTTATTTAAAGCTATAGAAAGCCCCTTATTTAAATTTTTATCATCTTCAATTATTAATATCTTTTTCATAATTTCTACCGTCATTAATTAAACTCCATAATTATAAATATAATATTGAATTCTAATGTAAACTGTCACTTATTTCTATAATCCAATACTTCCGATATATCACATTTAAAATACCTACAAATTCTTCCAAGTATTTCCATACTCACATTCTCATCTCGTCCCATTTTATTTATCCTATTATAGCACATACTAGGAAGTGGGCTTTATGATTTTACTCGCAAGAATTTAATTCAAGATTACTTCCACTTCCTATTTTAAAAAAATTTTTATCTCATAAGTCTCTTTTATCTCAAAAGTTCCCACTAAAAAAGCAAGTGGTCTTTAACACTTGCTTCTTTATTCATCAGATTTTATTTTCAAATCTTAAATCATAATTTTTATTCGTTTGACTTCAATGCGTCTAAGGCGTTTATCTTCTTTATCCTGTAGTGAAAGATTATCATTATTAGCGTATTCACAAGGGCTGTTATTATTCCTGCCAAGATGAAGGGTCTTGGGCTCAAGTCTTCTGGCAGCATGGCCATAAAAGGAACTACTATTTGAAGGACTGAGTAGTGGAGGATTTTCCCCACGAAGAGTCCTATGATTATTCCAATTATTGCCAAGATATAGGTTTCCTTGTAAATGTATGAGGTTGTCTCTCTTGGATAGAAGCCAAGGACCTTTATTGTTGAGACTTCTCTTATTCTCTCTTCGATGTTTATGTTTGTGAGGTTGTAGAGGACTACAACTTCCAAAATTGTTGTCACAATTAGAATTATTATCTCAACCTTAGTTATTGAATACAAGAATTGATTTAAGATGTCCTTCATGTCGTCGACATTTCCTATGTTAAAGACGGACTTCTTTTCTATTGTGGATTTTATAAAGGCATCCTTGTCAAAGTCTTTAGGAACTTTTATGAGGTCGGTGTTGGCCTTAAACTTTGATCCTGTTACTTTTTCAAAGTAGTCTCTATCCATATAGACATTGTGACCTATATAAAATTCGCTGATGCCAGCGACTTCTACTTCGAATTCATTTCCATAGACGTCTCTCATCTCTAGTGGGTCTCCAACTTTTAACTTTTTAAGTTTGGACAACTTTTCTGTTATTATGACTCCCCTCTTTGGAAGTTCTAATTCTTCCTTTGTGTCCTTGTCAAAGAGGGACACATAATTTTTGTAGTCTTCCTTGTCACTTGGGACTATTACATCTACCGATTGGTCGATTTCATCGTAGTCTACAGTGAAAAATTCTTCGTAGACTTCTGTGTAATCTAAATTTTTTTCTGCCAAGGACTTCTTGTATTCTTCGTAAGAACCTTGGTCAAGGTCCCTGTCGTAAAGTACAGATATGTCGTACTTCAAAATGTTTTTAAATTGTAGGGTCTCTACGTCCTTTACCGATTCAGCAATTCCAAATCCAAGGACTAAGAGGGCTGCACAACCCATAACCCCAACAAGAGTCATAAACATCCTCTTTTTTGACAAGAATAGGTTTCTTGCTGTTACCTTTGATAGGAAGCTCATCCTGTTCCATATAAAAGGAATTTTTTCCAAGAGAATTCTGTTTCCCTTGGCTGGTGCCTTTGCCCTCAAGAGGCTAGCTGTTTTTTCTTCCAAGTTTTTATTAACTGTTATCATGGCAGCCACGCTGGTAAATAAAAATCCAATTGCAATGGCGAAGATCACCCTTAGTGGAAATATGCTTATCAGCAATTTATTTTCAAAGATCGTCTTTGTTGAGTAGGCGTTTCCAATTATATAGGTCAAGAGGTAAGAACCAGTAATTGCTCCCAGAGTCCCACCAATCAAGGATGCTAGGGACCCATAGAGGAAGAATTTCTTGCCGATTTCTCTATTGGTGTATCCCAAGGCCTTGTAAGCCCCAATTACAAGTCTGTTTTCATCCACCATCCTAGTCATTGTTGTGAAGCAAACTAGGAGGGCAATGGCAAAGAAAAATATTGGGAAGATAAGTGAAAGACCGTCAACTCTCTTTGCGTAATCAAGATAGGTGTTGATGCCTGTTTCTAGGTGCCTTGGTGTGATTGTGTAACGAGGTTGCTTGACTAGGCTGAGGTATCTTCTTCCATCGGCAATTTTTTCTCTAGCATCAGCAATTTTTTCTTCAGCTTCTTGGGACTTATCTTGGTATTCATTTTCGCCCTTATTCAAGTCTTTTTCTGCCTTGTAGAGTTTTGACTTGGCATCATTTAACTTGCTCTTGCCAGTTTTTAATTCCTTATCAAGTCTTTCTTGGCCCCTATCTAGTTCATCAGTGCCTGATAAATATTTTTCCTTGGCCCTTGAAAGTTTTTCCCTGCCTTCTACATAGTCATCATACTTTTCCTCGTATTCTTTTTTGCCAGACTCATAGTCAGCAGTCACCTTATTTAATTTTTCTTCTGATTCATTGATTTTATTTTTTGCTTTTGCTAATTCTTCTCTGGCTTCTTGAAGCTTCCTCTTGTTCTTCTCGATTTCGTCCTTGCTCTTGGCATAGTCAGCTTCTCCCTTTTCTGCCTCAGCAATTCCTTCTTCAAGTTGCCTCTTTCCATCTTCTATTTGCTTCTTGCTGGCATCAAGAGTGGCCCTGCCTGCTGCAAGTTTCTTTTCATTTTCTTGGATAGCAGCAATCCCAGCCTTCCCTTCTTTTAATTTTGCTTTTAAGTCAGACAAGTTACCAGTGATTCCACCTGGGACTTCCTTCTTAATTTCTTCCAGAGCCTTGTCAATTTCTTCTTTTGATGTCTTTAGGAAGTCCAATTTTCTATTTAAGTCAGCCTTATTTTTTTCAAGTTCTGATTTTTTCCCTTCAAGTCCAGCAATTTGTCCCTCTATATTTTTTCTTTCTTCATCTGACAGGTCAGGACTATTTAAAGAATTTTTCAAGCTAGAAATTTGTCCATCAATTTGTGAAAGACCCCTATCCACTTGGCTTATTTGGGAAGAAGTTTTTGCAATTTCATCTTCTATAGTCGGAAGTTTTTTAAGAAGATCTCCTCCAGTTTCCAAGGCCTTGTCTAGGGCGTAGATTTTTTCCACAGCATCTTCATAGGAAGAAGCCCCCATCTGGGAAACTAATTTGTTTTTGCCAGCCTCAAGTTGAGTCATACCAGCTTGGTAGTCTCTTTCTCCCTCTTCATACTTTCTCATACCTTCAGCAAGTTTTTTTCTTGATTCTTCAATCTTGTCCCAGCCATCATCAAGTTTTTTTCTGCCATCAGCTAGCTGGTCTTCTCCTTGCCTTAGGGCTTTTTCTGAAGCTTCAACTTCTCCCAGTCCCTTTTGGTACTTTTCCTTGCCCTCTGTCAGCTTCTTTCTTCCAGAATTTAATTCAGACTTGGCATGGTCAAGTTTCTTCTTACCATCAGATAATTTTTCGTAACCATCGATTAACTTTCTCTCACCATCATCTATTTCCACAGATGCCTTGTAAAGTTTGTCCCTGTTTTTGGAAATTTCTGACTCTGCCTTGTCCCTCTCACTATTGTACTTATCAAGGCCCTTCTTATAGTCGGACTTACCCTTGTTAAGGTCTTCTCGACCCTTGACTAACTTGTCCCTTGCATCAGACAATTTTGTTTCGGCATCACTAATCTTGTCCTCTGCATCAGTGATCTTACCAGAAATTTCTCCCTGGATGGAGGCAAGTCTTTCCTTTGGCCTAGACTTCAAGTCAATTTTAAGGGCCCTCTTCTTCTTATCCATGTAGTCAACATAATCCTTGTCTGAAGTCTTTAAGCCTTCAGTCCCCAAGAATTTTATCTTGGCAAGAGTTGGGTCGCCAGAAAAGTTTCCATCGTCAATATAGGCAAAGTAAGAAATTTGTCCGTAGCCTCTTTCAGAGTGGGCTGCGTTATTTTCTTGAAGAAAGTCCAGAGAATTTGCAAAACCAACAACCCTAAAAGAAAACCTCTTTAGGTCGTTGTCCTCATCATCGTCGTTGTCTTCCTTGAATCTTATTGTGTCCCCAATTTTACTGCCAGCCTTTTTCATCCTGGCATCCAAAATAATTTCATCTGGACCCCTAAGCTCTCTTCCCTCAATTATTTCTGGCTTAGAAATTTCATAGGGCATGTTTAAAACTTTTATAACAGTTGGGTCTCCTGCAAGAAAGATATCCTTGTCGTAGCCATACTCCAGCTCCTTGATGTCCTCTTGGTCCTCAATAATTTGTCGGTCCTTAGCTTTAAGTCCAATGGGAACGGAAATCTTTATATCCTCTTGATTTAATTTTTCAATTTTATTATCAATTGTATTTCTCATAATCTTGCCTGTGGAAATAAGTCCAATCAAGACAAAGACGCCGAGAAAGACAATTATCATTATTGAGATAAATCTTGGAAGAGAATTTTTTATCTCCCTGAGATTATCCTTGTCGCGAGCTTTCACACTCCACCTACCATTCTATATCCATAATATCCCTTGGATTGTCGTTTACAAAAACATCCTTAACCTTGGCATCAGAAATTTCAATTAGCCTGTCTGCAGAATTTTTAATTGCAGAGTTGTGAGTTATGAGGACCACAGTTGTGTCTGTTGTCCTCGTAAGGTCTTGCAAAAGTTTTAAAATTTGTTTACCTGTCTTGTAGTCAAGAGCACCTGTTGGCTCATCACACAATAAAAGCTTGGGATTTTTTGCAATAGCACGAGCTATTGAAACCCTTTGTTGCTCTCCACCAGATAATTGTGATGGAAAGTTATACATCCTATCTCCTAGACCCACAGACTTTAAAACTTCAACTGGGTCCTTGGCATGCTTTACAATTTGACTGGCAAGCTCAACATTTTCAAGAGCAGTCAAGTTTGGAATCAAATTGTAAAATTGAAAGACGAAGCCCATGTCATAACGCCTGTAAGTAGTCAGTTCTCTTTCACTATATTTTGCAATATTTTTCCCATCAACTAAGAGGTCACCAGAAGAGGTCGTGTCGAGACCTCCTAAGATATTTAGAAAAGTTGACTTGCCGGCACCTGATGCACCAAGAATAATTGCAAACTCATTTTTTTCTATTTCAAAATTTAATTTATCATTTGCCATGACAGACCTTTCCCCAATTGTGTAAACTTTTGAGAGGTCTTTAACTTCGATAAAAGCCATAATATCACCTGGGCTTATTATATCATTAAAAGCTAATAAGATAATTAAAAATAAAAAAACGCCCACAAAGTGAGCGTTAATTAATAATTTGTTTTCAATTTACTTAAAAAATATTCCAACTATTTTATCATCCTTATTAAAACTTACTCTAAAAAGGACATCCTTATTTTCATACTTGACCTTTTGTAAAATAGTAGAATAAGTTGATCCTGAATTTTTATCCTCTTCATAGATTCCCTTAGCGTCACCGAATTCTACAAATTTCCCATTTTCATCAAGATTTTTATAGGCTTCTTCCAAAATTTCTTTTTTAAATCCCAGTGATTTTTCTGTCAAATCAATAAATTCATCTGTTTTTCTCTCATTGACTAAATTTATGGCAGCTTGAGCTTCTTTCTCATACTTATTAAAATCCTCATCTGACATTTTTTTAGTCTTAGAACCACAGGCAACCAAAAGTAATACAATAGCTGTTAAAGTTAAAATTTTAAATTTTTTCATTTCTATTCCCTCCTAAATTAATTTTAAAAATGAAAATTAAGATGAATATACAAAGCAAAGTCCAACTTCCGTACAAAATTAAATTACTAAATCCAAAAATATTCTTTAATATTATAAAATAATCAAAAAAACCATGTAAAAAAATCGCTAGAATTAAATATCTGTATTTTTCCATTCTATTAAATCCAAGCCATATTAATACAGTCATACCAATATGAAAAATTACCGCTAATAATCTTTCATATAGTCCTAAAAAAATATCAGAGCTAGTCATTAGGCTTAAACTGCTATAACTCACAACAATAACAAATATTACTTCTACAATTCCATGACCGAGTCCAAAAATAATTGCATCTGACTTGCTATTGCTTTCTTTTAAAAACTTATCCCTAAAAATAAATCTTCCGCCCTCTTCAAAGAGTCCAGCACTTAGTGTGATCAAAAATCCATAAAAAAGTGGATAAAGACTTTGAAAGTTGTTGAGCCATAAATTATTATTCAATAATTTCAAGAGAGGCAATCGCAGACACAGCTGTGATAATACAAAACATATCATCCCCAGCAAAAATAATTTGAAAAATTTTTTCACAATTAAAACCCCTCCTTCTATTTAGATATCTATCTAAATAGAAGTTTAGCATCACTGTTTTTCTTTGTCAATAAAATTTCTTTGATTTTAAATGCAAAATAAAAAAACGCCCACAAGTGAGCGTAAAATTATAATTTGTTTTCAATTTTTGTTTTTTAAATTTAATGAACTTCCTCGCAATTAATTTTTATCAAATCGCAAGTTATGAAGAATTAATACATTGTTGCTTGGCGAAGTCTCTTGTCTACTTCTCTCTTCTTCATTGTCTCTCTCTTGTCCCAAAGCTTCTTACCCTTTGCCTTGGCAATTAGGAGCTTAACTCTTCCCCTCTTTAGATAAACCTTTAGGGGGATAATTGTGTAGCCCTCTTGAGTTTTAACTTTTTCAAGACGAAGGATTTCTGCCTTGTGCATGAGGAGTTTTCTCTTCCTCATGGGGTCAACATTATATATGTTTCCCTGCTCATAAGGTGAAATGTGCATGCCTGATACAAAAATTTCTCCCTTGTTGATGTCGCAGTAGGCATCCTTGATGTTGACGTGACCTGCCCTTATGGACTTTACCTCAGTTCCAACAAGTTCAATCCCAGCTTCATAAGTGTCCTCGATAAAATAAAGATGGCTGGCTTTTTTATTGTTTGCTATTGCATCGTTTTTTTCCTTACTCATCTTCATCACCTACCATTTTAAAATCAATGTTGCCCATGTTGAGGTCAACATTTACAACTTTTATAGTAACATCGTCGCCAATGTGAAATTCTTTTTTAGTCCTGTAGTCAATTGCCCTATAGTTGTCTTGGTCAAATTCGTAGTAGCCATCCATGGTCCTGTAGCCCACAAGTCCTTCGATTAGGTTGTCTAGCTCAACAAACATTCCAAAGTTTGTGATAGATGAAATCCTGCCCTTGTAGACTTCTCCAATTCTCTCAGACATGTATTCAGCCATCTTGATGTCTTCAACTTGCCTTTCAGCATCTTGGGCAACTTTTTCTGTCTTAGAAACTTGCTCTGCTATGTCTGGCAAGATTGCCTTTAAGTTTGTAAGATCTCCCTTAGATAATTTGCCTTGGATCTTCTTTTTTATAATTCTGTGGATTGTGAGGTCCGCGTACCTTCTTATTGGCGAAGTGAAGTGGGAGTAGTGGTCAAAGGCCAAGCCAAAGTGGATGTCATTTATTTCAGAATACCTTGCCTTTGCCATGGACCTTAGGGTCATAGTGGAGATAAACATCTCTTCCTTAGTCCCCTTTGCCTTCTCAAGGACCTTCTGCACATCTCTTGGCTCAACTTTTTCATCAAAGTTAATCATGTAGCCAAGTGGTCTCAAGTAAGAGTTGAGCTCTGAAATTTTTTCATCCTTTGGTCTCTCGTGAATCCTGTATAAAAATGGAATTTTCTTAAAATAATATTCCTTTGCCACACAAACATTTGCCATTAACATGAAGTCTTCTATGAGCTTGTTGGCAGATCTCCTGTCCCTCTTGTGGATATTTTGTGGCCAACCTCTCTCGTCAACTTCAATGATAACTTCTGGTATGTCAAAGTCTATGGCGCCACCCTTTTCCCTCTTGTCTTCTAAAATTTTTGCAAGTTCATACATCTTGTCTAGGGTTTTCTCAAGCCCCTTTAGGGAGTCGTGTGTAATATTTTTTTCTAAGTAGTCTGACACATTTTCATAAACTAATCTTCTCTTAGAATTAATCACAGACTCAAGGATTTCATATTTTACTACTTCGCCCTTCTTGTCAATTTCTGCAAGGACAGATAGGGTCAACCTGTCTACACCCTCGTTAAGGGAACAAATTCCATTGGAAAGTTCAAAGGGCAACATTGGTATAACCTTGTTTAAAAGGTAAACTGAGTTCCCCCTCTTGAATGCCTCTTCATCTATGGCAGAGTACTCTTCAACATAGTGGGCAACATCTGCAATGTGAACTCCTAAGAGGTAGTTGCCATTTTTTGCAACTTCAAGAGAAACTGCATCGTCAAAATCCTTGGAGTCTGCTCCATCAATTGTAAAAGTCATAAGATCTCTTAAGTCTCTCCTACCCTTTAGGTCATCTTGGCTAACTTCTTGCGGAAGAGACTTGGCTTCAGATAGGGCAGCTTTAGAAAATTCCATGGGAAGGTCTAGGCCTGCAGCTACAGAAAGAATATCAACGTCAGGGTCTTCTGGGTAGCCCAAGACTTCTACTATTCTTCCTTCAGGTTTTTTGTTTGCCTCTGGCCATTTTTCTATTTTTACAACAACCTTTTGACCATTTTTTGCTCCCTTGAATTTCTTCTTAGGAACGTAAATATCCATAGCCATCTTGCTCTCATCTGATACAACAAATCCAAAGTCCTTTTTGTTTTGAAAGACTCCAACAAATTTGCTGTTAACCCTTCTCACAATGGATAGGACCTTGCCCTCTGGCTTGTCGCCAAAGGAGTCCCTATATCTTCTTACAATGACTTCGTCGCCATTTAAAGCATCCTTAAGGTTGTTTCTTGATATATAAATATCCTCGTCAAGATTTTCGCTTATTAAAAATCCAAAACCCTTGGCATTTGTTTGAAGTTTTCCAAAAAAGAATTTGTCATTGTCCACAAGTCTGTACTTCTTCCTGTGGTCCATGAAAATTAGGCCCTCTTTTTCAAGTTCCTCAAGGATCCTATTAAATTCTTTTTTCTCCTTGCTCTTAATTTTAAATAATCTAGCAAGATCATCTTTTGTCCTTGGCTTCGAATTCTTAATGAGTTCTAAAATCTTTTCTTTAATCATTAAATCTTTGCTCCATAACTTGTCATATTAAATAAATTTGAATCAATTGAATAGTTATTTGCAGCTCTCTCACTATGTCTTTCCTTGCCAAGTTCAATTAGTCTTGTGATTAAATCCTTAATCATAAGTCCATCAACTTCGTAAAGGTAAAAGGCAATGGAACCTGGAAGGGTATTGATTTCATTTACATAAGCCTTGTCGCCATCAACAAGGAAGTCAATCCTTGCCACACCTGCACCATCAATTGCTGAGAAGGCTTTTTTTGCAAGTTCTTTAATTTCTTTTTCAAGTTCTGGCTTAAGTTCTGCTGGAAGTTTTTTGTTTTGGTGCTTTTGAGATGACTTAGCTCCCTTAGATCCAGAAACATACTTGTCTTCATACTTTAATAGGTCCTTAAAGCCAAGAGGTTCTTCTGCTGCAGAAACCCTTAGGTCATTTTCATAACCAAGGACTGCCACGTTAATTTCTCTTGGATTTACAACAGCTTCTTCTACAATAATTTTTCTGTCGTAGTGGGCTGCAACTTCAAGAGCCTTTGAAAGATCAAGGGCATTTTCTACTCTTGAAATACCTATTGATGAGCCAAGGTTGGCTGGCTTAACAAAAAGTGGGAAGTTTAAGTCCTTGCACTTTTCTATAAGACCCTTTAGGTTCTTAAGTTCTTCCCTGTAGAAGTACTTGTACTTTGTCATTGGGATGTCTTCTGATTCAAAGACCTTTCTCATGATTACCTTGTCCATGCCAACAGCAGCAGACATAACTCCGCAGCCAGTGTAAGGCATGCCCATAAGTTCAAAAAGTCCTTGGGTACATCCATCTTCTCCAAAAGTTCCGTGAAGGGCAAAGAATATTGCATCAATTTTTTGGTAAACTTCTATTGAATCGTATTCTGCCTTAAAAAGTTTCTTTGGATTGTGCTTTACATAGTATAAGTTTTTGTTGCCATATTCTGGCTTGAAGAAAACTTCTACTCCATCGTGGAAGTCTTGGTCCTTGTAGGACTTGAAGTTCTTTAAGCTTTCTCCTGACAAAAACTTGCCATCTTTTGTAATATAAATTGGAATTGGATTGTACTTAGACTTATCCATGTTTTCAATAATTTGCATTCCTGTAATAACAGAAACTTCGTGTTCAACGGATCTTCCCCCGAAGATTACACCTATATTTTCCATTTTTTCACTCCTCATTGTAATTGTCAGGAAGGTCATTTTCAAAGAGAACGACGTCTCCCGCCATTGAAATCTTTGCGAGAACCTTAGTTGCCTCGTCTAGTGAAGAAACCCTATAAATTTTTTCTTCATCAAAGTTTTTATCCTTAAGGCCTTCATAGATTGGAAGAGTTCTCTTTTTGCCAACTAAAATTGCAAAATCAAGGACATCTGCCATAACTTGACCTATTTTTCTATTTTCTTCTTCTTCCATATCTCCAAGCTCAACCATGCCTGGCGTTATTATTATCTTCCTGTGGTCTTTAAACTCTCTTAAAACATCAAGAGCAGCCCTAAAGCCCACTGGGTTTGAGTTAAAGGCATCGTCAATAACTATGGTGTTGTTTGATGATGGAATAAGTGAAAGTCTGTGTTCCACTGGCTCAACCTTAGAAATCCCCCTTTGAATTTCTTCTAGGCTGAGTCCCAAGACATGAGCAGCAGTCGCCGCTGCAAGAAGGTTTGAAATGTTGTGGACTCCAAGAAGTCTTGTAGAGCACTTAATTTCTCCTGTCCCCTTAATGTGGAGGACAAATTCTGACCCAGTCTCATTGACTTTTATTTCGTCTGCGTAGACATCTAGCTTGTCAAAGTCCTTAGTTCCATACCTGTAAGTCTTTTTCTTAGTCTTGTCTGCAAGGGGTTTAACATAGTCATTGTCGTAGTTAAAAATTGCAATCCCATCTTCTGGTAGGTCTTCAATTAACTCGTACTTTGTTTTTTGTATATTTTCAATTGTCTTAAAAAGATGCATGTGAGTTGGTCCAATAGCAGTTATTATCCCGATATCTGGTTGGACAAGCTCTGCAACTTCGTGAATTTCTCCCGGAACCTTGGCACCAAGTTCTGCAATAAAAACTTCCCTGTCCCTTTCAAGTTCGTTGTTGATGATTTTTGAAAGCCCCATAGGAGTGTTAAAGGATGAAGGTGTATTTTTAACCCTTAGACCTTCAGATAAAATTGTGTCTGAAATAAACTTAACTGAAGTCTTGCCAAAGGATCCAGTAATTCCAAGGACCTTTAAGCCTTCTTCTTCCTTGTATTTTTTTATTTTTGCCTGAGCTGACTTGTAAAAGCCCATGTTTATCCTGTCTTCAGTAGGCTTTGCCCACTTGTTAGTCAAGATAAGCAGCCTGTATTGGTAAAAGTAAATTAAAAATGACAGGATTAGTGTAGCTAAAATTGAAATGACATAGGATCCTGATCCATCAAAAAGTCCCAATGAAAAAACAACTACAAGGACAAAGGCAATAAAATTTACAAGCTTGTGCTTCTTTAAAAGTCTCTTTGCCCTGTCAGTCCAAACTATAGGAGTCTTTTGATTTTTCTCTAGCTTATAGACTAACTTGTTCATCTTTTCCTTGTTGTTCTTTAAAAATGTCTTGTATTCATCATTGTCGTAGCCCTCTAATTGGAGCATGTGAATGGGAAAGTTACTCCTAATTAAAGAATAATAAAGTGCCAGGCATATGATTACAAAATCTATTAAGTAAATTGGCAGTCTCTGTAAAAAATATTCCATGAAAATCTCCTAACCTAAAAACGAATTAATAACTGCATTAAACTGACCAAACTTATCAAGGTAGGAATAGTGTCCAGCTCCCTCTAAGACAACTAGGCCAGAATTTTTTATCTCTTCTTCAAAAATCTTACCCATATAAAGAGGAGTTGCCTCATCCTTGTCTCCCCAAATTAGGAGGGTTTCTGCATCAATGTTTTTGAATTCCTCTCTTGTGGACTCATTTACCACCTTTACAAAGCACTTGCGCATAATTCCATCTGCTGCCTGGTAGTCATCAGACCCATGTTTTTTATAAAACTTTGCCATGGCCTCTTCATCATTGCCATGAGTAAGCATATAGAATTTTTTTGCTGCCTTAAAGGAATATACCTTGGCATAATAGGATAGCTTTCTCTTGGGAAGAACTCCTGAGGCATCAATTATTATAAGTTTTTCAACCCTGTCCTTGTTTCTTGACCCCAAAATTGTAAGGGTCTTTCCACCAAAGGAGTGACCCACAAAAGTCGCCTTCTTAATCTTAAAGTGATCAAGGAACTTTAAGAGAAATTCATAGTAGTCATAGGTCCCCATGACTTCCTTTGGGTTTTCACTGTCGCCAAAGCCTGGCGCATCATAGGCATAAACTGTGTAGCCTTCTGGGATGGCATTAAAAATCGGCATAATTGATTCAATATATGCACCCCAACCGTGGAGAATGACAAGGACTTTCTCGCCACCCTCCCTCTTAATATATGCAGTTTTTATACCGTCTATTTCAACAAATTCTTTATCTATTTTCATCTTCATCTTCTTCTATAAAAATTATTGAGCCCTGGTCTTCTTCATGAGAAGAATCTTCTTCATCTCTTACAAAAATTGAAGAGGACTCATAGGCATCTTGGCTAGAATTTTCTTCTGTAAAACTTATGCCAGATGTCTTTTCACTTAAGTCAAGGCCCATCTTTAGTGAAGAAATTCTTGACTCTAACCTCTCTATTTCTTGCAAGGTCTCACTTAAATCGAGATTAGACCCCTCACCCTTAAGGGCATGGTATTGGTGCTTGCCAAGCTTTTCAAAGGCCTCACTTAGCTTTCTCTCTTCATTTAAAAGTTCGTATCTCAACCTTGCTGCCTTTTTAATTTCTTGCGACTCACTCACAAGTTTCTTCTTTAGATAATTTAAATTACCAAGTAGGTCATCTAAATTGCCATCAAGACTGTCAAAAAATCCCACAATATCACCTCGAATCTATGTTATTATACCAAAAATCTCATATCTTTTAAATACTGCCCTTGTTTTCTTTATTTTTAATTGGGTAAAAAAGATTTGGAGGGATATTATGGAAAAATTAACACTTTATGTAGGAACAGTTTGCCCTTTCTGTAAAAAGGTAGAAGCCTTCATGGAAGATACAGGCATTGACTCTGTAGAAATAAAAAACATTGATGAGGATAAAGAAGCTCGTGAATATTTAATTGAAAAGGGCGGCAAAAAGCAAGTGCCTTGCCTCTTCATTGGAGACAAGCCTCTTTATGAATCACTTGACATTATTAAATACCTAAAAGAAAATGTAGCTTAAATTTTTATACGAAAAAAGACAGGGATTACTCAATGAGTTTAATCTCTGTCTTTTTTGTTTCTTCTTCTGTTTTTCTTTCTCTTTTTTCGCGATAGCAATATATTTTTAGACTTGGAAATAGTGTAAGAGTTCAAAATTAAATTAACAACATTGCATAGGATTATTATCTTTATGGCGAATACCCTTGGCATGTGATAACTTGTTAAAAAAATCAAACTAATGATGCTAAAGATATCAACGAAATATTCCACATACATAGTCTTTGAAAAAATTGTGTTCTCTGAAAATTTAAAATTCACAGATAATACATTTATAAAAAATAAAATCATGACAAAGGAATAAGTAGCTATGGAAATATTTATGCTTGCAGTCAAGATGTAGACTTGTAGCATAAAGTACATGGAAAACTTCACCATGAATAGACCTATCTCATAGACCTCTAGCTTCAACTTTTTGGACTCGTAGAGGTTGTCTATGTCCCATTCATCCATAAGGGCTCTTAAGATCTTTGTAGTCTTAATCTTTTCGCAAATCCATGATGGTAAAAGGCTCAAGATGAAAATGCTAACTACAAGGCTCTTTAAGATGTCAAACAAACTTGTCCCTTGGAAGCGTCTAAAGTAGTTAAAGGTAAATACTATAAGACCAATAAGGGCAGATATTGAAAGTATCTTTAAAAAGGCCTTAAAGATTTCATAGTTCTTTCCACTTAAGAGGAAGTTGCCTGGGTCGCTATAGGCTCCTGCAAACTCATAGGGGTTCCCCATCCTATTTAATTCTTTTTTTATGTCTTCTTCTGTGTAAATCTCTGGAAGTCTATATCTCAGTATATCTAAAAAATCCTCTTTGGCAGCCTCTTGCTTGTCATAGGGGATGTATCTTTGCAAATAATAAATATATCTATCGACGAGTTCATGTTCAATTAATTTCATAAAATCATCCTCATATACATTATAAGTTAAATATTGGTTCTTTTAAACGACTAATCACAAATTTAAAAATTATTTTTACTTTATTTTTACAGCCTATAAATTTTTGATTTCTTTGTAGTTTTTGAATTTCTTTATAGTATTTAAATTTTTTTTAAAGTTTTACGAAGCTTACAAGTTTAAATTTTTTATAAATTATTTCTTACTTCATAACTTTTAAAGACTTAGTCTCTCAAACAAAAAAGCCAATAAAAAAAGTCCTGTTACCAGGACTCTCTTAATCAAGTACATAAACTTTTACATTTCTTCTTCCAAAATTTCTAGCTTGGGAACTTGTGCTGTAGAATAAGTCGATTCTATTTCCCTTAATTGCTCCACCAGTATCTTCTGCTGTAGCATAGCCATAAGATGCAAATCCATCCATACTTTCAATGTAAAGCTTTGAACCTAGTGGGATAACCCTAGGGTCAACTGCAACTGCGCCAACTCTTGCTCTTGTTCCCATAGCAGTCTTTGAACCTGCGGTTGGGTCATAAGCAGTAGCTTGCATAACGATTACTCTCTTAGCTGACTTTCCATTAGGAGCAGCAGATCCTTGTTTAGTTCCAACTTCTACAACTTCCTTTACAGGCTCCTTTGTAATTTCACTTTTTAGGACTTCAGTAGATTCTAAATTTCCATTTACATAAGTGTTCTTTAGGTTCTCTAGCTTTTCTCCAACTTGTCCCTTAGTGATTACTTTTTTCTCGTCCTTAAACATTTCATTGTTTTCACGAGTTTCTGTTTCAAAAGGAATTTCAACCTTGTTAACTAAGTTTTCTTCAACAACTCTATCAATTTTAATTTCCATTCCTTGCTTAGCTATTTCATCAAGAGGAAGGGAAACTCTGTCAAGCTTGTTTAGTTTTATGTCAAGATTTTCAAGTACATCAGCAACTGTGTATCCATTTGCTTCTGCAATTAATGTCTTGTTTCCATCTTTGATGTGGTAGGACTTTGGTGAAGTTATAAGAATCTTAGTGTCCTTAGTAATTTCTTCATCAAGACCTGGACTTACAAGGTCCTTGTTCTTAAGAACAATGCCTTCTTTTTCCAAGAAGTCTCCTACTGTTTTTTCATATGTAAAAACTGTCTTAGTCTTTCCATTTATATTTAGTTCAACATCTTTACCTAAAGCCGTGCTAAAACCCATTGTTAGGATTGACACAAGAGCTAAGGCAATCAATATAAACTTCGCATTTCTAAAAATGTTCTTTTTATTCAAAAATATTACCTCCATAAATTCAGTTACAAATTTGTAGCTTTTGTTACTACTTTGTAACCTCTTCTAATCTTTTAAGAGTATATTAAAAAAAATAAGATTTGTCAATTTTTTTGTAACTTTTTTGTAAATCTCTCGGCAAAGGGCTTAGTTAAGCCATTTTATAATTTATATAAATTAAATCTATTTTAAAATAAAAATAAATTCTCTCTCAAAGCCTGAAAATTAGGGATTCTTTATGAAATATTACGTTTGTGTTACAAAATCTTATGAAGTTTTCCTTATTTTGCTAATTTTTTGATAAAAATAACATTTTAGTAAGTGAATTTTAAATTATTTCTATGCCCTATTTCTAATAAGAGACTTGTCCTCCTATAAAAAATAAAAAAGCTTAAAAAATTAGAATCAGAATAATTTTCTAAGCTTTTATCTTTTAAATTTTAAAACTAGGACATTAGCTTTTCTACAAAACGCCTAGCCATCTTGGCAGTGAAACCCCAGATAATATGTCCATCATATTCATAAAAGAGGACTTCTTCTCTTCCCCTTCTAAACTTGTAATTTATACCATTGGGAATCAAGTGGTAGGGAAAGTCTTCGTTCCTTTCAACCCTTAAGTCGATCTTATAGGACTTGGGTTTGGTCTCTAAAAAATAGGAAAGTGGAACTGTGAATACCTTCTCAACCTCATCTAATGATGGAGAGATTTTGTCAAAGTCTCTTTTGATTTCTCCAATGAAGCTGTAAATAATTGCTGCATATGGATTTACTACAAAGTCTCCCTCAGAAAAAATTTCAATCTCATCTTCTGAAATTAAAAGCTCTTCTGAAGTCTCCCTAAGAGCTGCGTCCCTTGGACTTTCTCCCTCTTCAATTCTACCTCCTGGGAAGGAAATTTCTCCAGGTTGATTTCTAAGAGTAAAAGCCCTCTCCTCAAAGATTAGATGAATTTCCCCATCTCTTTTTATAAGAGGAATCATGACGGAAAACCTATTTTTCACGTCAACGGGCATAGGTTTTATTTCTTGGACCTTGGCTTTAATTTTTTCTAAATTTAAGTCTTGGTCAGTTGACATTTTCTATCTCCCTCATTAATTCTTCTACTGTGTAAATCCTAAACCTATCAATCTGTCTTTTGTTACCTTCTCTTTCAAGAAGCATGTATAGAAGCTCATCATACCTAAAGTTTTCTGGCATTTCCAATTCTTCTGCAAGCTTTGGAGCATAGTCTTCAAAGATTATCCTTGCAATCTTACTTTCACTTTCCTTAACCTTGTCCCTTAGGAGTCTGTAAATATATTTTAGGCTCTCCTCTTCATCAAGAGGCATAATATAGTAGTCCTCTCCCCTAAGACCCTTAATAGCCCTAAAGGCATCGAAGTAGCCAAGTTTTATTAAGTCGTCAGCCTTTTCCTTGTCAAAGCCAAGAGATGATCCAAGATTTTTATTTGGCTTAATAATATAACTTGCCCTTTCAATATTTTTAAGTGGTTGCCTTGAAAGTCTCACTAGGACAATATCTGTGTCTTCATCAATCATCTCCATAGGAGCTGGTGATGCAAAGCCACCATCAATAAAGTACTTGCCATGAAGACGTTGCAATTTAAAAAAGGGAAGATAACAAGAGGCAATAATATAGTCCTTTAAAAGGCCCTCTTCAATATCATCCTTAAATAATCTTTCAACTTTGAGGTCAGATACATTCACTGTACACATTCCAAAATCCACATCTGAAGATCTAAGTTTATCTTCATCAATGAACTGGTCCACTAACCTGTAAAGAGGATAGGGAGACCTTGTAAGTTCTGGAATCTTTATATCGTGTTCCCTAAGTTTATCTACAATTTTCGAAAATAAATTATCATCTTTTTCTATTTCTTGTAGCTCAGTTTCAAAGGCAGAAAAGTCCAAAGACTTCCAGGCCTTAAAGCATTCATAGGCATCTCCTTGAGCAAACATGGCTCCATTAAAGGCACCTATAGAAGTCCCAACAATTTTTGAAAAATCAAATCCCATTTCCATAAGGGCGAAGTAGGCTCCTACTTGGTAGGCACCCTTGGCTCCTCCGCCTTCAAGAACTAATGCCCATTTTTTCATTCTGCACTTCCTAATTCAGATGTACAATGTGGACATCTTGTAGCATTGATATCAATCTTAGACTTACAGAAAGGACATACCTTTTCTGTAGGAGCAGCTTCTACTTCTTTTTTCTTAAACTTGCTAGTAGCTTTTGTAATTTGCTTCATCATGATAAATATTACAAATGCTATTATTAGAAAATCAAAAACTGATTGCAAAAATACCCCGTATTTAACTTCGGCACTACCTACTGTAATACTTAAATCAGTAAAACTTACTCCACCAATTAAGATTCCAATAAGCGGTGTTAAAATATTCTCTACAAGGCTTGAAACTATCTTTCCAAAAGCTGCACCTATAATAACACCAAATGCCATATCAATTACATTGCCTCTGGCAATAAATTCTTTAAACTCTTCTAAAAAGTTTTTCATTTTGTCCTCCTTTATTTTAAAATATCTTAAATATAATTTCTTACTAATATTAATTACCCATATAGATAATAAAAAAACTATAAACAAAAAATCCCAAGCCTCTACCGTGACTTGAGATTTTCTTCTATAGTATATTCAATTAAATAAATTTTTGTATTTTATTACTTCATCTTTAAAGTTCTCACTATTAAAACTAAGCCTGAATTTCTTTTGTCTCTTCTTTACCCTTGTTTAAAAATATGTCCACCAGGGCACCTCCAAGTATAAATATCATTCCAATAATTACATTTTTGGGAGGGACTTCTCCATTAAAGAGTAGAACCCAAATTGGATTAAGGATTGGCTCAGAAAGTCCAATTATAACTGCTCTCTCTAACTTGACTCTTCTTAGGCCACAAGAGTAGAGGGCATAAGAAAGTCCTGAGATTAAAATTCCTGCCAAGACTATTAAAACTATGTCAGAAATTTTTCTTGGTGGACTTCCAAAGTTAAAGGGTAAGGCTAGGGCATAGAGCCCGCAGCAAATTAAATTAATAATTGAAACAATACCCAGAGGATTGCCTTCTCTTACCTTTTGTAAGAATTGCGAATAAAATACAAAGGACAGTCCTATGGCAAGTCCTGTGAAGATGGCAAAGTAGTTTTTCTCTTTAAATATTCCCAAAATATTTACTATAACTCCAATAAAAATAAAAGCAAAGACTAGCAGGTTCTTCTTTTCTATTTTTTTGTCCTTAATAAAGTTATAGACAATAAGATACATTGGTGCTGTGTATTGTAGAGATATTGCCATGGCTGAAGTGGATATTTGTGTTGTAATTGTCAGTGTTAACAAAAATAGTGCCATAGCAATTGCCGCTAAGATTACATATTTTCTTGGTCTAATGGGCTTGGACCTAATAAAGCCAGCTAGGAAGATTCCTCCAACAGCACTCCTTATTAGTGTTATCCAAATTGCACTTGCATCCACTGTCTTAACAATAAAGCCTGACAAACTCCAAAGGACTACTGCAGCAAAAATTGCAAAATAACCTTTCTTTTCGTAGCTCATATTTTTCCTCTACTAAAGAGATCCCACCTCCTAAATTATTAATAATTAGGTGTTTTATCCGTTCAAATAAAAACAACTTGATAATTATCAGACTTTTCTAATTAATTGATTCTAGTTCCTTAGTTTTAAAAATATTGATAATAAATATATTATTAATTATTAATTACTAATATAAAATATAATAATGAGACGAGCCTATAAGCAGCCTCGTCCCTTTCAATTTTATTTTTTTCTTCAACATACTTGTATTTTAATAAGATTATCAAAATATCTTCTTACTTAATCTATTTCTCTTAGAAACACTTTAAAAGTTTCATAGAAATTTATCACAGATGGAATGTTTGCTGATTCAGAAGGACTGTGAAGACCTGTATGATTTGGTCCAACACTAATAATATCAAGACTAGGATTCTTGTTTATTAGATATCCCGCTTCTAAACCGGCAGGTGAGACTTTTATTTCTAATTTTTTATTCAGTTCTTTTTCAAAAATTTCCTTATATATATTTCTTAATTTGCTATTAGGATTAAATCTCCATCCTGGATATTCTGCATAAATCTCTACATTTCCATCATATATACCTGCAATCGTAGAAATTTTGTTATAAGTGTATTCAACTTGAGATCTTTCCATAGCCCTTATCTCATTAATAAATTTAACACAATCATCTTCAATTTTTATTTCACCTAAATTATTAGATGAAATAACTACATGGTTTTTAGGATCTACTTCAAAAATTCCATTAGGATATAATTTTATAATATTTATTATTTTATTAAAATCTTCAGATTTTATTGCTTCTTGTTCAGAATTTGACTCTTCAGATTTAACGCAAATAGTATCTGAAAAAGAATTATATTCATAATGAAGCTCTTTTTCAAAGTCACCAAGGATATTGTCTATTTCATTTTTATCCAAATCTGTACTAATAATGGCGTAACATTCTCTAGGAATAGCAAGTCTAAAAGTACCACCATTGATATCCAAAATTTCTATACTATGTTCAAGTTTTTCTAATAGTCGAGATAAAGTTATAATGGCATTACCTCTACCTTTTTCTATATCTTCTCCAGAATGTCCTCCTAAAAATCCACTAACTTTTATTTTAAAAATATTTTTAAATTTTCTGTTTTGCCTATTGATTTTTAAAGAGAAGGTTACTCCAGCTCCACCATTACTACCTGCTATGATTTCATCATCTTTACTATTGTCAATGTTAATAGCTCTATTCCCTATTATCCAATCCTTTGATAGATTATTTACACCGCTAAAATCATCCTCCTCTACAGTAGTAAATATTGCTGTAATTGGAGGGTGTGACATTTCCTTATCTTCTAGGATTGACATTATTACTGCTACGCCAATTCCATTATCAGCACCAAGAGTCGTCTTCCCACCTGTATTAAGTTCATCTCCGTCAATTTGAACAGGGATAGGATCATTATCAAAGTCAAAATCAAAACCATCTTTTTTTTGACAAACCATATCCAAATGAGCTTGCAAAATTAATGCTTCTTTATTTTCTCCACCATTTTGACCATCTTTTAAAATTAGTAGATTAAATTTATCGTCTTGTTTAACATTAAGATTAAGTTTTTCTGCCCAATTTTTTAAATAATTTGACACTTTTTTTTCTTTAAATGATGGTCTAGGAATTTCTGTAAGTTTTAAAAAATTATTAAAAACTTGAACCTCCCTAAGATCATTAATTGATTTATATTTTTTCATTATTACCTCCTAGAATGGTCCAAGGCCAATATTTACAGCAACAATACATGCTACAATTCCTATTAGGTACCATAATAAAACTAATTTCCAGAACCATTTAATCCACTTTCCATAAGATATGTTCATCATTCCAAGTGCAACCATTATTGTAGCTTCTGCTGGTGAAAGCAAGTTTGTTATTCCATCACCCATGTGAAAAGCTAGTGCAACAGTTTGTCTTGTTATACCAAGAACGTCTGCCATTGGTACTAAAATAGGCATAACTAGTACGGCTTTTCCTGAACCAGATGGCACAAATAAATTTATTATTGAGATTACGATAAATGATAATGGAGCAGATACTATTGAAGGAATATTTGCTAAAAATCCTGTCAAAGCATGTACGATAACATCAAGTATATGACCATCCATCATTACTATTGTCAAGCCTCTTGCTAATCCAACACATAAACAAGGATATAGTAAATCTGAAGCTCCTTTTACAAAAGCATTCACTACTTCGTTTATTGGTTTACCTGAAATAATTGTTATAACTATAGTTAATAGAATAAAAACTGCTGCCATTTCTCCTAAGTAAAAATGATATACAATTACTCCATATACAATTCCTATAACAGCTAATACAAAAGCTAATAATACCAATTTATGTCTTATAGTAAATTCAATATTTGTTGAGATCTCTTCTCTATATTTGCTTGTCTTATCTTCTTCATATGATAATGATAACTTAGGATTTTTGTGAATTTTATCTGCATATCTATATATATATGCAATTGTTACAATAAGTGTTATTGCCCACAAAACTAGTCTAAATCCAATTCCTGAATATGGTGGTAATTCTGCTATTTGTTGTGAAATACCTAATGTGAAAGGGTTCATAACTCCACCTACATAACCAACAGCAACGCCACATATACCTATTACAACACCTGTTATAGAGTCAAATCCTAAGGCTAAACATAAGGTTATTTGCATTGGTAAAAAAGCTAGACATTCTTCAAAGTTTCCTAAAAAAGCTCCTCCCAAAGCCCATAAAGTTACGAAAAATACTACAACTAGTTTTTCTTTGCCCTTTAATTTAGATGCTGTTTTTGAAAGCAATGCTTCCAAAGCGCCTGTTAAATTTAATACTCCAAAAGCTCCACCTATAATTAATAGGAATGAAGTTATTTCAGAAGAATCAACAAGTCCTTGATGGACAGAAGATAGCACTTTCCAAAGACCAACTGGTGTATTTTCAATATAGTGGAATGAACTTGGATCAACCATTTCTCTACCAGTTTCAGGATCTAATATCCTTGTATATTCGCCAGCTGGAACTAAATAAGTTAAGATTGATACAACTACCATTAAAATACATATTAATAGTAGTGCATCGGGTGATTTAAATTTTTTTAATTTTTCTTTTAATTTACTCATTTTAATACCTCCTAAATAAAATATAACACCCTTCGAAACACAATTATAATAATAGTGAATATAATAATTTGTAAATAATATATTCAACATACCCCGAGCTTACTATTCTCTTAATATTTTTTACCTTTTATTAAATCCATAATATTTTTGACAAACTATATTATTTATATTTTACTAAAACAACTTTCAGGACAATATCTAACAAAACTAATTTAATTATTACTTTTTTAATTAATACTTTATAAATTTTAACAACTTCTTATAGACTTGTTTTTTATAAATTGCTTTTTTATAAAAAATTCAATTCATACATAATTACTTTATAATAGAAAATTTTAATATAACCTTTTCCCATAAATCAGATACATTTTATAGATCTTTTTTATGTAAATATTTTTTACTATTTCTATTTTGCATTATCTAGGACATAATCAAAAATTTCTAAAAATGCTTTTTCATGGGCTTCTAAATCTAACTTGTCTAACTGAATCATGGCCTCGTATACATAAGATTCGTGTACGCTGATGATTATTTTTAGGGTTATGTCAGATTTTCCTTCATCTATTATCCCTTCACTAACTAGCTGGTCTACTATTTGCTTATCTCTAGAATACATATTCCCCTGAGTCAAGAGACCTCTTAGGAGCTCATCGTGACCTTCAAGATCATCAGGAAATATATCATAGTATTCTTTTATAACCTCTAATAACATAGGACTGTATTTTCCAAAAAACATATTATGGAAAATTATTGGCGACCTAAAGGCATAGTAGTTAAAAGTTTCATAAACCGTCCTATACTTTTCTAAAGTTGTCATTTCCTTTTTAATATTCTTTGCCAAGGCCGAAGTGTATTCTCTCAAGTATCTAATTGATGCAAATAAAATTAGATGTTCTAGATCTTCAAAGTAGTAGTAAATAGTTGCCGAGTTGTAGCCTGCCCTCTTAGCTATTTTTCTTATTGAAATCTTGTCTATATCATCTTCCTTCATGAGGTCTTCTGTGGCCTCAATAAAACATGTCATTACTTTTTTCTTTTTTTCGTTAACCCCCATAAACCTTATCAACTCCAACCATAAAAAATTTTAATCGCGATTAATCTTTTTTTCAATCATGATTATATTATTGAATTTTCACTTTGTCAATGCTTTATTAAAATAAATTTTTAAATGTATAACTTTGTAAATTTATAATCAATTTATTTTATTATTTAACTATTTAGTAAAAAATCATAATAGTTTTTTAAATAAAACTAACTAATATTTATCTTAGTTGATAAGATTATATAAGTCCTTATTTTAAAGCATCTCTTTATCGATTTACTTACAAGTAATCTACAAAAAATTTAAAACAAAAGACCTGGGAATCATTCCCAGATCTCTCATAATCTTCTAAATTTTAAATTTGTTTTAAGATAACCTTGTTCTTTTCCAAAAGTTCCATGGCGTAGTCGTCGACCCTATAAGCTTCGTGGTAGATTATTTCTCTTATGCCTGCTTGGATAAGGGCCTTTGTGCAGTTAAGACAAGGAAAGTGGGTCACGTAAGCCTTGGCTCCCCTTACTGATATTCCTTCCTTGGCGCAGTACAAGAGGGCATTCATCTCTGCGTGAATTGTGGCTATGCAGTGGCCGTCACGCATTGTGTGTCCCACTTCGTCGCAGTGGGGGTTGCCTGTTACTGATCCATTGTAGCCTGTTGAAATTATCCTGTTGTCAGAGTTCACAAGGACGCAGCCCACGAAGGCCCTGTCGCAAGTGGACCTTGTTGCAACCATTTCTGTTATCTCCATAAAATATTCATCCCAAGATTTTCTCATTTTGCCTCCTTTGCAAGTTTATCAACTAACTCATTGTACTTGACCCCAGTGTGGGCCTCAACTTTTATAAATTTTACCTCAAGCTTGTCCTTTATAGAATCGTAAAAGTTCTTGTAATAAATCGTCCCTTCCTTATTTGTCTTCCAAAAAGCAAGAGCCCATGACCTTATGCCTTCGTAGTCGTAGTGAAGGTAGATTTTTTTCTTGCCAAGCTTTGCTGCTTCTTCCATGGCACGCATAGCTCCCTTGATTTCTCCCGACACATTTCTCATGTCTGAGTCCTTGAAAAATCTCTTTGAGTAAGTGTACTCTTCTTCACCATTAAACATGTAGACTCCATAGGAGTGGGACTTGTCGCTGTTCCTGTAGGATCCGTCGACGTAAACTACAAGCTCATCCTTTTCCGCTGACTCCTTCTTGTCTTCTTCTATTTCATTTATAAAGGCCTCAGCATCTTCACGAGTGGAAAACTTTTTGAAACTTGCTCCCTTAAAGCCCATGGTTTCTCGCTTGCACTCATCCCAAGTGTGATAGATGCCAGGATTCCTTCCTATTCTAACTGCGTAATACTTCATGTTCACCTCAAAATTTTGTCATTTGTCAACTATGTCTACTTATTATATAATTAGAAGTAATTAGAAGTCTAGACTTTTGGAGGTAAAAATGAACAAAGAACAATTTGAAAGAATGAAAAATGGCAAGGGCTTCATTGCTGCTCTTGACCAATCTGGTGGATCAACACCTAAGGCCCTATTAAATTATGGTGTGACTGAAGATGCTTATTCAAACGAAGAAGAAATGTTTGAACAAGTTCACGAAATGAGAAAGAGAATTATAAAGGATAAGGCCTTTACATCTGATAGAATTTTAGCTGCAATCCTATTTAAGGTTACTATGAATTCTAAAATTGATGGCAAGTTCACTGGCGACTACCTTTGGGAAGAAAAGGGCATAGTTCCAATCCTTAAGGTTGACGAAGGTCTTGATGTAGAAAAAGACGGCGCACAACTTATGAAGCCTTTCAAGCATATTGACGAGCTTCTTGCAAATGCAAAGGAAAGAAATATTTTTGGAACTAAAATGCGTTCTGTTGTAAAGGAACTCAATGAAGAATCCATTAAAAAAGTTGTTGAACAACAATTTGATTACGCAAAGAAAATTTCTGCAGCAGGATTTGTTCCTATTATCGAGCCAGAAGTTGATATCCACGCTAAGGACAAGGCTGAAATCGAAGATCTTCTTAAAAAATATCTTGTAGAAGAACTTAAAAAATTAGACAAGGACACTTATGTAATGTTTAAGTTAACTCTTCCAGAAAAAGAAAATCTTTACGAAGACCTTTACGACTTTGATCAAACTGTTAGGATCGTTGCCCTATCTGGTGGCTACTCAAGAGATGAAGCCAACGAAAAACTTAGAAAGAACAGGGGCGTAATTGCTTCCTACTCAAGAGCCCTTACTGAAGGACTTAATGTAAATCAAACTGCCGAAGAATTTACAAAGATGCTTGATGACTCTATCGAAAAGAACTACTCAGCTTCAGTTGAAAAATAAATTAAAATTTTTAAGATCTCCAATTTTGGAGATCTTTTTTTATTTTGTTTCTTGATTTGCAAATGTTTTTTCTTATTTTGTAACCCTAGCTAAAGCTTGTATTGAAGCAGTTTATTGTTGACAATTATTTTTTCATAATGTAAACTATTGCATAGATAATAAACATTATCTGGAGTGCTGTCCGCTAGTTAAATTTTTAATGACCGGGGTTCTCTATGGGATACTGTCCGCTAGTTAATTTATATTAATGACCGGGGTTCCTCTATAACTTTTTTATTATTATATGGAGGTTTTTTATGAAGAAGTATCAATTAGACGTACCTACACCACATTCCTACACTTATGTAACAAAAAATATTCCAAATGTTACAGTTGAACAAAGGGAAAGAGCTCTTAAGGCTACTCACTACAATGAATTTGCTTTTCCTGCAGGAATGTTAACTATTGACATGCTTTCAGACTCAGGAACTACAGCCATGACAGATGTTCAATGGTCTGCAATGTTCTTAGGAGATGAATCCTATGGTAGAAACAAGGGCTACTATGTCCTTCTCGATGCCTTTAGGGATGTATTCGAAAGAGGCGACGATCAAAAAAGAATCATCAACCTTGTAAGAACTGACTGCGAAGATGTTGAAAAAATGATGGACGAAGTTTACCTTTGCGAATATGAAGGCGGCCTATTTAACGGTGGTTCTGCCCAAATGGAAAGACCAAATACCTTTATCATTCAACAAGGTCGTGCAGCTGAATCCGTTTTATTCGAACTTGTCAAAAAAATATTAAACGCAAGAGAACCAGGAAAGATTTATACTATTCCTTCAAATGGTCACTTTGATACTACTGAAGGTAATATTAAACAAATGGGTTCAATCCCAAGAAACCTATACAATAAAAAATTACTTTGGGAAGTTCCTGAAAATGGTCATTATGAAAAGAATCCATTTAAGGGCAACATGGACACTGAAAAACTAGAAGAACTTATCACTAAGTTAGGACCTGAAAATGTGCCACTAATTTACACTACTATCACTAACAACACAGTTTGTGGTCAACCAGTTTCTATGGCAAACTTGAGAGAATGTTCAAGAATTGCTCATAAGTATGATATACCTTATATGTTTGATGCTGCTAGATGGGCAGAAAATGCTTACTTTATCAAGGTTAATGAAGAAGGTTACGCTGACAAATCAATCCCAGAAATCGCAAAAGAAATGTTCTCTTACTGCGACGGCTTTACTGCATCACTTAAAAAAGATGGACACGCAAATATGGGTGGCGTACTTGCCTTTAGAGATAAGGGCCTATTCTGGAAGAAGTTCTCTGACTTTAACGAAGACGGCACCGTTAAAACTGACGTAGGTATCCTCCTAAAAGTTAAACAAATTTCTTCTTACGGCAACGACTCCTATGGTGGAATGAGTGGTAGAGATATTATGGCTCTTGCTGCAGGTCTTTATGAAGCAGCTAAGTTTGATTATCTTGATGCTCGTGTTAAGCAATGTGAATACCTTGCTCAAGGTTTCTACAAGGCTGGCGTTAAGGGAGTTGTACTTCCTGCAGGTGGCCACGGTGTTTATATCAACATGGACGAATTCTTCGACAACAAGAGGGGACCAGAAACTTTTGCAGGTCAAGGCTTCTCTGTGGAATTAATAAGAAGATATGGAATTAGAACTGCAGAACTTGGTAACTACTCAATGGAATATGATCTAAAGACTCCAGAACAACAAGCTGAAGTAGCTAACGTAGTTCGTTTCGCAATAAATAGAAGTCAACTTTCTAAGGAACATATGGATTATGTAATCGCAGCAGTTAAGGCTCTTTACGAAGATCGTGCTACTATTCCTAATATTAGAATAGTCAAGGGAAAGAATCTTCCAATGCGTCACTTCCACGCTTTCCTTGAAACTTATGAACCTTCTGAAGATGAAAAATAAATTTCTCTAAACTTTTTTATAAATACAAAAAATTAAATAAGCCTCTCTTAATTGAGGGGCAAATTACCCTTTAAGGAGAAAAATTATGGATAACAACTTAAAAACTCGTGATGGTTTTAAAAGCAAATGGGGCTTTATACTAGCTTGTATTGGCTCTGCAGTTGGTATGGGTAATATTTGGAGATTCCCTATAATGGTTTCAACTTATGGTGGGATGACTTTTCTCATTCCTTATTTTATCTTTGTAACCTTAATAGGATCTACAGGAGTAATTTCCGAAATGGCACTAGGCAGGTCAGCCGAAGCTGGACCAGTTGGCGCCTTTGGAAAATGTACAGAATTAAGAACTGGCAATAAAAAGCCTGGCGAATTAATTGGTCTTATCCCAGTTCTCGGCTCTTTGGCACTAGCTATAGGCTACACTTGTGTAATGGCTTGGATTTTTAAATATACCTTCCTTTCTCTATCAGGTCACCTTTATGAAATGGGACAAGATATGGATGTAATTGGTGGTACCTTTGGTTTAACAGCAAGAGCCTTTGGTGCAAACACCTGGGTTGTAGTAGCAATTCTTGCAAGCTTTGCCATAATGGTAATGGGTGTATCTGGTGGAATTGAAAAGGCAAACAAAATTATGATGCCAGCCCTATTTATTTTATTTGTAGGACTTGCATTCTACATCTGCACTCTTCCAGGTGCTTCAAATGGCTATAAATATATTTTCACAGTAAATCCTGAAGGATTAAAGGATCCTAAGGTTTGGATATTTGCCTTTGGGCAAGCCTTCTTCTCCTTATCAGTAGCAGGTTCAGGAACTGTAATTTATGGATCTTACCTTCCTAAAAATGAATGTATTCCATCATCAGCAAGAAATGTTGCAGTTTTTGACACAATAGCAGCCCTCTTGGCAGCCTTTGTAATCATCCCTGCAATGGCAGCAGCTGATGCACCACTTGATACAGGTGGTCCTGGCCTTATGTTTATCTTCCTTGTAAATGTATTTAACGGTATGCCTATTGGAAGAATTATTGGAATGATTTTCTACATCTGCGTTCTATTTGCAGGCGTATCTTCAATAATAAACCTTTACGAAACACCAGTTGCCTACCTACAAGAAAAATTCAATGCATCAAGATTTCTTGCAACTACAATTATCCACATTATTGGTTGTGTCGTTGCAATTCTAATTCAAGGAATAGTAAGTGGTTGGATGGATGTAGTTTCCATTTACATTTGCCCACTGGGAGCAGCCCTTGCAGGCATAATGTTTCTTTGGGTCGCAGGCAAAGACTATGTCCTTGCTGCAGTCAATGAAGGATCCCCAAAAGGCATTGGAGGATGGTACTATCCATTAGCAAAATACGTATATGTAACAGCTGCCATAGTAGCCCTAATAGCAGGTGCAATACTTGGTGGCATTGGTTGATAAAATTTTGTAAACAAAAAAGTGTTGGCTTTCGTAATAGCCAGCACTTTTCTTTTGCTTACTTTTTCTTAAAAATTATCCTTTTTGTTTCTAAAGTCTATAAATTCATCTAAGTCCCTTGCCAAGAAGAAGGGATTTATTTTTTTCTCTTTTCCAATTGTCGTAGGAAGAGTAATCTCATCTTCTTCTCTAAGCTTCTTTACTCTTTCATACTCCCTATCCAAGTCCTCATTAGAAATTACGGACTTGGCAAATTCTAAGTTGGCAAGAGAATACTCGTGAGCAGGATAAACAACAGTATCATCAGCTAAGTTCTTTAGCTTATTAAGACCCTCATAGGATTTTTTATAGTCATTAGTGAAGACCCTGCCGCAACCTGCAAGGAAGAGGGCATCTCCACAGAACAAGTTACCATCAACGAGATAAGAAATGTGGTCATCAGTGTGGCCTCCAGTTGAAATAACCTTGAAATTTTCTCCAAGAAGATCAAACTCATCTCCGTCCCTTAAAGTCACGTCGTTGTATTCGCTAGTTTCCCTAGGTCCAAATACTTTTGGTGTGTATTTAATCTTAAGTTCGTCAAGACCACCTACGTGGTCCATGTGCTTGTGGGTTAAAAGAATATAGTCAAGTTTTCTGCCCCTTAAATAGTCTATTACAGGAACTGCATCGCCAGGATCAACAAGGAGAACCTTGCCGCCCTTCTCAATAGTCCAAATGTAATTGTCATTAAAAGCTTTAATATATTTAATATCCATAAAACACCTCATAATATTCATACTCTTATTGATGGGATTTAAACATGGGAAGGTTTTGTTATGCTTTTAAATATTTGTTATTTTTGATGGATAAGATTTTTCATCAGCTTTACTGAAATTAAAAAAGACAGTCAACTTTATGGCTGCCCTTTTAGGTTTTTTCTATATTTACTTAATCCGACTCGCTTGAAAATGCTCATTATTCATTCGCATTGGCTGAGACTTTATCAAATTTCTGTAAGAAATTTTGATAAGTCTGCCCGCAGATTTTTGCTTGCAAACAATCTGTGTACCTTTATTTTTCGCTGGATAAGATTTTTCATCAGCTTTACTGAAATTAAAAAAGACAGCCTCTTTATGGCTGCCTTTGTTTAAGGTTTTTTCTATATATCCAACTCCGACTCACTCAAAAATGTTCCCTATTCGGTCGCATTGGCTGAGACTTTATCAAATTTCTGTAAGAAATTTTGATAAGTCTGCCCGCAGATTTTTGCTTGTCAAAAATCTGTGTACCTTAATTCTCGCTGGATAAGCTTCTTCATCTACTCAGTCTTCGCTCTCGCTCGACTTCAGTGTGAAGATAAAATAAAAGACAGTCAACTTTGTGACTGTCTTTGTTTAGGTTGTTTTCTATATATCCAACTCCGACTCACTCAAAAATGTTCCCTATTCGGTCACATTTTTTTCGTTCGCTGGATAAGGTTCTTCATAGCTTCAGGCTCCTTTCAGTCGCATTCAGCTTGAAGACCGTCTCAATCGTGACCCGTCACGATTGAGACTACCATTAATTACATCATGCCCATGCCTGGATTCATTGGAGGCATTGCTGGTGCGTCTTCTTTTATGTTTGCTACTGCTGCTTCTGTTGTCAAGATCATTGATGCTACGCTTGATGCGTTTTGTAGTGCTGATCTTGTTACTTTTGTTGGGTCTACTATTCCGGCTTTTTTCATATCTACATATTCTGACTTGTATGCGTCGAAGCCGATTCCTGCTTCTTTTGTCTTTACGTGTTCTACGATTACTGAGCCTTCTAGTCCTGCGTTTTCTGCTATTTGTTTTAGTGGTTCTTCTAGAGCTCTTAGGATAATGTTAGCTCCTGTTTTTTCGTCGCCTTCTAGCTCGTCAACTACTTTTGCAACTGCGTCGATTGAGTCGATTAGTACAGTTCCACCACCTGCAACGATTCCTTCTTCTACTGCTGCTCTTGTTGCTGCTAGGGCATCTTCGATTCTTAGCTTTCTTTCCTTTAGTTCAACTTCTGTTGCTGCTCCAACTTGAATAACTGCAACTCCTCCAGAAAGTTTTGCAAGTCTTTCTTGTAATTTTTCTTTATCAAATTCTGAATCTGTTTCTTCGATTTGGTTTTTAATGTGGCTAATTCTGTTTTCAAGTTCAGATTTTTCGCCTGCTCCATTTACAATTACTGTAAGTTCTTTTTCAACCCTAACCTTTGAAGCTGATCCAAGCATTTCAATTGTTGCATCCTTTAGGTCTTGACCTAGGTCAGATGATACAACTTGTCCACCTGTTAGGATTGCAATGTCTTGAAGCATGTCTTTTCTTCTGTCGCCATAGCCTGGAGCCTTTACTCCAACTACGTTAAGTGTTCCCCTAAGTGAGTTAACAACTAGAGTTGCAAGGGCTTCACCATCAATATCATCTGCAATAATAAGAAGTGGTTTTGATTGTTGAAGAACTTGTTCTAATAGTGGAAGGATTTCTTGAATATTTGAAATCTTCTTGTCTGTAATTAAGATGTATGGATCTTCTAATTCTGCAACCATCTTGTCAGAATCTGTAACCATGTATGGAGATAGGTAGCCCCTGTCAAATTGCATACCTTCAACAACATCTAGGCTTGTTCCCATAGATTTTGATTCTTCAACTGTGATAACTCCGTCATTTCCAACCTTTTCCATTGCTTCAGAAATAAGTTTTCCAACTTGTTCGTTAGCAGCAGAAATTGAAGCAACTTGTTCAATAGCTTCCTTTGAAGAAACTTCTGTTGAGAAGTGTTTGATTTCTTCAACTGCAGCTTCAACTGCCTTAGCAATACCCTTTTGAAGAACCATCGGGTTTGCGCCTGCTGCAAGGTTTCTCATGCCTTCTCTAATGATAGCTTGAGCAAGTAGAGTAGCTGTTGTAGTACCGTCACCTGCAACGTCATTAGTCTTAGTAGCAACTTCCTTTAAAAGTTGTGCTCCCATGTTTTCAAATTTATCTTCACATTCAATTTCTCTTGCAATAGTAACACCATCGTTAGTAATAAGAGGTGTGCCATATTCCTTGTCTAAGATAACATTTCTGCCCTTAGGTCCAAGAGTTACCTTTACTGTATCTGCAAGGGTGTTAATTCCATTTATTAAACCTTTTCTAGCATCTTCTGAAAATTTAATTTCCTTTGCCATTTTATCATCTCTCCTTATTCAATAAGCCTTATTCAATAACTGCCAAGATGTCTTGGAACTTGATTATAGTGTATTTTTCGTGGTCAAGTTCAATGTCATTTCCTGCATATTTAGAGAAAATAACCTTGTCCCCAACCTTAACAAGTCCCTTCATATCTTCGTCTGTATCTAATTTGTTGCCAGTCGCAATAACTTCTGCGATATTTGATTCTTCCTTAGCTGAAGAAGGAAGAACAATACCAGAAGCAGTAGTTTCTTCTTTTTCAATCTTTTTAATGACAATCTTGTCATCAAGTGGTCTTAACTTCATTTATATAAGCCTCCTATAATCTAATTTTATTTTTTAGCACTCGCGTGTCTCTTCTGCTAATATGTATATGATAACTCAAATAAAAACTTTTTTCAAGTAGTTGGGGGAGAAAATTATTTTAAAAGCCTTGCTTTTATATTTATTTATCAAGTTATTATTTAAATAAGTTTTGTAAAGCGGAGCTTTACGATTCTTTATCCGGAGGGGGTTAGGACCTTTCGATTGGTCCTTCCCCCTCCGGGCCACCCCCAACACCTTCAACGACCTGGCAGGGGCCTTTGCCTACAACCCCGAGCGGCAGACAGCCTAAAATTCAAAACTCGTTAAGCTTAAGTATTTGAGATTAAAAAACTTATAAATAAATTAAGATTTCATCACAATTATTTATTTACTGAATCGCTTAACTCAAACAATTGAATTTTTTAACGGCTGTCTTGCCTTACGGGGTTCTTCAATCTTAGTTCGTGGTTTTACCTCTACAGAGTTACAAACTTATGTTGAGTTACTTAATAAAACATGATACAACTAAAAATTTTTGCATAAAAATAAGCTTAATCAGTATCGATTAAGCTTAAACTTTTTATAAAGTTCTATTTAATTATAAATCTCCAACTTTTCCGTACTTTGTAACAAGCTATAACTTAAGTCTTAAGCAGTGAATTTGTCGAGTGCCCCTGCTTGTTGAAATGTTATAAGCTTATGAGGTTAGCCAATAAACCGCAAGCTAATAAAACAGTAAGCAAAAAGTTCGGAGACGTTAAAAAAATTTCACTGTTTGAGCGAAGCGAGTTTGAAATTTTTAGTCGGAGAGCTTTTTGCGTATTAATGGGTCGGGCCCCTGCCAGGTCGTTGGGGGTGGTAAGGGGAGGTTTGGAGGGGACAAGGGCGAATCGAAACGCCCTAAGTCCCCTCCAATTGTAAATATAAAAGCATAAGCTTTTAATAAAACTTTTTAACGAAAACTTCTTTATTAAGTATTTTTAAAAAGTCCTTTTTTTTACTTTTTTCTCTTTCCTCTCAAACTCCAAGAGTTTCTTCTTTACATCTACTCCTCCAGCATAACCTCTTATACTCCCATCGCTTCCTATGACTCTATGGCAGGGTATTATCAAGGAGATTGGGTTGTGACCTACTGCTCCTCCAACTGCCTGGTTGGATACTCTTTCATACTTCCCACTTGCAAGTAAGGCTTCTCCAACTTCCTTATAGGTCCTTGTCTCTCCATAGGGAATCTTAAGCAAGATATCCCAGACGTCTTTTCTAAATTCACTTCCACTTACTTTTATTGGAGGAATATAGCTTGGATCTCCTTCTGAAAAATATTTATCCAACCAAGTTTCTGTGAGTCTTAAAATTTTATAGTCCTCTTCTTTAGAAGAAAATAAGACCTCATCAACAATTAAAATTATTTCAGTATCTTTTAGTTTCTCTGCAAATTCTTTTTGACTGTATAGGTAGAGTCCAAACAAGGCTTCTTCATTAAAAACTATTAATATGTCCCCAAGCAAGGATTTGTAAATTTTTTTATAGAGCATATGGCCTCCAAAAGTTTATAAAAAAAAGGAAACCCCATTGGATTTCCTTATACTAATTCTATAATTGAAATTTCTGCGCCGTCTCCACGTCTTGGACCCATCTTTAAAACTCTAGTGTATCCACCGTTTCTGTCAGCATATTTTTCTGCATACTCAGTAAATAGTTTTGTTACAACATCTTCTGAATAAATATATGCTAAAGCTTGTCTTCTTGCGTGAAGATCGCCTCTTTTTCCAAGTGTAATCATACGATCAGCAATTCTTTGAACTTCTTTTGCTCTTGTGTGAGTAGTTTGAATTCTACCTTCAGCTAAGAGAGAAGTAACAAGGTTTCTTAGCATTGCACGTCTATGACTTGAATTACGGCCAAGTTTTCTATTTTTTGCCATAATATCCTCCTTATTCTTCTTCAGGTTTGAGGCTTAAGCCTAACTCGTCAAGTTTTTCAGTTACTTCTAGTAGAGATTTTCTACCTAGATTTCTAACCTTCATCATTTCACTTTCAGTTTTATTAGTTAGTTCCTCAACACTATTTATGCCTGCTCTCTTTAGGCAATTGAATGATCTTACAGATAAGTCTAATTCTTCAACTGTCATTTCGAGAACTTTTTCCTTTTGATCCTCTTCTTTTTCAACCATCAAATTTATTTCACTGACATGTTCTTTTAGGCCAATGAAGAGTTCAAGATGTTCTGTCAAGATTTTTGCTGCAAGAGATGTTGCTTCGTCAGCCTTCATTGAACCATCTGTTGTAACTTCAAGGATTAGTCTATCGAAGTCTGTTCTTTGTCCAACTCTTGTGTTTTCAACCTTCCAGTTTACTTTTTCCACAGGAGTGAAGTTAGAATCCATAGGAATAATCCCTATTTCAGATATTTCATCCTTTTTAAGTTCAGAAGGTTCATAGCCTCTTCCCTTTTCCACCATCATTTCAAGATAGAAATCAGCATCATCATTTAGGGTTGCTATATGTTGATCTGGATTAATAATACTTACATGTGGAACAAGTTCAATATCAGAGGCTTTTATTTCACCCTTGCCCTTTTTTTCTATTACTAGTTTTACAGGCTCATCTTCAGTCATCTTTAAAACTATAGATTTAATATTTAAAACTATTTCAGGTACATCTTCCAATACTCCTGGAATTGTATCAAATTCATGTTCAACGCCACGTATATTGATAAAAGATACAGCTGCGCCTGGTAGAGAGGAAAGTAACACTCTTCTTAAGGAATTTCCAATAGTGATACCAAATCCAGCTTCTAGAGGTTCAACGACAAACTTGCCATATAAACCTGATTCATCTAATTCTTCAATACTAATCCTAGGTTTTTCAATTTCAATCATGGGTACCCTCCTTCTCGGTAAATAGTTTAGACTCTTCTACGTTTTGGTGGTCTACATCCATTGTGAGGAATTGGAGTAACATCTTTAATCATTGTTACTTCAAGACCTGATGCTTGAAGAGATCTAATAGCAGCTTCTCTTCCTGAGCCTGGACCCTTAACATATACGTCAACGCTTTTTAGTCCGTGTTCTTTAGCTTTTTCAGCTGCTTCTTGTGCTGCCTCTTGTGCTGCAAAAGGAGTAGACTTTCTTGAACCTCTAAATCCAAGTTGTCCAGCACTAGCCCAAGATATAACATTACCGTTAATATCAGTAAGAGTAACCATAGTGTTGTTAAATGTTGAAGCTATATGTGCTTCACCTTTTTCAATATTTTTACGTACACGTCTTCTAGCACGTGTAGCTTTTTGTTTTTTTGCCATTTAAGTCCCCCCTTACTTACCCTTAGAAACAAGTTTCTTAGGACCTTTTCTTGTCCTAGCATTTGTCTTAGTCTTTTGTCCTCTTACAGGAAGACCCATTTTATGCCTTCTTCCACGGTAGCAGTTGATTTCACGAAGTCTCTTGATGTTCATAGCAACATCACGACGTAAATCACCTTCTACGTGGTACTTATCAATTTCTTCTCTAATTTTAGCAAGTTCTGCTTCTGTAAGGTCTTTAACACGAGTGTCAAAGTCTACGCCAGCTGCAGTTAATATTTCTTGAGATCTGGGTTTTCCAATACCATAGATGTAAGTGAGTCCAATTTCAACTCTTTTTTCTCTAGGTAAATCAACACCGGAAATTCTAGCCATAATTACCTCCCTTATCCCTGTCTTTGTTTATGTTTCGGATTTTCACAGATTACCATTACTCTTCCGTTTCTTTTAATAATTTTGCACTTTTCGCACATCTTTTTTACAGATGGTCTTACTTTCATTTAAATGCCTCCTGACTCTGGATTATTTCTTTCTCCAAGTTATTCTACCTCGTGTAAGATCATAAGGTGAAAGCTCAACTGTCACCTTATCACCAGGAAGAATTCTAATATAATTCATTCTCAATTTACCTGAAATATGAGCAAGTATGATATGTCCATTTTCAAGTTCAACCTTGAAATGAGTATTTGGAAGAGCGTCAACAACAACGCCTTCTACTTCAATTACATCTTCTTTAGCCATATTATTAAGGATCCTCCTTTAGCTATAAGGTAATAGTTTCTTTCTAATATAGATGTCACTAAAGTCACTTACCTCAGTATCTATGACATCCTTATATATATAAAGATGTTTTACCTTTTTTTTCTTTGGTCGATCTAGCTTTCTTAGTTTTCCATCAACGAGCAAGAGAAGGTCATCATCGATAATTTCCATTATGATATAAACCTTGCCCTCATCTCTACCCTTTTTGGATCTTACCACTTGTCCCTTCAAAAGACTAAATGTTTTATCCATGAACTATTCGAGACCAATAACTATATCGTCAAATACCTTGTCAATATCCTTTGCACCGTCAATGTCTATTAATAGATTTTGTGCTCTATAGTAGTCAATAAGAGGTGCTGTTTGATCAAAGTAAACAGAAATTCTAGTCTTTACAGTTTCTTCAGTGTCGTCATCTCTTTGAATAAGCTTAGTGCCGTCCTTATCACAAACTCCTTCTTCCTTTGGAGGATTGAATTTAATGTGATAAGTCATACCACAAGTTTTACAAACACGTCTTCCAACAGCTCTTTCAATTAAGATTTCAGGATCAACTGAAATGTTAATTACCTTAGTTAGCTTGTCGTCATTCTTGTCTAAGATTGAGTCAAGACTAACAGCTTGAGCTACAGTTCTTGGGAAACCGTCTAGTAGAAATCCTTCTTTAGCATCGTCCTTGTTAAGTCTATCTTCAACAAGTGCAATAACAAGATCATCAGGAACTAAAAGACCCTTGTCCATATAAGACTTAGCTTTCTTTCCAAGTTCAGTGTTGTTCTTAATATTTTCTCTAAAGATATCTCCAGTTGAAATATGTGGGATATTGTATCTCTTTACAATATATTCAGCTTGTGTGCCTTTTCCGGCCCCTGGAGGTCCCAATATAACTAATTTCATAATTACCTCCTACTTATTCTTTAAGAATCCACGATAATTTCTCATGATTAATTGTTGTTCTAACACTCTGTGGATTTCAAGTACAACACCAACAACGATGATAATTGATGTACCACCATAGTTGAATTGTAGGCCTGAAATAAGTGTTAGGATAGTTGGAAGAACTGCAAGTATAGAAAGTGCAATTGCTCCCGGCATAACCAATCTATTTAAAGTTCTACCTAAATAATCACTTGTAGGTTTTCCTGCTCTAATACCACTAATAAAACCACCATTAGCTTGAAGGTTTTTAGAGTATTCAACAGTGTTGAATTGGATTGTTGTATAGAAGAATGTGAAGAATACAATAAGAATTACAGTAAATATTATATAAAGCACAGCTCCTGGTCCTCCAGCTGGAGTTAACCATTTTTGAATCCAATTTCTAGTTGATTCACTTGTAAACATAGCAATAGTTGCTGGAATAGCAAGTAGTGAGTTAGCGAAGATAATTGGCATAACACCAGTCATTAAAACCTTAATAGGAATATGAGTTGATTGTCCACCGTACATCTTTCTACCAACAACTCTCTTTGCATATTGTACAGGAATTCTTCTTTCACCTTCAGTTAGTGTTACTACGAAAACAACAATTGCAATAGCAATTATTAAGAATAACACTAAGAAAATTGGGCTAGACTTTCCTGCCTTAACAAGAGCAACAGATTGAGCTATATCAAGTGGGAATCTTGAAACGATACCTGCAAAAATTAAAATTGAAATACCATTTCCGATTCCGTGTTCAGTTATTTGTTCTCCTATCCAAATTAGTACCGCTGTACCAGCAACTATTGATAGGATAATAGTTGTGTATTCAATAGCACTTGTTGCGTTAACTGCTTTTCTAAATAGACCAAAAGTATAACCAACTGCTTGAATAAGAGCGATAGCAATAGAAAGGTATCTAGTGTATTTTGCAATAGCCTTTCTACCAGTTTCTCCTTCTTTTGCAAGAGATTCCAATGAAGGAATAGCAATTGTCAAAAGTTGAAGTATGATTGATGCTGTAACATAAGGATAAATGTTAGCAGCAAATATTGTAAATCTTCTAAAGTTTCCCCCTGCCATTAAGTCAAGGAAGGAGAAAATTGATCCGCCTGATCCAGAAAAAATTTGTGAAATCACTTGTGAATTCATATAAGGAACGGCGATGTGTGATCCAAGTCTATATAATAGAAGCATGAAAAGAGTGAAAAGCATCTTCTTACGAAGAGATTCAACCTTCCACGCATCCCTAAAAGTGGACAGCATTAAATCACCTCGGCCTTTCCTCCGCAAGCCTCAATTTTTTCTATAGCAGATTTTGAGAAATGCTGAGCTTTAACAGTTAATTTAACATTTAATTCACCATCTCCCAAGATTCTAAGTCCGTCTTTAGCCTTACCAGCCTTTATAAATTTATTTTCGATTAAGAATTCAGGAGTGATTTCAGTTCCTTCTTCAAATACATTAAGATCTGCTACGTTTAATACAGCGTATTCTTTCTTAAAGATATTTGTAAATCCTCTCTTAGGAAGACGTCTGAATAGTGGCATTTGTCCACCTTCAAATCCAGGTCTTACTCCGCCGCCACTTCTAGCATTTTGGCCTTTGTGACCCTTGCCGGAAGTCTTACCAGTACCGGAACCAATTCCACGACCTACTCTTTTTCTAGCTTTAACTCCGCCGCCTTCGTTAGGTCTTAAGTCATGTAACTTCATTAGGTACACCTCCTTATTCTACTACTTCGATCATATAATCGACTTGTTTTAACATTCCTCTAATTTGAGGAGTGTCATTTTTTTCGATAACTTGGTTTAACTTTTTAAAACCAAGAGCTTTGATTGTTTTTCTGTGTTTAGGTACTTTACCGATAGGACTTTTAACAAGTTTAATTTTAATTGTACTCATGATTTTCCTCCTATCCTAAAATTTCTTCAACAGATTTATTTCTAAGTCTTGCAACAGATTCTGCAGTCTTAAGAGACTTTAGACCTTCCATAGTTGCATTAACAACGTTTCTTGGGTTGTTTGTACCAATGTTTTTAGTACGAATATCAGTAATACCTGCAAGTTCGCATACAGCACGCACTGCACCACCGGCAATAACTCCTGTACCTTCTCTTGCTGGCTTTAAGAAAACTCTACCTGCACCATAAATTCCAGTTACTTGATGAGGAATAGAAGTGTTTAGTAAGTTAATTCTTACAATATTCTTTCTAGCATCTTGTGTTGCTTTTCTTATTGCTTCAGGAACTTCAAGAGCCTTACCAGTACCTACACCAACGTGTCCGTTTTTGTCACCAACTACTACAAGAGCTGAGAATCTAAAGTTTCTACCACCCTTAACTACTTTGGCAACTCTGTTTATAGATACAACTCTTTCTTCAAGATCAAGTTCTGCCGCATTTATTAATGAACGCTCCATTACTTCCTCCTTCTTAGAATTTTAGACCAGCTTCTCTAGCTGCATCAGCGAGTGCTTTGACTTTACCGTGGAAAATATATCCACTTCTATCAAAGACAACTTCTTCAATTCCTTTTTCTAATGCCTTTTTAGCAATAGATTCTCCAACAGATTTAGCTGCTTCAATATTTCCAGTGTTTTCTAAGTTCAATCCCTTGTCAAGTGTAGATGCACTTAATAAAGTATTGCCAGCTTCATCATCAATTAATTGAGCATAAATATGTTTAGATGATCTGTAAACTGAAAGTCTAGGCTTCATTGAAGTTCCGGAGATGTGATTTCTAATTCTTTTGTGTCTTTTAATTCTGTTTTCGTTTCTATTAATTTTATTTAACACTTAAATTCTCCTTTCTTACTTACCAGTCTTACCAACTTTACGTCTTACATGTTCATCAGTATATCTAATACCCTTACCCTTATATGGTTCAGGTTCTCTGAAGCGTCTAATGTAAGCAGCATAA
>QWCH01001254.1_pt1 | contig 40386 bp, 42 predicted proteins | sample 1972671 | NCBI WGS metagenome assembly QWCH01 (sample SAMN09866713, study PRJNA288562) | Human gut metagenome isolate term3_stool, whole genome shotgun sequencing... | isolation source: gut | host: Homo sapiens | place: USA: California
CATATTTATGCTCTCTATACGTAGCATTTCCGAAAACTAAAACAGGCTTACCTCTTAATAAACTCTCTGCCCCTACAGTTCCAGTAATAGTCGCAACACATACGGATTTGTCTACCAATGAAAAAGTATCTACACTAGAATCTATTAATGACACATTAAGCAGGGATGATATATTTTTATAAAAATTAGTATTTCTATACCTCGGGTCATAATCTACATTTGTAAAAGTCGATGGATGCTCCTTTACATATAATTTATATCCCGAAGGTAAAACCCTATGAATAGTATTAACAATACGCCATTGGTTGCTAAAATAACCACCTTCTGGAATTGAAGTTCTTTCCGGTTGATAATGAAGAAAAAGTACAATATACTTTTCTTCTAGATTCGGACATATGCTATATTTCTTGTAAGATTTATACAATTTATATTTTAAAGGCAAGAAAACTAGCTTTCGATTTTTCTTTAAACAAGCATTCAATTCATCTCTCCACGACCAATACTTACCTTTGCGTCGTTTTAATCTAACTCTCTCATATTCAGGAATAGCTTCATCATAGTTTTTTTGTATTTTCGCTATGAATTTATCTACACAAGAATCTTCTTTATCGTTATTTCCTACACTCACCACCGATTCATTATGCAAACCTTCCAACAACACGTTGCGCCAAAAAAATATTGTAGCATTACACATATACACTTTAATCCCAAATTCTTCAGCTACATTTGCAAAAACCCAACTATAAATATTATGAGGACAAGCTTGATAAAAAATAAACTTAACAGTTTTACTACGCAAAAAAGAAATATAATTTTCTATTAATATATCTATTGTAGCTATATCATTGAAACTACTACGATACCCTCGCCGAAATGCAAAACGCTCTGCTATTATCAATGTTTGATAATCATCAATGATATTTTTAAAAATATTAGAATAATCAACTACATCATCACATACATGTTTAAAAAAAGGAATTAAAAAATTCTCGTACGTTATCATCTGATTTTTGATTCCCGATCGTTTTAATAGTTCTATTTGAGTATGAGTTCCAATAAAAACAACATCATATCTACAACTTTCAACACTATCCTTTACCAAACTATATGGAATAACCCCTAAATCAATGATTATGCATTCACTTTTCATATCCTTCTTTCTTTGTTTTTATTCGTTTTAAAATCAACATTCTCATTGTTTTATTCAATCCACCCCAGTAAATAGAACTTGCTATTACACAAAAACCTAAAATGAGATAAACAAAAAATTGTACCCAATTATCTACAATAAAATTTTTCCCGACCACATATGATGTGATCACGAATACTATAACAACTAGAATAAGTCGAAGGGGTACATTCATCAAAGTATTTAGTTTAGTTTGCATTATTGCTTTTAGCGAGATAATATTTAGAGATAACAAGCACATTTCTGATAAAATTAAACCAACCAATAATCCCGTAACACCAATTAATTTTATAAAAACACTGACAGATACAGCCATTACAATTAAAGAAACAAATGAGTTAATATTATATGTCTTTACTTTTAAATACATACACAAGAAACTCTTATCTATATCAATAATTGCCCTCAAAAATAAGCCGACCACAATTAGCAAATTATTAAATTGTCCCAAAAACAATTCTTTTTGGGTCCATAAATTAATAAATGAACCATTAAATACAAGTACAAGTGTAGCCACTATCGCACATATCACTATCAATAACAAATAAATATAACTTCGATAAAACAATAATTTTGACACATTATTTTCTTTTACTAAAGGTGTTATTCCCGTTATTATTGAACTAATTATCATACTTATAAATCCGATTATTGACACCATTACATAAGAGGATATTGTATAAGAAGCAACAACAGAAGATGACAATAGATATCCTAAAAACAGTACATCTGTCGAACGATGTAATATTGATAATAATTTATCAATAAAAAAGTCTATTGATATTTTTATAAATACCAGAATCTCTTTCCAACTTACTTTATGGATTTTTACCCAATTTAAGTTTTCTTTTACTACAAACCAAAAAGTAAACCCAGTAATTATAACCATCAACAAATTAACGCATACTAATCCTCCAAGACCATAACCTTTTTTTAAAACCAAATATGTCAATATTCCTCCCACAATAGTTATAACAGCCCGAACCCCTATTCTTTTATAAGCAATATTCATTCCTTGAAGAATCTGCTCATAAATAAAGAAAATTTGCGTTATTATAAAAGCGAGTAAAAGAATAGAAGCAGAAAAACGCACAACCATGAACAACGAGATATCTACTTTAGTAATATATGGAGAAAAGTAAACCAACACACAACCTACGAGCACATATAAAGGTAAAGTACACATACTAGCAAAAAAACCCGATGATACACTTCTATTCAAAACTTCCTGAGGTTCTTTTTCTCTATTTATTGACAAAAACCACTTTACGGTAGTTGCAGCTCTAAAATCCGCAGAAGCCATCAAATCAGTCATTCTATTTAACATCTCCCACACACCGAACATGCTGATACCAAGCCCGTTTATAATAATTGGACGTACGATAAAATTCACGATAATACTTACAACCTTGTCTATCCATCCTGTCAAGGTATTAAGCATTATCGCTCGATTTAATGATTTATTGGTCATATATTTACATTCTATAAACGCTTTATTATCTTGGCCGGATTACCAGCTATAATACAATTCGAGGGGACATCTTTTATCACCACAGCCCCTGCTCCTATGATTACATTGTCACCTATACGAATCTTACCAATAATACATACATTAGCTCCTACATATACATTATCACCTATTATTGGTATAGCGTCAACAGCTCCATCTATCTTGTTACCAACAGTTAAATTATTCCGAAAAGAAAAATTCTTTCCAATACTCTTAGCATTCAATATTGTTGCAAAAGGATGCGAGAAACGTATCCCCTCTCCAATTATTTCAGTATGGACTTCAAACGTATTATTCGAGGGTAAAAGCATTTTTAAAACCTTTGTTAAAATAAAATTCGCTTTTAATCTACTATAAAAAATATTTCTATAATACTTATTAAACGTAAGCGTCATCATCATCCCATTCCCTCCCCGATTATCAATTATTCTCAAATCAGAGTCTATTAAATATCTTACCTGCTTTGATGCTATTTTATAGCATAAATAATGTGGCAAAGCTACAATTGCAAAAAATGTCTTAACACACGAAATACTAATATGCATAAAATCACTGGTTCACAATAATACAAGTTTCATAATCTACGATTCCATCAAGAAGTATCTCCACGAATTCTCTAAAAACACCTTCACCACCTTTTTTGGTTAAAGTATATCTAGAAATTTTCTGTACATACAAAGGGGCGGAAAAAGGCACTGCCGGAAAGCCTACAAGCTTCAACAATGCGATATCATTAATATCATCGCCTATATATGCCACATCATTTAACGCAATATTTAGCTCATCACATAAATTCTTTGCTACCGCAACCTTATCTTTAACTCCAAGATACAAATAATCTATTTTGAGTTTTTCTGCCCTCCGTCTAACGATTTCCGTGTTTTCGCCAGTAATTATCCCCACGGGAATATCAATTGCATGTGCAAAAAGTACACCAGCACTATCATAAGTGTTAAATTTTTTCATTTCAACACCTGTATCCTCATAATACATTCCACCATCCGTCCAGACTCCATCTATATCTGTAAGAATGAGTTTAGGAATTCGTTTATTCATTAATCAAGATATTTTGAATAAATAATTTCATTTCTTGGAATATCTTCAACAAGAGTTTTGCCAACAACCTCCGAAAGCTGACTCCACTTGAAACCATCACCGGGACTAAGCATATGAAGATCGTTCTCGGTAATAACCTCGCCTTTCTTCATATCACGTGTAGTAGCAATAGAACGTTCAAGTTTCTCTTTTGAAGAAGCAACACTCTTATCAATATAAAAATCTTTTGTTCCCAACCACTTTTCGCATATACGTATATCGCGAATCATACGATTCACGCCATCAGGTCCCAAGGAACCAGCCTGATCCGTTCCTTTCATGTAACGATCAATAGTAACGTGTTTCTCAATAATTTCAGCCCCCATACCTACGGCGACAACAGGAGCAGAGATTCCTATAGTATGATCCGAAAAACCAATCACATACTGAGGATAATGCTCTTTCAAATAAAGGATTGTATTAAGATTCAAATTATCTGGATAAGTCGGGTACTGGGATACACAATGAAGAATTGAAATATTCGTATGGTATTTTGTTATTACATCAAGTGCATCATCTAACTCCTTTTTACCAGCCATACCTGTTGAAAGAATAATCGGAATCTTGGTATCTGCCATGGCATTAAGAAGGGGGAGATTCGTAAGATCTCGACTTGCAACTTTGAGATAATCAGGCGTAAATAATTTCAACAAAGACAAACATCCTCTAGCACATAACGTTTCCACAAAGTCTAAACCCAAAGATTTCGCATATTTATATACCTCAAAATGCTCATCATCATTTAATTCTAAAGCCGCCCGATGCTCCCCATACGTGTGACCAAACGAGTTGGGATTATCATAGACACAATTCATCCGAGTGGTTGTCAATTCTTCGTTCAGATCTCGTTTCGTTAATTTAACCGCATTCATTGGTTTTAAATTAACATCAAAATCATCCACTCTTACAGGACGAGAAATAAGTTCCACAATTAACTTGGCTATATCAACAGAGCCATTGTGATTTTGACCGATCTCGCCAATAATATAAGTTTCACCTTTAGAAATCATCTCATTTAGTATTTCGATTGATTATTGCTTTCATTGATTCTTTTAATTCTTTGTGCAGATCAAGATAATTAACAACTTCTCTCAGACCGAAACTAGGGGTCATAGCTTTAAGATCCGAATATACCTGTTGAGCATTTTTCAAATCCTCTATGGTGTCTATTGTTAAACGAATATCATTTCTTCCTTGTAAAAAATCTGGGCATTCAATCCACTCGCACTTGTATTCATCAAGATGTGTGTAAACATGAATCGTTACATGCTCATGAGCAGAAAACTCATTTGTCGTATCCATGACTCTTTTAAGAGCTTTAAGTGTTACAAACTCCCCCCAAAATCCAAAATGTGTTTTAATAGAAGGAGTGTTATGAATTTTATATCCAATATAATCTACAGAACTTTTTTTGGCTTTCTTGATTAACATCTCTATTCCTTCATAATCGATAAAAGGATTATCTGAACAAATTCTTACAATACCATCTATATTATTTTCCTCTGCCGCTTTAATAAAACGCTCAAGAACATCATTCTCCGATCCCCTATAAACAATTTCTCCTCTAAACTTCAAAAAAGACTCCAATTCATCATTATTGGGATTTTGAGAAGTTGCAACTATAATTTTTATTCCTTTTACTTTGTGTAAGTTTTCCAAGAGAATTTCCAACAAAGTTTGTCCTTGATAGAATTCTCTCAAAATTTTACGAGGAAGACGAGTTGAACCCAATCTCGCCTGAACAATAATACCTATATTCATAGTTTTGTTACTAATAAAATCTTACACACTTACCAAGTTTCCCAACTATCTCTGGGTAGCAAATGCTACTTAAAACCAAACCCTATCTAGAGATCAATTTCTAGTATATCACTCATTTAAAGAATATCTACTCAACATGATATTCTTTTCACTTTCCGACACATTAATAACTCATATATTCTATAGTAATTATACAATTCCCTTCACCCTATTTTATAATACTCAAAACCGTTCTCCTCCAGCTCCCGTCTCTCGTATATATTCCGCCCGTCAATCACCACACGACCGTTCATCGATTTTTTCAACACGCTCCAACTCGGCACCCGGAACTCTTTCCACTCCGTGACAAGCATTAAAGCATCCGCGTCTACCGTCGCCTCGTACATATCTTTACAGTAAACCACCGTATCCCCGATTCGGCGATGACACTCGTCCATGGCAATAGGATCGTACACTTTCACCGTCACCCCCGCATTCAACAACAAATCAATCAACACCAGAGCGGGCGCCTCACGCATGTCATCCGTTTCCGGTTTGAAAGCCAAACCCCACAACGCTACAGTTTTCCCCTTCACGTCCCCGCTAAAATGATTCACAAACTTGCGGAACAGAACCGACTTCTGACGCTCGTTCACGCTTTCCACCGCCTTCAACACCTGCATCTCGTAACCGTTTTGCTCGGCAGTCTTGATCAACGCTTTCACGTCCTTCGGGAAACAACTTCCGCCATACCCGCAACCCGCATACAGGAATTTCTGTCCGATACGGGTATCTGCCCCGATTCCCTTACGCACCATATTGATATCTGCGCCAACAAGTTCACACAAGTTCGCCACATCGTTCATAAAAGAAATACGGGTTGCCAACATCGAGTTAGCGGCGTATTTAATCATCTCGGCAGAAGGTATATCGGTAAAAATCATCCGATCATTGGTCAACATAAAAGGACGATAAAGACGGGTCATGCTCTCTTTAGCACGGTCACTTTCCACTCCCACGACAACACGGTCCGGACGCATGAAATCCTCTACCGCCGCCCCTTCCTTCAAAAACTCCGGGTTAGAAGCCACGTCAAACTCGAGCGTCACACCACGCTGTTCCAGTTCCTCCCGAATTGCTTGTTTTACCTTAATTGCCGTTCCCACGGGTACAGTACTTTTGGTCACCACCACCAGATATTTATTCATGTTGCGTCCCACGGTTCGTGCCACCTCCAACACGTACTTCAAGTCTGCCGAACCATCCTCGTCAGGGGGTGTCCCCACGGCACTAAACACGACCTCCACCTCGTCCAAAACCTCGGTCAAATCGGTCGTGAAATGCAACCTTCCCGCCTTCACGTTTTTGTGTACCATCTCTTCCAGTCCCGGCTCGTAAATCGGGATCATCCCATGTTGTAACTGTTCTATCTTCTCTTTATTCACGTCAACACAAGTCACATCAACTCCCATTTCCGAAAAACACGTCCCGGATACCAAGCCCACGTAACCGGTTCCCACTATCGCTATCTTCATAATTATAAATTAAATAATTCTACCCACACGTTTTATTCAATTCCTCGAACTGCCGCTTCGCCAAAATATAAAAAACCTCCGATACCAAACCAAAGTCCGCTTCCTGTCCCGCTTGTCGGAAACGTTCGATCCTCTCGTCCTCCTCCCGCTCCACGCTGACCCGTAAACGAGCCCGTTCCTCGTTCAACCGCTCCAGTTCTTCTTTGGGTAATTCCATTGCCCCGACCACATCATTGTACAAACAAATAGCACTCCACCACGCCAACAACACATCACGTTCTCCGCCCCGCATATATCCCAATACTTCCATCACCAACCTCCCCGCCAATTCACCACACACCTCATCTCCAGCAAAATAGTAACAATTACACAGTAACCGACAAACATTCGGTGTCCGACAAGGCAAAGCGATTTTACCATTCTCCCGCACCGAGAGTATCTGGTAAGCCGCATCCACACCATTTTTCAAGTACCCCAAGTCCGAGTACACCTGGTAAACATCCATCATATCTGCCGCATACCCCACCCGGGTATCCACGGGAATATCCTCATTCCTCAACTGCCCCGAGTATAGCCGTGCAATCTCTTTCGCCCGCTCGTGAATATCACCCGAGTGACCGAAAGTCCCCTCCAACCACGGGTACACCCGTACCATAGAATACACTGTTAAGTAACCGTGTAACAAGCCAGACAATTGCCCCGGGGGATACGCCCGGATATCAAGCATGTTCAATCGCTTGTACAAATCGTGAAATAAACCTTTTTCCATTTATATTTCTTGATTTATGATTTTAGATTTATGATTTCAATTGTACTTATCGATACTTTTTTAATCGCAAATCATAATTCATGAATCTTAAATTAATTCGATTGTTCTATTCTACTCTATTTTTTCAAGAAAGGAACCCGGAATATAAGACGTGGCTATCGATGCCACACCGTCCAAACGGATCACCACTCGTTTGTGCCCTCTCAAACGTACCAACTCTCCCGTTAACCCTTGCAAGGGACCTTTGATCACCCGCACCCGGTCACCTCGCTTGAGGTCCTTGTTCAATATCTCGATGCCACCCGGCGAAAAATCCAACAAGAACATGAAATTCTCCATCTGCTTGTCGGGAACAATCAAAGAACAACGCCCTTCTATATCTTTCAGGTAAACGATATTCAAGGAATACTCGTTAATCAAGGAGAAACTCGTGGCTTTATCCGTACGGATAAAAATCATACCATGGATCAAAAGTACACGAATAGTCTTACGACCCAGCGGGGTATCCCGAACCTGCTCCTCACGCGGGAGAAAATTCTCGATCCCCAACTCGTCCAACTTTTTCTTGATAAATAATTCCTGATTTACCCGCGTATAAGCGACATACCAGTGTATTTTTTTCTCCTCGATCATGTAATTGTTGATTCTGTTACGAAAAGCGATTCTCCACCTTCTCGCCATTTTCCCGGCACACTACGTCCGGATGCGCTTCGCGCACTAACCCTATCACGGGTTTAGATTATTTATTGCCATGTGTTTCACGCACCCCACTTAAACAGTGATATTTCTTATAGGTACACGAAAACTGTTTCGCCAAACGACATTTTAATATGAAAAAACCATCGTTTATTGACATTAATAAAATTTACTCTTTAATCAAATCTGCAAATCCGCAATCATCTAATTGCGAGTAATAAAAAATATTGTCATGAAAATTTGCGATAAACAAAAATGATGTATATTTGCAACGCAATAAACGATCGATAAATAATACGCTCTAAATTATTGCTAAACACTCTTCTACAAACAAGAATATTCCATTTAATCCAATACCTGAACCTAGAGAGAACCCATTGTAATCCTACCCAAGTAATACCGTAATCATACCCCATCTCCGGTCTTCCTCCGTTCATACCCCGTACATCCTATTATCTTCCATATAGAAACACCGAAGATGCACGATAGCAAACACAGCCCCATGTACTGATTACCCTAGTTCTTCGGTAGGATTATATTGGGTCCTCTTATAGGTCACACAAATTACATGAACGTCTTGCCCGCATGACTTCACGGTTGAATATCACCGGCAAAACAGTAAAAAAAACAGCTACACAAGAAACTAAAAAAGAAACGACCGAGAGTTTTACTTCCCGGTCGACCTCTTAAAAGTTATATCAAAGAATCTTCCTTATTTCACAAAAACATCCTGATTCCAAGTGATACCGCTTATATCTGTAAGGATTAACTCGTATTTTCCGACAGGTAATCCCGCAATAGCCTCATCCCGGATCGTCAACTCCGCCTTTCCCCCCAAAGGGAGCACCAGACTATGCTTGCCGGGCTGCACCTTCGCGACGTACTTGTTTTGAATGCCTGTTCCCGGGAAACGGGACAACTCTTCCCCATTTTTATCAAACACAATATTTCCCGCTGTATCTTTTAGCGTAATCCCGATCAAGAATGAGCCGTACACATCACCCCCCTCTACCCGATAGACCGTAAACTGCAATTCCCCTTGTTTGATACTTGCATCAGAAATTTCAATCTTCGGTTTCACAGATTTATTGTGTAAAGGTCCCCAAACACCATTATGAAAAACCTGATTCGTGAAGAGCGTCAAGAACAGGATGGCAACAGAACCAACCATGACCACTCGATTCACTTGTTTTACAGATAACGGCAAGTCACCGGAAGTCAACCATCGCGACCATTGGCGATCACGTAACCACGTTATTCGGGAGAGTAGAAAGTGATCCGCCGAATATCGCCCTCCCCCGGACAAGAAAATCGTGAATCCCGCCGCGACGCCAAGTATTCCGATTTGCCATTCATCCAGACACGTGGTTCCCAACCAACCGGAACCGAGTAGAATACCTCCTGCCAACGCCATCACTCCCACACTCATCAGACGTGTAAAGAACCCGAGCATAAAAGACAATCCCACAATACATTCCACCAACGTGAAAACAACCATCGCCCACCATAACAATTCCGGGTGAGTAACCAAGTATTCGATAACGGATTTTATACCTATCGAATTCGGGAGAAAGTGATTAAACTTTTCTCCGATATACCCGGCGGTATCGGGTATCAATTTGTTTTCCAGCACCAAACGACGCCAAAAGGCCGAAAAATAAGTCCAACCTACCACCAAACGCAAAACCAGCGTGAACAAACCCGTTAACGCGTACGAGCCTGTAACATTTTGTTTATCCAGAGAAGCCATATTATAATAGTTTTTTTAGTAATTCCGGTATTTCAATGCTTCCCCCCTCTATTTCCCTAATTTTCATTTCTCCCTCGGACGTCAGGGAAAAATTCATCTGCCGCTTGTCATTATCCCCGATGGTTCGTCGGATAAAACCTTTACTTTCTATGGATTTAATCACTTTCGAGGTATTCGAATTTGTTAAATTCAATTGCTCGGCAATCTCCCCGGAAGAAAGTTTTTCCATTCTGGAGAGACAGCACAAGACCATCCCCTCGTTCAAACCCAATTGATAAACTTTCTCGAAACGAGCTTCAAATTCTGCAATTGCCCGATACATATCCCGTATCTTACACAAGGTATCCATACTAATCGCGTTTATTTTTGGGGATAAACATACTCAACAACAAGCCTCCCATCGCAGCTCCCCACAAAGAACTATATAGCGGTGAGGACGTGATCGGACAAGTCCCGCTCGCGCATCCCACGAACCGCCAATACAAGAAACCACCCAACGCCCCTAATAAAACCCCCAACAAAGTTAAACCATATCGTTTGAAAAATACTTTCGCCATAATCAATCCTCCTGCTTTTAATTACTTAATAATTTATAAATTCACTTTTCTAATGAAACACATATACAAAAGTATCGTATATTTTCCAACAAAACAATTTTCCAATGGAAAATATTTAAATTCTCTCGATAAAAAATACATCACAAAAAAACCTCGGGTTTTCTCACCCGAGGTTTTCCTTGTTAATCATCTATTATTTCAATAAAGCTAAGTATTCATACGTTTGAACAAAAAAGCAGAATTCTTTGATTTCATAAATTTCTCCAAATGTTCTATTTGTCGCATGGAATGAATATCCCCTGAAAGGTAATCTATCACCCCTGCATCCGACAGTATCTGCGCACCACGCGTAGCTTCTTTCCCGTAGAACCCGGTAAAGGACAACAAATTCACCTGCATTTTACATCCTCTGTTTTTCAACGTATTCGCACGTTCCAGTATACATCCCGCGTAAAACGGGTATCGTTCGGGGTGAGCCAGCACCGGGATATATTCTCTCTCCTGTAACCGGAAAACGACCTCTTCAAAAGAAGGCGAAGGAGATACAAAACTATGTTCTATCAAAACTCTTCTTCCTTGAAACGAAGCGATGTTATCCCTCTCGATCAACTCCAGCATGTATTCTCCTACTTTATATTCCGCCCCCGCGTCCGCATCCAAAGAAATCCCTTCTTTCAAAAGACATTCCTTTAGTAAGTCCAACCTGTCCCGTATGATCTCCGGGGTATTCATGGGTGAAGGAAAAGAGATGTGAGGGGTAAAAGAAAATCTCCTGACTCCCAATGCCAACATCCTTTTCACGATAGCGACCGACTCCTCGATCGTCTTCACGCCATCATCCAATCCCGGCAATATATGGGAATGCATATCATGCTCGTAAAAAAAATACTGTTTATTCTCTTTTTGAAACCAAGCCATGGGAAAGAAATTATTTCGACTTCTTCTTCTTTGTATTTTCCTGACCATAGCCATAACCGTACCCATAGCCATAACCGTATCCGTATCCGTATCCGTATCCATAGCCTCCGGAGCGACTCAACTTGATTCCATTCACCACGATTCCCAGATTTTCCAAACGATTTCCTTTCTCCAAATCGGAAATTACTCGCAATCCTTTTTTGTCCAATACATTTGCCCGAATCACGTACACACAAGCATCCGCATACCCGCTCAACGAGAAACCGTCAGCTAAAATTCCCAAGGGAGGGGTATCCATGATGACATACGAAAACTCTTTCTTCAAATTTTCCAGCAACTCACCCATCCGGGGACTAGCAACCAACTGTGTCGGATTCGGCGGTACGGTTCCCCCGAATATCACGTACAGATTATCATCCACTTTCTCCATGATTTTACCCGGATCATCTTCCATTCCGGCAAGATAAGCAGACAAACCTTTTCTATTCTCCCGTTTGAAATACTCGTTCAGCCGAGGATTCCGCAAGTCACAACCGATAACCACCACTTTTTTGCCGGCCTTAGCGTAAGCATTCGCCAAATGAGCCGCAACCAGAGATTTCCCTTCTCTCGGGATCGTGGACGATACCATAATCACAGGAGTCGCTTTTTGTTTGATCAGGTAATTCAGATTTTCGCGAATCAAATGCATGGATTCCGACATCATGAAATCATCCTGATCAACGGAAGTCTTACCATCTTGTAACTGAGGCAATGTACCCAGCAGGGGTGAATGTATAACTTTCTCCACTTCCGATGCATCCCTTACTTTCGTATCCCACAAGTCCATCACAAACAACACACCGACAGGCAACGCTATCCCCATGAACATACCGAATAACAAGATCAACATTTTTCTCGGTGCAACCGGTCGTTCTCCCGGATCCGGATTTTCAATAATCTTCGCCATAGGCACATACATCAATTTAGCGATCTCGGCTTCTTCTCGTTTTTGCATCAAGAACAAGAATAAATTTTCCTTTAATTCTTGTTGACGAGCGATAGAACGGTATTGTTTTTCTTGCGTTGGTACAGATGTCAATTTTTTCTCCACTTGCTGGCTTTCCCGCTCTAAATTAGCAATTTTAATATCCATTCCCTTTTCCACGTTCGCGATAGCCGAGAGAATACTTTTCTTTAACTCCCGAAGTTGCATTTCCAATCCTGTTACGATTGGATTACTCTCGCGGGCAGACAGCAATAACTTCCCTCTCCGCAATACCAACTCGTTGTATTTACTGATTCCACTATTCAATGCCTCGTCTGATAATCCCAAACGCTCCGGCAATATTCTAAACTCTTCTCCTTCATTCCCCTCGAGATAAGCCCTCACGCTTTTTACAACCTCCATCTCCATCTCAAGTTTTAACAACTCTGCTTCAGTGACTTTTTTACGTTCCATCACGAACGCCGCATCAGAGGCGATATTAGTCAATTGATGTGCCTTTTTAAAACTCTCCGCATCATTTTCAATGTCGCCCAATTCTTGGTTGATCACCCGTAAACGTTCGTTGATAAAATCTACCGTTTTAGCCGAAACAAGTTGCTTGTCACCGATCCCGTTCTCGTTATAACGACGAATCATCGTGTAAAGAAAATCCTTCCCTTTCTCCGGATTTGTTTCTTTCAATAAAACCTGAACAGCACTCGTGTTTTTCTCAAGCAAAGCAACTTCCAATTGCTTGTGAAATTTAGTTGTAGCCAACTCGTATGATATAATATCCACCCGGATCTCATCATCTACCGAAGCCAAAGAGTCACTTTTTTCTATTGCTATATTATAACCTCCCATCGGGATGGCTGTAGAGTATTTCCCTTCGAATGCAAGATTTTTATCAGCATCATACACTTTTATTTTATTCGCACTTTCGAGCATCACATAGATTGTCGTGTCCTTGATATTCCGGGGAATATCTACCAGCACCTTAATCGGAGTACTTCTATATAATTTCTCCTCCCGCAACATCTTCCTCCGGGTATAATCAATGTTCAGTTCCAACTCTTTCACCACATCCATAACCAAGTTTTTGGACATGAGTTCAACAATCTCATTCTCCACCAACATATTCCCTTGCAAAAATCCCAATTCCTTCAACATGGGATTCACTCCCAGTTCTCCTTTTTTGGAATCACTGATCATAACTTTTGCCCCGACTTTATATACCGGAGTTGAACTAAAACAAATGTACAGGGCGAATCCCACACACAAAGGTACACTGATTGCGAACCACCACCAACGTGCCAAAAGTTTATAGAAAAAAGCCCGCAGATCAAAATACTCTTCTTCTTCCGTCTGTAATAAATTGTTTTCCTGATTATTCGTTTTCATGCACCTAACACGATTTCATTTACACTATTTCACGATTAAAGTAATTAAAGCCACGATTGTCGACATACTTGACAATATATAGGGCAAGAAAGCACTGACACTTCCTCCCGCGATCCGTCCCTTGTTGGGTTCCACGTACACGACATCATTCTGTTGTAAATAGAAAAAAGGCGAATCGATAAATTCACTCGATGTCAAATCTACACGAGTAAAGATTTTTTCGTCACCTTGCTCCCGCATCACCAGTACATTTTTCCGTTTACCGTTAATCCCCAAATCTCCTGCCATACCAAGGGCATCTAATATTGAAACTCGTTCACTAGCGACTTTATAACTGCCGGGATTTTTTACTTCACCCAAAATGGTCACTTTAAAATTCTGGAATTGAATCGTCACGATAGGATTCTTCAAGTAGACCGACAACTTCTCTTTTAATAATTCCGCCAAATCATTCCGCGAAATGCCTTCTACTTTTATTTTTCCTAAAACCGGAAAATCAATCTCCCCGTTCTTATCTACCAGATACCCACGCGGAATCTGTTGGGTAGTCGTGGTATTTACTTCCCTGCCCAAACCGATCATTGGCGTGTTAAAGGGCAATGCCGATTCCAGATCATCACATGACACAATAATAGATAATAAGTCATCCGTATGAATCACGGTCTTGTATTCACACTCTGCCTTTATTCTTTTATTAACTTCAACATCCTGCAGATACACGACTTTCTTACGGGAACCACAAGAAAAGAGCAACATTCCCCCAAACAGGAATAAAATAATTCTACCCCAAGTATACATATATTCAATATTATTATTTTTTGATCTAAATTCAAGAATTTGTTTTTTGTAAATCACGAATGACGTTTACCACCCGTGCGATATCCTCGTCGGTCAACGTTGGTCCCGACGGCAGACACAAGCCGATCTCGAACAAATGTTCACTCGTTCCATTGCCATAAAATGGAGCATTTGCAAACACGGGTTGTAAATGCATCGGCTTCCACAATGGTCGGCTCTCGATATTATCCGCATCCAATGCTAAACGGACGTCTTCTCTCGTAAATCCTGCTTCATTCGAATTCACCGTGATGCATGTCAACCAGTAATTAGAATCAAAATCCCCACCTTCCGGTTGACTCATCACACGCACACCTTTCATTCCTTCAAACAGATGTGCATATAAATCATGTATTACCCGTCTTCTATTAATATGTTCTTCCAGCACGAACATTTGTCCCCGCCCTATACCGGCACATATATTACTCATCCGATAATTATACCCGATACAAGAATGCTGATAATGAGGAGCCTTATCCCTTGCTTGCGTGGCATAGAATAACGCCCGCCCGGCAGTATCGTTACAAGGACACACCAAAGCCCCCCCGCCCGAAGTCGTGATTATTTTATTCCCGTTAAAAGACAGTACCGCATACTCTCCAAACATTCCACACTTTTTTCCCTTATACTCGGATCCGAGTGACTCTGCCGCATCTTCTAAAACAGGGATTTCGTATTTTCGGGCTATTGCCAGTATTTCGTCCATTTTTCCGGGCATACCATACAAATGAACCGGTATAATGGCTTTTGGCTTTTTACCAGTCATGGCAATTCTATCGTTAATCGCTTTTTCCAACAATACCGGATCCATATTCCACGTATCCGGTTCACTATCGACAAACACCGGTTTTGCTTCAAGATAGGCAATAGGATTGGCAGATGCCGCAAAGGTAAACGATTGGCAGATTACCTCATCCCCCATCTTCACTCCTAACAGAATCAACCCCAAATGTAATGCTGCCGTTCCCGCACTCAACGCCACAACACTTCTGCCCCCATCTCCCGATTCGCCGTTTCCTGTCAAAAAATCCTGCAAAGATTTTTCAAAAGCATTCACGTTTGGACCTAACGGTACAACCCAATTCGTGTCAAATGCCTCTTGTATAAATTCCTGTTCTCTTCCCCCCATGTGGGCAAGAGACATCCAAATTCTTGAATTCATTCTAATATATTATTCATTAAAAATATAAAACTCCCCATGCCCCGGATACAGGTTTCGACCTTCTGCAATCTTTAGAATAAATTGTAGTGATCGGGCAGCCTCTTCTTTGTCACTACGAGGAAAAGATGTTATAATCTTCAAGCCGGGGATAAAGGAATCTCCCGTGAATATTACTTTCTTCGTGTAGTAAGTCAAACAACTGCTATCGTGCCCGGGGGTTTCCATTATAGTCAACAACTCCCCCGGAAATAATTCTATTTCATCATTATCATGCAATACACACAAATTGTTTCCTGAGAATAAAATGGGGTCATCGTGATATCTGGAGAAATTCAATTTATCAGAAAATAATCCTTCTTTTCCGGCTTCCGAAGTGTATACAACACAATCCGGAAACAATTCGACCAAACGATTAATCCCGTATAAATGGTCATAATGCGTATGCGTGAGAAATATTCCCCGTACCGTTCCCCCCTTGGGAATAGCATCCAACACCGGAGCTACATCCCCCACATCTACTAACCAACACCACTCATGCCCCTCTTCCAATAAAACGTAAGTATTGGAATTAAACACAACATTCACCACTTGAATAATATCCATCAAAGTTTTTTCTGAAAAATGAGATGTATTTCTTAACTGCCACTTCTATATAAAGGGAAAAAATGTGACCCTGTATCAAAAGAATCCGATTCTTTTATACGTTCATTTACTAAATAATCGTAAACGCCTTGATTATATATCATTTTAGAAATAGAAAATTGATTCGCCGCATAACGATGAAAAGCCGCTTTAAAATTATACAGGTTGTCTTTTGAAGCACCTAAACCACCTCCAAGATGAAAAGTTTCAAATCCTTGTTCAGCCCCCCAGCATGCTACCTCATAAAGAAGTAAATTTGTAGGATTTAAGTTACGGTACTCTACCAATGAGCCGGAAAGGTGGTAATGCATTTTTCGGTTAGCAAAAAGAATTATCGCCATTGCTATAATCTTTCCGTCAATCTCCGCATAAAATAATTCGTAATTATTTTTCAAATCAGAGTGAATGGAATCATAAAATGCATCTTCAAAATAATAATATTCTTCAGCATTATCTTTCCGCATGGTTGAATTATAGATTTCCTTAAATATTGAAAGGAAATATCTTTCCTGTTTATGATGAATTACAATTCCGCACTTTTGCGCTCTCCGAATTGTATTTCTATTTTTACTCGTAATATTCTGCCAAATAGTTTCTTTAGAAGTAAGATCCATATGAATAGTATGTCCCAAATCAATAATATCAATCTTACCCCTAAGGCTATCCACATTATTTAAAAGCGGATGCCATCTAACAAACTCACTAACGATCCCTTCTTTAAAGAAGTAATCTTGTAATTCGACGAGCATTGCATCAATTTTTGATTTATCTGCCCCGTCAAAAAGGAAACCACCGTATCCGTAAGGTGTAATCAGATCGAATATTTGATTTTTTTCAGATACACGTGAACGCTTGTTAAGAGAAATCTCACGTTTTATATACACACACATTCCTCGCAACTCGCTTCTCTCCACATAAACAAGAATTGGTATACCATCCCCGTGGATTTGAAAGGCTTTAGCGTAACCGCTTAAATAATATACATCATATTCTTTAAATGATTTAACTATCTCGTCCCATTGTTCCGAGTGTTCCAAGCCAATAATGTTTATCATAACACGGATTCTATTATCTGTTTCAATTCCTCTATATCTTTTTCAGTGTATCTACCATCACAATGGACAGAAAGAATTTTATCTCCAATATTTTGTATCTCAACAGACTGGGAATCACAAATGTTCCATAATATAGCAGGGTAAACACGCCGTTTTATAAGATTTTCTCTTACCTCATCCCGTCTTCTTGTATCCTCGAATAAAAGGATGTATGAAAATGGATTACATTTACTATTCTCCGTGTTAAGTATCTTAAAATAAGCTGAGGCGATACGGGCAAGATTTTTTTGATTCTCGGATTTTTGAAGATACCACGTTACGATATCAAAACTTGCAATATATTCTAAACTCCTATCATCCAGACGAGAAACAGGAAGCCGCTCAAATTCTTTCTCAGTATCTAAGTATAAATTTCTAAAACAATTCTTATCATCAATGCTCCCCTGTAAATACAACTTTTTTAATTCCATGCCACGCCACCTTTTTTGGGCAAGGCTTTCATTCTCTTCAACACGTTGAAAAATTTTCTCTCCCAAGAATCCTTTCGGTGACCATAAAATCCCCCCCTCCGGAATAGGAATCGTCTTTCTCAAAGAAGCGATACACCAATCTGCATCACTTTTTTGTGCCCACTCTCCAATTAAATCGTGCGAATGATCTTCTATTACAGGAACAGGTATGTCAACGTTACTTCTAAAACCCCGAAGTCCGAAAAAATTTACCCTTAATAAAACATCACCTTTTTTGAAATCTATTTTAGATATCAAGGATGTATCGTTAGCCAAAGGCGAATCTTCATAAAAGACAACTTCAACTGGACTATTCTTTATCGTATCTACAACCTCATAGCAGAAATAGACCGGCATCCAAATGCGTTTCCACTTAAAATAATCAATAAGCCAGAGTACACATTGTCTTCCATCCGCTAAAAATTGGGAATTAGGATAAAAGTTTACGATAGATTTTTCCCCGTGGAAATTATCTATCACATGAAAATCAGAACCAAATTCTATCATTGTTTTTTTAACCGCTCTAAAAAATGAAGATCATCCACTTCCTTCATATTCCCCGCACCTTCTCCGATATTTTCTTTGGTAAAGATTTTTTTAATCGTAATAAAAACAATCTTTATATCAGTCATTAAGGTACAGTGATCGACATACCACACATCATATTCGAATTTTTTACTCAACAAAAGCAAATTTCTACCATGAACCTGAGCCCAACCGGTAATCCCGGGTCGTACTTCATGCCTTCGATTTTGTTCCGCGGAATACAGAGGGAGATATTGGATAACTAACGGTCTTGGTCCTATAAGCGACATATCACCTTTCAGCACATTAAAAAGCTGAGGCAATTCATCTATCGAAGTCCCGCGAATAAAACGTCCCACTCTTGTAAGTCTTAACGCATCCGGTAATAACTTTCCATCTTTATCACGCTCATCAGTCATGGATTTAAACTTTATGACTTTAAATATTTTTCCATTTTTACCCGGTCTTTCTTGTACAAAGAAAATTCCCGCACCCTTGTTCGCGAAAAAAAGCCATATAGCAATAATTCCTAAAATCGGCCAAATAACCGACAATACACAGAATACTGCGATAAAGTCAATCACACGCTTAAAAAAATATTTATACACCACCATGAAATTTTATAACAACAAGAAAAAACACAAACATTTTCTATTACACGATAGAAAAAAAATCAAATATTTATGATTCGTTGTTTTTGCCAATCAAATAAATTATCAGCTTCTTGAAGAGAAATAAACTCAAAGTCTTTGACCAACTTTTGAAACTTCCCAAAACTCCCTTTAAGCCCGTAATAAGTTTTAAAATAACGTATTGCAGCGGGTTCTCGTTCCCATCCTTTATAACGCCTTTCCTGTTTATTATCAAAATCCTTCATGTGGAAATACGTCATCACGTAATCGTGTTCCCTCACGAAAGAACGAATCATGCCATAAGGAAACAATCGAAAATATCCTCCCCCGGAATAGGCCACGGATTTTCCACACAACGTGACCATGGGGATCGGGTACTCTTTAATACGAATCCCATTGTATTCTACTATCGCGGGCCGATCTGTCTGAAAATTATTAAAACCGCCAAAAGAACGATTAGCCGGGAAAACCGAAGAATCAATTTCAATCCCGTACTTATGCAAAATTTCAAAGATATACTTGTTCTCATCCGAAATTGAAAAAGCAGGAGCTCGATAAGCCGTGATTTTTCTACCTATTAACTGCTCGATAGAATCAATTCCCACTCGTGTATCTTCTTCCGCTCCGGCATAATCAAATTTATACAAAAAAGTATGAGAATTGGAATGACTTCCTATATGATGCCCTGCCCGATCTATTTTACGAACGACATCCGGAGCACAACGAGCCATCTCGCCAAGAATAAAGAAAGTTGCTTTATAACCATGCTCCTCAAGAATATCCAAAATACGCTCCAAATAATCATTTAAACGAGGCAGCCAATCAACTTTATTGCCTAGTTTATAATATTCATACGCCCACCAATCCTCTATATCAAAAGTTAGTATGTTCATGATTCCTGACTTAATAATACACAAAATCCAAATCTGAATCTGCTGACGTGATCAAAATATTTTCATTTCTCATCATCTTTGGATCACCTGTTGCAGTATGCAATTTTTTTTTCATTTTTATTGTCAACGGGTTACATGAAATCCATGAATAATTTCTCGATGTTAAGGTGATAACGATACCTATTTTATTCATTTTTGCCAATTTTACAACAGCTAGCATCATTCTCCTCTCGTAAATAGATCGGCTACACCTGAAATCCACCAGGGACAACATATCAATCCCGCTAAGACGTGTTTTTCTCACGACCAGATACCCCTTCGTTATTCCATCAATCAGATAATTATACATATGATACTCATCCTTCCTATACATATTGAAGAATCTATTTTTCAAGAATGACCTGTCACGAACAAACTCAACTGTATCGTCCATCCAATAACCATTTTCAGGAATATCTGTTTTTTCAACATCATCGACTTTCACAAATAATTCGTTCTTGTTTAATTCAAATGTATCGGGATAATTTTCTCCGGGTTTATACCTTAAAAGTCCTATTTTCTTTAAAGCGGCAGTTACAACAAATCGATTCAATGAAATATACACTCTCACCGGATCAAGCTTAATGAATACATCCATTAGCTTAGATTGTATATTCCACGCAATATCCGTAATACCTGTCGAAAACCAATTCGTAAATTGATTTATATGACCGTATAACATTTTACTTAATCCTTTTCCCCTGAAATGACTGGAAATAATCACGTTCGCAACAAAAAAAACATTCTTTTCTTTCCCTTCATGCAATGACATTCTTGTTTCATTAGCAGTTGTACAACCAATAATCTTATTTTCATTCATCAAGATCACGGTCTTATTCCAATTTTCCTGTTTTCCATGATCCAAATTAGTCAACCACCAATCCAGATAAGATCGACTCCTATTAGGATATTCTGCAATCATGAAAGTCAATAACCTCTCGTGCCACTCCGGTGTATACAAAACTGTCTTTATATCCGTCATTTTCGTGTAGAAACCCAAATGTGTTACCAATCAAGAAATATCAAACCATTAAACTCTAGTTCCATCTTTAGATTTTCTAAAAGACGGGCTTAGTTGCTTTTTTATATTATGCATGGTTCCCCAAATAAAAGGTAATGGGTCTTTAATATCTAAATCCTGAAAATACAAATTTTTACCCCAAAAACGGAACCAACTCGGGTATGTATTGAAACGTTTGGATGAATAAAAGAACCATAACATTTCAAAACCGATATGCCTTAAAAATTTACCATAGCGATACTCGTATTTTTGTTGAGGATTTCCCATATACTCGTCTAAAATAATTCTTCCCCAATCTATACCCGAAACAATCGCCGCTTTAACGCAAGCCGGAACTCTTGGATTTAACTCCATGATTTTCAAATCACCTTCTTCCGGGTCTTCGATAAGATCAAAATCAGCAAAGCCTACCCAACCTAAATCTTTCAACAGATTATAACAAATCTCTACCACTTCCTTATTCTCAACAGTTACGGCACAACAACTACTTCCTCCATTTTCCGGATACCATCTATATTTATAAATGACAGATGAACATACCAACTCCTGCTTCTCGTTCACGTATAGCTGAACTTCCACTTGAGCTCCACCTTGTTTTATGTATTTCTGCAAATGACAATCACCATATTGGGCATAAATTATCGGATATTTTTCCAATAACTCTTCATAGGAATGAACCAGCGTCATGCCTCTTCCTCCACAGGTATGATTAGGTTTTATTAATAGCGGAAACACGCATTTCTCTTTACCGACTTTTTCTATATTCTCTAATGAATTGATTGTAAATGGATGTGGATAATTTTTAGCCTTACATAAACTCATCAATTTGTTTTTATCATATCCATTCTCAAATACATTATAATCCGGAACTTGGAACCTAACATATTGTGATAATGCCTCTTTATTTTTACTTAAAAACTTAGAAGCCATATCTGACATCGGAATAACCGCATCTATCTTTTCTTTTCTTACAACATCAACAACGAAGTCATAGAATAAAACAGTATCGTCTTTTAAGTTACAGAAATATTTTTTCGAAACATATTTTGAATCATCCGCGTACGAATGTTTTCCGTGATATATCATCACGACCCTGTTACCCAGTTTACGTAAAGACTTGACTATTATTAGTCCCTGCGTTCCACCATCAAGTACTAAAATATTATACATATAGTTTGCCGGAACTTTATCAAATCTATTCTGCACAAGACTCTCAAATTACTATACCAAAACCAACTCGGGCACAATCATCGGTTGGGACTTCATCCACACGGTTCCCCAAGTCAATCCTAATCCGAAAGAAGACATAAGTAAAGTTTTCTCTTCTTTTATCAATTGTTCCCGCAAACGTGTCACCATTAACGAGGGAATAGAAGCTCCCCCCAGATTCCCGAATTCTTCCAAATTATATGGTACCTTTCCTAATGGCAACTTCAATTTTTTAACAATCCGATCAACAATCATCTTGTTTGCTTGATGGATAAGAAAATAGTCTATATCATGATCTCTGTCAATATTATAATCCGCCATAAAGGTTTCTATCGACTTGGGCGGTTTGGAAATCGCAAAAGAAAACACGTTCATTCCGTTTATCAACGTGTGCACGGGTGCTCGAACAATCCCGTGCCCGAAATCTTCATACACGAAAGACTCTTCCGTGATCGGGTGACGAAATCCCCCGTGGGGAGTCATCAACGCCTCGTATCCTTTCCCGTACGAGTGAAAATCAACCACGATGTCATGTGCTGTCCGATCATATTCTAACGCCATTGCCGTACCACAATCACCAAACAACGGTACTCGGCTTTTATCTTTCATGGATCCCATTCTTAAAGCCGTGTCCCCGACAAGCAATAAGGCGCGTTTCACGCAACCGGAAGATAATAAATTTCCTCCTGTTGTAATGGCATACATACAACCGCAACACCCCATCGGGATATCCATCGTGAAACAATTCTCCGAAAATCCCAACCGTTCCTGCAATAAACAAGACGTGGGCGGAGTTTTATAATCTCCGGTTACCGACTCGAATATCAAAACATCCACGCTCTCTCGTTCCCACTTCAAGTCAGCTAAAAGTTTTTCCGCAGCAGCAAAACACAGATCCGATGCGCAAACATCATCCGAAGCAAGATGTCTTTGCTTAATACCAACCGTATTATTGAATACCTCGGCTTCTTCCGGGGTAAAAAAGTCAAAATCCGTCGTATGAATCACGTTTCGAGGAACAGCTGCCGCAACTCCTGCCACTCTCACGTTTTTTATCTCCCACCTTGCCATAAGTCTTACCGTGTTAAATTTCCACCCCGTACACTCTCAATATCTCTTTGCCCGTCTTATAAGACGTGAAACCCATGATATCTTCCGGCTCAAACATGATATCAAACGTTTCTTCCAGTAATGCAATTACATTCAATTGATGCACGGAATCCCACTCCTTTACACTATCCTTTGAAAAATCATCATTCAAAACATTCTCTGCCACACCAAAGACTTCCGTGAATACCTTGTTATATTTCTGCTCCATTATTATTATTTTCATTTTATTGGTTACTCAATTTACTATACAAAATCTTCCCCACGTTATTCTTAGGCAGCTCGGGAATCACCCTTACCTCGAAAGCCGAAGCCACAATCCCGGTCTTTACCACCAGTTCTCCTTTTACCTGTTCTTGCAGTTCGGGTCGCGTAATGTAAACCATCATCTTCACGTCCGTTCCCACACAACCGCATTCTATCGGGTATTTCGATTTAATGATATGCTCGCACTCGTCCAACCCTACCCGAGTCCCGTATAGCTTCAGGAAACGCCCTGTACGCCCCACGATATAATAAAATCCGTCACTATCCCGATACGCCAAATCTCCCGTCTTCAGACTTCCGTTTCGCGTATCTCCCAAAGCCAAATCCTCCTTACACAAGGCATACCCCAATGTCACATTCTTTCCCCGGTAGCACAATTCCCCCTCCCGATTATTTTCCTCGATCACTTGTCCCCCCGTGTCCGTCAGGTACAATTCCCCGTTAGGCACAGCTTTACCAATACTACCACACTTTGACAAAGCAAATTCCGGCGGTAAATACGCCATTCTGGCTGTTCCTTCCGTCTGACCGTAAGTGGCTATCCATCGTTTCCCTGTTTGTTGTGCGTATTCCACAAATTGAAGATTCAATTCCCTTGACAGTTTTCCCCCGCCTTGTGTCAACAACTCCAAATCGGGCAGGGCCATCCTGAAAAAACGCATCATTCGCAAGATCTCGAAACTGTAAGGTACTCCCGTGAAACTCGTCGCTTTTTGTTCTTTTAAAAAAATCCAAAACTCCCGCTGTGTCATACTCAAATCCGTGGCAAGAATAGTCGCTCCAACGAACAAATGACTGAACACAACTGATAACCCCATCGTGTAATACAAGGGTAACACAAGTAGCGGTCTATCACTTTTTTTTAATTGAAAAAAAGTCGAGATGTTCAACGCGGAAGCCTCCACGTTCTCGTAACTGTGCCGCACCAATTTCGGGCTGCCCGTGGAACCGGACGTGGGTAAAAGATGCGATAACTTCTCATGTAGCGGATAAGCCATATTCCCCGTTTTCAATAAGGAATAACCGAAACGACTCAACTTCTGTCCAAAACCGAATCGTTTAGCATCCCTACTTGGAACACATACATAACCGGGTTGGTAAATTGAGTATAGCTGTTCCAATAATTCCCCATCTATCTTAGGATTCAACAACAAAGGGACAATTCCGGTATTTATGAATCCCATACTCCAAGCAATCCCACCCGCGTCATTATCGGCAAAAACGAACACCAGAGAACGATTGGGGAGCTCTCGTTTCAATTCTTCTGAAAACTCCACCAGTTCCCCATATCTCAACTTGTTTCCGGCAGAATCTACTACCGCCAAAGAATCAGCATCATGCTTATTAATATTCAGTACCATACCTTTATATTGACGCACAACCGTCCACTCCTAAAATCTGTCCGGAAATATAAGAAGCCCTCTCGGAAGCCAGAAAAGCACAGGCATTAGCCACGTCTTCCGGGCTCCCCAAACGTCCGAGAGCAATTTTTCCTATGCGTTGATCAATCTTGTTTCCCGTGGTTTCGTACAACTCAGTGAAGCGTTCCGTTTCCACGATTCCCGGAGCCACCGCATTCACCCGTATTCCTTGTGAAGCAAGTTCCTTCGCTGCCGATTTTGTCAAGGATATAACCGCCCCCTTCGTTGCCGAATAAGCAACTTGTCCCGGCGATCCTAATACAGCTGTCACAGAAGCAATATTCACAATCGAACCGGTCTTGTTTCTTGCCATAAATCGGGCGGCCAGTTGTACCAACTCCAAGACGGCGATCACATTCACCCGAAACATCAATTCCGTTTCATCACGAACAATCATTCCCATCTTCCGGTTGAAAACCACTCCTGCATTATTCACCAGCACATCTATTCTTCCTTCCTGCTTGTGAATTGACATCAACGCACTTTTCACCTCTGCACTATTCGTAATATCGCAACAAACGGGTATTACTCTTGTCCCGAAACGTTCAGCACAAGCCTCTACCCATTGCTCCATTACTCCAACCTGCCGATCGAAAGCATATACCACCGCTCCATCCCCGGCAAAACGCTCAACGATAGCTTTACCGATACCTTGGGCAGCACCCGTGATTATACAAACCTTACCTTGTAACAATCTTTCCATAAGTATTAACTTAAAGTCATCCCTCCATCTATTTTTAAAGCAGTTCCGGTCACCCACGAGGAAGCATCCGATAACAAATAAATAACGGCCAAGGCTACATCTAAAGGTTGCCCATATCGTCCCAAGGGATAGTTTTGCAATTCTTTTCGGTGATCTTCTTCCGTGAATTGTCCATTACGCACTAAATTGGTTTCCACCATACCGGGATTAACACTATTGCATCGAACACCTTTAGGTCCCAATTCAAGTGCCACCGTCCTCATAAACGCATCTATTCCACATTTAGTGGTAGCATAAATCCCGTTCCCGACAGAAACCCGAAAAACACCACCCGCCGAAGCTGTAAAGACAATCGAAGTACCCCGTTTCACTCTCTTCCTTTTCACGAGATATTTTGTCAATAACATCGGGGCTATCAAGTTTATTCGCTGAACCCTTTCGATCTCGGCTATTGTAATAAATTGAGTTAAGGTAAGTTTCATGACTCCGGCATTACAAACACACCCGTCCAAAGCAGGTACATTCTCGACCAAGTCCGCTATTTCTTGTTCCTCGGTAAGATCAATCTTATAATAGCGATGTTCTTGACCGGAAACAACCTCAAGGGAAGATAAAGTTTCTTTCAACCCCTCTTCATTTATGTCTGTCAAAATCAAGCTCGCACCCAACCTTGAACACTCGATAGCAGTAGTTCTGCCAATTCCTCCGGCTGCCCCGGTTATCAATAGCACCTTCCCGTCCAGAGAGTATGGATTGTAACCCATGATATTATTTCTTCTCCAACACTTTATTATACAAATCTTCTATTGTCACCGCATCACGAATATCTTCTCCATTAAGTACAATATCATACTCTTCATCAATCATGGAGATTAATGCCAAAGCAATCAAGGAAGACCATTCATCCAACTCTCTGAATTTTGTTCCCGCCTTAAACACTTCCGGATCCGTTTCTTCAAATAACTCCGCAAATTGTTTTATGAAATTTTGCATATCCGTATCAATTTATCGAGTTTGTATTAAATTATATAATTCCTTAATCGTAGACACGGAACGCAGATCCGCTCCCGTAAGGAATTTATCAAATTCCTCATCAATCATTGATATAATTGAAAGCGCTACCAAAGATCCCCATTCTTCCATTTTTTTGTATTCTGTATCAGGAGTAAAAGTTTCAATAGGAGTTTCATCAAACTCTGCTGCAAATCTCTGCACAAATTCATCTAATGTAATCATAATAAATACTCAATTATATTAATACTAATTTTATTTTGAATCGTAAACTCGTTTACTATATATGCTATAATTATACATGCAAATAGCAATAAATATCAAAAAATATATATAAGGTTGGTGCATCATCCATGCCCGATGAAGATAAACCAGAAATAGCGCACAAATCAGGAATATTCCCTGTCTGAATTTAGCACCTAACAAAGCTGTATAAGCTAAAATTACAGATAAAATCAAACCGATATATCCTAAAAGAAGAATTAATCCGCGATAATCAGAAAGAACAACTTCACTGTCAAGTTTACCTAAACCCGATATCACCTTGGACGAATGAGTAAACTGTTCGTAGTAATAAGCCCCTGTTTGGTTAATACGTTCATCCAAAGCCCCCTGTAAAGAATTTGTTGAGATAAAAGAACCTACAATTTGCTCTAGATTTCTTTCATAAAGTAAAAACGATAACTGTGCTTGTAAACTTTCATCTAAACTAAAAAAGATAATCGTACAAAATAACAAAAAAGACAGGTAAATTTTCAACTTTCTCCATCCTACCTTATTGACCATCATGTCATATAACTCTCCCAATCCGGCAAGGATGACAAAATTTATTGAAAACGTCAACATACCACAGATCACGATCCACTTACTGATACTATTTCGGGCAAATCGATCTATCAAAAATATAAAACCCAAAATAATGGCAAAGTGTCCCGGTTCTTGCAAAGGGCCACACGCCCGCGGAATGACAGAAGACAGGAAGCCTCCTTTAGCCGTAACAACGATACAACCATACACCCGATAGGTTACACCTGCCATTTCATGAACGTTGGACTGTGCTTCCAACTCGTAATAGGGCAAATACTGTATAATCCCCGTTACCGCACAAATGGCGATAACGCATGAACCTATGGCTAAAAAAATGATTACATTTCTAAATAGGGAATACACCTTGTACAGAAGCTCATTCCGCCAAAAAGCCAACAGTATCAGTGGGAAAAAAATAAAAAAACGAATTGCCGTAGCTAAAATTCCATCATCCAACCTCCACGTTAAATAAGCAAAAAAAACAAACACAGAAAAAGCCAACAATAATCTCTTTGAGGTAAAAAACAATTTTCTTCTATTATACAAAAACAACGTAGCTATAACTACCAAAACCCCAACGAGTGTTGTCAATCTATTTTCAAGCGGATTCCAAAGATAAAAAGGATTTATAGCCGTAAATATCCAAAGGAATCCGGCTAAAGATGAAAATCCGCTAACAAGATTCATCTGCATATTAATGAATACTTAATGGCTGGCAGGATTCATACAAGGGAAGCGTCCAAATCGAACATACACGCTTATCCGGGTACATACGGGCTACAATTTTTTGCAAAGTATCGTCCGGACCCACTTCATAAAAATCCATTGCCCCCTCTTTTGCCAAGTTATGCACCATTTGAGTCCATAACACGGGATGCGTAATGTGTTCTATCAGATTATCTTTTATCCGTTCGGGTTCCGAATGTAATAGCCCGTCCACACATTGACAAACAGGAACAAAAGGTGTATGAAAAGTTGTTTTATCAATATGTTCTTTTAATTCCAAACGAGCTTCTTTCATATACGGGGTATGAAAACTACCACCGATCATTAATGGAACTGCCTTTTTGGCTCCTTCTGCCATAAAAGCCTTACAAGCTAATCGAATACCTTTTTTTGAACCGGAAATAACAACTTGTCCCGGTCCATTATAATTGGCAAAATAAATCGGCTCTCCGGTTTCATCCCAAATTTCTTTAATCCTTCGGGCTATATATTCATCGGGAAGTCCGATAACTGCCCCCATAGCTGTTTTTACTGTTTCGCAAGCCTTTTGAGCAATCAACGCCCTATGCAATACCAAATTCAATCCATCTTCAAAACTAATAGTGCCGTTTACAACAAGAGCGGCAAACTCTCCCAACGAATGTCCGGCAACCAGATCCGGCTTCAGTTCTTCCTGAGCTAAAGCCAATGCAACTTCATACAAGAAAACTGCAGGTTGTGTATTTCGAGTTTCCATCAACTCCAACTCTGTACCATAAAACATGACATCAGTTATCCTTCTCCCCAACAAATCGTTTGCTCTTTCAAAAATATCTCTAGCTTTAGAAAAACGGTCATACAATTCCTTCCCCATTCCTTCGTGCTGGCATCCTTGCCCCGGAAACATGAAAACTTTCATATAAAAATTATCTCAAATCTTGGTTAATCGGTTTGTAAATATTCGTTTCCGACAGATCACAAGCGGCACTTCCCCATGATAATCCGACACCATAGGCCGCCAACACGACCTTGTGCCACTGACGTGTATCCGGTTTTGTTATTCCATTCGCGTAATCGGTCAACACCAAAGGAACTGTCGTAGGTCCGGTATTCCCATAATTCTTAATATTAAAAGGAGCTTTTTCTTGATCAAGTTTCATCTTCTTCTTCATAAAATCCAATGTAAACTTAGTCGCTTGATGCAAAGCGTAAAAATCTACTTCATCCTTATCCCATTCCATAAATTCCAGCATCGTTTTAATACTTTTGGTACCACACGATACTATAAACGCGAAAACATCATCCCCTTTATTGGCATTCTTACTATAATCCAATTTCCCCACGTTATCCGGCCAATGACGGAAACCACCATTAACATTTATCACGGTATTGGCTCCCGCTCCATTGGAACATAAATGGAAACCGATTGAAGAATTACCTTCTGAAATTAACGTTGCCGAACCGCAATCGCCAAAAACCATCCTTGCCCCGAGATTACTCGGATTCAATATCTTTGTATTCGTATCTCCGGCCATTAGCAACACGTTTTTACATGCCCCGGAATGAATCATGGATGCCGCTTGAAATAAGCCATACAAATATCCGGAACACCCGTAGGATATGTCAAAGCAAATGGTTTCCTGCGATAATCCGAGTTTATGCTGTAGAACCACAGAGGTAGCCGGATATAAATAATCAAAGGTTTGAGAAACAAACACAACTCCATCAATTATATCCCGATCGATTTTTTCATTTTTTATCAAAAGTTCGGCGGCTTCAAAGCATAAGTCCGAGGTCGTTTGATTCTGTCCCGCCACGTGCACCCGGACAACACCCGTCGTTTTCTTTACATTATCAATCTCCTTCTCCTCGTACTCGCCTTTCAAGGAATCCATTTCAAACGTCTTCTCCGGAAGACAAGTTACCACAGCCTTGATCTTTACATTCTTTATCAATACTTTCATTACACTATATATTTACATGTAAGTAATTAACTAATTGCCTGTCCTCCGTCAATAATCAAGTCGGTACCGGTAATCCATCTACCGGCATCGGAAAGTAAATAGATACATCCATAAGCAATATCATCAGGAGTTCCAAAACCTAACGGAATCATAGCAGCCTGTTTGGCCATATCCTCTTCGGAGAAATTACTCTCAGATTTTGTACGAATAATACCCGGATGAATACAATTTACACGTATACTTTTAACTCCGCATTCCAAAGCCATTACTTTCGCAAAAGAATTTATCGCACCTTTAGAAGCCGAATACAGCGAATTTCCTTTATAAGGCTTTAACGAAGCCACCGATGAAATAAATATAACTGATGCACCTTTATTAATCTTGTTTTGACGCAGTAAATATTGAAGCAAAGTGATATTAGAAAAAGTGTTTGTTTTAAATACCTCTTCTACGCCGGCTCGTGAATTATATTTTACAGGTGACGTTTTTACCATTCCTGCACACAAAACAACTCCATCAAGCGGGGGAAGAGAAGACACTAATGCAACAATCTCTTTTTCATCAGATAAATCACAAATAAACTTTAATTTATTATCACCCTCCAGTGCTTGATAAACATTATTCAAACGATCTTCATTCCGTCCTATGACAATGGAAGAGCACCCCGCTTCAGAACAGCGCAAAGCAATTTGTTTCCCAATACCGGAAGAAGCCCCAGTGACCAGTACGGTCTTAGTATTCAACAAAAATTCCGAATTCATTTTTTATTTTTTTAATATCAATTTACACGAATGAACCGCTTATATCTTTCATTCAATTCATCAACTACTCATTAAAAAAAGACGGCATAAATTGATCATAAAGGATTCTATTTTTGATACTACATTCTTTATTATGTTTCTGTTCTTCTACCGTTAACGGTTTTAAATCCTCCATCGAGTGCAAATCATTCTCAAACGAAAAAAGGATATAACCCTTCTCTTTGTAATACTGCAAAAGATTATTATTTTCTCGTAGAAAAACTTTTACACCATTGCGAAGTAAAGTAGATATATTGCCAGAAGCTTCTTGCCTCCTTGCCCCAAATACAGCAACCTCCACGGAAGTAATCAATGCAAAATATTCATCCCGCGGCATATATTCAAATATCGGTTGAAATTGACTGGCAAATAACTTCTTTCCTATTTTTAAAACGTGATTTCTTACTCGAGGGCTGCCATAAGAAAGTGGTACTATTTTTTTATAACTATTTTTTGCATCCAAACTAGCTATTTTGTTCATTATAGTACAATGATTTCCTGTATTAGAAGCTTGATGATTAATCATTATCGTTCTCGAGCTTCTGGCAGGCAATTTTTCTCCATGCCCCGGTTCCTCTTGTCCGGTATAAGCCGCATATGCAAAAAATTTATATTTTATATCAGTATGAAAATAAGACTGTAATAATTCATAATCTTTATAATTCCAAAAACAAAAGTAATCTACCATAGGTAAAAACTTTTTCAATAGATCTGCGAATACCTTTTTCCCATACCATATCCGTTTTACGAAATAACTATATCGATTCGAAGAATAATAGGTTTGTAACAAAAATGGATTTACACCCCCATCCACGAGTTTATATTTCCCTAATTGCCCTAACGCAAAATAAAGTTCATATCCCCAAAAAATCCAATAAACTTTAAATTCACCATGTTTCTTTAAATATTGAAGACAATCCACGAAACTTGGTTTTATGCCATGTATAATAATTTTATCAATATGATGTTCAATACACAATTGATGAACTTTAGGAAAATCCTCTTCCTCCAAGGGAATACCCAGTAAACGTTCATCGTCTTGTAACATTTGAAAATCCTTTTTTTCCTTATTTACGATAAACAGATTTTGTCCCGGGTAATACTTCTCGAATACTTTCAGGCTATTATTTATAAAATTACCATCAAAACACAAATGTAATATACCCATATATTTAGTTCTTCCTTATAAAATTATCGTATAAACAATTTATCACTCTCTTGTGAAGATCTTGATAACCATCCGCGGATTCCGAAATACAGCCATTCGTAATAACGACAAAACCATATTTTTTCTCCGGTTGGAAGATCATCGCACTAAATAACCCATAAGCTCCACCGGTTTGCCCGCACAATATTTCTCCGGAAATAAGTCCTTTATATTCCCTAAATGAAAGAGCATACCCGGATTCCGGTGTAACCACCTGTCGTATAAGCTTCTCACTTTTTTTGGTAATAATCCGACTATTATTATCCCTGCCTCTTTGGATATGCATAATCATATACTTCGCCAAATCTTCAGCCGATATTTTCATACCACCGGTCGGGGATAAAAGAGGAGTATAGGAAGCCAACCTGTAATTATTCAAATAATCTTTATATGATTTATACGCTTCAGGCATCAAATTGAAACGTTTTGTGCTTGCATTATATTTATACAATGGGACAAGTAAATTACTATCTAATTGCTCCACGTTAAAACTACAATTAAGATTTAACGGCCCTGTTACATACTTTTCTATATAGACATCAAATCGTTCTCCGGATATTTTCTCAATAATGGCTCCTAACAAGTTATAATTGTAATTACAATACTGATATCCCTCTCCCGGGGCATAATCATTATAGCACGATTGATAATTTTTCCCTTTTCGGGGGCTTATGTGATCAAAAGAATGGTATCCCTGACTATCGTTTATACTCGAACGATGGGATAATAACATTTTTACAGTTATCGGGATTTCCGGGTACTTCGGATTGGACACCTTGAAATTCAAATAACGATTTATATCATCATTCAACGCTAACTGACCTTTTTCGATCAACTGAAAAATAGCCGTAGCCACAAACGTTTTTGAGATTGAGGCAATTCTAAAGATATACCCGTTTCGTAACGGTTCTTTACCATTTCCATTGGACGTATCAATTGACTTATAACCCAAAGATTCATTATACACGATTTGCCCTTTATCCACCACAACAACAGACAAACCGATAGCGTGTAATTCTTCCATGATTTTTTTTAGCTCGGTTTGCACCTTGGTATCCTTGTCCGTGGCAATAGAATGATTACCCCAAAAACCAAGCCAAAATATCAATAAAAAACTTCCGATGAAATGCATTACTTGTTTCTCAACCGTTTTCTTACAATTTCTATCTGCCGTGCAAAAGCTCTCAAACTATATTGTCCTTCCTCCAACAAACGGTAGTAATCTTCGCGTAATAAAGAAAACATGAATTGGTCATGATAAGTTCCGTTTTTATACACGGCCTGCCTTTTTATACCTTCTAATTGAAACCCACAGGCTTCGATCATGATTCTGGATGTTTTATGTTCCGCGAGGCAGGCTGCAGTAAAACGATTCATGTTCAAGTGATCAAATACCAATTCTCGAATAAGTCTCCCTACCTCATGTCTTATTTCTCCGTCCCGGTATTGCTTATCTCCAATAACAACCCCACCCCCGTGAGCACATCGACTCACATAATCAATATCATTAACGGATGTATAACCAACCATCCGACGACTTTCATCATTCAGACAAACAGACAGATAAATCTCTTTGGTGTTATTCATCATCTTTTGTCTAACCCACTCTCTCTCCATTTCTAAAGAAACATACCGAAAATTACCGGAAAGAAGTTTCTGCATTTCCGGATCATTTCTCCATTGATTTATTAAAATATAATCTTCGGGCTCGAATCCCCTTAAAAATATTTTATTCTCTTCCATCATTAATTATTTATTACATTCAAAATACGCTCCATGTCACAACTGCCGTACCGCTGGTCAATGGGCAAAGGCAATATATCATCAGCCAAACGACACTCCAACGCATCGGAAGCACACCATTGAAACACATTCGGCCAATAGGTGGCTACATATATTTTATCAACTATCAACTTCTTTCTTATATCAGCACCTTCCCTCATGCGATAAGGATATACCATAGGACAGGAAAAGGGTATGTTCAAATCCAATAGATTGGAAGTATCTAAATGTTTATGCAAATATGCGAAGTTCTTCAGTCTGCGCTCTCTAACCTGAATAAAATCAATGTTTGAAAGTAATGCACGAGTCAACAAAGACATTTCCCTCACAGGTTGCATCACAAGTTGGCCACTGTTTGCTCTAAAATCAATATACCCGTCTGACGCCGGTTCATCATAGCGTCTTAAAAGATGTCCGCATCGACAATAAGATTTATCCAACTCGTAAACTTGCCTCTCCAATGGCAAATCTTCATAAGCAATACCCCCATCAGGTATTCCGACAAACTTCCGGGGACTATACAGGGTTGATATACCTTTGATAACCTCCGCGTACAAAGCCTGAGCATTATCCACGACCAGTTGACTCCCGTATTGTTCTGAAAGATAATGGACATACCTATCTTTCACGCCGAAATAATTTGTATAAAGAATATATTCCCCCTGTTGCAATTCTATTAACTTCTGAAGTTCCAGTTGCTCGTCAATCGAATAAAAAGAATAAGGCAGATTCAATTTCACAAGAGGCTCCAAGACGGTATCGCACGTGTAATATGGTATCCACAAACGACTGATATTCCCTTTTGCCCGAAGTATATACTCCAAAGCATTTCTTCCGGAATTCAACAATACCCCGTTATCATGCATAAAACTGCCTTTATTCGACAATTCCAGCTGAAAATATCCCCCGATTTCTTTATGCATTTCCTTGCTCTACCATTACTTCAACATAAGTCGACGGTGTTTCAAAAAAAGCATCCATATCCTCCCGGGTATCAAACTCCAACAACAATATTCCAATTGTTTGGTTGGAACCTAAAAAAACATCTATTTTATCTCCCTCGTTCAGGAATATATAGGAATTATTCACTCTTCCTTTAAAATGCCCGGATAAGCAATATCCTTTATATATCCCGGGGATATGACTATGCAGCGCGTAATAAGCAAAAACATGCTCATTAGAACCGGGCGTTACAGGAATCGTGTTTCCCAAAGAAGCCTCGACAGCCAAGGCGACCATATTCACGCCGGTATAATTTTGTATTACTTCCGGGATGCAATTTCCCCCGTTGCGAGGACCAAGTTCCATAAGATAAACATGATCGTTTTTATCGACCATCACTTCAAGATTAAAGGATAAATTCTTTAAACCGGAAAGCTGAATCGCCCGCTCGATATCATCCGTAATATTCTTTTTCAAAACGGAAGATAGTAAAGAAGGAAATTTCATCCCGCAGGGGACATAGCCATTAATACTCTCATCTACAACCTGATCTCCATAACATACAAAATCCAACCGGGAAGTACCAAAAAAACCATCTCCCCCGATCTGGGGTCCGACTTTTTCAATATATTCTTCTATCAACACAATTTTAAGCCTAGAATACGACAGAGCATAGTGAAAAGCCCCCGCAAGCTCATTCTTATCCGAAACTTTAGAAATTCCTTTACTACCGGACGAATCAACCGGTTTTATCATGACCGGGAACCTCCATTCATCTGTATTCACTTCTCGAACATCAAGATAAGGTTTTGCTTTCGGGACACGGAAATCGTTTTTTCTTAAAAACTCCCTCCACAAATGCTTTTCCCCTAAAAGGACAATCTTATCATACGGATTTCCCGGCAAACCTAATTTTTCACTGACATAAGCTGCCGTGGGAGCTGCCGGGTCTGAAGCGAAACAAAGAATCCCATCCACATGAAGAGAGCGAGCCAATTCCAAAACTTTCTCTTTATCAGTAGTACTTACATTATAATATTCATCAGCCCATTTATGCCCCGGATTACCCGGTAAATAATCACAGGTTATAACATGATAACCTTGTGATTTAGCGTATTTAATAGCCGGTACTTGAAAATATGTACCACCAAGAATCAACAATTTTTTCATTGACCGGATTGAATACAATTCAAGATCTTATCAATATCATTCTCCGTTAACCCGTAATACATTGGTAAACAGATGACACTATCCGCCATTTTCACCGCAACAGGAAGATGCACCGGGTTGGCGGATTCCAATCCCCGGTAAGTAGAAAACTCCGTGATCAACGGGTAAAAATAGCGACGCCCCAAGATATTCCATTCTTTCATTCTGAAATAAAGTTCATCGCGAGTCATCCCGTATTCCTCGGCATCAATAAAAATTGGGAAATAAGAATAATTATGGCGGATTCCCGGCATATCTTCCATGACACGGATACCCTTTATATTCCGGAGTCCTTCCCGATATTTTACAGCCACCTGCTTCCGACCTTCGATCGCGGCATCCACTTGTTTTAGATTTAACAAACCGTAAGCACTCCTCACCTCGTCCATTTTTCCGTTAATACCGGGCGCCACGATAGTCACCTCATCCGCGAAACCGAAGTTTTTCAAATAATCAATCCTCTTTTTGGTCTTTTCGTCGTGATACACCAAAGCCCCGCCTTCTATCGTGTTATAAACTTTAGTCGCGTGAAAACTCAACGTGGACATATCTCCGGCATTCAAAATAGATTTTCCGTTTACCTCCACACCAAAAGCATGGGCGGCATCATAAATCACTTTCAACCCGTAAGTATCGGCTATTGCTTGAATACGTCCCGTGTCACAAGGTTTTCCGTACACGTGGACAGGCATAATTGCCGTGGTTTTAGGAGTTATTGCCGCCTCGATTTTATCCGGATCAAGATTGCAGGTTTCGGGATCAATATCCACGAATACCGGTTTAATACCATTCCACCACAAAGAATGTGTCGTGGCGACAAAACTATAAGGAGTGGTAATGACCTCTCCCGTTATTCGTAAAGCCTGCAACGCACACATTAAAGGTAAGGTACCGTTAGTAAACAAACTAATGTAAGGCACTTTTAAATACTCGCATAACGCGGCTTCCAGTTCTTTATGAAAACTCCCGTTATTGGTAATCCACTTTTTATCCCAGATACGTTTCAGTAAATCGTTAAACTCATCAAGATCCGGGAGTAATGGGGAGGTTACTGTAATTTGTTTATCTTCCATTTTTAATTTTTTGTAATGCTGACAAGGCGATCGTTTTTATCTCGATATATTCCTCCCGACGAGTCATCTCGCACAACCCCAAGGCGATACCTGCCCCGATAAATAATTGAAGCGGAAGTAAGAGGAAAGGAGATAACGGAAGGTATGAAACCGCGTAAACAACAACGGCCATCACACCCCCGATGCAAAAAGAAGGATATATATCTTTGATCTGCATTTTCATGGTATAGTTCAAGAACTTACCGGAGTAATAAGCATTTAGATAATAAGCGACAAAACCCGTGAACACGCTCCCCCAAAGCATCCAATAGATACTGATAAAGATACCTAACAGAATAGGTCCGACAGCAATGATCTTCTTTAGAATTTCCAATTTCAGGAATAAGTCTGAACGCCCCTGTACTTGCAACATGTTCAAGTTGATAGCGTGTAAGGGATACAACATCATGTTAAAACATATAATAGGCAGTAAACCTGCCGCGATCAGCCATTTCTCCCCGATTAAAACCAATATCATCGGTTTGGCAATAGCGGCCAATCCCAACATACAAACAAAAGTAATCAACATCGTAACCTTGATCACCCTTTGGTACGCCAACTTCAATCGTTCCTTATCATCTTGAATAGAACTCAACACCGGATAACTCACGCGTTGCACGATGGTAGTCAGGTTACTGGAAAAGATGGCACCAAATTGTTTGGAACGGGTGTACTGTCCTAACATTTGCGCACTATAACATTTCCCGATAACCACTTGAAAAATTTCTTTCCAAGTCGTGTTGATCAGTTCTGATACCAATAATTTCCACCCGAACCCGAATAATTCACGAAAGCTTTGCCACGAGAATTGCAGTTTGGGAAGCCATTTATTATAAAACCAAAGAAAACCGGTGTTCAGTAATTGCCGGGATATCTGTTGCCCGACCAAACTCCATACCCCCATTCCCCCGAATGCCATACTGATTCCGATAATTCCACTCGAGATAGAGGCAATTAAAGAGACTTTAGTCTGCGTCTTGAAGTCAACACGCTTCATTAAGATCGTCTGTTGAATAATAGCAAAAGCATTAATAATCAACACTATTCCCATAACACGGGTTAAGAGAATCAATTCCGAGTTATCAAAAAAACGGCTGATAGCAGGCGAACAAGCAAAAAGAACAAAGAATAATAAAATACTCAACAGCAAGTTAGAAAAAAACACCGTGCTGTAGTCTACATCTTTAGCGTTGTTCTTTCGAATCAAAGCATTAGAAAAACCGCTGTCAACAATACTATTGAACACGGCTATGAATATGGTAATAATACCTATCAAACCGTATTCTTCCGGGGTAAGTAATCTTGCCAATACCAACCCGACCAGAAACATTATTCCTTGGTTGGCTATATTATCGGCAAAACTCCAAGCTGTACCCTTTATTGTCTTTTGCTTTAATGAAGACATGAACTATCTACCTTTCAGTTCTTCAACGACACGAAGCAGATACTGCCCGTATTGATTTTTTATCATCGGTTGTGCCACATCCCGCATTTGTTCTCGAGTAATCCACCCTTTACGATAGGCAATTGCCTCCAGACAAGCAATTTTCAGTCCTTGGCGTTTTTCGATTACTTCAACAAAAGTAGATGCTTCAGCCAAAGATTCGTGAGTTCCCGTGTCCAGCCAAGCAAACCCTCGTCCCAACAATTGAACTTTCAGTGCGTTATCTTTCAGGAACTCCTGATTAACCGTGGTTATCTCCAATTCTCCACGAGCGGAAGGTTTGATTGTTTTAGCCACCTTCACAACTGAATTAGGATAAAAATACAATCCCACTACCGCGTAATTCGATTTCGGTTCCCGCGGTTTTTCTTCTATGGACAGCACGTTCCCCTCCTTATCAAATTCCGCCACGCCATAACGTTTCGGATCAGAAACCCAGTAGCCGAAAACTGTCGCTTTACTTTCTCGTTCTGCCGTCTTCACGGCTTCGGACAAAAGTTTCGTGAAGAAACTACCATAAAATATATTATCTCCCAGTACCAGACAAACAGGATCTTCACCGATAAACTTTTCACCGATAATAAAAGCCTGTGCTAACCCATCCGGGCTAGGCTGTTCCGCGTACTCGAAACGTACCCCGTAATCATCCCCGTTCCCAAGCAAGCGTTGAAAAGCAGGCAGATCCTGCGGGGTGGAAATAATCAAAATTTCACGTATTCCCGCTAACATCAATACTGATATCGGATAATAGATCATGGGTTTGTCATACACCGGCAACAATTGCTTACTTACCCCTTTGGTAATAGGATATAATCGAGTTCCGGACCCTCCGGCCAATACAATTCCTTTCATTGAAAATAATACTTATGAATTCAAATTCATTTCCTCGTATTCACGAGCAGACAATATATCAAACTGCAATGCCAATGTACAAAGGTCATCGGGCTCTTGCTCTACAATCATCTTATCCAAAAACAACGTATTTTCGTCGGTATTCCTATTACTTCCGACAATATTGTAATAGAAGTCCACGGCACGATTTTTTCTCCATCCTTTTTCCACGTTTATAGTGAATTTCTCCTCCTCCCATTCATGGATGATGTGCCACGCAAATTCCAAATACTTCTCTTCATTCATGAAATAATAACAGCTGCACAACATCCGACACATTTCAGGGGTACGGCAAGTTTCAACTGTTTTGTCCCCGTTTTCCAATGCTCGGAGAATCTCGCAAGCCTCATCCAACGCCTTATT
>QWCH01001257.1_pt1 | contig 40336 bp, 37 predicted proteins | sample 1972671 | NCBI WGS metagenome assembly QWCH01 (sample SAMN09866713, study PRJNA288562) | Human gut metagenome isolate term3_stool, whole genome shotgun sequencing... | isolation source: gut | host: Homo sapiens | place: USA: California
TAATCTCTACTAATTTGAACATAATTAGTACACATTCATAGTCTATTATATAAGTATAAACAAAGTAAGTTTAATCTCAAGAAACAATCTCCTCCCTTAATATTGTTTTAACCTTAGATTAAACTGGAGACCACTCAGATGGTCTCTTTTTTATATTAAAATTTTAACCTAAAAAAAAGCTAACTCGTTTGAGTTAGCTTTTCTTCTATATCTTTATTGTTCAAATGGTTTCGATAAGAATTTGAATCTTTTTTCTACGACTTTGATGTTTGATGGTGTTTTTTGGTACAATTCGCCATCTGTATCTGCGACTAATCCTTCAGGAGAGATGAACTTTATTTCTTTTGCTTTGAATGTTTGAACGCCTTCGTTTTCTTCGTTAAAATCAAAGCTGTTTGATTGTCCGAACATTGCTTTGAATGCTCCGATGTTTGATTGTTCAACTATAAACACATTCAACACTCCATCGCTTGGGCTAATGTCTGAGATTGGAACTTCAACTCCTCCTGAGTATAATCCATTAGCGACAAATACCATAACGGCATTTCCTTTTACTGTTTCGCCGTCGAGTTCCATTTCATAATCAAATGAATTGTCTTGTGTTAATGTTTCAAAAATTTTTGGGATATATGTCAAGACACCGAAAGTTGATTTGTCGGCATCTTGCATTTTTTGCGCGTTTTCTGATGCCATTCCCACTGTCCAGAAATTCAGAGCGATTTTGTCGTCATTTAATATACAGTCGTATTCTTTGACTTCTGCATCTAACAAATTTTCACTTGCTTCTACTGGATCTGCTCCGATGTTGACAGTTTTTGAAAAATCATTGAATGATCCTCCAGGAATAATTCCTATTACAGGATTCATATCGTAATCATATAATCCGTTGATGACTTCGTTTATTGTTCCGTCGCCTCCAACTACGATTACCAAATCAAAATCTTTTAATTCTTCACATTTTTTGTAGAAATCACCTTGTTCTTCACTTTGGAAAAACACTGTTTCATTTGATAATTTTAATATATTAGGACTACATTTGCCTAATACTTCAAATATATCTTGTTGTCCTGAATTATCGTGATACATAACGATTGATTTTTTGAATTTATTCATTAAATTCCTCCTAAAAATTTTACGATTTGTACAATTATCATTATGATAGGCTGGTGAATTAAATAAATCATCAAACTTTTTTTGCCCATTTTTGATAATACATTCTCTCTTACATTTAATTTTATATCTAAAAAGTCTCCTGCGCAATATCCAAATAGATACATAAAATACCAAGGTAGTAATGGGAAATAGTCGCCGCTGTAAAACTTATCGTTGTAGAATCCCACGAAACTAAACAGATTGGTACTTATATCCATTGGATGAGCGCTTATTTTGTAAGTTAGAATGAACATTACAAAAGATAGGGCACACAATATTTTTTTGTTAAGGGTTAATTTGTCGACAAAAATCGTGAACAATGATGCCAAGCACAACAGATGAATTATTCCAAAAACTATAAAAAATTCATTTGCGAAGAAATACGTCGTAACGCTCAAAATCATAGCCACGATAAAAAGCGTGATGGTGTGTTTTTTGTAATTGTGAGATAAATTGAAGCAATAGCCCGATATCAAAATGAAGCTTATGCAGATGAATCTCTCCCAAATCATGCCTGGAGTATTTTCAAACCATTCAATTTTGAAATTTTCCATGTAGACCAAATCGAACAGCAAATGGTAAATTACCATGTTTACAATCGCAAATCCCCTTAATGTATCGATCAAATTATTTCTTTTCATCATATCATTGGCGAAAATACTTTCAGAATTACGGATAGTATTTTTCTTGATAGGTTTTGGTTTTCCAATTGTCTTGAAAATATTTCTTGTGATTGTGATTGCATTTCCAAGAAATCTTCCTTTAAATCGGAAATAATGTGTGAATCGTAGTACATCGCTCCGTTTTCAAAATGCAGATACAATGATCTAAAATCGAGATTGATTGAGCCGATTACGCAACGTTGGTCATCTGTAACACAACTTTTTGCGTGCAAAAATCCTGGCGAATATTCGAAGATTCTAACGCCCGCTTCTAAAAGAGTTTTGTAGTATGTTCTTGTAACCATATACACCAATTTTTTGTCGGGAATTCCAGGGGTCATGATTCTAACATCGACACCGCTTAACGCCGCATCTCTTAGGGAATCGATCATGTCATCTGATGGAATCAAATACGGAGTTGTAATGTAGAAATATTTTCTGGAACGAGACACCAATTGCATGTACGCACCCTTTCCAACAGGAACATCGTCTAATGGAGAATCCGTATAAGGTTGGCAATAACCTTCGTTTTCAGAAACATCTGGGACAGTTTTTTCGAAATAATATTTGTAGTCAAGCTCATTGTCATCGTACAATTCCCAAATTGACAAAAACATTATCGTAAATGACCACACACCATCACCTGTAACTCTGATTCCTGTGTCCTTCCAATATCCGAATTTTTGGATTTTGTTCATGTATTCATCTGCCAAATTAAACCCGCCAGTGTATGCTATTTTTCCGTCGATAACGACGATTTTTCTGTGGTCTCTATTATTGTGACGAGGCATAGGTAGAACTCTGATTTTATTGAAAACTTGAACCTTGATGCCTTTTTCTTCTAGTTTGTTGTAATATCTACGCGAAAGTTTCGTCATGCAACCGAAATCGTCGTACAAAATCCTGACGTCGACTCCTTCTTTTACTTTTTGTTCCAAAACTTCCAAAATATTATTGAACATGTATCCTTCTTCGATTATAAAAAACTCCAAGAAAATATAATCCTTTGCGTTTTTTAAATCTTCCATCAAATATTCAAAGAAAATCTCACCGTTTTTTAAATATTTCGAACTTGTTTTAGAAAATACAGGAGCGTGAGCTGTTGTGTTTATGTAAGTTGCGATTGACTTGGAGTCACCCTCCAATTCGTCAATTACATTACCATTTGACAAAATATGGTTATTAAACGATGAACTAATCGTATCCATTCGTCTTTGTTGTGCACGAACGAATCTGTTTCTTCTGAAAAACAAATAGAACACCGCTCCAAACAACGGGAATATCCATATAGGGATGAGCCATCCCAGTTTGAAACTCGGGTTTACATCGGTGTTGACCACCATTATAGTAAAAGCGAAGGATATTATAATGTTTAATGTGTAGACATACACAAAATTTCTTTGAAAACTTAAAATCAAATAAACTAATAGCGAAATTTGAATAATAAATACAATTGCCAAAAGCATTATTCTACTAGTTAAAAATTTGAATAATTTTTTCATTTGCACCTCCACAAATATTTTTAAATTTATTTAATTATAACACAAAAACCACAACAATCTTTGAAAATCAATTCAAAATCGCCAGGGTTTATTTTTAAAATATTATACCAATTTTACTCTGTGATATACTTTTTTACCTTTTTTTATAATAAGTTCATCGTCGTTAAAATCGTGAATTGTTACAATTCTTTTTGGATCAGCTTCCTTATTGTCATTAACAGAAATTCCGTTTTGAGTTACAAGTCTACGCGCTTCACTGTTTGATTGAGTAAGTCCTGTCATTGTCAACAAATTCAACAAACCAATTCCATTTTCAAAATCCAAAGCTTTCATTTCAGTTGTTGGCATATTTTCATCAACAGCGTTTGAATTGAACAATGCGTTTGCTGTTTGACGGGCTTCTTCTGCTTTTTCTTCTCCGTGAACTAATTTGCACACTTCAAATGCCAAAACTTCCTTAGCTTTATTGATGTCGCTTCCCTCTAAGCTACCAAGTCTCTTGCATTCTTCAGTTGGCAAGAATGTCAACATCAACAAGAATTTTTCCACATCTCTGTCGTCAACATTTCTCATGTATTGGAATAAATCGTAAGGAGTTGTCTTGTTTTCGTCCAACCATACAGCGCCTTTTTGTGATTTACCCATTTTAACTCCGTCAGCAGTAGTTAAAAGTTTGAAAGTCATAGCGTAAACTTTGTCGTTTTCTAATTTTCTAACCAAATCGTATCCGCCCAAAATATTAGACCATTGATCAGAACCGCCCATTTGTAATTTACAACCGTATTTTCTGTACAATACCAAATAATCGTATGATTGCATCAGCATATAACTAAATTCGAAAAATGTTAGACCTTTTTTCATTCTGTTTTTGTAACTTTCCAAAGTCAACATTTGATTTACAGAAAAATGAACGCCGATTTCTCTCATGAATTCCAAGAAATTCAAATTCAACAACCAATTCTTGTTGTTTTCAATGTAAGCCTTGTCTTCACCAAAATCGATGAATCTTGTCATTTGAGAATAAAATCTTCTAGCGTTTTCGTCGATAACTTCCTTAGTCATAATACTTCTCATATCGTTACGACCAGAAGGATCCCCAATCATTGTAGTTCCGCCACCCAAAAGACAAATCGGAATGTGACCGTGAGCTTGCATTCTCATCATAACCATCAATTGAATAAAATGGCCAATAGTCAAACTATCTGCAGTCGCATCAAATCCAATGTAAAATGGAACTCTTTCTTTTCCGAGTAAATCTCTCAATTCATCTTCGTATGTAGCTTGTTCAAAATATCCACGCGCTACCAATTCGTCATACACATTTTCATGTTCAAATTCGTAATTAATCATAAACTCCTCCTATAAAATAAAAAAAACTCTTGACACGAAAGGGCGAATCTACGCGGTACCACCTTTCTTATCAAAAGCTTATGTTCCATGCAAAGTATGAAACTACCTTGAAAACTCATGTGTTGTAATTCCCGAATAATCGGTACTGGTCACAATCATAATTTTCTATTGAGTTATTAAAATTTTATACTAGAAACTAATTCTAGTCAATAGCAAAATGGTTTTTTTATAATTTCGTAGCCAAATGATTGATAAGTACATCGATAGCAACCTTGTTCTTGCCACCCTTTGGCACAATCAAATCGGCAAATTTCTTACTAGGTTCCACAAAAAGTTCATGCATTGGCTTAACAGTTTCCATATATTGAGTCAAAATCGATTCAATAGTTCTGTTTCTTTCGACCAAATCTCTTGTAATTCTTCTTTTGAGTCTGACATCTCCATCGCAGTCCACGAAAACTTTCATGTCCATCAAATCGCGGAGTTCTTCGTTTTCTAAAACCAAAATTCCTTCTACAATAACGATTGGTTTCGGAATTTTCTTCACAGTTTCAGAACTTCTTGTGTGAACAGTAAAATCATATGTAGGGATGTGGATTTCTTCATTATTTATAATATTTTTGACGTGCTCAATCAACAAATCAGTTTCAAAAGCTTGTGGATGATCGTAATTCAAACTCGCACGTTCATCCATTGACAAATTATCATGAGCAAAGTAATAATTGTCGTGTTCAATAATTTCTATTTTATCTTCAAAATGTTTTTTCAAAGTCTTCACGATTTCAGTCTTACCTGAAGCACTTCCACCTGCGACTCCCACAATATATGGTTTCATATTAGCCTCCTAGTTATTAGTTAATTTTAATATAAATTTTACAATTTTTCAAGGTTGTAAATTAGGATAACCTTTTAATTATTTGTAGAATAAAATTATAAATTGTGCTAAAATAATATTGAAATGTTTTATTTTGTAAATTTTATTACAAACTTTACGAAAATTACAAACAAATCACAATCACGGAAAATGTTTTAACAAAAGGAGATTTGAAATGTCAAAAAACACAAAGCTTATTATTTACTCGTTGATTTACATATTGTTCATGATAATCATCAGATACACATTGTCTCATGCGCATGGATTTTTGATTGACCATTGCTTGATGATATTCTTGGCTATTGCAGCATTACTTGGATATTTTCATGGATTTATTTTCAAATTCAATTTTACAATTGTTTTCGTAGCGATATTTATGATGCTTTTCATCGGACAAATGACACCTCCATCAAGAGGATTTATCGAATATTCATTTATCGACTTTTATTACGTGTCAGCGGCGACGATTTTTATGTTAGTAGCAGACATTGCTGGATCCATCAGAAAAACTCACTTGATTCAAAAAGAGATTTTCTTGGAACAATTAGAAAAAGAAAAAAACGCTAAGTTATTTAAAAAATAATTAACCAAACCATCAAGTGTTTTGCTTGATGGTTTTTGAAATTTTGGTGCAAATTGCTTTAATGTGGAAAAATAAATAAAATAATGTTAAAATATAGATTATAGTTTATTAAAAGAGAAGGAAGAGAATGAATATACTACAAAAATTATCAGAAGAATTAGACATAAAATATGATAACGTTGTTAAGACAGTTGAATTATTAGATGAGGGAAATACAATTCCATTTATCGCCAGATACAGAAAAGAAATCACTGGGAATTTGACTGACGAAACGTTGAGACAATTAAACGATAGGCTTACATATTTGAGAAACTTGCAAGAAAGAAAAGACGACATCACACGTCTTATCGATGAGCAAGGAAAACTCACTGAAGATTTGAAAAAACAAATCGACGAAGCGACTATTTTGACAGAATTAGAAGATATTTATCTTCCATTTAAGCCTAAGAAAAGAACTCGTGGATCAATCGCTGTAGAATTGGGATTACAACCAGTAGCAGATATGATAATGGAGAAAACTCACTCTTTATCTGAGATTGAGAAAAAAGCCTCAGAATTTGTCAACGGAGAAGAAATTAAAACAGTTGATGATGCTATTAGTAAAAGTTTGGACATTATAGCAGAATTCGTATCTGAACAAAAAGTATTCAGAGATATAGTTCGTAATTCGTTCATAACAGAGGCAATTATGAAAACTGAAGAAAAAAACGAAGACGAATCCGGCACATACAAGATGTACTACGATTATTCAGAAAAAGTAAAAGATGTCAAAGCACACAGAGTTCTTGCGGTATTTAGAGGAGAAAAAGAAGGGTTCTTGAAAGTTTCGTTCATTTTAAATGACGATTACAATATTTTCAAAATTATGAGAAAAATTGCCAGACAAAATGATTTTGAAACTTATGATTTGATAGAAAAAGCAGTAAAAGATAGCTACAAGAGATTAATCGTTCCATCAATCGAAACAGAAGTGCGTCAAAGCATGAAAGAAATGGCAGACGACGAATCAATCGGCGTATTCAAAAGCAATTTGAAACCATATTTGATGCAACCACCAATCAAAGAAACTGCGATTATTGGACTTGACCCGGGATTTAGAACTGGTTGCAAAGTTGCTGTAATTTCTGAATACGGAGATTTCTTGGACAGTGCTGTAATTTATGTAACTGATGCAAGAAAACAAATCCAAAGAGCAGACGAAACTTTGAAGGAATTTATCGACAAATACAACGTAAAGCTAATCGCAATCGGTAACGGAACAGCTTCTCGTGAAACAGAAAAATACGTATCTGATTTGTTAGCGCAAATTGATGATGAAATCTTCTATGCAATTGTAAACGAAGCGGGAGCTAGTATTTACTCTGCATCCAAGCTTGCAATCGAAGAATTTCCTGATTTAGATGTAACAATAAGAGGTGCTATTTCGATTGCACGTCGTATTCAAGATCCACTTGCAGAATTGGTCAAAATCTCTCCACAATCAATCGGAGTTGGACAATATCAACACGATGTCAACCAAAAGAAGTTAAAATCATCACTTGAAGAAGTAGTGGAAGATTGTGTTAACACAGTTGGTGTCAACATCAACACAGCAAGCTCTGCGCTTTTGAATTACGTGTCTGGAATTACGAAAACAACTGCGAAAAACATCGTGGATTACAAAATAGAAAACGGACCATTCACTAATCGTCAAGAAATCTTGAAAGTAAAAGGAATTGGACCAAAAGCATTCGTACAATGTGCAGGATTTTTGAGAATTCCTGAAAGCGAAGAAATATTAGATAACACAGAAGTTCACCCAGAAAGCTATGAAATCGCAAAACAAATCATGAAATATGATTTGAACGATATAGATGTGAAAAAACTTTCCGAAGAATTGGAAGTAGGAGAGCCTACTTTGCGTGATATAATTGAAGAACTCAAAAAACCAGGCAGAGATCCACGTGATGAAATGCCAAAACCAGTTCTAAGACAAGATGTATTGTCAATCGATGATTTGGAAGAAGGAATGATAGTCACAGGAACGGTTAGAAATGTCGTGGACTTCGGAGCATTCATAGACATCGGAATAAAAGAAGATGGACTTTGCCATATTTCTAAGATGAGCAATTCTTACATCAAAAATCCAAGAGAAGTTTGCGAAGTAAGTGACACCGTAAAAGTAAAAATAATTGGAATAGACAAAGAAAGAGGATTGGTTTCCTTGTCAATGAAATTATAAAATGGGCGCTATTATAGCGCTTATTTTTGTGAGAAATTTCAATTGACAATATGGGATATATAACATAAATTAGTATTATAGTAGAAACTGAAAAGTTGAAGTCTGAAATCCAAAAAGCAAAAAAATACAGAGATGATTTTACGGAAAGGACAAAAAATGAAGACTTTTGATAATTATTTAAAAGAACAATTGGAAAATAAAGAATTTGCAAATGAATATAAAAACATTCAACCAGATATGGATATTATAAGAGCAATAGTTTCTACAAGAACATCTCAAAACTTAAAACAAAAGCAATTATCTGAAAAGACAGGCATTGATCAATCAGACATTAGCAAATTAGAAAATGGAACCAGAAACCCAAGTATAAATCTTTAAAAAGACTAGCTGATGGCTTGGGAATGGATTTGAAAATTGAATTTGTAAAAAAGAATACACAAATTTCAAAATAATTGTAATTGATAAAAACAGAGGATTGGTTTCCTTGTCAATGAAATTATAAATTTTTTAATACAAACTCCTAATTAGTTTAGCGATTAATTAGGAGCTTTTTACGTTATTTGCAAATAAACATGCTGTGATAAAGTATATAATTTTGTTTTTAAATAAGATGATAAATTATTATTAAATTAATTGTTTTAAATGTGTTATTAAGTTATAATGATATCGGTATAAAATTAACTACCAAAATAAAATCATAAGGAGGAAGCTTTGAAAAAAGTCGTAGCTTTTCTGCTAGCTTTTGCGCTTGTTTTTGGATATGCTCCAATGGTAAAAGCAGCAGATGAAAAAGTTGATGGAAATGTAAATAATGAATCTACATTACCGCAATCAGATGTCAAAACAAAGGAATTTTCTGTCAAAGTATTGTGCAAAGTGTGCAATATGACTCCTGTTGTAAACCAACTGGATTTTGAATTAGAAAATTTAGAAACAAAAGAAGTGATGGAGTTTACATCAGCACAAGGAATTGCCAAATTTAGTATTGAAAATATTAAAGTTGGTCAAAAATACAAAATCACTTTGAAGAAGAACAAAGATTACCAAATGGATCCATTTAATGTAGAAGTAATGGAAGATAAGGGAGATCTTGTTTTAGCAAAAGAAGATAATTATATCTTGGAAGATATCCTAGTATCCAAAATTGATCTTTCAAAGGAATGTGCCGACGATGTTTGTGAATTTTCAGACAAGAAAGTAACTATGGCACCTATTCCAATAATGGTAGAAGAAAATGGTAATAAAAGAGCGTTGAAATCAGATGAAGAAGTTATATTTAATTTGTATAATACTTCAAAAGCTGAGAGAGTTGGCGAAGTAAAAACTGTCAACGGACAAATCCCAGCTTTAAGTGTTTATGAAAAAGATGATTACATTCTATTCACAAGCCCTAAGAATAAAAAATTCATTCTAGCTGACAAGCCATTTGAAAAACCTGTTAGTGAATTCTATTTCAGACAAAACGGAGAGGGCAAATTACCAATTAGACATAAAACAAAAAATCCATACTTAGAACCAGCAAAAACAGAAATAGAATCATTGACTGTAAGACCATTAAAACAAAACGAGAAAATCAATGATAGAGTTACATTAGATTATGTTTGTATATCACCAATTGAAGGAAATAAGCAAGATTTTAAGGATTTAAAAGTTGTATTTACAAGTGAGTACGATACAGTAACTGCAGTTCCTATTTTGCAAGATAAATATGGAACTTTATTGAGTCCTTTTAGTTTGTATGAAGGAGTACAATATTCTGTAAAAATCGAAGATCCTAAAGGACAATACGCTATAGAAAACTTCCCGTTCGCTATAATTGACAAATCAGAAAGAGGCCCTAATCATCCATTGGGATGGGATGATGGAAAATATGGATTCAACCATTCATATTGTGGAAATGCGAATTACATTACTGTGGTTAAAAAAGGCGAAGAAAACAAGAATAACACAGTAATTAAATGCGCAAACGGAAATACATCTGTTTCTGGAATGAATTTTAGAGATTTACTTTTAAGAACAATTCACCCTGATAAATCACAAATTAAGGGAATGGAAGGAAAAGACTTTGATTTATTTAGATTCAAATTAATCAATCCAAAAAGATGTGAAGTTTCGAAAATGGCTGATGGAGATTTTACAATTCACAGAAACATTCCTAAAGATAAATCTGTAAAAGCTGTATATCAAGTGGAAAAAGATGGGAGACTTACAAAATTAGACTATACTGTGAAAAATAATGTGGCAAATATTAAGACAAAAACATTGTCAATTTATGACACAGTAATTGAATACGGCAAAAAATCAGAAGAAAAATTGGATCAAGAGTTTGAACTAGATGTATTGTGTGGTTCTTGCAACAGATTGCCAGTTGACAAAGAGTTGGAATTTGAACTTGAAAACTTGAATACGAAGAAAGTTTCAAACTTCAAATCAAAATCTGCAAAAGCTAAGTTCACTTTAAGAGAAGGAGAGAAATACGAAATTCGTTTGAAGAAAAACGACGAATATAAGTTAGATACATTAAAAGTAAATGCAAAAAAAGTGAATGGTAAAATTGTAGCCGTAACAGACGATAATAAAATTGTAGAAGAAATTTTGTTGACTAAGTTAGATTATTCAAAAGAATCTGTGGATGATGTATGTAATTTATCCGATAAAAAAGTAAAAATGGCACCTATTCCAATTTTGGTTAAAGAAAATGGAAAGACAAGACCTCTTGGTGATATGGAATTCTTGTATTTCACATTATACAATTTAACTAGATCTGAAAAAGTTGGAACATTTATGGCTTACGAAGGAGAATTGGCATCATTATATGTATATGAAAATGATGACTATATGCTATCAACAGGCTCCAATAATAAGCAATTCATATTATCAGATACTCCTTTTGATAAGGAAGTTAACGAATTTTATTTCAAAGCAAATGGCGAAGGAAATCTACCAATTAGGCACAAAACTAAAAACCCTTACGCAAAACCAGTTGATCCAAAAATTGATCATCTTACAATAAGACCTTTGAAAAAAGATGAAGTAATCAAAGACAAATACACTATTGATTATGTTAGAATCTTACAAGATAAGAATAATCCAAAAGATTACAGCAATGTTAAGTTGATATTTACAAGTGAATACGACACTGTAACTGCAACTACATTGGAAGAAGATGAATGGGGAGTTCCAATCACTCCAATTGATTTGTACGAAGGAGTGCAATATTCTGTAAGAGTTGAAGATTCAAAAGATGAATTTGCAATTGCTAATTTCCCATTTACACTTGTTGACAAATCAGAAAGAGGACCAAATCATCCATTAAAATGGGGTGACGGAAAGTATGTATTCAATCAAACTTCATGCACTAACGCAACTTATCTTACATTAGTTCCAAAAGGAACAGAAAATGATAATAATACAGAATTAAAATCTGATGATAAAAGCACAACAATTAAAGGAATGAATTTTGGAGATTTGATGCTTAAAACAACATATCCAGAAAAATCAGATGTAAGACAACTTTCTGGAAAAGATTTTGATTTGTTCAGATTCAAATTGATCAATCCTCATAGATGTGAAGTTACAAAGATGGCATTGGGTGATTTCACAATACAAAGAGTTGTTCCTAAAGATAAAAAAGTTGTGGCGGTTTATGAAATTGATAAATACGGTAACTTAAACTTGTTGCCATTTAAACAAGATGAAGATTTGCTGGATATTAAAACAAAAACATTGTCTATTAATGATATTGCAATTGAGTATACTAAGAAACCAGTAGAAGACAATCCAAGTAAACCGGAAGACAACACAAATAATCCAGGAACAGTTACTCCAAATAAACCAGAGGATAACACAAATAATCTGGGAACAGTTACTCCAAGTATTCCAGAAAATAACACAAATCCTTCTGATAAAAAAGAAGTAAAAGAATTTGAAGATTTATTCAAAAACTTTACAAATTCTAGAATTTCAGGAGAAAACAGATATCAAACAGCAGTCGAATTATCTAAGAAATATTACAAAAACTCTGATAACATCGTACTTGCATCTGGAAAAGAACTGGTTGATTCATTAACTTCAACTCCTCTTGCAACTTCACTAAAAAGCCCAATACTTTTAAGTGAAAAAACTAAAATAGATAACAATACTTTAGGTGAAATAAAAAGATTAAATGCTAAAAATATTTTTATAGTAGGTGGAGAGTCTACAATTTCAAAAGAAGTAGAATCTAAATTAAAAAACCTTGGATACAACGTAACTAGAATTTCAGGAAAAGATAGATACGAAACAGCTGTACAAGTTGGAAAAGAAGTTGTAGAAAAATTTGGCAACAAAAACAAAATAGTATTGGCAAGTGGCTCTAATATGGTAGATGCACTTTGTGGAAATAGCATATCTGCCAAGGAAAATATTCCTGTATTGTTGACTCAAATCGAAGAATTAAATGAATATACGAAAAAAGCTATTAAACAATGGAATGTAAATGAGATTGTAATAGTAGGTGGGAAATTATCAATCTCAGAAAAAGTTGAACAAGAACTTAAATCCATGAGAATAAAAATAACTAGATTGAGTGGAAAAGATAGATTTGAAACATCTGTTGAAGTTGCAAAATATCTTTATCCAAATGCAGAAAAAATCCTTATAGCAAATGGATATAACTATGTGGATGCTTTGGTTTCTGGACCTATAACACAAATCAATAAAACTCCAATAATTTTACTTGAAAAAGATAAAATCCCATCATCTGTTCAAAAATATTTGAATGATTCTAAAATTAAAGAAATTCAAATAATCGGAGGAACAGAAAGTATATCAAAATAAAACCTTAGAGATATTGGCATGTAGCTGATATCTCTTTTTTTTGTAAAATTTAGAAAAATAATAGATAATATTTGTGAGGTGAGTTATGAATACAAAATACGTTATAAAAAATGCAGCAGTTAGTCCAGATGATTACAACGAATTGCGTGAAAAATCTGGTATTGGAAATAGAAAATCGAAGGAAAATGCGGAAACTGCAATCGAAAATTCTCTTTTTATTACATCGATTTATGATGGGGACAAGTTAATTGCGATGGCAAGGGTAGTTGGAGATGGGGCAATTAGTCTTGTGGTTACTGATGTGATGGTGGATTCAGAATATCAGAAAAATGGTTTGGGAAGAGTTTTAATGAATGAGATTAACAAATACTTGGACGAAAATTATGATGAGGATGCGTATATTATTTTGCTTGCGAACACTCCTTACGATGCATTTTACGAAAAATTTCATTTCAAACAATTTCCTAACAAGAAGGGTATGCTAAGAGTTTTGTAAACTTTGAATTAAATATTTTAGTATCACAAAATTTTTGTTAATATTTTTAACGAAAAGTGTTTTATTAATTGGCCGTATTATGATAAAATTTATTCAACGCGAAAATTTTTTCGTAAAATTTATAGGAGGAATTTATGAAATCTAAATCTAAGATGAGCTATAACTTGTCGGTAATTTTACTAATTCCACTTGGTATAGCTATCAATTTTGTTGGTGCAAATTTAAATGCAGCATTAAAATTGCCAGTTTATTTGGATGTTATAGGAACTGTGTTCACAGGCGTGTTGTGTGGTCCTTGGATCGGTTTTCTTACAGGTGTTGTCACAAATATCGTGACATCTGTTACAAATCCAACGCAACTTCCATACATGGTTGTAAGTGGTGCAATTGGCTTGATTGCAGGGATTTGTGGGAAGAAGGGAATGTTTAAGACTCCAGCAAAGACATTTGTAGTAGGAATTATTATTTGGCTTGTGGCGATGATTACGTCTGCGCCAATTACTGTTTTGGTCTTCGGTGGTGTTACTGGAGCGAGTGGCTCTAGTGCAATCACTACATTTTTGGTTGCAACAGGAAAAGGATTATGGGAATCTGTTATTGGTTCAACTGTTCTTACAGAAACTTTGGATAAGTTTTTGACTTCGTTTGCAGTCTATTTCCTTATAAAATCCATCCCTAACAGAAATTTATTGAGATATCCTAATGGAATTCAATACATAAAAGAAAAGAAGAACAAATACGTGAGAGGTGCAAAATGATTTCTAAAATTTTCCCAACAACAAAACTTTTTATGGTTATAGTTACAGTTATTATTTCGTTGGTTTTGCCATGGCAATTCGCATATCTTTTTGTACTTCCATTAAGCTTGATATTAGCTTTGTTGGATAATAAATTCAAACAATACGTGAAAAAATTGTGGATAGTTTTGTTATTAGTATTATTAATAATGTTTTTGTTCCAATTATTCTTGGACAAATCAACAGAACACGTGTATTTGAATTTAGGATTTATGAGAGTGACACTTAACGGAATATTAAATGGTTTGGAACAAACAAAATTCATTCTAACGCTTATAACTTTGTTTTTATTATTCTTTGAAACAACGGACATTGAAGATTTGATGATAGCTCTTCAACAAAAAAGAGTAAGTCACGTTACAAGTTACGTAATAATGGCGACAATGACTATGATTCCAGAAATGATTAAGAAAAGTTCCAAAATCATAAAAGCACAACAAGCACGTGGGATTGAAACAACAGGCTCCATTAAAAACAGAGCGAAAGCGTTCTTCCCGTCACTTGGACCTTTGATTATATCATCACTTTCAGAAATTGATGAAAAGACAATTACACTAGAAGCACGTGGATTTGCATCTGAAAATGAAAAAACATGTCTCAAGGAAATCAAGAAAACAACAGCAGACAGAATTATTTTTTACGTTTTCATTGCATTGGTTGTGTTGGCATTAGTGTGGAGGTTTAAATAATGATAGAACTTAAAAATGTTTCGTTCAAATATGAACTTCAAGAAGAAAAAACGATAAAAAACTTGGATTTGTACGTTAAACAAGGCGAATTTGTAGGAATTATTGGCAAAAATGGTTCCGGTAAAACGACTTTGTGTAACATTATTAGAGGGATAATTCCAGACTTCGTTCAAGGAACAATCACAGGAAGTATATCTATCGACAATAAAAATATCGACCATATCGAACGTGGAGAAATGGCGGAATTAGTTGGATTTGTATTCCAAAATCCATTCAGTCAAATCTCTGGAATCAAGAAAACTGTATTCGAAGAAATAGCCTACGGATTGGAAAACTTGGGAGTTCCAAGAGAAGAAATCAGGCAAAGAGTAACTGATGTTATTAAATTACTTAAAATAGAAGATTTGCAAGACAAAAATCCGAATGAATTGTCTGGAGGACAATCGCAAAGAGTTGCGATAGCTTCAATCATCGTAATGAATCCTAAATTATTGATATTTGATGAGCCTACAAGTCAGCTTGACCCACTAGGAACTGAAGAAATCTTCGATATTTTGAAACTTTTAAAATCACAAAACAAAACAATAATACTGGTAGAACACAAGATTGATTTGATAGCAGAATACGCCGATAGAGTTGTGGTAATGGACGATGGAGAAATCATCTTCAACGGTGAGACTCACGAAGTTTTATCAAACGACAAAATCGAACAGCACAATGTATCTATGCCTATAGTTTCAAAACTTGCATACAAATTAAATGAAGAAAAGCCAGGATTTTTCAAAAACATCCCTATAACTTTAGATGAATGCAAGAAAGAATTGGAGGAAAATTAATGAGCAAATTAGAATTTAAAAATGTAAGCTTTACTTATCCTAACGGATTCAAAGCGATTAACGATTTGAATTTGGTCGTGAATTCTTCAGAAAAAGTTGCAATCGTGGGACAAAATGGAGCCGGCAAATCGACTTGTGCAAAACTAATGAACGGGCTATTGAGACCTAGCTCTGGGGAGATTTTGTTAGATGGAAAAAATACAAAAGATATGACCACAGCACAAATATCCAGAAAAGTAGGCTACGTATTCCAAAATCCAAACGATCAAATCTTCAACTCCACAGTTTACGATGAAGTCGCTTTTTCGTTGAGAGCATTAAAAGTCGACGAAGATGAAATGGACAAACGTGTCAGACAAGCCTGTGAAATGTGTGAACTTTCAGAGTATTTGGACGATCATCCTTATGATTTACCATTTAGTACGAGAAAATTCATCACGATTGCAATTACAATCGCAAATAACTGCGACATTTTCATATTTGACGAACCGACAGCAGGGCAAGATGCATATTCTATGAGTTGCTTGAAAAGAGTAATCGATCATTTGCACGATTTGAACAAAACAATCATAACGATAACTCACGATATGGAATTTGTCGTTGAAAATTTCGACAGAGTTGTCGTAATGTCCAACAAAGAAATCATTAAAGATGCTGATAAGAAGGAAGTTTTTGATGAAGATGAAATCCTACAAAAAGCGTACATCCAACCACCTGTTGTCAAAAGACTTTGCAACTCAATTAATTTGAACGAAAAATTATTGTCGGTGGGTGATTTTGTAGATTACATCAAAAATTTTGGAGGTGCTAATGATTAATTGTATATTGGATTTTGATCCGGGAGTTGATGATGCAGCAGCTTTATTCGCGATTAAAAATGCGAAAAATTTAAAGCTGTTGGCACTATCATCAGTAAATGGAAACGTATCAATCGAACACACAACAAGAAATATGCAATGCTTGGCAAAACTTTTGGACATAAATGTTCCTATGGGAAAAGGACAAGAAGTACCACTTGTAAGAGAGCCTTTCTTTGCAACGGTTCATGGAAATGATGGAATTGCAGGATTCAGAGATATGATTGAATCAGAAGATGTGAATGAACTTACAAGCGAAAATTCCGTTACAATGATGCACGAAATAATCCAAAACTCATCTGAAAAAATCACGATAATTGCAGTGGGACCACTTACAAACATTGCACTACTGCTAAGAACTTTTCCAGAAGACAAGGAAAAAATCGAACAAATCAGCATCATGGGTGGCTCCATCACAAGAGGTAACGTCACAAGTCTCAGTGAATTTAATTTTTTTGTCGATCCAGAAGCAGCGAAAATCGTATTTGAAAGCGGAGTTAAAATCATAATGGCAGGACTAAACGTAACACAAAAAGCCAGCATAACGAATGAGCAAATTCAATTCTTGGATACAATTGAAACAAAAAGAACAAAATTTGCACACAGAATTTTGAAATACTACGCATCAAACGATGCGGGAATTCACGATCCTTGCTCAGTAATAGTATTGGATAATCCAGAAGTTTTCGAAACGGAAGATATGTACATCAAAATTGATGTGCAAAACGATGAAACCAGAGGAATGAGCTATAGAGATTTAATTAAAGAAGAAAATGGTGAATTTAACTGTAAAGTAATAACTAAAATCGACATCGATAAATTCAGAGAAATATTGATGCAAGCTCTAACAGAATAAAACTTACTCCGAGAAATTTCTCGGAGTTTTTTGTTTATGGAAGAAAATTTCCTGAGAAATTATTGATTTGTAAAATAAGAGTAAAATTCACATTTTTATTGTTTACAAAAAAAATCATATGATATAAAATTATATAGATGTTAATAAAATTATTACAAATAAATCTTCGGAGGAATTTATGGAAGAGATTAGTTTACTAGAACTTATAGAAGGAATAAAAAGAAGAATAAAGTGGATTATTTTATTCATGATTCTTGGAGGACTTTTAGCTTTTGGCGCTAGCAAATTTTTAATAAGACCACAATACGAAGCTTCTACAACTATGATAATAGGAAAACCAAAAGATTATGACAAAACAGAAAATATACAGTACGATCAAGTAATGCTAAATCAAAAACTAGTATCTACATACAGTGAAATAATTAAATCAAGAGGTATTGCAGAGCAAGTAATCAAAAATCTACAACTTGATTTTGACCTTGAAAAGTATCAAAAGAAAGTCGAAGTAGAACCTGTAAAAGACACAGAGTTAATCTCAGTTAAAGTGAGAGATAACATTCCTCAAAGAGCGACTGATATCGCAAACGAAACTGCGGAAATTTTCCAAAAAGATATCAAAACGATAATGCATGTAGATAATGTAAACATATTAGATGAAGCAGTGATTCCTGACAAACCATCTTCTCCTAAAATTATGCGAAACACAGCATTAGGAGCTTTATTGGGACTATTCATTTCATCATTTATTGCAGTATTCATTGAAATCAACGATACAAGGATAAAATCTGCAGAAGATTTACAAGAAAAATTCAACATACCAGTACTTGGTGTAATACCAGAAATTAAGGAGAAATAGTATGGCGAAAAAACACGCTTATTATAGCAATACATCTATGATTGACGAAGCAATCAGAACGTTAAGAACAAACTTGTCATTTTCATCAATAGATAAACAATTAAAAAAAATAGTAATAACATCTTCACATCCTAGTGAAGGAAAGTCGACAATCGCATTAAAATTAGCAAGATCAATGTCGAAAAACCACCAAAAAGTATTGTTGATTGATTGCGACCTTAGAAACCCATCAATTGGGAAAATTATGGGAACTCAATTTAATTTGGGATTAACTAATCTTCTAGTAAAAGGATTAGACTTTGATCAAGTAAAAATGAAAGACAGCGAAGAAAGTGACCTAGATATAATACTAACAGGTCCCACGCCTCCAAATCCATCAGAATTACTTGGATCTGAAAGAATGAAAAGATTACTTGAAAAGTTAGAAACAATATACGATGTCATAATATTAGACACACCTCCTGCAGGAATACTTACAGATGCACAAGTATTGTCGACAATGGCAGATGGAGTTTTATTAGTAGTAGCACAAGGTGAAACAAAATACGAAGAAATAGATGTAACTCTTCAAAACCTTAAACATGTAGGAGCCAACGTGTTAGGAACAGTGTTGAATAAAGTAGAAGTTAAAAATAAACACAAGTACGGATATGGATACGGCTACGGATACAAATATGGAAGTAGCCAATCCTAATATATAATATAGAAAAAATTGGAGAATATTATGATAGATATTCACACACATGTATTATTTGGATTAGATGATGGAGCTCAAACTCTTGATGAATCCATAGCAATCATTCAAAAATATATAGAAAATGGATACAAAGGTGTAGTAGCTACACCTCATCATTATAATGGTAAGTACTTACCATCTAAAAAAGAAATCATTGAAAGTAGGCAATCTATATTAAATGAGCTTAAAAATCGAAGCATAGATTTTGAAATATATCTTGGTAATGAAATATTTCTTGATGAAAACACACTACATGAATTGGAAAACAATGAAGTATTCACATTAGCAGATTCAAAGTATGTATTAATCGAATTTCCTTTCTTGGGGAAAGTTAACTATGCACCTTCGCTAATCTATCAAATTCAATTATCAGGATACATTCCAGTACTTGCACATGTCGAAAGATACCAAGTCACAAAAGAAGAATTTGATTTTATTGAAAAAATTTACAAAGCAGGAGCATTGTTCCAAATAAATTTGAGTTCATTGAAAAATGAATCAAGCCAAGAATATAAAATGGCAAACAAATTGCTTGACAAAGATATGGTCCAAATAGTTGGAACAGATACCCACTCTCCAGAAAGAAGAAACCCAGATGTTAAGAAAGAATTAGACTATTTAAGAAACAAAATGGGAGAAGACTGGTATAGTGAAGTTGTAATAGAAAATCCACAAAAAATCATCAACGATGCATTTATTAGAAAAACTGAAATTGTGGATGAAATACCTAAAATAAAAAAAGAACCATTCTGGAAGAAAATATTAAGAAGGAATAAAAATGAAAAATAGAATAAAATTTTTGATCATTCTTATGAGCTTAGTTGTAGTAACAACTGGCTGCTACGAACAGGAAACTTATGTTTCTGTGAGAACTCAAAAATCCAAAGATAAAAAAGAGTCTGAGAAAACAGAAAAAGAAGTAGCAGAAAGAATCGAAAAAAATAACGAAGAAAAAACCGGAAATATAGAAAAAACACCAGCTAAGAAAATGGCCACAGTGAACGTGGAATCATTGAACATGAGACAACAAGCTGGAGCTGATCAAAGACTACTAGCATCAATTCCTCAAAACACAGAATTAGAAGTATTAGAAGAAAAAGATGTTGATGGAGTAAAGTGGACAAAAGTAAAATACAATGATATGGAAGGATTCGTCCTATCAGAATACATCAATGTAAAAACAGGGGAATAGCATGAAAAACAAAGTATTAGCATCAGTATTAGGAATAATTTCGTTAATAGCAGCAGCGTTTTTTTCTTACAACTTATTATCAAACAAATTATTGCCTAGTAAGTATCAAATAATTATAATAGCCGGGTTTGTGTTATTAACATTGTTAGTAGTACTATTAGTATCTAGGAAAAGTATAGTTGCCAAAACTATTGGAATAATACTTTTTTCAATAATCATCGCTACAACAATTACAGGAACTTTTTATATAAACAAATCAATGAAAGCACTTGAAAAAGTTTCTAATACTGAAAGTATCAAACAAACCAAAGTAAAACTATCATTAGTAAAGTTAAAATCATCCAATCTAGAAGAGTTGAGTAAAAAAGATGATTTGGTAACACAAGTATATGAAAAAGAAAACAAAACAGATATCAATACATTTGTTGATGAAATAAAAGGGAAAATTAATAAAAATCTTAAAACAACAGATGTTGATTCATATATGTTAGCAGCAAAAAATCTCATAACAAAAAAAACGGATTTTATCGTTTTAAATGAGGCATATAGATCAGTAATTAAAGACTTCATACCAGAATTTGATGAATTAACAGAAGTAGTAGGGGATAAAGAATTTACTAGAATTAACAAGCTTTCAAATCAAGCTGAAGACAAAAATTCGTTTAACCTATATATTTCCGGGATAGATACATATGGTCCTATTGAAACAGTATCAAGATCAGATGTTAATTTAATAGTTTCAGTAAATCAAAAAACAAGGGAAATTTTGATAACAACTATTCCTAGAGATACTTATGTTCCAATAGCTGGTGGAGGAAACAATCAAAAAGATAAATTAACACATGCTGGAATCTATGGTATTGATTCGTCAATCAAAACATTAGAAAACTTCTTAGATACAAAACTTGATTATTACGCAAAAGTTAACTTCAATACATTAATAGAAGTAGTTGATGTGTTAGGCGGTGTTGACGTTGACAACGTGCAAACATTTAGTGCGGGTGGATATAACTTTCCAAAAGGAAAAGTTCACTTAGATGGAAAAAAAGCATTAGTATTCTCCAGAGAAAGATACCACTTAGCTGATGGTGACCATGATAGAGGAAGAAATCAAGAAAGAGTATTGAAAGCTATAATAGAAAAAGCTTCCAGACCAGAAAGTTTGCTCAAAACATCACCTATACTATCAATAGCTGAAAAATCAGCACAAACAAACATGTCTAAAGATTTTATGGTTCAAATGATAAACAAAGAAATTGATGCGCCTAAAGGATATGAAATAGAATCACAAGATTTAAAAGGTACAGGCAAAATGGGACTTCCATCCTATGCCATGCCTGGATACAGACTATATATGATGGTAGCAGATGATAGTAGTTTGAAAGAAGTAAAAGATAAGATAGAAAATACATTAAAAAATTAAGTCGGGATGGACTAGGTTAAGTCAATTTATTAATAATTATAGCATTTTATTGGGGAGAGAAAATGAGAGTATTATTAACAGGTGGTGCTGGATACATTGGTTCGCACACAGCTGTAGAACTATTAAATAGCAATCATGAAGTTATAATAGCTGATAATTTCGCTAATTCAAAGCCGGAAGTATTAAACAGGATAAGAAAAATAACTGGTAAAGATTTTAAATCCTATGATGTAGATGTTAAAGATAAAAATAAGTTATTAGTAATTTTTAAGGAAAATAAAATTGATGCTGTAATACATTTTGCAGGTTTTAAAGCTGTTGGAGAATCTGTCTCATCTCCATTAAAATACTATAGAAACAACATCGATACAATATTGACTGTACTTGAGTGTATGGAAGAATATGCAGTAAATAAGATTGTTTTTTCTTCATCAGCAACTGTTTATGGCGAAGAAAACAAATCTCCAAATGACGAGTCAATGAAAAAAGGAACGTGTTCAAACCCTTATGGTTGGACCAAATTCATTATAGAACAAATAATAGAAGACACGGTACACTCCAATAAAAACTTATCGGGTGTAATACTCCGATACTTTAATCCAATTGGAGCACATGAAAGTGGTCTTATAGGAGAAGATCCTACAGGAATTCCTAATAATCTAATGCCTTATATAACACAGGTTGCAATTGGAAAAAGGGATAAACTTACAATATTTGGGGACGATTATAACACTCCAGATGGAACATGCCTAAGAGATTATATTCATGTGGTCGATTTGGCAATTGGCCATGTAAAAGCATTAGATTTTGGTTGCAGCAAAGGGATTAATATTATAAATTTAGGTACAGGAACCCCTTGTAGTGTACTTCAATTGGTTAGTTCTTTCGAAAAAGCAAATAATATTAAAATAAAAAAAGAAATAGGATCAAGAAGACCTGGAGATCTAGACGAAGTTTGGGCAAATGCTGATAAAGCCGCGAAATTGATAAATTGGAGAGCTACTAGAAGTTTAGAAGATATGTGTAAAGATTCATGGAATTGGCAGAAAAATAATCCAAAAGGGTACAATAATTATTAGAAATAGTTAGGCATTTAAGTTTATAATATTACAAATGGCAGAATTATGAGACACGATATTTTAAATTAATAAATTTCAATTAAAAAGAATATAGAAATAGAATAATAATAAGGAGAAAAATGAAAATTCAATTTTCACCACCTGATATAAGTAATGAAGAAATTAATGAAGTGATAGATGCTTTGAAATCAGGTTGGATTACAACAGGACCAAAAACAAAAAAATTAGAAAAAAAAGTTGCAAGTTATTGTGAAGCGGATGGGGCAGTTTGTTTAAATTCGCAAACCGCATGCGCGGAATTAACTTTGAGATTACTAGGTATTGGTGAAGGCGATGAAGTTATTGTTCCAGCATATACATATACTGCTACAGCGTCAGTAGTATGTCACGTAGGTGCTAAGTTAGTTCTTGTTGACTCATATCCAAATAAAATAGAAATGGATTATGATAAATTAGAGAACGCTATAACAGAGAAAACAAAAGCGATAATACCAGTAGATGTTGCTGGAATACCATGTGATTATGACAGAATTCATCAAATAGTGGAGAAAAAGAGAACTATTTTTAAACCTAGCAATAAGATACAAGAAGCGATAGGAAGAGTCGTAATATGCGAAGATGCTGCACATGCATTTGGAGCAAGTTATAAAGGAAATAAGATAGGAAGTGTTTCTGATTTTACATGTTTTAGCTTTCATGCAGTTAAAAATTTTACTACAGCTGAAGGTGGAGCAGTGACTTGGAAATCAATAGCTGGAATTAGTGATGAGGACATTTATAAAAAATATCAATTATTTTCATTACATGGACAATCAAAAGATGCGTTGTCTAAAATGCAAGTTGGTGCCTGGGAGTATGACGTAATAGGACCATGGTATAAGTGTAATATGACAGATGTTCTAGCATCATTAGGAATTGCTCAAATGAAGAGATATCCTGACATGTTGTTAAAAAGGAAAAAACTAATACAGCTTTATAATGAACAATTAGAACAAAGCGGAATTTACTACTTAAATCATTATTGTGATAATTATAATTCATCAGGTCATCTATATATAACAAGATTGACGGAAGCTGATGAAAATAAGAGAAATATAATTATTAAAAAAATGGGAAAACAAGGCATTGCATGTAATGTTCATTATAAACCATTACCGATGTTAACAGCATACAAAAACTTAGGTTTTAAAATATCAGATTATACGAATGCTTATGATTTTTATAAAAACGAGATAACATTACCTTTGCATACTCTTCTTTCTGAAGAAGACGTTGAATATATTACAAGTAAATTAAGAAAATTGTTGTAGGGGGAAATCTTGTTTTATCAAAAAATTTTAAAAAGAGTTATTGATTTTTTTGTATCTTTAATTATATCACCGATAGTATTAATTATATGTATCATTTTTGGGTTACTTATATATATTGAAGATAAAGGGGATATCTTTTATATATCGGAACGAAGAGGAATAAACGGATCGGTGTTTAAAATGTACAAATTGAGATCAATGAAATTGAATTCACCTGATCTGAGAAATCCTGATGGGTCAACCTATAACAGCAATAAAGATGAAAGATTAACGAAAACAGGTAAATTAATAAGAAAATTATCAATAGATGAGTTGCCTCAAATTTTTAACGTCTTAAAGGGTGAAATGTCTTTCATAGGTCCAAGACCAAGTTTGGTTAGTATGAGATATGATGAATTAGATGAATATAGAAAAAAAAGATTAAATGTTTTACCTGGAATAACAGGGTACAGTCAAGCGTATTATAGAAATACAATATCGCAATCGGAAAAAATAATTAAAGATTGCTGGTATGTAGATAATATTTCACTGAGTACCGATTTAAAAATTTTAATAAAAACAATTAAAATAGTTCTGTTCAAAACAGGTATATACAATAGTTAGAGGTTTACTATAGTATGAAAAAAAAGAGAGTATTAGTGTTGGGAGCCTCCATTTTACAAAAACCTTTAATAGACAAGGTTATTGAAGATGGATATTATTTAGGAATTGTTGATTATAATGAAAATGCAGTCTGTGTTAAACAAGCGGACGAGTTTTTTTGTGTTAGCACGACGGATGAAAAAGGTGTATATGAAATTGCGAAAAAATTTAAGGCTGATGCAATTGTAACAACCGCTACAGATATGCCAGTCAGATCAATAGCTTATTCATCTGAAAAGCTAGGTTTAACTTCAATAAGTTATGAGTCCTCTCTTAAGGCTACCGATAAGGCACTTATGATTCAGTCTTTTGAAAAAGACGGCGTACCACATCCGTGGTACTTTATTTTAGAAAAAGAAAATAATTATGATTATAATCAATATTCTATAAAGTTTCCATGTGTTATTAAGCCAACGGATAGCTCTGGGAGTAGAGGAGTAAAGCTAGTAGAATCAATAGACCAACTAAACGATGCTATTATATACAGTAAAGGTTTTAGTAGAAACGGATCAGTAATTATTGAAGAGTATTTAGTAGGACAAGAAATCAGTATAGAAGTTATGTGTATTGATGGAGTTTCAAATATATTAGCAGTTACAAAAAAAGAGACAACAGGTAGTCCATATTTTGTTGAACTTGGACATAGCCAACCAGCAAATATTGAACAAAAATTAATGAATGAATTAAGACACTTAGTAAGTTCTACATGTGAGTCTATAGGTGTAAAAAACGGGCCTGCTCACATAGAGGTCATGATTACTAAAGAAGGACCTAAAGTTATAGAAATGGGAGCTAGGATGGGAGGAGATTTCATCACGAGCAATTTAGTACCATTAAGCACAGGAATAGATATGATAGAATTAATGCTTAAAATATCACTGAATGAAAAAGTAGTTTTACCAAGTAAAAACCAAAAGGGCTCTGCTATTCGTTATTTTAATATAAATCCAGGGAAAATAAAAAGTGTTCTAAGATTAAACGATGCGAAAAATCTTCCGGGAATAATAGAAATTGAAATATGTGTAAAGGAAGGGGACAATATTTCAGAAATAAAAAATAGTAGGGACAGAATTGGCCATGTAATAGCAGAGGGAGATAACGAAATTGAAGCTATTGAAAACGCGGAAAGAGCAATTAAGATGATTAAAATAGAGGTTGAAAATGAACAATAAAACTATACTTTTTTTAGGTGCTTCTAATTATTTTCTTGATGCAGCGAGATACGTAAAAGAAAAAGGATATAAATTAATAGCTGTAGATAATCAAGAATTGCCAAAAGCTGTAGTAAAATCAATCGCAGATGAATCTTATTCAATTAGCACAATAGTTATTGAAAAAGTATACGAACTGTGCATTAATAAGAAGGTAGATGGCATATATGCTGGAGCAAGTGAAGTGAATATACCAATAGCAATTGAATTGTGTGAAAGATTAGGTTTGCCATACTACACAAACAGAAAACAGTGGGAAATGTCTACAAATAAAAGAATATTCAAAGATAAATGTATAGAACACGGAATTGACGTAACAGAGACATTTGATATCGGGGATGATAAGCTAGATGATATGAAGTACTATCCTTTAGTTACTAAGCCAGTGGATAACAACGGATCAACTGGAATAAGTATTTGTAAAAATAAAGAACAACTAAAGGCAGGTATCGATAAGGCGCTAAATAATTCGAAATCAAAGAATATCTTAATTGAAAGATATATTCCATCAGATAGCGTAATCATACAATATACAATTCAAGACGGAATAGTAAAATATTGTGGCATGAGTGATAAAAAATCAAAAAAAATAGAAGAAAACGCAGCGCCTGTTATGGCACTACAAGTATTTCCTTCCATCCATGAGGCAGAATATTTAGAGAGCACAAATGCGAAAGCTATAAAAATGATAAAAGATCAGGAAATCGAATATGGTGCTATATGGATTGAATCTTTTTATTATGAAAATAAATTTATTTTCAATGAGATAGGATTCAGATATGGAGGTTCATTGACTTACTATCCAGTAGAGTATTTTTATGGTATAAATCAGATGAAGATACTTATTAATCATTCGTTATATGGAAATGGACTATATAAGAATTTTGATGATATTACTGAAGTAAATCACGATAAGAACAAATTATATTCAATTTTACCTATACAAATTAAACCTTGTACTATAAAACAAATAAGAGGCATAGATAGATTGCGACAAATACAAGGAGTTCATGAATTTGTTCAATCACACTCAATAGGAGATACTATACCAGCTTCAGGGACTACACTACAGGTGTTTGGATATTTGCATGTTACGGGCAATACGATTGAGGAAATTAATGATACATTTAAAAAGTCGAAAGATGTACTAGATGTAAGTGACGAAAATGACGAAAATATGTTGTTTACAATTTGGGAGATATAATGAAAGACAAATTCCTATATATATCATCTGAAGATATATATTCATTGATAAACGAAAATTATGATTATATATTATCAACAGTTCAAGAAGCGTTATTGTTAACTCAATCTGACACTGTAATACAACATGATAAAACATCGCTAATAATAGATGAAAGAACTCAGAACAGAATTAACTGCCTTCCTGCTACTATTTTAGATAAAAACATTTCAGGGATAAAATGGATATCAGTTTTTCCATCTAATAAGAAAAAAGAAATAGATAATGTTGAAGGATTTACTTTGTTGTCTGAAACAGAAACGGGAAAGCTTAAAGCAATATTAAATTCATCATTAGCAACTAGTCTAAGGACTGCAGCTGTTGGAGCAATTGCTGCTAAGTATTTGGCTAAATCAAATTCAAAGGTTATAGGATTTATTGGTGCAGGTGAAGAAGCTAAAGCTCACTTTAAATTAATAAAATGTGTCATTCCAGAAATAAATACATGCTATTTTTCTTCAAGAACAAAAACTAAAATTACAGATTTAATTAATGAGTTAGAGAAGCTTTATCCAGATGTAAAATTTATTAATTCATCGAATGATTATGAAGAAGCTGCTAGTAATAGCGACATAATAATTACAGCCATTAGTTCCCAAGAGAAGGTCTTGAAGAAAAAATGGATAAAAGAAGGAAGCTTGTACATTCATGTTGCAGGACTTGAAGATGAATTTGATGTAGCATTAAGCGCAAATAAGATTATTTGTGATAGTTGGGAATGTGTAAAACATAGGACGCAGACAATTTCACAGATGTACAAAAAAGGATTATTGAAAGATAGCGATATATATTCTGACCTTGTTGACATAATAAATGGAAGAAAAAAAGGTAGAGAAAGCAATAATGAATTTATTTACTTCAATTCTGTAGGATTAGCTCTTATAGATGTGTGTCTAGCAAATAGTTTATATGAATTGGCAGTTGAATACGATAAAGGAAATTGGATTGTAAAATGAAAAAAAATGATAAAACCGACAATCATACTCAGAAAATTACAGGATATAATAGTTCAAGAGGAATTGAATATATAACTGTTCATTTAAAAAAATATAATTTATTGCAAAAGTACTTTATAGAAGAAAATGTCGGCTTTTTTAAAAAAATTTATATTATTTTAGATTTTATACGGTGTACACTACGATACGGATGTGGAATAAATGATTATTTTCAATATAAATTTTTCTATAGAAGATCATATGATAGAAAAAAATTTATTGTAGCTCGTAAATGGAAAAAAATAGTGACTATTTGTAATGGAAAATTAAAAACTAAAGAGTTTGATGATAAGAGCATATTTTACCAAAATTACACTGAATTTCTTGGGAGAGCTTGGATAGATTTAAGCAAAGCAACATATGATGAGTTTCATGAGTTTGTGGTTAAATTCCCGGTTTCTATGTATAAGGTAAAAGATGGTAGCGGTGGAAATGGAATAGGAATACTAGATTACGATGCAATATCAGACTTGAAGCAAAAGTATTTGGAATTACGTGCTATGAATGTAATTTTAGAAGAATTAATTATACAGAACCAAGAAATGTCAGATTTCAATCCGTCATCAGTAAATACATTAAGAGTTGTTACTATAAATACAGGTAAAACTATTGAAATAATGAACGCTGTATTTAGGTGTGGAAATGGAAAAGGATGCACAGATAATTTTCATCATTTAGGACTTGCGGCACTAATAGATATAGATACTGGAATAGTATATACACAAGCAATAGATAAAAAAAATAATAGATATATATTTCACCCAAGATCAAACAAACAAATAGTAGGATTTAAAATTCCATACTGGGAAAATGTGCTTGAAACAGTCAAAAGAGCTGCTGATGTTAATAAAAATATTAGATATGTAGGTTGGGATATAGCTATAAAAAATGATGGAACTATTTGTATTATTGAAGGTAATAGCGCATCAGATCCAGATGTTGTTCAAATGCCTGATCAAATAGGGAAGCTACCATTTTACTCTAAAGTATTAGATAAGTTAGAAAGGAAATAGAATGACATTAATAATAATTTCTGACTTTATGCAGGATGAAATTTATCTAAATGAAGAAGTAAAATATTATGACGAGAAAGATAAAATATTTTTTTTCACAGTAAAAGGCCATGAATATAGTAATACGCATATAAACATTCCTAGCTATTTCAAAATTGGCAAGTTAGGTATACATTACAATTCAATTATTCATAGGATTATATGTTTAATAAGAAGTATTTTCAGGAAAGATATGATTAGTGAATTAAAATATATGGTAGAAACGAAAAAATTAACTTTTAATTCTCTAAAACGTCTTTTCTTATTTTCATCTAAAAGCGAATTGGTATTAAGTAATATAAAAAAAGTATTTGATAAAAATCAAATGTTAAAGACAGAAAATCTTATTTTTTATACATATAGGGTAGGGTTTTCTAGCTTGGCCTGCTGCCGATTAAAAGATATTTTTCCTAATGCTAAGGTTGTATCTAGATGTCATGCGCAAGATATATTTGAGTTTAGAAATAAGGAAAATTATTTGCCATATAGAAGCTATCTATACAGTAGAATTGATGAAATACATTGTATATCAGAAGACGGAATGAGATATCTAGAAAATTATGATGAATTAAATAAAAAAACCTTTCTTCATAGACTAGGTACAAAAGAAATAAAACTTAATAACAAAATAAATAATAGAAATTTTGTAATATTAACATGTTCTAGAATTGCTAGAATTAAGAGAATTCATGTTATAGCAGGTGCTCTTACAAATATAAAAGATGGATACATCAAGTGGGTGCATTATGGAGATGGAGACGAAAAATACTTAGAAGAAATAAAAGACATTATTAAAAATTGTGGACAAAATATTTCAGTAGATTTTAGGGGATTCTGCGATAATGATAAATATTTGAACATTATCGAAAACGAAGAATTTTCAGTATTCATTAATGTTAGTGAATCAGAAGGGTTACCTGTTTCTATAATGGAAGCGGAATCTGTAGGTATGCCAGTAATCGCTACAAATGTAGGTGGCACATCAGAAGCTGTAATTAATGGAGAAAATGGGATACTCTTAGATGCTAATTTAACAGAAGAACAATTAATAGAAGCGATTTTAAAAATCAAGTTTATGGATTCTAACTTGTATAATACTTATAAATACAATTCAAGAAAAATATGGGAAAAAAAATTTAGAAACTCAGTAAACTATAAGGATTTTATAAATCATTTAAAGGAGATTTGATGAATAATTTATCAGATATAAGTAATAAAAGCAGACAATTTAATGCAAAATACATTATAATATCTATTATTACTCTATTGATATTTTTTATTATTTCAGTAGTTAGTGAAACTAATACTTTATTTTTTTTAGTGATGTTTTTATTTGTAATGCTTATGGTCTTCAACATAAAAAACTATAAGAAAAATATTGTTCTAATAATGTTTCTGATATGTTATTTTATGTTTTTATTAGGATCGTATTTTTTGTATGAATTTTTTGGGTATTCAAATGGAGTGGTGCTTTTTGACACAACAACGCATAATCATATATATTTATCATTGTTAATTTCCTTAATAGGAATATCAGTAGGATATTATACTTCATCGGTAAATATAAACGGAATTAGGGTTAAGTCTAAAATATACAACGATGAATTATTTAGAAAGGCTAGCCTAATATTATATTATACTTCTTATATACCTTATATTATTATTGAAATATTAAGAGTAATAAAGGTTAGAGAAGTAGGATACACGGAATTGTATATAGATGAAGCAGTTAGAATTCCATATTTGATTACTTTATTCGCTTATGGATGTAGAATCTATTTCTTTGTTTATCTTTCTACATTACCAAAAAAGAAAGAAGCAAATTTTCCTATTTTATTATTTTTAATATATTCTTTTATTACATTGATGACAGGGAACAGATCTATATTTGTTGTAAATGTTTCGTTAATTTTTATATATTTTATTCTAAGAAGTTCGGATAATTCTGGGAAGAATGAATGGATAAGTAAACGCAAAATTATAACATTAATGATAATAGTACCTTTTTTTATTATTGGCTTGGATATAGTAGGAAGCATTAGATTTAATAACACAATTTTTGAAACGAATAGATCATCATCATTTATAGATATTTTTGTAAAGCAAGGAGTAAGTTCAAGTGTAATAGGATATGGAAAATTATATGAACATAAAATTCCCAGAAAAATTTATTCATTCGGATCTACTATTGAAGCACTGAAATATAATCCTATAAGTAATATACTATTTAACTTCAATTCATTTGGTGGAAATAGTATTCAAAAAGCAATAAATGGTAATTCGTTTGCACATATTATTTCATATCTTGTTCTACCATATGGATATGTAAGAGGTAGAGGTTTAGGCACATGTTATATTGCAGAAGCATACAATGATTTTGGCTATTTTGGAGTTTTGATTTTCAGCTATGTATATGGTATAGTTATAAAAAAATGCTCATCATTTACTTCTAAAACAATTTTAGGACGAAGTATAACATTAATGTTAATAGGGAGTTTGTTAATGATTCCCAGATCAAATGCTGATAGCATAATTAGTTTGTTTTTAAAATCAGAAGTGTTGGTTGCTATAGTTTTGATAAATTTTGTAGTGATAGTTTATAATAATATACGGAAAAGAAGAAAAATAATTAAAATTTAAACGGAAATTAATTGACATTGTTCACGAATGAATGTACGTACACAAGAGGGAAGAAAATATGAAGGAAAGTGTAAATAATAATAAAAAAATAGCGGTTGCACTAAGTATTGCAAACACTGTAATTTCCGCTATAGTTTCAATCACATATATTCCTATTTTACTTTCTAATATTGGGAAGGGTGAATATGGACTTTATCAACTTATAGGGTCTATCATAGCATATTTCTCATCAATGTATACATCATTAAATGCTTCGGTTATGAAATACTACACAGAATATCTGATAAAAAACGATGAAGTCAAAATGGAAAATACGCTAGCTATAAGTAGAAGAATATTTATTGTAATGTCAATTATAGTAGTAATAATTTCATTACCGATTACTTTTTTGTTTAAGTCTAATTTCTTTAAAAGTTTATCTGAACATGAATTAAATGAAGCCTTATTTATGTTTAGGATAATGATAATAAATATTATCGTATATTTAAATGGATCTGTATATTCTGCGTCAATACTTGCAAATGAAAAATTTGTATTTAGAAAGTTGTTAGATTTAATTATAACAATTCTACAACCAATATCGGTCTTATTAATGATTAAGAAGTATCCATATGCATCTACAATTGTTGTAATACAGTTAATTATGAATATATTTTTAGTAATTGTTTGTCTTTATTATTCTAAACGAGAACTAAATGTTAAAATTAAGTATCATTTTAAGGATGATAATTTAATAAGAGGAATATTTGGGCTATCGGCATCGGTGCTATTGATTTCAATTGCAGATCAGATTTTTTGGAAAACGGATCAAATAATTCTTGGATGGTTGTATGGAACAGAAACAGTTGCCGTATATTCGATAGGTTCTCAATTTAATTCAATTTTCATTAGTACAGGCGTTGTAATTACAGGTGTTATTGTACCTATGATTACAAGGTTAAATGAAACGCCAGACAAAGAAAGAAAACTTTCAGAAATTTTTACAAGAATTGGAAGATATCAGGCATATTTAGTGCTGTTAATGTTAACGGGTGTAATACTTTTTGGGAAAGAATTTATTTTTATTATTGCGGGTAAAGATTTTGCTGGAGCATACTACGTAGCATTACTTTTAATGATACCATACTCTATTGATTTAATACAAAGTTCAGGAAATGTAATTTTGCTTGTTAAAAATAAAAATTGGTACAAAGCTAGGATTCTATTTATATCAGCAATTTTAAATGTATTTTTAACATTTTTCTTTTCAAAAAAATATGGAATGTATGGTGCAGCATTGGCAACGACGGTTTCTATTATAATGGCATCATGGATATTTATGAATAGAGTTTATTTGAAAGTTATCAGACTTGATATTAAAATGTTTTGGAAAAATGTTATTCCTATTTTTGGATATGCGATTTTATCGCTATTCGTAGGGATTTTGATAAAAAAAATAAAAATGTCAAACTTTTATATAGAATTTATTAGTCACGTTATGATGTACACAATAAGTTATTTTATAATAATTTTTAGCATGGCTATGAACTCAGATGAAAAAAACTACATATTTGGTAAAATAAAGAAATTTATATAAACAAACATATTAGCAAGTTTATTTTGATAGTGTGGAAGCATAACATTGACTACATTCTGGAATTAATATCCAAATGTGAATTTTCATCAAATATTTTATTTATACTAGTCTATTAATCAGGAAAATTACAAAATAAACGAAGCCAACAAAATCGGATTTGATATCAAATCCGATTTTTAAATGTTCAATTTTGATGTGTAGTTATCAATTAACAGGCGTGATAGCCTTGCTTTTTGTACTTTGTCTTAAATGTTTTCTTGATTATTTTTCATATTTCTTCCAAGTCAATGGGTTCACTTTTTGCATTTTTTTATGCAACATTCCAATGAATAATACTTAATAGTGGTCGTATCATTATAATAAAGTTCTACTGCATTGCGATATTATCTACGTAATCTGAATTATCGTGTGTGTTATACTCATTTACGCTACTTTTAATGTTTATCTTAAATTTAGACTTAGATTTTAATATTTAAAGAAAAATCCTAGAGGAAGTATTGAATCTCTATATTATCAAACATAAGATGGAGAGGAAATTATGAATTTTATTGAATCTGGAAAGTATATTAAACAGGGCTTTGAATATAGATTAGAAGTCAAAAACTTGTACGAAAAAGTAAGGAAATTATAAGAGAAACAACAGAAGATTATATATGAAAATTATCTCAGGGGAAAACCCGCTAAAGAAATATGCAAGTAGATGAATATGAAACAATCCACATTATATAATACTGGGAGTAAAGCTTTTAAGAATTTTAGAAAAATGAACAGATATTATGGTTATTAAATAGAAATGAGTAATAAAACTTACTCCGAGAAATATCTCGGAGTTTTTTTAAATTCAAATGATTATCATTATTGACAGAATAAAAAAATAATGTTATTATGTATTTGGATAAAGTTAGTAGGATGATTTTTACAATTGATTTTGCAGATTAGACGTAATTTGCAACTAAATAAGTTTTTAATTCTCAAATAAACTTATTACATATTTAAAATTGAATAGGGAAGATAGAATAGAAAACCAAATTTTATTGTAGTAAGTTAATTAGTTAATAAAATTGGAATGCATTCAAATTTGTTTTGAGATATTAATAACTATTTGTATTTTCTTACTAACAAATATAAATAAGGAGTATTGATATGAATAAATTAAAATTGATGACTTTGGTTGGAGTTATGTCAGCGGCTTTGTTGTTGAATGGTTGTGGAGCACAAAAAGATGCACCGAAAGAAAATACCAAGCAAACTGAACAAAAGCAAGAAGACAAAAAAGAAGAAGAAAGCAAAGCTACTGAAAAAACTGAGGACAAAAAAGAAGAAGTAAGCTTGTCTGATTGGGATGGAGAATGGAACAACATGGGAAGCTATTTGGATAAGCCAGAAGTTCAAGGCGCTTTCAAAACTTTAGCGAAAAAAGAAAATGTTGATGAGAAAAAAGCTAAATCAGATTATCTTGAAAAAAGAAAATGTGAATTCAACGGATTGAAAATCGACGGAAACAAGATTACATTTACAAGCAAAATCCCTTCAGAAAATGGAGATAAAATAGCTGAAACTGAGTACAAATTTGTAGAAAAAAAGGCTGTAAAACATGGATCACACATGCTAGAATGGGATGTTTTTGAAGCTGTGGATTCTAATGCAAAATACAAAGTTTTGTTGATGATGCCAATTCACGGCGAAGAAGAGTTGACACATTTCCACATGAGATATGGTAATGACAAGGAAGAATTATTTGCAAAGGAAGGCTGGTTCCCAACTTTCGTAAAACCAAACACAACTGATAAACAAATTATCGGAGAAATCGAAGAATAAGGTTGGAATATGAAATTGACAAAGGGCAGGGACGACCTGTCCTTTGATTTTTGAAAAGGAGAATTTAGATGAAAAAGAGACTTTTGAGTTTTCTATTAGCCTTGTGCATGGTTTTGTTTGCGGGATGTTCCAATCACACGAAAAAATCTTCAGGAAAACCTGTTATCTACACATCGTTTTTTCCTGTGCATGATTTGGTTAAGATGATTGCAGGAGATACTGTTGAGGTGAGAACTTTTATGCCTGTGGATAAGGAGCCTCATTTGTGGGAGCCGTCTGCCAAGGATATGAAAAAACTTGCCGATGCAGATTTGCTGGTTGTAAATGGTGCGAATATGGAACATTGGGTAGACAAGGTGCACGAGAATTTGCCTAATTTGGATATTTTGAAGTTGTCGGATTCTGTAGAGCTAATCACGTATAAAGGAGCTGCTGCAAGGGGTGATTTTCAATATATGGCACAATTGGACTTAACAAAGGGAAAACGAAAAATAGATTTTGGGCATACTCATGAAGATATTATGAGAGTTGCGTTCTTCAAGGACAATGGAGAAGACAAAAAAGAATTGGTGAAAAAAGCTAAGGAAATTATGAATCAAAAAGGTGAGATTGTTCACCAAAAAAACACTTTCGATGTTGAAGAAGGAAAAGTATATGGCCTTGAAATGGGCCATGAATCTGGGGAAATATTTTACAATATAAAAGATGATGGCAAGTGGATTTTTGTATCGGACAGAATAAGCGAAGATTTGCTACCATATTATTTACAAGATACTAATGGTAAATTACTCCAAGATGAGGGCAAATTAAAGCCTGTAATGGAAGGGTCTTCGTCAGGATTTGACAAGATAACTTATGATCCACATTCATGGTTATCTGTTGTAAATGCAAAGAAATATTTGAATAGCATTCAAGATAAATTGATACAAAAATACCCAGATAACAAGAAAATTTATCACAAAAACAAATTGAAATACGTAGATAAATTGACAGATATTGATGCAGAATACAAAGAAAAATTTAGTAAATTAGACAACAAAAGCTTTTTGGTAACACATTACGCTTATGCATATATAGCGAGGGATTTTGGACTTACTCAGTATCCATTAGAAGGTCTTACTAGCATGGAAAGTCCAAGTCTTAAAACAATAAAAAAAGCCGTGGATTTTGCGAAAACAAAAAATATTACTACGGTATTTTATGAATACGGAAAACCTCCAAAAGAAGCGAAGACTTTATCGGAAGAATTGGGAGGAGATATAAAGCCTTTGGCTTCGATGGAATTTGTCACAAAAGAACAACAGGACAATAATCAGGGCTATATCGAATTAATAGAGATGAATTTGAAAAACTTATACGAATCCATGAGAAAGGCAGGTGTATAAATGAATGCAGTAACAATCAGTAACTTAAATTTTGGATATAATGAAGACTTGGTGCTTAAAGATTTGAATTTGAAGATAAATCAAGGAGAAATGGCTTTAATCTTGGGAGGAAATGGAAGCGGTAAATCAACTTTATTGAAATTAATGCTAGGAGAGTTAAAAGCTGATGACGGAGAAATCAAAGTTTTAGATAAAAATATTAAAGATTACAAGAGCTACCGAGATATAGGATATGTTCCTCAAATAAATATTGTAAACAAAATAGCGTTTCCGATTACTTGTTTGGAGCTTGTGACGTTAAATTTGTATGAAGATTTTGGAATGATTAAAATCGCAAGAAAAAAACATTACGACAAAGCTAGGAAAATTATGGAAGAAATGGGTATGAAAGAATATATTAATCGTCCTGTAAATGAATTGTCGGGAGGACTTCAACAAAGAGCTATGATTTGCAGGGCGATGATTAACGAGCCAAAACTTCTTATACTCGATGAGCCGACTGCAGGTGTTGACAAAGAAAACAAAGAGAAATTTATAAAAACAATTGCTAAACTCAACAAAGATTACAATATAACTGTAATAATGGTAACTCACGAAATAAAAGAAATAGAAGCTTTGGATATTGAGAGAACACAATACGAAATGATTGAAGGGAGGCTTGTAAAATGCTAGAATTTGCGTTTATGAGAAAAGCATTGGTAGCAGGATTGATGCTTTCGATAATGATTCCGATGATTGGAATAATAATGGTTAATCGTAAAACATCGATGATAGGAGATGCACTTTCTCATACAGCACTTAGTGGAGTTGGTCTGGGTTTGATTTTGGGATTTGACCCATTGATAGGTTCTGCAATAGTTTGTGTTGTAGCGGCATTTTTAATCGAATTAATCAGAAAAAAATTCCCACAATACGGAGATATGGCAACTGCTGTCATAATGAGTACGGGACTTGGAATTGCAGCGATATTATCTGATTTTGCTCCAGGAGGAAATTCATTTGAATCGTATCTTTTCGGAAGCATATCTTCTGTAACAAACAGAGATGTGATAAATATTTCTGTGATTTTCATATTAATTTTAGTGGTGTCTATATCGCAATATTCCGGACTATTGGCTATTTCTATCGACAAAAACATCGCTCGCCTTGCGGGGGTGAAAGTAAATCGAATTAATGCAATATTTACTTTTTTATCAGCGATTACTATAGCTCTTGCAGTGAAAATAGTTGGAGCGTTGATGGTGACATCATTGATTGTACTTCCCGTAGCCACAGCGCTAATAATTGCAAAAAGCTACAAGAAAACATACATCATAACGATAATACTCGGTATTTTGTATATGATGTTGGGAATAGTTCAATCTTATCAATTTGATATTAAACCAGGTGGAGCAATCGTAGTAAATGCAGTTATAGGAATGATAGTTTTCGTAGCATATTCAAAAATTAAACAACCAAATAGGAAAAACTTTTCAAATTCACGAAATAATGCTAAAATAAAGTAAGCACAACATTACAGAAGAAGGCAGGATAATATGAATTTCGAAGTAGAAAAAGGAAACAAAATTACTATACCAGATATATTAATGAGAAAATACGACCTAAGGGTTGGAGATATATTTGAGTGTGAACTTGAAAATGACAGGATAATATTGATTCCTAAGAAAAATCACGATGCAAACTATGTCGAAAAATTAAAGGGATTGACTGACGATACAATCGATGCATTAAACGAAGAGGAATAAAATCAAAAGGACTATCAAAAAATACGATAGTCCTTTTTCTTTTTTCTGTGTAAAAAATATGAAAAAAGGGGTATAATGATATTGGATATTATAAAAAAGTATCACATTTAAGGAGGTATGTAATTATGGCATGTACTACATTATTAGTAGGTAAAGAAGCGAGCTTTGACGGCTCAACAATTATTTCAAGAAGTGAAGATTCTCCTTCTGGAATTTTTACAGCTAAGAGATTTATCGTTGTAAAACCAGAAGATCAACCAAGAAAATACGAATCAGTTTTATCAGGATGTAAGGTGGATTTACCTGATAATCCTATGAGATACACAGCACTTCCAAACTCTGACACATTCGAAGGTGATTGGGCAGCATCAGGCGTTAACGAAAAAAATATTTCAATGAGCGCTACTGAAACTATCACTACTAACCCAAGAGTTCAAGGAGCAGATCCTTTGATTCAATCTCCAACAAAAGAAGAAAAATGTGGCGGTATTGGCGAAGAAGATTTCGTAACTCTTGTTCTTCCTTACATCAACTCTGCAAGAGAAGGCGTTGAAAGATTAGGAAAATTATTAGAAGAACACGGAACTTATGAATCAAACGGAATTGCATTCCAAGATGTTGACGAAATTTGGTGGTTGGAAACAATCGGTGGGCATCACTGGATGGCAAGAAGAGTTCCTGATGATGCATACGTTGTAATGCCAAACCAATTGGGAATTGATTATTTTGATTTTGATGATGCATACGGCGAACAAAAAGAATTCATGTGTTCAAAAGATTTGAAAGAATGGTCCGAAAAACATCACCTATTCTTAGATCAAGAAGATTATGTAAATCCAAGATTAGCATACGGATCTCATGATCATTCAGATCACACATATAACACACCAAGAGCATGGATTATGCTAAGATATTTCAATCCAAACACATTGATTTGGGATGGAGTAGACGCTGATTTTACACCAGAATCTGATGATTTGCCATGGGCAATGGTACCAGAAAGAAAAATCACGGTTGAAGATATGAAGACAATATTGTCCAGCCACTACGAAGGAACACCTTACGATTGCTACGCAAAACACGGAGATCCTAACTACCGTGGAATGTATCGTCCATTGGGAATTAGCCGTGACAATGTAACTCATTTCACACAAATAAGACCTTACGCTCCAGAAGAAATCAGAGCAATTCAATGGTTGTCATTCGGTAGTAACGCATTCAATGCAGCAGTTGCATTCTACGCAAACGTAGAAACAACACCAAGCTATGTCGCAGACCAAGTAGTAAAAGCAACATCAGAAAACTTCTACTGGGCTAACAGAATCATAGCTGCACTTTGCGATGCACACTTCAACAAAACAGCAATCTTCATCGAAAGATACCAAGGAGCAGTTCAATCTAAATCCAACGAAATCATCAACAAATACGACGAAGAATTTGCTAAGGATTCAGCAAACGCTCATGAGTTACTTGAAAAAGCAAACCAAGAAATGGCAGACTTCTTGAAAGAAAAAACAGACAAATTACTTCACGACGTTTTATTCACAGCAAGCTGCGAAATGAAAAACGGATTCGCAAGAAGTGACAACTAATATTTAACGATAACAAATGAATTAATAGCAATCAAAAAACACCTCACATTGACCTGAACCCGTAAACACGGAATAATTTATTAATATTTTAAGCGGAATGTAATCTGTACATAACAGGGGACATTCCGTTTAATTTTGTTTTAATTCT
>QWCH01001805.1_pt1 | contig 40330 bp, 48 predicted proteins | sample 1972671 | NCBI WGS metagenome assembly QWCH01 (sample SAMN09866713, study PRJNA288562) | Human gut metagenome isolate term3_stool, whole genome shotgun sequencing... | isolation source: gut | host: Homo sapiens | place: USA: California
TTCCAAAATTGCGGATTTTGGCCAATACATCGGCAGGAATGCTTACGATATCGCCGAGCGTATGGATATCTGAACGCTTCAGGCAGTTATAGCTGCGCAAGGTCAGATCCAAATCTTCGATCGGCTTCTGCAGCAGAGCATTTTCCTGGGATTGCGGCTCTTGTTCATCCGCTTTCTCTTCCACAACAAAGTCCGGAAGCTCCGTAATGAGGCGCAGGTGATCCATAAGGATCTTTGCTCCCTGCGACGTAGCTTCCTGCGGGGTCACCGTACCATCGGTCCAAACTTCAAGGATCAATTTATCGTAGTCGGTGATCTGTTGGACACGGGTGTTTTGTACCTCGAAATTCACTTTCTTCACCGGAGTAAAGGAAGAATCAATGGCAATCGTGCCGATGGGATCTTCCGCATCCTTATTTTGATCGGCCAGAGCATAGCCTGCTCCATCGATCACGGTTAACTCCATGTGAATGGCACCATCCGCATTCAAGGTGCACAGATAGTGATTGCTATTGACAATCTCTACTTCCGTACTTTCCTGAATATCGCGTGCCGTGACAATCTTCGGTCCTTCCACATCCAGACGGAGCGTCACTTCTTCTCCCTGTCCCTGTAAACGACGTACCGCGAGTCCCTTAATGTTCAGGACGATCTCCGGTACATCCTCCAAGACGCCCGGAATGGTCGTGAACTCATGCGGTACACCCTCGTCAAATTTGATGTTGGACACTGCCGTACCCGGCAGCGAAGACAGTAAAACACGGCGCAGCGAATTGCCGATTGTCGTCCCGTAGCCGCGCTCTAACGGAGACATACTAAAGCGTCCATAGTTCTTGTGTTCATCCAAATCAAGGATTTCAACTTTTGTATTGAGTCGATCTACCACGGATCAGCCTCCCCTTCTGTTCTGTCGAACTCGATTCCAACGTCGCGCTGCGGGGTGGGATTACTTCGAGTACAACTCGACAATCTGTGTCTCTTCAATCGGATAGTCGATGTTATCACGCATCGGTTCGGAGAGGATGCGTCCTTGAAGTTTTTCTTCATCGACAGAAACCCAAGGCATCTGGTTCCAGATGTTCTCTTCGGTGCTCTTGAAGAACGCATTTTTACGGGACTTCTCACGAACGCTGATGACATCGCCTACTTCCAAGGTCATGGAAGGTACAGTCGCCTTGTGACCGTTCAGGTCGAAATGGCCATGAACAATTAGCTGACGAGCCTGCGCACGCGTAGAGGCAAATCCCATACGATACACAACATTATCAAAACGCAGCTCCAGTAATTTCAGCAAATTCCAACCAGCCTGGCCGCCCATGCGATTAGCACGTCCATACAGGTTGCGGAATGCTTTTTCACTGACGCCGTAGATGAATTTTGCTTTTTGCTTTTCACGAAGCTGCATACCGTAATCACTCAGTTTACGGGTATTGCGCTTCGGGTTACGGCGACTCTTCTTATCGATGCCGATCACTTGGGGCTCAATACCCAAAGCACGGCAACGCTTTAAAATCGGTCCGGTATATCTAGCCATGATTCCCTCCGTTACACTCTTCTTCTCTTCGGCGGTCTGCAACCATTATGCGGGATCGGGGTGACATCCTTAATCAAGGTGACACTCAAGCCCGAGGTCTCCAACGCGCGAATGGCGGATTCACGACCCGAACCGGGGCCTTTAACATAGACCTCGACGGTCTTCAAACCCTGTTCCATTGCTTTCGTAGCCGCTTCTTCTGCACACTGCTGTGCTGCATACGGGGTCGATTTACGCGAACCGCGGAAACCAAGCTGTCCCGATGATGCCCATGAGATTACGTTGCCGTTTAAATCCGACAGCGTAACAATCGTGTTATTGAAGGTCGAGATGATATGAGCCTGACCGTTCGTAACATTCTTTTTTACACGGCGCTTACCGCCGCGTCTGGTGACTTTCTTTTGAGCTACCATAACATCCCCCCTTATTTCTTATGTCCCTTACGTGTACGAGCATTGTTTTTCGTGTTCTGCCCGCGTACCGGAAGGTTGCGACGATGACGGTTGCCACGATAACTGTTAATTTCACGGAGACGTTTAATATTCATGGAAACGTCACGACGAAGATCGCCTTCGACATGATACTCCGCAATTTGTTCACGGATACGCTGTACCTCAGACTCAGAGAGGTCACGTACGCGTGTGTCCGGATTTACATCCGCATTCTTTAAGATTTCGTTGGAACGAGCACGACCGATACCGTAAATATACGTTAAACCGATCTCTACACGCTTCTCTTTGGGTAAATCAATCCCAGAAATTCGAGCCAAAGTCGCACCTCCTTAGCCTTGACGCTGTTTGTGCTTCGGGTTTTCGCAGATCACCATCACACGACCTTTGCGCTTGATGATCTTGCATTTATCACACATCTTTCTTACCGATGGTCTGACTTTCATTGCTTCCTCCTATTTCTTTCTCCACGTGATGCGTCCCTTGGTGAGATCATAGGGAGATAACTCCACGGTCACACGATCTCCCTCTAAGATACGAATGTAATTCATCCGCAGCTTTCCGGAGATGTGTGCCATCACATCATGGCCGTTTTCCAGCTCGACGATGAAAATCGCGTTAGGGAGTCGCTCTTTAACGACGCCCTCGACTTCAATTACGTCTTTTGATGACATCAGCTTTCCTCCTTAGTGTGGGCCTCTTTGAAAGGGGCCAAACATTTTCGGATCACGGCATCATCAAACGCCGCATCCTCCTTCATCGTCTTAAAATCGGGCATCACCGCCCGGTACGGCTGTAAATGAACCACGCGCTTCTTCTTCGGGCGCGCCAATGTTCGAGTGCGTCCATCTACCACGAGGACATGTTTTGCATCACAAATTTCGAGCACGAGAAAGATCCTGCCCTTATCGTGTCCCGCCTTGGAACGTACCACTTGGCCGGGTACGAAAGGACACGGTTGATCCATATTCGCTTCAAAGGTCATAAATTTAAAGCCGCTTGAATGGCGTCAAATACGGCATCCACCGATTGATCCCCGTTGATGTGGAAAAGAATGCCTTCCTTTTCATAATAATCAACCAAGGGTTCGGTTTGACGACGATAGACGTCGATTCGATTCTGTACGGTTTCTCTCGTATCATCCGGACGCTGCACCAGCTCGCTCCCACAGGTATCACAGATACCTTCGTGTTTCGGCGGGGCATCCTGAACATGATACGAAGCGCCGCATTGAGGACAAGTTCTGCGACCCGCCAGGCGTTCGACCAATACGGCCTCATCCACTTCGATGGAGAGCACCGCATCTAACGGGCAATTGCGTGCAGATAAGCCTTCTTTTAAGGCGTCAGCCTGAGCAATTGTGCGGGGAAACCCGTCCAGCAAAAAGTTCTTTTCTTTCTCCTGATCCAGGCGATCCCATAACATAGCGATGGTGAGCGCATCGGGAACCAGCTTTCCGGCAGAAGTGTACTTCTCGACCTCCTGCCCAAGCTCGGTTTTGTTCTTGATGTTGGCACGGAAAATATCGCCTGTTGAAATATGCGTCAGATTAAATTTCTGTTGCAGTCTTTTCGCCTGTGTTCCTTTTCCGGCTCCCGGAGGGCCGAGTAATACGAGCCTCATTCTTACCTCACTTCCTTATCGTTTTAAGAATCCACGATAATGGCGCATCTGAAGTTGTGCTTCCAAGGTACGTACCATTTCGAGAACCACGCCCACCACGATAATGATGGAGGTGCCGCCAAAGCCGAGACGCACACTAAAGATCTGATTGACCAGACCCGGAATCACGGAAAGAACGGCTAGAACGATTGCGCCGACAAGTGTAATGCGGCCCACAATGCGTTGCAGGTAATCCGTGGTCGGTTTGCCCGGACGAATGCCCGGAATAAAGCCGCCGGATTGCTGCAGGTTACGAGAATACTCATACGCATTGAACTGAATGGAGTTGTAGAAGTACGCGAACAAGATGATTAAAAGCACCTGGAAGGCGTGCTGCACGAAGAAGCCGACCCATCCCTGCGGCGTAAGATACTGCGCTACAAACCGCTGCACTCCGCCACCAAAGAGCAATGCCAAGGTTTGCGGAATGGCCAACAACGCTGAAGCGAAGATGATCGGCATAACGCCGGCCATGTTGACCTTGATAGGAATGTGGGTGGCCTGGCCGCCATACATTTTACGGCCTACCACACGCTTCGCATACTGTACCGAAACTTTGCGTTCACCCTCGTTCAACAGTACCACCACGACGGTAATCGCTATGGTAATGAGAATGATGAGCAAAAGCACGAGAACGTTCATCTTTCCCGCCAGTACGGCTTGAATCATGCCGTACAGTCTGCCCGGCATCTGTACTACAATTCCGAGGAAAATGATGAAAGACACACCGTTGCCCACACCATGTTCCGTAATTAAATCACCGATCCATACCACGAAGGAAGCACCGGCAACCATAACCAAAATAGCAATGACCTTTTCAACAAGGCCGCCATTTCCGAAAGCGCCGGAGAAGATTCCCTGTACCAGGGCAAATGCCTGAACAACCGCCAGCGCTACGCCCAGGTACTTAGTGTATTGTTGAATCTTCTTGCGTCCTTCTTCTCCCTCTTTAGAAATTTCTTCCAATTGAGGAATAGCAAACGTCAACAATTGGATGACGATGGACGAAGTGATATAGGGGCCGACACCCAACGCAAAAACACTCAAGTTCGCCAATCCGCCACCACTGATCATGTTCATGATGCCGAGAAGGCTTCCCTGCACCGAATTATAAATCTGGTTGATAAGCTGCAAGTTTGCAAACGGAATCGGCAAAGCATTGCCAAGACGCAGCACAAACAGCATCAGAATCGTGAAATTGATGCGTTTGCGCGTCTGTTCCGTTGTCCATGCATTCTTGAGTGTGGAAAGCATCAGATCACCTCAGCCTTTCCACCGGCTGCTTCAATTTTTTCTTCGGCAGACTTAGAGAATTTCGTCGCTTGTACCGTAACTTTCTTTTCCAGTTCGCCGTTTCCTAATACCTTTAAACCATCCACCAGTTCACTACGATGAATGATACCCGCCTCTACGAGCAAGTCAGCATTAATAACAGCGCCGTCTTCAAAGACGTTCAGGTCTGCAAGATTCACAACGGCGTACTGTTTCGAAAACAGGTTGTGGAATCCGCGCTTCGGCAGCGTACGGAACAAAGGCATCTGCCCACCTTCAAATCCCGGACGTACACCGCCGCCGGAACGGGAATTCTGACCGTCGCGACCGCGACCGGCGAATTTGCCCCATCCGGAGGAATGACCACGGCCGACGCGTTTACGGTCTTTGGTCTCGCCGCCACGTGCAGGCTTTAATTCATGTAATTTCATGATCGACCTCCTATTGTACTTCCTCGACATCAAGCATGAAATCAATCTTATGAATGGCACCGCGCAACGACGGGCTATCCTCATGCTCAACCGTTTGACCGACCTTCGTCAGGCCCAACGCTTTCGCCGTTTTGATCTGTTTGTCCTGGCGGCCGATGAAGCTCTTCGATAAAGTAATTTTCAGTTTGCTCATGCTCGGCCTCCTAGTTCAGAATTTCTTCCACGTTCTTGCCACGCATACGAGCTACCTGCTCTGCCGTTCTCATGCTGAGCAGACCGTTCATGGTTGCGTTGACAATGCTGCGGGCATTCGAAGAGCCCAGAGACTTCGCGCGGATGTCCGTAATGCCGGCCATTTCACAGACCGCACGCACCGGACCGCCGGCGATGATACCGGTACCTTCTTTTGCCGGCATCAGCAGCACGCTGCCTGCTCCGGCACGCCCGACGATGGTGTGGGGAATGGTTGTGCCCACGAGAGGAACATTCACCATGGAACGCTTAGCTTCTTCCGAGCCCTTGCGAATCGCATCCGGAACTTCCAGCGATTTGCCGGTACCGATGCCCACGCGTCCCTGTTTGTCACCTACCACAACGATCGCGGCAAATCGACCCGTACGACCACCCTTGGCCGTCTTGGAGACGCGGTTGATGGAGACGACTTTTTCTTCAAGCTCTTGCTTGTTGTCTTCTTTATACATGATTCCTCCTCCCCAATTACAGCTTAAGGCCCGCTTCACGAGCGCCTTCGGCGATCGCTTTTACCTTGCCGTGATAGATGTAGCCGGAGCGGTCAAAGACGACCGTTTCGATGCCTTTGGCCAAGGCTTTTTTCGCTACCGCTTCGCCCACTGCTTTAGCGGATTCCACGGAGGAGCCCTTGATCTCTACATCTTTATCGAGTGTCGATGCGGAAACCAAAGTTACGCCGGCTTCATCATCGATAATCTGCGCATACATGTTCATATTGCTTTTGTAGACGTTCAGGCGCGGACGATCCGCAGTGCCCGAAATCTTTTTGCGAACACGGGCATGACGCGCCATACGATTTGCATTTTTAGTAGATTGTGCCATCTAAGCGCCTCCTTACTTGCCTGTTTTACCTTCTTTACGACGTACCTGTTCGCCGTCGTAAATAATGCCCTTGCCCTTATAAGGCTCCGGCAAACGCCATTTTCGGATGTTAGCGGCATAGTTACCAACCTGCTGTTTATCCGCACCCTTTACAATAATGGTACGGTCATCCGGCACTTCGGTCGTGATGCCATCCGGATCCGACATTTCGACCGGATGTGAGAAGCCCAAGTTCATGACCAGCTTGTTGCCTTGCTTCTGTGCACGATAGCCGCTGCCTTCGATGTGCATCTGCTTTTTGTAACCGGTGGTTACGCCTTCGAGCATGTTAGCAATCAAGGTGCGATATAACCCGTGCAGAGAACGTGTCTTCTTTTCATCATCCGGGCGGACGACGTGAAGGACTTTGTCCTCTTGTTCAATTTTAAAGGCAGCCGGGATCTTCTGGCTCAATTCGCCATTCGGTCCTTTTACCTTAACCGTATTGGTGTTGTCGACTGAAACTTCCACTTTTTCGGGGATGTCAATCGGCTTGAATCCAATTCTCGACATAATAACCTCCCCTTACCAAATATAGCAGAGTACTTCGCCGCCGACACCTTCTTCACGTGCCTGCTTATCCGTCAGAACGCCATGCGAGGTGGAGAGCACTGCGATGCCCAAGCCATCCAAAACGCGAGGCACTTCATTCGCGCGTACATAGACGCGGCGGCCCGGTTTCGAAATGCGCTTTAAGCCCGAAATGACACGCTGATCATCCACATATTTCAGATCAATCGTGATCATTCCCTGCTTATTGTCTTCCACGACGTTAAATCCCTTAATGTATCCCTCGTCCAGAAGAATCTGCGCAAGGCTCTTCTTCATGTTAGACGCCGGTACTTCGACGGATTCGTGCTTTTTCATATTGCCATTGCGGATGCGCGTGAGCATATCCGCGATCGGATCTGTCATCATAGTTGTACCTCCTCCTCAAATTACCAGCTGGCTTTTTTCACGCCGGGGATTTCCCCACGATAAGCCAGTTCGCGGAAGCAGACACGGCAAATGCCGTACTTTTTGAGGACTGCGTGCGGACGGCCGCAAATACTGCAGCGTGTGTAGGCGCGCGTCGAGAACTTCGGCTTTCTCTGCTGTTTAGCAATTAATGATTTCTTTGCCATTTCTCCTCCTCTTACTTAGCGAACGGCATGCCCATGTGCGTCAGGAAAGACTTTGCTTCCTCATCCGTGCGGGCCGAGGTGACAATAATAATGTCCATGCCGTGGATCGTGTCAACATCGTCATAGTTGATCTCCGGGAAAATGAGCTGTTCCTTAACGCCCATCGCGTAGTTACCACGACCGTCAAACGACGTAGCGGATACGCCGCGGAAGTCGCGAACGCGCGGCAGAGCGATGGAAATCAGCTTTTCCAGGAAGTCATACATCTTCTTACGACGCAGGGTTACCTTCGTCGCAATCGGCTGACCTTCACGAAGCTTAAAGTTAGCAACGGAACGTTTTGCCTTGACGATGACCGGTTTCTGACCGGAAATAATCTCCAGTTCGTGCGCTGCCGACTCCAAAACCTTCGGATTCTCTTTGGCTTCGCCCATCGAGCAGTTGATGACGATTTTCTCCAGTTTCGGCACTTGCATAACATTGTCGTAGGAGAATTCTTCCATCAGAGCAGGCACGACCTCATTTTTGTAGTGCTCATATAATGTGTTGGTCATGTTCCTCCCCCTTATTGATCAAAACGGGTGTCGCTCTTCGTCGAAACGCGAACTTTCTTCCCGTCCTTGATTTCCGTGTGTGTACGAACACCGCGTTTTGCTGCTTCATCATAAAGCAGAACATTGGATGCATGAATGGCGCCTTCGCGATGGATGATTCCACCCGGCTCCTGCATGCTACGCGGTTTCTGATGCTTCACCTGCATGTTAACGTCCTTAACGATGACCCGGTTCTCTTTCGGAAAAACCTGTAATACCTCACCGACTTTTCCTTTATATTTGCCGGAGATCACCTGGACCTTATCACCTTTTTTAATGTGCATAGTCCACTCCTTACAGTACTTCCGGTGCGAGAGAAATGATCTTCATATAGCCATTCTGGCGAAGCTCACGCGTAACCGGTCCGAAGATACGAGTTCCGACGGGGTTCTTGTCATCTTTAACGATGACAGCTGCATTGTCATCAAAGCGGATGACGCTGCCGTCCGGACGGGATACGCCGTCTTTGGAACGAACAACAACCGCCGTAACAACATCGCCCTTTTTGACCGTACCACCCGGGGTAGCGTTCTTAACCGCGCAACGTACTTGATCGCCTACGCGAGCGTATTTACGACCCGTGCTGCCGATGACGCGAATGACTAAAAGCTCTTTAGCGCCGGAGTTGTCGGCGACTTTTAAACGACTTTCGGTTTGTAACATTGAAGCCCCCTCTCTTACTTCGCTTCTTCGAGGATTTCAACGAGGCGATATCTCTTTGTCTTAGAAAGCGGACGGGTCTGCATGACCAGTACGCGATCGCCGATATTCGCCTGATTATTCTCGTCATGTGCTTTGATGCGGATCGTACGCTTGATCATCTTGTGATAATCCGGATGCTTGACCAAGGTGGCAATCTCTACAACAATCGTCTTATCCATGCTGTTAGATACAACAACGCCGATTTTCGACGGACGTTTCGAAGTACGATTCTCCATAGGTTAAGCCTCCTTTCTTGCCGCAATGGCACGCTCTTGCTGAATCGTGCGTACACGCGCGATATCTTTCTTTACCGTTCCGATAGCATTGGGATTCTCCAGCTGGCCGCTGGCGATCTGGAAGCGAAGATTGAACAGCTCCTGCTTCAGATCCTGCAGCTTCTGGCTGAGATCCTGATCGGAGAGATTACGAATTTCCTTTGCTTTCATTATTCTTCACCTTCCTGTCCCGCCTGTTCACGCACGACAAATTTGGTCTTCATCGGCAACTTTGCTGCAGCAAGTCGCATTGCTTCTTTCGCAACATCGTGGGACACGCCGGCCATCTCGAACAGTACACGACCCGGTTTAATTACCGCAACCCAGTACTCCGGCGCACCTTTACCAGAACCCATACGGACTTCAGCAGGTTTCTTGGAAACCGGCTTGTCCGGGAATACCTTAATCCATACGTTACCGCCACGCTTAATGTAGCGGGTCATCGCGCGTCGAGCCGCTTCAATCTGGTTGGCTGTCATCCAAGCCGGCTCAAGCGCCTGCAAACCGAATTCACCGTAAGTGACGGTGTTGCCGCGCATGGCTTTGCCCTTCATACGACCGCGGTGTACACGACGGCGTTTTACTCTTTTTGGCATTAACATAGTACTACCTCCTCACCCGGTCTTACTGTTCGCGCTGCTGGCGCGTACCGCGGCCTTGACCTTCACGGCGATTTCCGCGACGCTCACGGCGATCTCCGCGATTGTCATCACGATGATCACGGCGTCCACGGCGCGGTTCACGACGCTGCGGCTTCGGCATTTCAGCTTCTTTCATGCCCGGGAGCACTTCGCCGATATAGATCCAAACCTTGATTCCGACCGCGCCGGCAGTGGTGCGAGCCACAGCCTGGCCGTAACGGATGTCCGCACGCAGCGTCTGCAGAGGAATGGTGCCTTCCGAGTAATGCTCGGCGCGAGCGATATCAGCGCCGCCCAAACGACCGGACGCAGAGGTCTTAATACCCTTGGCGCCGGCACGCATGGTACGCTGAATGGCTTGTTTCATCGCACGGCGGAACGTCACACGATTTTCCAAATCAGCGGCAATTTTCTCTGCCTGCAGCTGTGCGTCTAAATCCGGAACACGGATTTCTTCGACATTGATCAACACGGTTTTACCGGTGATCTTTTCGAGGCGTTTTTTCAGCTCTTCGACGGCTGTGCCGCCCTTACCGATGACAACGCCCGGCTTAGCGGTATTAATGGTAACGCGAACGCGCCCCATTGTACGCTCGATTTTGATATCCGAAATGCCGGCTTCGAAAAGCTCTTTTTTGACCAATGTGCGAATGTCATGATCTTCTTTAATCAATTTCGGAAATTGTGCGCTGCCTGCGAACCAATTGGAATCCCAATCTTTGATTACGCCGACGCGCATTCCCTTTGGATGTACCTTCTGACCCATTAGAGCTCTTCCTCCTCTTTTTCACTCACCACAACGCCAATGTGCGACGTTCTCTTGAGAATCGGATATGCGGCGCCTTTCGCCTTCGGATGCCAGCGCTTCATGGTCGGGCCGTCATTGGCCCACGCCTGACTGACAACCAACGTGTCGCGATCCAGGCTCAGATTATTTTCCGCGTTAGCAATCGCCGAACGGAGAACCTGCTCCAGCACCTCTGCGCCCTTTTTCGGGGTGAAGTGCAGAATGGTCAAAGCTTCATCCACTTGTTTGCCGCGAATCTCTTTGCAGATGTAGTTCACCTTGCGGGGAGAGACGCGAACATATTTTGCTTCTGCTCTTGCTTCCATGTTCTACCTCCTAGCGTACACCGCTCTGCTTGTCCGATTTTGCGGCATGTCCTTTAAAAGTACGGGTCGGAACAAACTCACCGAGTTTGTGACCAACCATGTCTTCCGTGACATAGATGGGTACGTGTTTTCTTCCGTCATGGACGGCGATCGTGTGACCGACAAATTGCGGGAAGATCGTCGAGCGGCGGGACCACGTCTTGATCACCATTTTCTTATTCGATTCATTAAGAGCCTCCACCTTTTTCATCAGGTGGTCATCCACAAAAGGCCCTTTCTTCAAAGATCTGCTCATGCCATCCTCCTGTTACTTCGTACGACGACGAACAATCATCTTGTCGGATTGTTTCGCCTTACGGGTCTTCACGCCACGTGACTTCTTGCCCCACGGTGTCATTGGTGCCGGGCGTCCTACCGGAGCGCGTCCTTCACCACCGCCGTGCGGATGGTCTACCGGGTTCATCGCCGAACCGCGTACATGCGGTTTGCGTCCCAAATAGCGTTTCTTACCGGCTTTTCCCAAGCGAACCAGGCCGTGATCCGCATTGCCTACAGCGCCGATCGTGGCTTTGCAGTCCAGCGAGATCAAGCGATATTCGCCGGAGGGCAAACGCAACTGTGCGTATTTGCCTTCCTTAGCCATCAGCTGTGCTTCTGCACCGGCGGTGCGAACCAGCTGTGCGCCTTTGCCCGGTTTCATTTCTACGTTATGAACCGTTTGACCGACCGGGATAAAACGCAGCGGCAGAGCATTTCCTACCGTAATATCCACGTTCTCGCCGGACTCGACCTGCTGGCCGACTTTCAGTCCGCGCGGTGCCAAGATATAGCGTTTTTCGCCATCCGCATACACCAGTAAAGCGATGTTCGCGGAGCGGTTCGGATCGTATTCGATCGATGCTACCTTAGCAGGGATATTGTCCTTATTGCGTTTAAAGTCGATGATGCGGTAACGTCTCTTAGCGCCGCCGCCACGGAAACGGAGCGTGGTGCGACCGTTATTTGTACGACCGCCTGAGCGCTTCAGGTTCACCGTCAACGACTTCTCCGGTGTAGATTTTGTGATCTCCTCGAAGGTCGATACGCGCATCACGCGGCGACCAGCGGAGGTTGGTTTATATCTTCTGATTCCCATTGCGTCCCTCCTCGATTACATTCCTTCGAAGAACTCGATCTCTTTCGAGTCTTCCGTGAGGGTGACGATGGCTTTCTTCCAATCCGAGCTCTTCGTCTTGCGGTTCCCCACGCGCTTAGTTTTGCCTTTCATGGTGATCGTGTTGACACGCTTTACCTTAACGCCATCAAACGCTTCTTCTACAGCGTGGCGAATCTCCGCCTTGTTGCATTTCGCGTTGACGCGGAAGGTGTATTTGTTCTCCGCCATGTCCGCCATGGATTTTTCCGTGACGACCGGAGAAATGATGATATCAAATGGAGATTTCATTATTGAAATACCTCCTCTGCCTTCTTCACGGCATCCTGCGTCATGATCAGAGAATCGTAACGCATCAGGTCATAGACATTGATGCTGTTCACATCCACGGTTTCTACCGTCGGAATATTGCGGAACGAACGAATCACCTGCTCATTTGCTTCACTCAGAACCACATATGCTTTCTTGTTGGCTTTTACTGCCTTCAAGATTTCCGAAGCTTTCTTCGTGCTGAATGCATCGATCGACAGTGCATCAAGCACAATCAATTCCTGTTCGCGCACCTTGGAAGTCAATACCGACTTCAGTGCCAGACGACGAATCTTCTTCGGGGTAGTGTAGCGATAGCTGCGGGGCTTTACGGCAAATACCATGCCGCCGCCTCTCCAGTTCGGCTGTGTTCTCGAACCGGCACGAGCACGTCCGGTTCCCTTTTGACGATACGGCTTACGGCCGCCTCCGCGCACCTCAGCGCGCGTTTTTGCCGACTGTGTCCCCTGGCGCTTGTTTGCCAGCAGATTCTTTACCACGGTATAGACGGCATGCTCGTTGACATCAACATCAAACAGTTCCGGAGCCAGCTCCAGATCGCCGACAACTTCACCGGTCTGATTTAATACATTCACTTTTGGCATTTCCGTCCTCCTTACTTCGTACGGGCTTTCTTGGCTTCACGAATCGTGACCAATCCACCCTTCGGGCCCGGCAGTGCGCCCTTGATGAGGATCATGTTGTTTTCCTCATCCACGCGTACGACGGTCAGATTCTGTACCGTTACGCGATCATGTCCCATTTTTCCGGATCCCTTGGTGCCCGGGAAAACACGAGCAGGATACGAACCTGCTGCACGTGCGCCGCCGACGCGATGCGATTTAGAACCGTGTCCCATCGGTCCGCGTCCATAGTTCCAACGACGAATCGCGCCCTGTGTTCCTTTTCCCTTGGAGGTGCCGACCACGTCGATCACATCTCCGGCAGCAAAAAGGGAAACATTGATTTCCTGACCCGGCTCAAACGTCTCACCTTCATCAATGCGAATTTCACGCAAATTCTTCTTGTATGCCACATTCGCTTTGTTGAAATGTCCTTTCAGTGGCTTTGTGAGATGCTTTTCTTTTAACTCACCATAACCTACCTGAATGGCGTTATAGCCGTCGGTGTCTTTGGTTTTGACCTGTGTCACAACCATCGGACCCGCCTGGACGACCGTCACCGGAGTGACAATGCCGTTTTCATCGAAGATCTGGGTCATGCCGATCTTCTTGCCTAAAATACTCTTCACGAGTTCCTCCTTTACAGCGGATCGCTTTCGCGATCATTCTAATGGGGTTACAGTTTGATCTCGATATCAACACCGGCCGGCAAATTCAGCTTTTTCAGCGCTTCCAACGTTTTGACATTCGGGTTCATGATGTCAATGAGGCGCTTATGCGTTCTCTGCTCGAATTGCTCACGCGAGTCTTTGTACTTATGCACTGCACGTAAGATGGTGATGATTTCCTTGTCCGTAGGCAGCGGAATCGGTCCGGAGACCTCCGCGCCGGAGCGCTTGCACGCCTCGACAATTTTCGCCGCTGATGCGTCGATGACTTCATGATCATAGGCACGAAGTCTGATTCTGATCTTCTGATTCGCCATTTTTCCTCCTTGGTTCTGCGCGCTTTCCCATCCCGCCGCAGCCGTTGCTGCATGCTGCCGAATGTTCCCTATTACTAAGGAAGCTAACAGCCAACCCGCAATCTGCATTGCTATCTCTTACGTTATCGATTCGACGTTATCGGTTCGATAGACACAGGAGATTCACGCAGAAAAACAGGGGCCGTTGCCCGAAAGCTTGTGCGCCGGTTTGCCGATACACTGAGCCGGGCGTGTCCTAGTCCCGTCTTAAAAAAAGAAATACCGGTAATCCGTCGTTCGAATGCTATCGAACTGCTCCACGAAAATTCCCTCGGCCTACGTCTTTTCCTCTGGTACGCTGATTGCAGCGCCCTTAGAGGTCCTTGGACGTCCGAGCAACCTCTCGCTTCATCGCCCGTATTTCTGGACACTCGATTATTTTATACGCTTTGCCATTCAATTGCAAGTTTTTTTCCAAACTTTTTACGCTCATCACGCAAAATCTTTATTTGAGAATGCAAAGAAAAACGTAGCCTACGTCCGGCCGACGTTGATAAATACAGAAGCCGACCCCGCAGGGCCGGCTTAGTTGTAAATCATTTTTTCATGACCAATGTTGTAGCACTGCCACAACGGTAATGATGAGGATGAGAACAAGAACCGTACTGGTTTTTCGCATTCGAATGAAGGACATAGGCACGCTCCCTCCATAATACAGTCAGATGCCAGTGAAAAGGCAGATATTGGCGATAGCATTGCCATGACATGAGCCACAACGAACTCTATGTCTGCTTAATCCGCTTCTTCGCCAATCCAAACACTTGTAAGCATCCGCTAACACAACTATATCCGATATGGATTATTTGTCAATGGGATTCGACTATCGTCTTCCGAAAGCTGCTTGAAGGGGGTGGCATTGCCACCGCTTCTCAAGAATCGTAGCTTCAGCCCATCAAAAGTGGCATGAATAGCTGCGCAAGGCCCAGTAAAAGGAAGAAGCCCAGCGTATCCGTTGCTGTGGTGAGGAAAATGGAGCTGGCGATCGCAGGATCAAAGCCGATTTTCTTTAATGCAATCGGAATCGTCAGGCCAAAGATGCCGCCGATAATCATGTTTCCAACCATCGCTAAGATGACAATGCCGCCCAAAAAAAGATTGTGGTACACCACGACCACAACGATGGCGGTAAGAAAACCGTTAATGAGTCCGTTAATCACACCGTTTAAGATTTCTTTCACGAGCTGACGACGTGAATCCTCGCGATCAATGCCGTCCTTGGCCAGATAGCGAATGATGATGGACATAGTTTGAGAGCCGGCGTTGCCGCCCATACCGCTGATGATGGTCATAATGGCCGAGAGGGCAACCACCTGTTCGATCGTGCTCTGGAAAACATTGACAATGGAGGAAGCCAGAAAAGCTGTGAGCAAATTGATCAGAAGCCAAGGCAAGCGCAATTTGACCGATGTGGCAAGCGGTGTGCTTAAATCCTCTTCCACGCTGGCGCCGGCCATCTGTGCCATATCCTCTTCATGTTCCTGTTGAATAACATCGATAATATCATCCACGGTAATGATACCGAGGATGATGCCGTTACTGACGACAGGAATGGAGTTCAAATCGTATTTGGAAACAAGACGGGCAGCCACTTCCTGATCTGCTTCGGGGGCGACGGAAATCACATTTGTCTCGACATACTGGGCAATCAAATCCCCGGCGGAAGCGGACAGAAGATCGCGCAAATCCACGTAACCCATGAGCTTCTTCTTGTCATCGACGATGTAGATGGTTTCAATCTGTTCCGTGCGCGGACCGATTTTACGAATGGTGTTAAAGCCCTCTTCCACCGTCATGGTGTTTCGCAACGCCAGGTACTGGGTGGTCATAATACCGCCCGCAGACTCCGGCGGATAGTGCAAGAGGTCCGTAATAATGCGGCGATCCTCCGTCTTCATCAGATTCATCAATGATTTTTGGCGTCCGATTTCCATCTCGCCTAAGATATCAACGATATCATCCTTCTCCATGAAGGGAAAAATAAACAGCAAGCGATGATTGCCGAGCAGTCCCACCAGGCGATTGCGTTCCTTAGGTTCAGCGTCCTCCAGAATATTGGCTAAATGTTCATCCGACACCAATGAAAGAAAATGCGTCGTTTCATCATCCGTGGCGTCTTCCAGAGCATGCGCAATATCAATCGGTTCCTGTTTTTCAAACAGTTTCTCCATTTCTCGCGCATTGCCATGGGCAATGATTTCTTCAATCGGCATCCTCTCCCCCTTCTTGGTCACTTCCTCCGCTTCTCTTAGTGTATCAGTTTTTTTGCCGTCACGCCTTAAAAAAAGGCGGAAGCAACGCCTCCGCCTTTTTTATTGCCCAAAACCATCTTTTAGTAATCGACCTGCCGGACAAATTCCTTTAAAGCTTCTGTGGAAGGATGCTCAAAGATTTCTTCCGGCGTACCGATGGCCTCCAAATAGCCGTTACGCAAAAACGCCACTCGTGTAGCGATGTCGCGGGCAAAGGCAATGTCGTGCGAAACGACAACCATGGTCATGCCACTTTTCGCCAGCTCTTCCATAATATTCAGGACTTCACCCACATTTTGCGGATCCAGTGCCGAAGTCGGCTCATCAAAAAGCAGCACCTCCGGGTCCATGGACAATGCCCTAGCGATGCCCACACGCTGCTGCTGTCCGCCGGAAAGTTGCTGCGGTCGTGCCTTGGCGTAATCTGCCATGCCGACGCGCTCCAAATTCTTCATCGCCACGGCATTCGCTTCCTTTTTGGTACGCTTCAGGACTTTTACCTGCCCCAACGTGCAATTTTCCAGCACATTGAGATTGGAAAACAGATTGAATTGCTGAAAGACCATGCCCACTTTCGCGTGATAGCGGCGCCGATCCCAATCCTTTGCCAAAATGGAATGCTCATGAAAACGGATATCGCCGCCGGTGGGCTCCTCTAAAAGGTTCAAGCAGCGCAAGAATGTGGACTTTCCGGCACCGGACGGGCCGATCATTGACACTACCTCGCCATGATGCAATTCCAACGAAATATCTTTGAGCACAACGTGCTCCCCATATGCTTTTTGCACATGTTCCGCCACTAAAATGGTTTCTTGTGTCATATCAGGCCTCCGATGAACTTTTGAGTTGGAAAGGAACATCCGGACTAAACTTTTTACTCAACAGGCGGATCAAAATCGTCGCGATACGAGTCAGAATGAAGTAGATTATCGCAACGATGAAATATGCCTGGAAAATCTGGAACGTAGATCCTGCAACACTCTTCGTGACGAAGAATAACTCCGTCACAGAAATGACGTTTAATACTGACGTGTCCTTAATATTTACGATGAGCTCATTGCCGATGGAAGGCAGAATCGCGCGCATCGCCTGCGGCAAAATCACATGCACCATCATCTGGCCATGCTTTAAGCCGATGGCATTGGCCGCTTCCCACTGCCCGCGATCCACGGAATCAATGCCGCCGCGAATGGTTTCGGCCAGATAGGCGCCCGTATTAATGGAAACAATGAGGCAGGCCGCCAGCAATGGCTGCATATCGACGCCTAAAAATTGTTTACTGCCGTAGAAAATCAGCATGGCTTGGACAATCATCGGCGTTGAGCGAAACACTTCCACATAGGCCGTGCACAGGCCTTGCGCCAAACGAATGCCCCATTGGGAAGGACCGTGGCGTCGCTCTGTCGGGATCGTACGCACCACCTGTACGAAAAAGCCGATGATAAGGCCACATGCCGTACCAACCAGAGAAATCAGCAGCGTCACTCCCGTGCCGCGTAGGAAGAGGCCGGCATAATCTCCCCAGATGGCGGCCACTTGGCCGAAGAAGGAGGTTTGCGTTTCGCCACGATTCTGCAAAGCGACCATCTTGTCCATCGCTTTCTGGCGATCCGTCTCGGGAATATTCGCGAGCGCTTTATTAATCTGTGCTTTCAGTGCATCGCCCTTGCGCACGCCCACCGCCACTGTTGTATTCTCGGGATCTGCTTGGAATCCCTTCCCTTTATCCAACTGAACCATGGTCAGATTCGGATTGGACAGCATCGCCGCCATGGCGCCCGGCCGCTCCGAAACATAACCGTCAATGGAGCCGGCATTGAGCGCCGTAATCATCGTAGAAAAATTGTCCAGCGGCGCCTGCTTTTGGACGCCGGGAATCTGATCAACCATCTTGTAATGGAAGGTGTTGAGCTGTCCGGTGATTTTTGCGCCCCTAAAATCTTCGAGGGATTTGGCACCGGCATACTTGCCGTCTTTTTGCACCACGATAACCAAATCGGACGCATAATATGCATCTGTAAAATCCAATATTTCCTTGCGTTCCGGCGTGGGGCTCATGCCGGCAATAATGGCATCAATTTTTCCTGATGTCAGCGCCGGCGGCAAGCCATCCCACTCCATCTTTTTAATCACCAGTCGGCGGCCCAGCTTTTCTGCCAACTGTCGTGCCATCCAGACATCGTAGCCATTCGCATACTCGCCGGGGCTATTTTCGACCGGCACGGCACCATCCGCTGCGGACGTCTGGGACCAGTTAAAGGGAGCGTAATTCACTTCCATGCCTACCACAAAAGTTTCCTTATCGGTTTCGCCGTCACGTGCCAAAACCGGCTGCGCCGAAATGCTTAAGATACTCAACAGTACAAAGAGCGCTGATAGCAGTACGCGGAGTTGTCTAAGCCGTTTCATATTCTCCTCCATTCTAATCGCTGTCTTGCAGCTTTCCACTTTCGCGCTTTCCGGGGTTTTCCCCTTTTCTTCCCTTACCCATAACAAAACAAAAGGTTCAAAAAAAGAGAAGGGTACGCCTTCTCTCGACTAAACGATTGGATAGCGCAACACCGAATGCGGTGACAGTCCGTCACCTCTTCGATGACGGCCCAACAAGACAGCGTGCCCGCTGCTCATTTCGGCAAGATTGCCTTTTCCTTCCTTCCTCGGCTGCCGCCTCCGGAAAGTACTCATCGCTCTTGCGCCTCTACCTCTTCCTGATTAGGAATTCAATTTGTTACAGTATAGGCAGCCCAGGTCGTTCTGTCAAACGCCTGCCGACGTATTGCCTTTTATCAGAAGCCTCTTACGGCGAAACTACCGTTTTTTATTGCCTGGCATCGTTTCCTGACCATTTCTTCATAACTTTGGTATACTTTCATCAAAGAGACGAAAGATAGCAAGAAAGGAGACTTCTTGTGAAACAGGATATGCTGATGAAAATGTTAGCCAAGCAATTTCCCAATCGCCGTGCGGCAATGGGCGAAATTGTAAGGCTTAAAACCGAAATGCTGTTGCCGAAAGGAACCGAATATTTTTTTAGCGATGTGCACGGTGAGGATCGCGCCTTCATCCATCTGTTACGTTCCGCCTCCGGCAATATTCGTCGTAAAATCCGAGACGTGTACCGAACACGCCTTTCTGAGAGCGATCAGAATGAAATTGCTGAGATTATCTACTATCCCGAGCTCAACCTCCAAAAAAAAATCGAGCGACTGGATGATGAGCGATGGGTGCGCAAAATCATTTTGGAACTCATTGAAGTGGCTCGCTTCATCGCTTCCAAGTATCCGCGTGAGCAAATCCGTGCCAAAATGCCGGAAGAATACAAAACGCTCATCGGCGAAATGTTTGAAATTAATGACGGCGAAATTGATCGTCGCAGCTACTATTATTCCCTGATTAATGCCATCATTGAAGAAGAGGATGCCTTTGATTTTATCTGTGCCCTCTCTTATACGATTCAACGCATCTGCGTAAATCACATTCATATCGTTGGTGATATTTTTGATCGCGGACCAGGTCCCGATAAAATCATCGAAGAAATCATTGCTTTTAAAAATGTTGATATCCAATGGGGCAACCATGATGTCGAATGGATGGGCGCCCAGCTCGGCAACGAAACCTGCATGATGGCCGTTCTGCGTAACGCCATCAAATACAACACCTTTGATCTTTTGGAAGATGGCTATGGCATCCACTTGCGTGCCCTGAACGATTTTGCCATGAATGTCTATGGCAATGATCCCTGCACCTACTTCCAGCCCAAAATTTTTGATGAAAATGTCTATAATATCTGGTCCATTGAACGCGCTTCGCAGATGCACAAAGCCGTCGCCATTCTGGAAAATAAGCTTGAAGGGCAACTCCTCGAACGCCACCCGGAATACGGTATGAATGAGCGCATCGTTCTCAAGAAGGTGGATTGGAACACCATGGAATACGTGGATACCGACGGCACGCGCTACCCCATGCGCGACACCAATTTCCCGACGGTGGATCCCGCTGATCCGCTCAAGCTCACGAAGGAGGAAGCGGACCTCGTCTTCAATTTACGAGCCTCTTTCATGCACAGTGAACGTCTCGCCCGCCATATCGCCTTCCTGTTCAATCGCGGTTCCAGCTATCGTTGCTACAACGGCAATCTCCTCTATCACGGCTGCCTGCCGCTGAAAGAGGATGGCACCTTCGACTCCCTGGTCGTCGACGAACATCCCTACGCCGGTAAAGAGCTCATGGACTATGTCGATTACATGATGACTACCGCCTATTACGGTGAACGGGACAATGAGAAGACCAAAAACGCCATTGACTTCATCTGGTACCTCTGGTGCGGTCCGAAGAGCCCGATGTTCGGCAAAAGTAAAATGGCCACCTTTGAAAATTATTTCGTCGGTGACAAAGCACTGAGCAAAGAAGAGATGAATCCCTACTACTCCCTGGTCGAAAAGGAAGATGTTGTGGACTACATTCTGGACGCTTTTGATCTCAAGCATCCCCATGCCCACATTATCAATGGTCACGTCCCGGTCAAAAGCAAGGACGGTCAGAGCCCAAAGAAAGCCAACAACAAGCTCTTTGTCATCGATGGCGGCATTGCCAAGTCCTATCATTCTAAGACCGGCATCGCGGGCTACACCCTGATCTTCAACTCCCACCATATCGCCTTGGCCGAGCATCAAGACTTCGATTGGCTTACAAACGGGCTGGAAACCTACTCGCCCCACGTCGAAACCGTCGATCGCTACGAACGCCGTTTCCTCATCGGCGATACCGATACCGGTAAAATGTATCAAAAAACCATTGATTATCTGCACGACCTGATTCGCGCCTATAAGCGCGGCGAAATGAAAGAAAATATTTTAAGACCATAAGAGCGGAAGCAGGTGTAAGCCTGCTTTCGTTCTTTGTTTTTATCCCAATGCAACGTCTAACGCCATCATTACGGCAAAGCCAATGGCAAACGTCACAGGGCCGATATTGGAATGTTCCCCCTCGCTCATTTCCGGAATCAATTCCTCCACAACCACGTACATCATGGCACCGGCCGCAAAGCTCAACAAATAGGGCAAAATCGGAACAATGAGTCCCGTGGCAAAAATGGTCAGCAATGCCCCCGCCGGCTCAACAGCGCCGGAAAAGGTGCCGTACCAAAAGGCTTTATTGCGCGTCATACCCATCGCATGAAGGGGCATGGAGATGATGGCGCCTTCCGGGAAGTTCTGTATGGCTATGCCCAGAGATAAAGCCAGCGCGGCTCGAAGATTGATGCCTTCGACACCGGCCAATACGCCGGCAAAGATAACGCCTACAGCCATGCCCTCCGGAATATTGTGCAGGGTCACGGCCAGAAACATCTTATTGGTTTTTGCTAACGCTACATGCGGTCCCTCGGGTTCATCGCTATTTAAATGCTGATGCGGAATCACATGATCCAAAAAGAGCAAGAAAAACACACCGATCAGGAAGCCGACGACGCCAGGAATAAAAGCCAGCCGTCCGAGCGATTCGGATTGTTCCATGGCCGGAATCAAAAGGCTCCAGACGGAAGCGGCGGTCATGATTCCCGCTGCAAAGCCCTGTAAACCGCGCTCCACCTTACGGTTCATTTGTCCATTCATAAAAAATACACATGCGGCACCCAGCGTCGTGCCAATAAAAGGGATTAAGAGTCCCCAAGCTATATTCATTTCCATATTTAAATTACCTTCTTTCAGTGATCGACCTGAGAAAATCAAGCCTTAACGCAGAACTCGTTTCAGAGCGCTGCGACGGAAGTCGGTTCGGGTTTGCGATAGAGAATAAAGAACACAATGCTCAATAATACGGCGCATAAGAGCACAGCATAACGTCCGATAAGCGACAGCAAAAGACTTTCTAAAATGGCTCCGATCACAAAGGAAATGATCAGGCTGCTATAGATGATCATGTGTTCTATGGATTCCGCTGAACGCGTGCGTACGTAGGAATCCATCGCTGCGGTGAAACTGCGCAGATTGCCGATCAGCATCGTCGTGGCTGCGGCGCGTTTTTGCACCTTGCGAAAGCTTTCAACCTGAATACCGCAAGCCAGCGAAAGCATCGCATTGGCAATGGGATCCAACGCATTGCTCATTAGGCTGACCAATATCAATAAAACCACTTCAACAGCCAAAGAAACCTGACGCCAATGTAGCTTGGACATATGCCCGCTATAGCGAATGCGGTCCGCTACGAGAATACCGGCAATAAACGCCAAAATCGGCCATAAATGACGTAACGCCGACGGAATATCACCCGTAGCAATGTGCACACCAAACAATAAAACATTGCCGGTTTGCGCGTTGGAAAACACCTCGCCGCGAAATAAATACGAGTGCGCATCCATAGCACCACCGGCTATCGCTAATAGAATCCCCGTTAAAATGGATTCCGACATCTGTTTTTCTTCTGTGGTTTGCAACGGCACCCTCCCCCACTAATCTGCTCCCATGATACCCGAATGGAAGAAAATTTTCGCCTTTTTTTTCGAATTTTTAAATCCCATTGTAAAAAGCCGACGGTACCGTCGGCTTTCACTAAATCTGATTTTTTCGTCGGCTCTGTTCAAGCCGTTGCGTCATCCATCTTCTGATCTTTATAACCCTCGCGAATGACGTGATATTCTCCCGTCTCCACGTTCAAATCATAAATATCAAAATTGTGGCGCATATCCAAGTTCTCATCACGTGTGGCTAAGTTAATGGAACGTGATCCCTCCGGGCCTGAAACGACACGGTGGAAAACACCAGTCGGCCAAATTAAAATACCGCCGCCTTCCACAACGCGCTTGCCATTGTGTTCGATATAGTCGGGGGTGACTACAAATTTCTCGACTTTGCCATGTTCCGGCGTATAGAGCTCAACATGGCGCACACCGTAGAGCACAAAGAGATTATCCCATTGCGCGGTATGCATGTACCACGGCCGCTCTACCTCTCCCACCGGGCCGGGGCTCACCGCCGGTCCGTTATGAATCACGCGATCCAACCCGTCCACACGGGGAATCAACTTTGTCGGCATTACATCAAATGTTACATTGGGGGTATGGCGAAAATCCTTCAGCGCAATAATCGTATAGAGATTCGGTACTTGTTCGATAATATAATCTTCTGCCTTCATCTTTACTCCTTTCTCTTCTTTGCGACAACACCGCGCAAAGAATGGTACCAAGACGATTCCACAGAGAGGACAAGGTCGTCGCAATGGGAAACGTCCGAAGAGCTTTGTTGCCCTCGGTCTATTACTACCCACATCGCGCGATACGAAGATTATTCTTCCTTTGCCCAGCCCATGGCGCATCGCACCGCACGGTGCCAGCCGCGCTGTAAGGTATCCCGTTTTTCGACCGACATCAAGGGAGTAAAGCACGCATCATCAGCTTGGAGCGCATACAATGCCTCATAATCCGGCCAGAATCCCACAGCAAGCCCTGCCAAAAAGGCTGCGCCGCGCGCCGTGGTTTCAATGGATGCCGGGCGATACACCGGACGTTGCATCATGTCGGATTGGAATTGCATCAGGAAGTTATTGCGAGCAGCTCCGCCATCCACACGCAAAGCGGTAAAGTCCAGTCCCGCATCTTCCTGCATAGCATTCAGTACATCCAGCGATTGATAGGCCATGGATTCCAGCGTAGCGCGTACCAGGTGATTGCGATTCACGCCGCGCGTCAGTCCAACAATAGTGCCTCGAGCATACGGATCCCAAAACGGTGCGCCGAGGCCGGTAAACGCCGGCACCACATAACAGCCGTTGGTATCCGGAACCGCCGTTGCCAGTTCTTCGGACTGTGGTGCTGTATCCAATACCCGCAGTTCATCGCGCAGCCACTGCACCGCCGCGCCTGCCACGAAAATCGAACCTTCCAAGGCATAGGAAATCTTGTCTCCAATTTTCCAAGCCACGGTTGTGACCAGACCATGCTGCGACAGAACCGGCGTATCCCCCGTATTCATCAGCATGAAACAGCCTGTTCCATAGGTGTTTTTGACATCGCCGGCTGAAAAACACGTTTGGCCGAAAAGAGCCGCCTGCTGGTCTCCCGCCACGCCGGCAATGGGAATGGGTACGCCGAAAAAGGCCAGTTCTGTTTCACCGTAGACGCTGCTTGAGGGACATACGGTGGGAAGCATCGCTTTGGGAATATCAAAAAGCTTCAACAAATCGTCGTCCCAAGTCATCGTATGAATATTAAAGAGCATCGTTCGCGAAGCATTGGAGACGTCCGTCACATGGCAATTTCCCTGCGTAAGCTTCCAAATCAGCCAGCAATCCACCGTGCCAAAGAGAAGATCGCCACGCTCCGCCTTTTCTCGAGCCCCCGGCACGTTTTCCAAGATCCAGTGAATCTTCGAGGCGGAAAAATAGGCATCTAATTCCAGTCCCGTTTTTTTACGAATCATTTCGGTAACGCCCTGCGCCTTTAGGCCATCGCAATACTCAGCCGTACGGCGGCATTGCCACACAATGGCGTGCATCACGGGTTCCCCCGTATTTTTATCCCAAACGATGGTGGTTTCACGCTGATTCGTTATCCCAATGGCCGCAATTTCTTCCGCAGAGACATTGATGCGCTGCATGGCCTCAATGGCCACGCCGATCTGCGTCGCCCAAATTTCTGAGGCATCATGCTCTACCCAACCCGGATGCGGGTAGTACTGTGTGATCTCACGCTGGGCGACGCTTACGATCTTGCCCATTTTGTCAAAAAGCAGGCATCGCTGGCTTGTCGTACCCGCGTCAAACGCCAAAATATAGTTTTTCATTCGTTCCCCCTTTGCGGCGATTTCTTGCGATTCTCTCCCGCCATCCCACTTTGCCGCAGCAGCAACACTCTGATTTCAAAAAAGGACCCGGCAGAGCCGGATCCTTTTTCGCATTCGTATGCCACAAGGCCGATTACTTCAGGAAACCGGCAATGGCCTTTTCACTTTCTTCGCTGATGGAAGCTTTGCCACCCACAAGAATGGCTTTTTTCAGCGATTTGGTATTCTTCAGGTAGCTCTCCACTTTCGCATCAAAGCCCTTCTTTGCGACCAATAAGATCGGGAATTCTTTCTGCTGAGAAACCGGACCCGAAGTCAGAGCATCCGTAGGTACCAAGCCGTTCGCAATCATAGCCGTCTTCGGCTCTTTGAAGAGTTTGGCCACTTCAGCACTCAACGCAAAGCGATCCGAAGCGCTGATGCGCTTCACTTCTGCTTTGATGACCGTATGCAGATCTTTTTCCACCGTTTTAGCAATGGTATTGGCTCCACCGATGATAGTCACCGTTTTTGCCTTGGTCATGGCTTTGAGGGCTTGCTGTGTAGCTTCCGGAACCTGTGTTTTCTGAACCAGCAACACTGGCGCATTTACCGTTTTTGCATACGGCACAGCCATTAAGGCATCCGCATAAGCAACACCAGAAGTGAGCACCACATTTTCACTGTCTTTCAAGGCTGCTACCGTTTTCGCATTCACCGCATAGCGATCAGCGCCGGCAATGCGTTGTACAGCATCCTTGCCCACTAATTTCTCCACTTCTTTTTCTACGCTGGCATTGACCGACGCAACGCCACCTAAGATGACAACTTTCTCAGGTTTTGCCTTAGCCAGGTAATCGGCTGTCACCTTGGTCAGCTGGTTCGCTTGCGTGTAGAGCACCGGCATCGTTCCCTGTGACAGGTTCGAAGCGCTCAAGGCATCGCCGGAAGCCATGCCGTTGACCAAGATTACTGTCTTTGCCTTGGCAAAGTTTCTCTTAGCCGCTTCTACGGCTACCGCATAGCGATCCGTTCCGCTGTAACGTACCACGGAGTTATCCGCAACGCTTACGTCAAAGACGTAAAGTTGATCGTTCTTCAAAACCGCATGAATCTTCTGTCCGTAGAAAGTCGGTTTCAGCGTCTCAAAGGCTTTCTTCTTAACGGAAACCTGCAGTTTCACGCCGGCCGGTACTTTAACCGGATTGCCATAGGCATCCGTAATGGTCATATCGTGGGTCTTGCCATTAATCGCAATCTTCCAAACCGTATCCGTCACATTTGCAGGAACGGTGAGGTATGCAGCACTTCCCGGTAATACGCGACGCACTCTCTCCGAAGCGGAGGTATAACCGTTCTTTAACAGATCGGCCTTCAGTTCTTTTTGTACGCCAAGGAGCATTTCATGGGCTTTAGTTCCATAAGTTGCACTGATTTCCGTATTGGCTTTCGCACCCTGATCCTTCAGCGAAACTGCCTTTAGAATTTCCTTCTGTAGCGGATTCAACTTTGCGTCTACGATGGGCTGATATTTTGCACGGTTGGTTTCTACCATGTGCAGCACATCCATTGCCGTCCAATAGAGCGATTCATTGGTATACTCGTTGGACGAATTCATGGCTGCTTTCGCACCGCCATTTTGATTCGGATAGTACGGAACAAAGGGCGATACCAGCGTGGAGCCCAGCGCCATGTACTGTACGGCCGGGAATTCATTCGTGGCATTCTTCGGAATCTGGAATACGTGCGCTTCCATGACGTTGCGGTTGCCAATCGGATAGTATCCCTTTTCACCCGTGTCGTTTGTCGGGAGTTTTCCGTCAAAACGATTGCGGGTAAAGCTCAATACCTGTTCCAACGAAATGCTCTTAGCCGCCGCTTCCTGCAGGAACGGGAAGGCCTTATCGTTGATCGAAGCCGAAGCGCTCGGATTTAACACCTTAGTACCGGAAGCGGCACGCGATGCATCACGAATGTCTACTTCACTCTCTGCATAGGACTCACGAGCTTGAATCGTGCCATCGATGGCAAAATTCTGATCATTCGTCTGGCCGCGTGTTCCTTTGAAGGTATCTGCTTTTTCAGCCGTTTCGAAGAGTCCCTTGGAATAGATGTAGTTCTTATCCTTGGAAACATAATAATCCTCTTTTTCCTCACCCTTCTCCAGTTTTACCTGGTTAATCCAGAAGGTGTTCGGGAATACGGAGAACTTATCTTTGGGATAACGCATAGCCAAGAACTGATGGCCCGTATAGATTTCCATGTACCACAGCTCGCTCTTGTTCGCAACAACAAAGCAGTTGCCCTCGGCAGCGCCTTTTTTGGCCACTTCGGAGGCAAGCAGGCGAATGGCTTCTTCCGGCGTTTCACATTGCGACAGCACCACTGTCGGCATGATGGCTTCACTGATGCCGGCGGGTTTGTCCCCTTCACCGTCCAACAGCGGATCCACTTTCAACACTGCTTCATTGGCGTTAGCCGAAACGGTCATATCTACGATGAGCCCCTTTTCGTTGAAGCCGGCTTCATCAAAGATCCCATATTCCGGTGTGGTATCATTCACAGCCGTATAGCGATACGAATCTTTTGTGCAAGTATAGGTGTATCCGTTCTTTTCGCTGTACGAAACGTCACGAATCACATCACCCTTCTTGTATTTTCCTGCTTCATGAATTACATAAGCCTTGTTGTGATTGGTCTCCAAATCCTCGGTACGGCCGAAAATCGTACTTCCGTCCTTCGTCAGATCCGAACCGACGATGACTCCGGTGCAAGCCAATGCCGTTTGCGGCACGGTCAACAGGAGTGCAAAGGCCAAAGCACAAGCCGTAAAAGCCTTTTTCATTCGCATAGTTCCTCCTTGTTCGCGGCAATTCGTGTTTTCTACGCCGTTTCGATATGAATCGCCCCCTTGCCGCTCCTGAGAGCGTATCGAACGGACGTAATGAGAAAACGTTATTCACCCATCGCCAAAAAAACAGCAAAAAGGACGTTTTCCCTTTTACTCGCCTCTTAAAGAATAACGAAGAAAAAATGCACTGTCAACCGAGGGAACTGGGGTATATAAGGACAGAAACTGCAAGATAAATTGTACAAAAGGAGAAAGTTTTATGAATCGTATGAATCTTCCCAACGGGCTGGAAAACGTGTCCCGCCTCATCCTGGGCTGCATGCGCATGCCCGATCTTTCCATAGATAAAGCTGCAGAAATGGTTAAGACCTCCATGGATCTCGGCATCAATTTTTTTGACAATGCCACCTGTTATACCGATGGCGCAGCCGAGGAGCGTTTTGGTGAGGCTTGGACGAAGGCCGGCATTGCCCGTGATCGTTTTATTCTGCAGACCAAGTGCGGCCTTTGCTTTGATCGCAATGAATTCGACTGGCGTCGCGAAACCATTCTTTCCAGTGTGGATGACAGCTTGCGTCGCATGAAAACCGACTATTTGGACATCCTGCTCCTGCACCGTCCCGATCTGCTCTACGAGCCCGAAGAAGTTGCCGCGGCGTTCGATGCCCTCGAGAAATCCGGCAAAGTGCGTCATTTCGGCGTCAGCAACGTGCCGCCCATGATGCTCGAAGTGCTGACGCACACCGTAAAACAGCCACTCATCATCAATCAGCTCCAGCTCTCCCTTGAGCAATCGCAGCTCATCGATGCCGCTTTCTATATGAATAATCTCACCACCGAGCGCAGCATCGACCGCGACAACGGCCTGCTCGATTATTGTCGTCTGCACAACATCACAATTCAAGCCTGGTCGCCCTTGCAATACGGCATGTTCGGTGGTTGCTTCATCGATGATCCGAAATACCCTGAGCTCAATGCTGCTTTGGCCGAACTGGCGGAAAAATACCATGTCACTAAAGCTGCTATCGCTCTGGCCTGGATTCTGCGCCACCCGGCTCAAATGCAAGTGATTGTCGGCACCATGAATCCGCGTCATCTGGAGGAATCCGCCGCAGCAACGCAGGTTTCCCTCACCCATCGCGAATGGTATCAGCTCTATCTGGCAGCAGGGAAATTCTTGCCATGAGCCCGACGGCACGGTTTGATAATAAAAGAAAGGCGGCCCAATGGGCCGCCTTCTTCTTATTCAATCGTCGCCCGCTGACGGGCACCTTTTGATATCAAGCGCCGGCCTGAGGCCCGCTCCTTCGAACGCGGCAGGTGCCGCATTCATATGCGGCGGGCGCTCCTACATGCGCACTTCAAAGCTATTGCCGCAGCGCGGACAATGAATTTTCACTTTGCCCGGATGTTTCGGCACGCGCACCGTCTGATGACAGGATGGGCAGGAAAAATAGCGATGCGTTTTGCGATCTTTCCATTGCCGTTTCAATAAATTCCATCGACGGCTCAGCCCCGCAAAAAGGCCCAAGAAGGCTTGATTCTCCTTCTGCCGTGCCGCAACATTTTTGGAAAATACACGAAACAGACCGTAGATTAAGCAGCCCCACGACAGATAGTACAGTATCGGTGTTTTTACGAACCACTGCACGACGAAAAGCACTAACCCCAGAAAATACACCACCTGTGACAGCGCATCAAAGCCGTTGCGTCCCACCGCCCATTGCCGGAGACGCTCATTTGCTTTTTGAAAAAAATCTTTCATGTCCACCTCATTTCCATGGTGTAAGATGTACCCAAATTCGGCAAAGATTAAAACTCCGATGGTTGCTCGTTACGGAGGCCGATGCAGTACTAAATGCCGATTTGGCGAAAAGTACTGTACGATTTTCGGCGTCAGTACAGTGCTAAATGCCGATTTGGAGAAAAGTACTGTACGATTTTTGGCGTTAGTACAGTGCTAAATGCCGATTTGGTGAAAAGTACTGTACGATTTTCGAAAAAAATACAGTACTAAATGCTGATTTGGAGAAAAGTACTGTATTTTTCTCGTTTTTCATACAGTACTTTTCGCGTTTTTAACCAAAAGTACTGTATCCATCCCATTTTTCATACAGTACTTTTCGCATTTTCAACCGAAAGTACTGTATCCATCCCATTTTTCATACAATACTTTTCGTGTTTTCGTCCAAAAGTACTGTATTAGGGGTGAATTTCATACAGTGCAAAAGCCATTTTCCGCAAAAAGCACTGTATCTACCACAATTTAATGCCTAAGAAGAAGCTGCGTTCGGCGAAAAAGAGGGCGGCTCAATAAGCCGCCTTCGACGGCGCTCATAAGAAAAGGAAGGCGGCTCAGAGGGAACACAGTACCGGTTGTGAAAGAGACGCAAGAAAATCAAGCGAAAACGAAATGTGTAGCATAGACAGCAATGTTGGTCCCAGAGAGATAGCAAGGATGACGGCCATCTGCACATAGCGAGCGGCAAAGACGCCTAATTTGGTAACCAGATACAGATAAAGGGCGATAACGCCGCTAAATACGCAGTAGCTGATTGCAAAGCCCAAGATTGTCAAGGACTCCAAGCCAGGAAGGAATTGCGCGGCAATACCGTAAAGAACCGCAAATCCGACAAATGCACTCAGTGCCAACGCATAGCGTTCTCTTATCTGTTCCTTACGCGAATACCCGAGCGTCGTGATCATGGCGGCAGCTTTCGGATACTTCTCTTCCTCTTGGTACAATGCGGATATCGAAACAAGAACGAGAAGGCTCGCCAGCATGGATAGCAATAGCCCAGACGGCAAACTGCGCCCTTCCTGTGAAGATACATAGGAGAGAAAGAGCGGCATTGCTATCATCAAAGCCAATACCAGCCACCACACCTTTTTAACCAAAACATAATCCTTTTTCATCAAATCAAACATACGGCTTCTCCTCTCCCACATAGGCCAGCATCATCTGTTCAATATTGATGCGCTCGATCAGCACATTTGGCATCGCCTCTTTTATTAGCGATGCCTCTGTCGTGACGCCGGAAAAACTGTAGTCATTTTCCTTCAAGGTTAAGAAATGTTGACGCAGTGTATCGGTAAGACAAGAAGGATCGCCTTTCACCAAGCGATGCCGTTCCAGCAAAATGTCTTTTTCTTCGGCAAGGAGAATCCTTCCTTTATCGATGAAAATAATCACGTCCGAGAACTGGTCTAAATCCGAAGTAATATGGCTGGAATAGAGCACGCCTTGCCCTTCCTCTTGCATAAATTCTCGCAATAATGCCAGCAATTGCTGGCGCACCATGGGATCCAACCCTGAAGTTGGTTCATCCAAGATCAGCAATTTCGCATGATGCGATAAGGCCAGCGCTAATGCAAATTTCATGCGCATACCTTTTGATAGGGTGGCAATTTTCTGCTCTTTTCGCAGGCCAAAGCGCTTTAAAAAGTCCTGAAAGCGCATCTCTTCCCAGCGAGGATAGGCACGGGCGACAATATTTTTCATTTCTTGAATGGATAAAGCGTCATACAAATACCCTTCGTCAAAAACCACACCTAATTCTTGCTTAATGGCTTTGGCCCCTTGATCCATATCCTTGCCTAAAATCTGCACCGTTCCTGAATCTTTCACGCATAGTCCAAGAATCGCTCGAATGGTTGTCGTCTTTCCCTGTCCATTTAAACCGATAAAACCCGCAACGCATCCCTCCGGTATAGCAAAGGTAACATTTTGCAAGGCGAAGTTCGGATACTGTTTCGTCAAGTTTTTGACAGCTAATACCGAATCCATATCATTCCTCCTCATAGAGCTCTTGAACCATCTGCAGCAAAGTTTCTTTTGGTACACGGAGCAATCGCGCATTGCGAATCACTTCACGCAACTGTTCCTCGACCATTAGGCATTGCGATTGTTGCAGATGTTCCGCATCTCCCGCCCGTACGAAGGTTCCAAGACCCGCTCGGCTTTGTACCAATCCTTCGTCCTCGAGTTCGCTATAAACGCGGCGAATGGTCAAAACACTCACATTCAAATCCCCCGCAAAGCGACGAATGGACGGCAGCGGATCCCCTTCTTTCAATTCCTGTCGTAGAATCGCATCCTTAATTTGTGCCTCAATTTGGCGATACAAAGGCACTTCAGATCGATTCGATAGAATGACCTTCAAATTTTCCTCCTTGCACCGTGCACTGTGCTGTTTGTATATACACAGTATACACTGTAAAGGTGAACTGTCAAGGAATTTCAAGAAGATCGTGATAGCAATGACATAACAGTATGCCTGTTCCTTGGTTGAATACAGTACTAAATGCCGATTTGGCGAAAAGTACTGTACGATTTTCGGCGTCAGTACAGTACTAAATACCGATTTGGGTGAAAAGTACTGTACGATTTTCGAAAAAATACAGTACTAAATGCTGATTTGGCGAAAAGTACTGTATTTTTCGCGTTTTTCATACAGCACTTTTCGCATTTTCAACCGAAAGTACTGTATCCATCCCGTTTTTCATACAATACTTTTCGCGTTTTCGTCCAAAAGTACTGTATTAGGGGCGAATTTCATACAGTGCAAAAGCCATTTTCCGCAAAAAGCACTGTATCGACCACAATTTAATGCCTAAGAAGAAGCTGCGTTCGGCGAAAAAGAGGGCGGCTCAATAAGCCGCCTTCGACGGCGCTCATAAGAAAAGGAAGGCGGCTCAACGCATCCGCCAGGTCCAATTGCCCTCTGCCGTCCCCGGGGTATTCATGCGCGCTTCCGCGCCGAGCTCCAACACATCCTGCATCGGTAGCACCGCGAGGCGAGCAACCGAGGTCATGGCAGTACGGATACAGCCCCAGGCGTATCCTTCGTCTTCAGTCAGGTGCATGTAGCTAACGGCAAAATCACGCTCGGCAGCAGGTGCTTTGGCAAGCCAGCCGAGCACGGTATTGTTATCGTGCGTGCCTGTATAGATCACACTGTTTTCCGTAATGTGGTGTGGCAAATAAAGGCTGTCCTCGTCCGGGGTAAAGGCAAATTGCAGCACCTTCATGCCCGGAAGGCCGAGCGCTTCACGCATGGCTAAAACCTCGGGGGTTAAAAAGCCGAGGTCCTCGGCCAGAATCGGTACATCGCCCAGCGATGCCCGCACTGCCGCAAAGAGGTCGCGCCCTGGTGCTTTTTCCCAAGCGCCTTCACGCGCCGTTTCGGCATTGGCGGGTATGCGCCAATAGGATTCCAATCCGCGAAAATGGTCGAGACGAATGGCATCAAACAGTGCAAATTGGCGACCAAGGCGATGGATCCACCAAGAAAAACCCGAACGGACGTGGTTTTCCCATTGATAGCAAGGATTGCCCCACCGCTGCCCATCGGCGGTGAAAGCATCCGGCGGACAACCGCCAACATAGGCCGCACGGCGATCGCTGTTCAGCGCAAAAAGTGACGGATGGGACCAGGTATCTGCGGAATCTTCCGCCACATAGATAGGGAGATCACCGATAATACGGATGCCTTTGGCATGAGCCGCTTCTTTGAGCGCCTGCCATTGCTTCGCAAAAAGATATTGTAAAAAGCGATAAAACGCCACATCGTCCGCATGGGCGACGGCAAAAGTCTCCAGTGCTGCCGGCTCGTGCAAACGCAAAGCCATCGGCCATTCTTGCCATGGGCGATCAGCTTCAGCATCCTTAATGGCCATGAAAAGTGCGTAATCGTCCAGCCAAGCGGCATGGGTATCGCAAAAGGCGCGAAACGCGGCATCCTGCGCATTAAAGCGATGAAACGCTTGACGCAGTAAGCGCAAGCGAGCCGGCTTCTGTAGTGAAAAGCACTCCGCAGCGCCGGAAAAAGCCGCACGAAACGCTGAAAGATCCGCATCGCTGATGAGCCCATCCGTCACAAGGCACTCCGGATCGATAAGAAGCGGATTGCCGGCAAATGTGCTGTAGGACTGGTACGGACTGTTACCATAGCCCGTCGGACCCACCGGCAACACCTGCCAATAGGATTGCTTGGCAGCATAGAGAAAATCCAAGAAGGCATGTGCCTCTCGGCCTAAGGTGCCGATACCATACGGTCCCGGCAGAGATGTGATATGCAGTAAAATGCCGGAAGCGCGGCATGAATCCGTCTTGGAATGCATAGTGTTAACCCGTCTCTCCTTCCCATCGCACTAGCGATTAGTGGGACCGGCCCAATAATTTACGTGCTAATTTTTGCAGGCGGCGCCCTAATTCATAATTGCCGCCCAACACGTCATAGGGAATGTCTTCGTTTAAGACGCCACGATCAAGATCATCCGGGAAAAGCCCCAGGTTATCGGCATCATAATCTTCCATCCAATCTGAAGAGGAATAATAGGCATCAAAGGCATCACTCTCATCGCCATACGCCTCAAACGCATCCAAAGCTGCATTCAGCTTGTCCTGCGCTTCCTGAAGCCCATTCATTTTCTTTTCCATGGCTTTGACACGAGCAATGCGCTCGGGCAAATTCTTTGCCAAGTTTTCCTTCGACGGCTCCTCTTCCTGCACATTTTCCTCAGCGCCGTAGCCCATCAAATTCAAATTTTCATCCCCACGGAACGGGGTACCAACGGTATCGCCCAGCAGCTGATAGGTATTTTCTGCCGAATTGTAGAGCAAAAGATCCATGGATGTTGTATCCGGGGCGTCTTTTTCTCCCAGATACGCCGTATCAATGGAAACATTCTCAATCTTACCGATGACGCGATCATCCTCTTCATCATAGGAAAGCAGGCTGCAATCGAGAGAAATCGGCAGAGCATCGAAGACTGGCGCATCAACAAATTCGCTGGGAATGGGATCCAATCCCGTGCGATCGACCTTATCTGTAACGGTATTCCCGGAGACACAACCCACATAGTCGGCATCCGGCAGATGCATCAGGTCCGCAAAGCCCACCGTGAACGCCTGTGTGCGTAAAATATTGTCCGTCGTCTTGTGGGAACGGCTGATATAGAGAGAAATGGTCTTTTCGTCGCGCAGTGACGCATACGCCACATTCATGGCATTGGCACTTTCATCCTCATTGTACGTACCGATGACCAGCACCGGCATAGGCAATAAATACGGTTTGCTTCCTAAATTTTTTCTCATAAAAACCTCCTTTTTTTCATCGGTGCGGGCTACAGTCTTTTTGACCATAGTGTCACCGTTAAACCGTTCGTGATGAAAAGCGTAACGAAAGGCACGTCAGACTTCCATCAATTTTCTTAAATTCATCGGTATTCACGACCAAAACCGGATAACCCATGCCTTCAATCGCCTCCCGTGTCTTAGGATACCCCGCCGGCACCAATACCGTTCCGTTAATCCAAAGACTATTAATCGCATAGGCCTCTTCCGCCGGCACGACATAGCGATCAAAATCTTGAAATGCTTCCATCTTGTCCATCACAGCGCTTACGAGCAAATGATTCTCATCCAGCCATATCACAAAATCCTTCAAATGCAAGCCTTCCGTGACCGGCACGGTCGTCACGGTATAGCCGAACGGCTTAACGATGTCCGCAAACTGTCGTGCCCCTTCCGCATTCGTACGCTCCGACTGCCCGACGTAAAAATGCTTATCGACCAGCATCACATCGCCACCTTCCATCGTACCCGGCGCCTCAATCGCAAAAATGGCATCGCTCGGATAAAACTGCTCCAACGCCTCTCGAATTTCATATTTTTCCCCGTTGCGAGAAGCACGCGGCGAATTCGTCACAATCGCACACTCCGGCATCACCACTGCCGGGTCTTCCACAAAACAGGAATCCGGATAGTCATCTAAGGCCTCCAGCACTAGCACCTTTAATCCCACCTGTTCCAATGCTTTCACGTAGCCGGCATGCTGCTTTAGTGCCGCCTCATAGATGGGCGTTTCCTTACTGAACATCCCCGTGGTAATGCCTGAAAGCATGGCGCGACAAGGTTTCCGTACAATGGCGTGTTGAAAATGCATGGTTCCTCCTTAAGGGGTTAAGCGATTGTCGTATTTTCCTATGCCTCTATTGTACTGGATTTAACCGATCGACGTAACGGGAAAAATCCCCCTCAATAAAAAAATGGCGAAACCTCAACCATCTAAACGTTGACATTTCGCCATTTTACATTTTTACACAAATCCGCCTTTGAGGCATTCGCTTCTGTTTCATAGCGTGCCAAATGCGTTTTTTCGTCGTCAGACCGATGCTTATCCGATCAGATCTGTCATGCTCTTAACGCTGATCGCAATGGTCGAGGTATTATGCAACAGTGCCGAACTACCCGGCATGAGCACGCCAGCCAGACCAAGACCGATCAGCATAGTATTAAAGCCGATGATGAAGCGGAAATTCGAATGAATGCGACGCATTAAGGCATCGCTGATTTCCTTCATCGTCACCAGAGCCTCCAGATCATCGGAGGAAATAATCACATCCGCGATCTCGCGCGCAATGGCTGCACCGCTTTCAATGGCAATGCCGGCATCCGACGCGGATAACGCCGGAGAATCGTTCACGCCGTCGCCAACCATAATCACTCGACGACCGGCGTCATGCTCGGCTTTCACAAAAGCGGCTTTATCCTCCGGCAACACCTCGGAATAGTAGGCATCTACGCCCACTTGCTTGGCAATGGATGCCGCTGTTTTCTCGTTATCGCCTGTCATCATGACAATGCGCAGATTCCCTAACTTCTTGAGCGCAGCAATCACCTGCGGTGCCTCGCTACGGAGAGGATCCTCAATACACAGCACAGCCGCTAAGGTACCCGCCACCGCCAAATAGAGGTGCGAATACTCCTCAGGAATGGAAGCAAAGCGTTCTTCTTCGCCTTCCGGCACTCTGCAATGCTCATCCGTAAACACGAAATGATGGCTGCCAATGACGACTTTTTGGCCATCGACACTACTCGAAATGCCATGTGCGACCACATATTCCACACGCGAATGACGTTCCTCGTGCTCGAGTTTGCGAACCTTGGCTTCCTGCACTACGGCGTTTGCGATGGAATGCGGATAATGCTCTTCCAAGCACGCCGCCAGACGCAACATCTCATCCTCCGTATTTCCTCCGAAAGGAATGATTTTTGCCACGCGTGGCGATGCGTGAGTCAGCGTTCCTGTCTTATCCAGCACAATCGTATCCGCCTGCGCAATGGCCTCCAGGTACTTACCGCCCTTCACCGTAATGTTGTAGCGACTGCTTTCGCGCATGGCTGACAGTACAGCCAGCGGCATAGAGAGCTTCAGGGCACAGGAGAAGTCCACCATTAAGATCGAGAGCGCCTTCGTCGCATTGCGAGTCACAAGATACGTCAGGGCCGTTGCTGCCAAGTTGTACGGTACCAACTTGTCCGCCAAGTGGGACGCTTTGCTTTCCGATAGCGATTGCAGTTTTTCTGATTCTTCAATCATGCGCACAATCTTATCGTAGCGTCCGCTGCCCGAAGCCTTCTCAACGACCATTTGACATTCGCCTTCTTCAATCGCCGTACCCGCATAGACATAGCTACCCGGGCGTTTCACAGCCGGCAACGACTCCCCGGTGATAGACGCCTGATTAACAGAAGCTTCTCCCTCGATAATTCGCCCATCGAGCGGTATCATATTGCCCGTGCGCACCACAACGACATCGCCGGCCTTCACGTCACGCAGCGATACCAGTTCTTCCTGATCGCCATTCTTGCGCCATACGTTCTCGACATTGAGCGACATCATCTGCGCCAGATCGTCCACTGACTTTTTATGGGTCCACTCTTCCAGAATATCACCCAGCTTCAGCAGAAACATAACGCTGGAAGCAGTATCGTAATCTTTGCGCAACATCGACACGAAAATTGCAATGCCATCCAGCAACGCCACTTCTATCTTTCGTTTTGCGAGCGATCGCAACGCTGCTTTTATATAGCGCCCGGAGCGCATCCCAGTCAACGCCACCTGTATCGGCGTCGGCAAAAACAGCTTCTCCGCAAAGCGACGCACCACCGTCATCGTGAGCTTATCTTCATATTCGCGGTTCATTACTCGTCCAGTATGCTCCGGTACCAAGTATTCTGCCGCTTGATATGAAAAACAGGCCAGTGCCTGAATCAAATCACTGCGTTCACAGCGATAACTGACAATGGCATCGCCGGTACGATCATAGACGCGCACATCCTGCACGCCCTTTACGGATTTCAGATAGTACTCCAGAATATCCGCCTGATGCAGGCTCATTCTCTTTTTTTCTACATGAAAACGCAGTCGCCCGGCGGATTCATGAAGGATTCTACACTTCATTGCACATCCTCCAAACTAGCCTTACCTGACTACCGCACTATTCTTCGTCAGCGGGCTTCTCCGCTTTTTCTGCAATCGCCTCAACCGGCTCCGTGGCATCCTCAACAACACTTGCTGCCTCTTTTGCCGCCTCTTCCGCTTCACGCTTTGCGTTGATCTCTTTGGCTTCCGCCATCACATCATCCGCATTTTCTTTTACTTTTGTCGCCGTCGTCATAACGCTCTCTTTCACGCGCAATGCCGCTGCTGCCGTCTCCGCATAGACCTTCTTGGCATCCTTGCTGCTCAATGCCTTCAAGCCCGCTGTACCCAAAGCAACACCTGCCGCTAACCAACCAAACTTATTCCAGCAACTCATCGTTTCCTCCTTTAAATTGGTATGTTTTCCCGTACATGAATTCTCTTTTTGATCTTATCTTTCCTAAGATCAATATTAATTATATACCATTTTAACAACGAATTTATATATATTTAATATAAAGAACCATGTTTTTTGTAAGTTAATACTAACGCAAGGGTGCAAAATTGTCTATCTCTTTGCGTGCGCTTTGGCACTGCTTCTGGTATGCCTTGAAATTTAAGCATTTTTGCAATAACAGAGCCGGAACAATTCCTTTCGTTTTTTCGGCCGCCATAAAATTTGTCTGATTCCACTATGCATAAGTTTTGTATAACTAACAAATAAGGGCAAACCGATTCGATATAAGAAAACAGTATTACGAGAGCGCCCCCAGTAAGTGGAACCAAAGACGGTCGGATTTTTCCCCGTGCCTTTCGACTTCTTTCCTAAGGCAGCAGCATCCTCCGGTTTGATTTACGGCGGCTTTTGGCACTTTCACGGTTTGCCGCCGTAAAATAAAGAATTGCTTATTCCCATTCTTCTTTTCCAAATGTCCGATATATCCCAAAGATAGTGTCAACCAAACAAAGAAAGGATTCTCTCTATGTCAATCCGTAGAGCAAAAACGCAGCGGTATCTAGCACATACTTTGGAAATAAGATTCCCTATCTCCCTGAAGATTCAGAAAGTACTTAGCGATACGACAAAATACTTCCCAAGGCGCACAGATGTATCCGCAGACACTTTGCGTCTGTCATGAAGTATATCCTGAATGCAGGAAACGGGAACGTTAATGTCCTTTGCCAATCTATAAGCTGATAGCTTCATCTTGTGCGCGTGAAACTTATCCCTTTTCTGCACCTCGCGTCTTATGAAGTCCCTGAAGCCGCGCCAACAATTCCTTCGTACAGTCGGCCTTTTTGACCGCAAAACTTTGGTTTGCGCCGACCAGGAGATAAAAATTCGTCTTCGTTTCTATCACTTGATACAGCTTGTCATAGGGCACTTCCGAATTTCCTGCTTCCGTCTTTGCTGTCAAGTGGTCCTCGTAGAAAACATATTGCACCCGGTGATCTTTCGGCCACTGTTGCGAATAATAATATTTATGTAGTGAATGCGAGTATAGGCTGATCAACAACAGCGGAAAAAGGAATGTGACAGCAAGGTAAAACACTCCCTCCTTCACATCTCCATTATAGAGATAGAAGATGCCGAGCAGCAGCATCAGCGTAGATACGATACCGCTAACGATGAGGAATTTCTTACGCTTGAGCGCCCAACACATCCGCTTGTATTCCGGATAGGTCATCTCCATTGTATTTTGGTAAACGGGGTTCATGGGATCTCCTCTTCCTATTTCTCGAGTGGCTTGAATGTATAGGTGACAATAAAACGAGCGGTCTTTCCCCTGTTTTTACCACCATTTTCCGTTACGAACACATCCATCTTTGTTTTATGCGAATATCATGGCAAAATTGAAGAAATTAGCAAATTGCTTAATGGAAATGAAAAGCCAGAGATAATTATTTTAATCATCTCCAGCTTTAATGCTAAATTTTAAATTGTTACATATTTTCTCTTCTTAGTCTCCATTTATTTTTCTTTTTCTAAAAATATACGCAAGACCAATTATAGATAAAACCAACATCTCATAATGAATAAGTGAAATGTTATCACCTGTACTTGGGTTTTGTGGTTTCTTTGGTTTTTCCGGTGGAGTTTCTGGCGGAGTTGCCGGCGGAGTTTTTGGCGGAGTTTCTGGCTTTTTTGTGTTGGTTAACACAAAACCTTCTTTAACATTTCCACTTACTACCCCTGTATAGCCTTCGACCTTTTCTTCTTTTATGGTATAAAGAATTTCCTTGC